>FWWL01001907.1_pt1 | contig 46690 bp, 47 predicted proteins | sample 2228331 | NCBI WGS metagenome assembly FWWL01 (sample SAMEA103939775, study PRJEB20133) | metagenome | reverse complement strand
CGGAGCGACGGGAGCCGGCGGCGGCGCGGCGCGGGTCTGCGCCGGTTGGGCGGGGGCCGGAGCGACCCGGGCCGGAGCCGTTTCCTTGACGTCGGAGCCGGCGACGCGGCGCTTGACCTCGACGACGACCTGCTTCGAGCGCCCATGCGAGAAGCTCTGCCGAACAGTGCTCTGCTCGGGTCGCTTCAACGTCAGGGTCTTCGGGGGACTCACAGTCAAGGTCTTGTCGCCCGGGGTCTTGGTATCACTCATTATTCGTTCGGTCCTGCCGCTTTCGGTCTCGCCGCGTCTGGCGTTGCCGCTTCCGGATTTGCCGCATCCGGAGCCGCCATGCGCGTCGTCACGTCATCTGTTTCTACGGGGTCGGCCAGATCATCCGGCTCGATCGCACCGGCGTCGTCCGTCCGGTAGCGGACGAGCCGACGCCAGCGGGAGAGGAAACCCTCGGCCGCCGGTCCCGGAGCAAGCGCCGCATGTATCACATGTGCCCGCCCCAACGCCAATTCCAAATCAGCGGCCGCGAAAATACCCACGACCGGGACCTTGCGCGGCTTCAGACCGCCCTCCTGGCGGGCGATTTCGACGCGCCGCAGAGCCTGGCCGATCTTGCGCTGACCATCCTCCGCCCCGTCGCTGGCCGCGAGGACGGCCGCGCAGCGGCCCGAGCCGACCATCGCCTCGACCTTGGCGAAGCCGGCCTGAACGAGCCCGGCCTTGTTGGCCATGGCCAGCGCCTGCAGCGCATCGCGCCGCATCAGCCCGTCGATCAGATCGACCAGGTCGGCCGGAACCGAGACCTTGGTCTTGAGCGAGCGCTCGAACGCCTTGCGCCGGATCGCCTCGGCCACCGTCCTGGCGCTGAGGCTCGCCCAGACGCCGCGGCCTGGCAGCTTGCGCCTGAGGTCCGGCGTCAGCACGCCGTCGGGACCGATGACGAAGCGGATCAGATCGTCGGGCGGCTTGACCGCCCGGCTGACGACGCAGCTTCGCTCCGGCCCGTCCCCGCGGTCCGAACGCGTCGCTGCGGCGGGCTTCATCGCGATGATCCGTCTCAGACCTCGGCGGCCTCGCCTTCGGCCGGCTCGGCCTCCTCGGCGACAGGCGCCTCGATCCAGCCGGCCTTGACGCGGGCGGCCATGACCATGGCCTCGGCGTCATGCCGCGACAGGTCGAAGCCGTCGAGATAGCCGGCATGGCGGGTGCTCTCGCCATCCTTGCGCTCGGTCCAGCCGACGAGATCGTCGGTGGCGCAGCCGGCGAGATCCTCGACAGTCTTCACCTCGTTCTCGCCCAGCGCCACCATCATCGCCGTGGTAACGCCCTCGACCTCGCGCAATTCGTCCTCGACGCCGAGCGCTATGCGCTTCTCGTCGAACTCGGCCTCGATGGCGGCGAGATAGTCCTGCGCGCGCGACTGGATCTCGGCTGCGGTGTCTTCGTCGAAGCCCTCGATCGAGGCGAGCTCGGAGGCCTCGACATAGGCGACCTCCTCGACCGTGCGGAAGCCTTCCGACGCCAGCAACTGGCCGACCGTCTCGTCGACGTTGAGCGCATTCATGAAGATCTCGGTGCGGCTCAGGAACTCCTTCTGGCGGCGCTCCGATTCCTCGGCCTCGGTCAGGATGTCGATGTCCCAGCCGGTGAGCTGCGAGGCGAGGCGGACATTCTGGCCGCGCCGGCCGATGGCGAGCGAGAGCTGCTCGTCGGGCACCACGACCTCGATCTTGTCGGCCTCTTCGTCGAGCACGACCTTGGCGACCTCGGCCGGCTGCAGCGCGTTGACGACGAAGGTCGCGATGTCGGGCGACCACGGGATGATGTCGATCTTCTCGCCCTGCAATTCGCCGACGACGGCCTGCACGCGCGAGCCGCGCATGCCGACGCAGGCGCCGACCGGGTCGATCGAGGAATCGCGGCTGATCACCGCGATCTTGGCGCGCGAGCCTGGGTCGCGGGCGACCGCCTTGACCTCGACGATGCCGTCGTAGATCTCCGGCACTTCCTGCCCGAAGAGCTTGGCCATGAACTGCGGATGGGTGCGCGACAGAAAGATCTGCGGGCCGCGCGGCTCGCGGCGCACGTCATAGACATAGGCGCGGGCGCGATCGCCGACCTTGAAGGTCTCGCGCGGAATCATCTCGTCTCGGCGGATGATCGCCTCGCCGCGGCCGAGATCGACGAAGACGTTGCCATATTCGACGCGCTTGACCGCGCCGTTGACGATCTCGCCGATGCGGTCCTTGTATTCGTCGTATTGCCGGTCGCGCTCGGCCTCGCGCACCTTCTGCACGATGACCTGCTTGGCCGACTGGGCGGCGATGCGGCCGAAATCGAAGGGCGGCAGCGGATCGGCGATGATGTCGCCGACCTGGGCGGCCGGGTTGTGGCGCTTGGCCTCGGCGACGGTGATCTCGATCGCGCCGTTCTCGACCAGATCGACCACCTGCAGGTGGCGGGCGAGGCGAAGCTCGCCGGTCTTGGTGTTGATCTCGGCATGGACGTCGGTCTCGGCGCCGTAGCGCGAGCGCGCCGCCTTGGCGATCGCGTCCTGCATCGCATCGACCACGATCTGCCGGTCGATCGACTTCTCGCGCGCGACCGCATCGGCGATCTGCAGCAGTTCGAGCCTGTTGGCGCTGACGACCATGACGCTCACTCCTCTTCGTTGTCTGTTTCGTGCGGAGCCGGTCCGCGCCTTCTAGGCGAGGCCGGGGCCTTGTCGGGACGCGGTCCCAGCGATTTCTTCCTGCCCTTCGGCGGCGCCGGGATCTCGTCGACCGCCGGCATCTCGGGCGGAAGACCAGCCTTGCCGCGCCTGAGCGATTCGGTGACGAGCGCATCGGTCAGCACGAGACGGGCATCTGCGATCAGCGCCATCGGGATCGCGACGTCGCGCTCCTCGTCCGACTTCGCATCGTCGCGGGCGAGCAGGGCATTCGGCCCGTCGATTCCGCGCAGGATGCCGCGAAAACGCTTGCGTCCTGCGACGACCTGTTCGGTTTCGATCTTGGCGAGATGCCCGGCCCAGCGCTCGAAATCGCCTGCGCGCACCAGCGGCCGGTCGATCCCGGGCGACGAGATTTCGAGATGATAGGCCGCCTGGATCGGATCGTCGACATCGAGCGCCGGCGAGACCGCCTGGCTGACCGCCTCGCAGCCCTCGACATTCATCGTGCCGTCAGGCCGCTCGGCCATGATCTGGACCGTGCAGCCGTTCTGGCCGGTGACGCGCACGCGCACCAGCCTGTAGCCGAGATCGACGATCGCCGGCTCCACGATCGCGGCGACGCGCGCGGCGACGCCGCTTTCGACGACGATGCGATGGTCCTGATCCGGTGAAATCGGGTCGTTCATGTCCGGGCTGCCTGTTTGGAGCGTCGACACGCTCCAAATTCTGAGATCCCCGCTCCGGAACAAGCGTCCGCCCAACAAAAAAGAGCGGGCCGGCAGGCCCACTCTTGATCGTCGGCTTGCGCCGTTACCAGAGCTGTTACGCGCTATTTAGTCCGCCTTGAGGTTCCATGCAAGCCGCCTTTCCGGAGCGACGACCACCTTCGCGTTTCTGCATCGGCGCTAACGCGATGGTCATTCTTGTGCGTCAACATGACCGTGTTCGGTTTGAGTGGGGTTGCGGGATGAGTTCGGTCAGCGCGCTGTTGCGCGATCTCGAAGCAACGATGGTGCGTGGCTCGGGCGAGGAGCGCGTCCAGATCCTGGCGCGTCTGACGGATCTGTTCCTGAGCACGGCCAGCGGCATGGCCGAAGATCAGGTCAGCGTCTTCGACGTCGTCATCGGCCGGCTTTCGCGCGCCATCGAAGTGCGCGCCCGCATCGAACTGGCCGAACGGCTGGCGGATGTTCCCAATGCGCCGGGCGGCGTCGTGCGCCAGCTCGCGCTCGACGAAATCGCGGTGGCGCGGCCGGTCCTGATCGCCTCGCCGCGGCTGAGCGACCAGGACCTCGTCGCAATCTCGGCCGCCAAAGGCCGCGACCACATGCTCGCCATCACCGAGCGGCCCGATCTCGGCGAGCCGGTGACGGACTTCCTGATCCTGCGCGGCGGCCGCGTCGTCACCCATGCGGTCGCCTCCAACCAGAGCGCGCGCTTCTCGCGCCACGGCATGGGCGTGCTGGTGATGCGCGCGGTGCAGGACAACGCGCTGCAGGCGACGCTCGGCACGCGGCGCGACATCCCCTCCGAACTCGGCGATCAGCTCATGGCCGCAGCGAAGAACTCGGCGCGGCGGCGGCTCAGCGCCTCGATGGAACCGGCCATGGCCGGCGCGGTCGATGGCGCGATCGAGCGCGGCGCCGTCGCGGTCGCGGCCCAGGCCCAGATCGGCGACGACATCGGCAAGATCAGCGCGGCGCTGGCCGAGATCAACCGCCTCAACGAAGCCGGACTGCTGAACGAAGCCAAGGTCGCCGAATTCGCCCTGGCCGGCGCGACCGAGCACGCCATGGGCGCGGTCTCCGTGCTGGCGCAACTGGGGCTGCCGGCGACCGAGCAGGTCATCCTCGGGCCCGACCGCGACGCGGTGCTGCTGGTGGCGCGCGGGCTCGGCTGGTCTTGGGAGACGACACGGGCGCTGATCGGCCTGCGCAAGGATCTCGGAAAATCGGATTCCGCCGTCGAGAAGGCGCGCCAGAGCTTCCGGAGCCTGCAGACCTCGACCGCGCAGCGCGTGCTCGGCTTCCTCAGGATGCGCGACGCACAGCAGTGAGATAGCTCGGCACGCGGCCGGCGGCGACGGCCTTGGCCTCGTAGCGCGTCCGCACCCAGCCGGGATAGGGCTGCCGCCAGTCGTCTGCGCACTCATCCGTCCAGTCGAAATCGGGCGAGGCCAGCAGCCGCGACAACGTCCAGCCGACATAATCGTCGATGTCGCTCGCGAAGCGGAAGCGCCCGTTCGGCGCCAGCGCTCGCGCCAGAAGGCCGAGCGTCCGCTCCGAGACGAAACGGCGCTTGCGTTGGCGGCGCTTGGGCCAGGGGTCGGGGTAGAGCAGATCGACCGCATCGAGCGAGCCTGCAGGCAGGCGCGGCAGCAGCAGGGCCGCGTCGCCGTCCCAGAGCCGGATGTTGTCCAGCCCGTCGCGCTCGATGACGCCGAGGAACTTCGCCATGCCGTTGACGAAGGGCTCGACGCCGATGAAGCCGACATCGGGGCTCTCGCGCATGCGGTGCAGCAGATGCTCGCCGCCGCCGAAGCCGATTTCCAGCCGCACCGCCGTCACCGGACGCGGAAACAGCGGCGCGAGATCGGCAATGTCGCCGTCGGGCAGGCGCAGGCGCGGCAAAGTGCCCTCGATCTGCGCGCTCTGGCCCGGCCGCAGCGCCTTGCCCTTGCGCCGGCCGAAGAAGGCGCGCTCGTCGTGATGGTCGTCGGTCATGCGCGCTCTTAGATGACGCTGGCCGAAAGAAAAAGGCCGGAGCGAAGCTCCGGCCCGATAGCGCTCGATCGCGAATGCGGTCAGGCGACGGCCTTCTTCAGGACGTCGACGAGATCGGTCTTCTCCCAGGAGAAGCTGCCGTCGCGGCCGGCCTTGCGGCCGAAATGGCCATAGGCCGCCGATTTGGCGTAGATCGCCTTGTTGAGCTGGAGATGCGTGCGGATGCCGCGCGGGGTCAGGTCCATGACCTCGCCGAGGACCGCCTCAAGCTTCGCCTCATCGACCTTGCCGGTGCCGTGCAGGTCGACATAGATCGAGAGCGGCTTGGCGACGCCGATGGCGTAGGAGAGCTGGATCGTGCAGCGCTCGGCGAGCTTGGCCGCGACGACGTTCTTGGCGAGATAGCGCGCCGCATAGGCCGCGGACCGGTCGACCTTGGTCGGGTCCTTGCCCGAGAACGCGCCACCGCCATGGGGCGCCGCGCCGCCATAGGTGTCGACGATGATCTTGCGGCCGGTCAGGCCGGCGTCGCCATCGGGCCCGCCGATGACGAACTTGCCGGTCGGGTTGACGTGCCAGACGGTGTCCTTCGAGATCCAGCCCTCGGGGAGGGTCGCGCGGATATAGGGCTCGACGATCTTGCGCACGTCGGCCGAGGAAAGCGAGGGGTCGGTGTGCTGGGTCGAGAGCACGATCTGGGTCACGCCGACCGGCTTGCCGTTCTCGTACTTGACCGTGACCTGGCTCTTGGCGTCGGGACCGAGCTTGGCGGCGCCGCCTTCCTTGGCATGGCGGGCCTTGGCCAGCACTTCGAGAATTTTGTGGGCGTAGTAGATCGGCGCCGGCATCAGCTCGGGCGTCTCGCGGCAGGCATAGCCGAACATGATGCCCTGGTCGCCCGCGCCTTCGTCCTTGTTGCCGGCGGCGTCGACGCCCTGGGCGATGTCGGCGGACTGCGCGTGCAGGAGCACGTCGATCTTGCACTTCTTCCAGTGGAAGCCGTCCTGCTCATAGCCGATCGCGCGGATCGCCTTGCGCGCGGCCGACTTGACCTTGCTCTTCATCGCCTTCTCGTCGAGCGAGGTGCGGACCTCGCCGGCGATGACGACACGGTTGGTCGTCGCCAGGGTCTCGCAGGCGACGCGGACCTGGGCTGCGTCCATACCGGCCTTCGCGGCTTCCTTGAAGAACAGGTCCACGACCTCGTCGGAGATCCGGTCGCAGATCTTGTCGGGATGGCCCTCGCCGACCGACTCGCTGGTGAAGAGATAGTTCTGGCGTGACACGGGCTAGGCATCCTTCGGTGAGGAGAGGCGACCGATCGGCCCGGGCGGACGATCAGCCGGCGAAAACGGGCACCCTCTTTGCAGCGGACGCGTTCGCCGTCAAGCCGGACAATCCGTTTATCGGGAGCTTCGTTCGTCCTGACGAACGAAAAGACACCGGATCAGGCGATTCCGCTGTCTTCCTCGGCCAGAGCCTCGACAAGGTCGACGATCCGGCGGCGCACGCGGGCGCTCTTGATGCGGACGAAAGCCTTGGTCAACTGCACGCCCTCGCTGGTGGCGAGGAAGTCCGAGACATAAGCCGTCGAGGCTGCATCGGAGAAACCGCCCTGGGGCATGTCGCCGGTCGGCGCGCCGTCGAAGAAGAACGACACCGGCACGTCGAGCATCTTGGCGATCTGCTGCAGCCGGCTGGCGCTGATCCGGTTCGAGCCCTTCTCGTATTTCTGCACCTGCTGGAAGGTGAGGCCGAGGCCCTCGCCGAGCCTTTCCTGGCTGACGCCGGCGAGCATGCGGCGCATGCGCACGCGGGCTCCGACATGGCGGTCGATCGGGTTCGGCACCTTTTTGACTATCATCAGCGGCGGTCCCTGGACGGCTTCGGATCGGTCACCTTCAATCCCGCAGAAGGGATTTCATTTTGTCAATTTACATGGTTCCATGGAGAACCACCATCCATCCTCGCAAAAAAAGTTCCAGATGGGATGATCAGCGCCGCCAGATGCGCGAGAGCAGCATGAAAGCGGCCAGAAGCCCTGCGAACAGAGCATCCCCGAGCTGCGCATAGAGCGTGACTGGGCCGCTGCGGGGCAGTCCGGCGTCGAGAACGCCCTCGGTTCCGAGCGCCAGGGAACCGGTGACGCGGCCATAGGCGTCGACAACAGCCGAGATGCCGGTGTTGGCGACGCGCACCAGAGGCAGCCCTTCCTCGACAGCGCGCAGCCTCGCCTGGGCGAAGTGCTGGTAGGGCCCGCTGGTCTGGCCGAACCAGCCGTCATTGGTCAGGTTGAGGAGGAAGCCGGGGCGCGGACCCTGCGGCGTCGCCGCGCCTGGAAAGACGATCTCGTAGCAGATCAGCGGGGCCGCCACCGGCAGGCCGGCAATGACCAGCGGCTGCCGCCGCGGCCCGGCCGCGAAGCCACCTGGCACCGAGACGAATTCGGACAGACCGACGCCGCGGATCAGCCTGTCCAGGAAGGGCGGCAGATACTCGCCGAAGGGCACGAGATGAACCTTGTCGTAGCTCGCGCGGATGACGCCCTCGTCATCGACCACCTGCACCGAATTGAAGATCGGCGGCCGGCTCTCGCCCGGCAGCCCCTCGCCAGCGCGGGCCGCGCCGGTGATCAGGGTCGCGCCGGGCGGCAGCAGCGCGGCGATCCGCGCGAGCGCGGCCGGCGTGCGGCCGAGCAGAAAGGGAAAGGCCGATTCCGGCCAGATCAGATGTGTCACGTTCTGGACGCCGAGCGTGGCCGGGCTCGTCGCCCGGTCGCTCAGCGCCAGATAATGGGCAAGGATGGCCTCGCTGTTGCGGGCGCTGAACTTGGCGTCCTGCGGCAGATTGGGCTGCATCAGCCGCAGCTTGACCCCGGCGACCGTCGGAGAGGGTTGCGCCGGGATGCGCCAGAGCCCGAAGCCGAAGAGCCCAGCGACCGCCAAACCCGCCACCGCCGGAGCGCGCCAGCGCGCCAGACCGCCCTCATGCCCGCCAAGCAGCGCCGGCGCCGCCCCGATCGCGACCGCGACCAGCGTCAGCCCGTAGAGCCCGACCAGCGAGGCGAATTGCGCGATCTGCGGCTGTCCCGCCAGCATCATGCCGTAGACGTTCCACGGAAAGCCGGTCAGCACATGGCCGCGCAGCCATTCGCTCGACGCCAGCGCGACCGCGAGCATCAGGATGCGGCCGGCCCCGACGGGCCAGAGCAGCCGCGCGCAGGCGAAGCCCAGCGCCGGGAAGATGGCCAGACCCGCAGGCAGCGCGACGACGCCGAGCGGCATCGCCCAGGCGAATTTGTCGGCCTCGACCAGAAAGGCCGCGCCGAGCCACCACAGGCCGGCGAGAAAGAAGCCGAAACCCCACCACCAGCCAACCGCGGCGGCCGCGCGAATCCGCCTCCAGACCGTCTCGCCGACCGCGCCGTCGATGAGCCAGACCGCCATCGTCATCGGCAGGACGATCAGCGGCCAGAGATCGAGCGGCGGTAGGCTGAGCGCGCCGGACGCTCCCGCGACAAGCGCGATTAGACGCCGACGCCAACCCCATGCGAGGATCACGCCGTCGGCAACCGCCGAAAGGCGCATCAATTGGCCCCCGTCGGCGCCGCCGGACCCGATTCCGTATCGCGTCGCTGAATGCTGATCCGCTTGATCCGGCGCGGATCGGCCTCGACGATCTCGAAGACGAGACCCTCGGGCCCCTCGATCGTTTCGCCCGGCGCGGGCACGCGCCCGGCCAGCGTCACGATCAGCCCGCCCAGCGTATCGATGTCCTCGGCGATTTCGGCCTGCGAGAGGTCGATGCCGGTCGCCTCCTTCAGTTCGTCCAAAGTGGCGCGGGCGTCGGCCGCGTAGCGCCCGTCTTCGAGCGCTGCGATGGCGGGGCCGTCGTCGAGATCATGCTCGTCCTCGATGTCGCCGACGACGATCTCGACCAGATCCTCGATCGAGACCAGCCCGTCCGTGCCGCCATATTCGTCGATGACCAGTGCGATATGGGTCCGCGTCGCCTGCATCCGGACCAGCAGATCGACCGCCGGCATCGAGGGCGGAACATAGAGCACCGGCCGCAGGATTTTCGCCGCGGCAAGGGTGGAATTGAGATCGACGGCGGCGAGATCGTGCTGCGGCGCGTCGGGCGGAATCGTCGCCTCCCCGGTTCTGGCGCGCCCGGCGATGAAGGTCATGAAGTCGCGGATATGAACCATGCCGCGCGGATCATCGAGCGAATCGTCGAAAACCGGCAGGCGCGAATGCCCGGCATTGCCGAAAATGGTCAGAACCTCGTCCAACGTGGCGTCGCCCGGCACCGCGACGATGTCGGCGCGCGGGATCATGACGTCGCCGACCCGGCGCTCGCGCAGGCTGAGAACGTTGGACAGCATCGCCCGCTCCTGGGGGCTGAGATCGGCGAACTGTCCGTTCTCCTGATCCTGCGCCAGCGCTTCGGCGATGTCCTCGCGGATCGTGCCGCCGCCGCGCAGGCCGAGCCTGTCGAGAAACTGGCCGAGCCAATGGCCAAGGCCGCGCCCGGCCTGATCGTTCGCGGTGGTTCGACTGTCGTCGCTCATGATGCTTTGGAAAAAACCGGGGTTTCGGCAAGCGGCTCGGAATCCGCATAAGGGTCGGCGATGCCCAGCCTGGCCAGCGCGGCGATCTCGAGCGCTTCCATGCGGTCGGCGTCGGCGTCCGTCTCGTGATCCTGTCCGAGCAGATGGAGCAGGCCGTGAATGACGAGATGGCTGAGGTGATCAGCGATCGGCTTGCCTTCGGCCTCAGCCTCGCGCGCCACCGTCTCATAGGCGAGCACGACGTCGCCGAGCGCGGGGCTCTGCGCGATCCTGTTGGGCGGAGCGGCCGGGAAGGAGAGGACGTTGGTCGCCTTGTCGAACCCGCGCCAGTCGCGGTTGACGATGCGGATGCGTCTGTCGTCGGTCAAAAGCAGGCTGAGTTCGGCCCCGTCGAGCGGCTGGACGGGGGACACCGCAACGGCGGCCTCAGTGGCCGCGTCGATCAGGGGGCGCAGGTCGGCGAGCGAGCGCCAGCTCTTCGCCTGGATCCTGACCGAGAGAGACAGCGTCGGCCGGATGGCCCCGGCCGTGGAGGAGGTCGCAGGCGGCGCCGGGCGCCGCGCGCGAGGTCGGTCGTTCATCGCGGCCGCTCCCGCGACAGGGTGCGCTTCAGCCCTTCGCTCTCGTCTTCGATTGGCGCAGGCGGCTCAGGCGGACGCATCCGTTCCTCGCGTTCCTCGCGCTCGCGGCGCGCAGCGCCCTCATAGGCCATGACGATGCGTCGCACCAGATCATGGCGGACGACGTCGCCCTCCTCGAATTTGGCATGGCCGACGCCCTCGACGCCCGAGAGCAGCCTGACCGCCTCGATCAGCCCCGAGCGCTGCCCGGGAGGCAAGTCGATCTGCGTCGGGTCGCCGGTGATGATCATGCGCGAACCTTCGCCGAGGCGGGTCAGGAACATCTTCATCTGGACCGAGGTTGCGTTCTGCGCCTCGTCGAGTAGCACCACGGCATTCGTCAGAGTGCGTCCCCGCATAAAAGCGAGCGGGGCGATCTCGATCATCCCGGTCTGCAAGGCGCGCTCGACATGGCGCGCCTCCATGAAATCGTTCAGGGCGTCGTAGATCGGCCTGAGATAGGGATCGACTTTCTCGCGCATGTCGCCGGGCAGGAAGCCGAGCCGCTCGCCGGCCTCGACGGCAGGGCGCGACAGCACCATGCGCTCGACCACGCCTTGCTCAATCAGCGAGACTGCGTGCCCGACCGCGAGCCAGGTCTTGCCGGTGCCGGCCGGCCCTTCGGCGAGCACCAGTTCGTTGCGCTTGAGCTGGCGCAGATAGGCGTCCTGCGCCGCGTTGCGGGCGCGCACCGGGCCGCGCTTGCGCGTCACGATCGCGTCGAAGGAGGTCTTTCCGGCGTCTGCGGCGGGAAAGAGCGAGCGCTGGACGTTGCTCTCCTCGATCGCGCCATCGACCTCGCCGAGCGTGACCGAGGCGCCTGCCTTGGCGCGCGCATAGAGCGTCTTCAGCACGCGGCCGGCCTGCTCGGCGGTTTCGCGCGGACCCTTGATGGTAAGGTGGTTGCCGTTGGGGCTGGCGACAACGCCGAGCCTGCGCTCGAGATGGGCAAGGTTCTGGTCGTAATGGCCGAAGACCAGGCTCGCGAGACGGTTGTCGTCGAAGGACAGCAGGACCTCGGTGGCGGGCAAACCATCGCGCGTCACGGTCTCGCGCGTGAAGCTCTCGGTGCGCTGAGCGGGCTGTTCGCGCCGCGGGCCACGGTCTTGTCTCGGAGTCGCCTGGTCAGCCTGTGCCAAATGCGTCGTCTCCCTGGCAGGGTTCCCGGCCGCACGGAATCGCGAGACCGAGTCTCAAGCACGCATAACCGAACGTGACGATGTCCGCCTGATGACAGACGCAGCCCGCTCGCGCTCGAGAGTGGGCCGAGCCTCGCCGGCTCATGCCGCGATCTCCGTCGGAGAGCCCGGAACGGCAGATGCCAGCCGGCCGAACAGCGAATTCGACCCTGCCCGCTCGATGACCACCTGTACCCTGTCGCCGATCTGATTCGTCTCCGTCTCAATCTGTACAGCCTGGAGCCAGGGCGTCTTTCCCGCAAGCTGGCCTTCATGGCGGCCGACACGCTCCAGCAGCACCTCGACGGTACGCCCGACCATGGCGTGGTTGAAGGCCTGCCGGTGATGCTCGATGCGCTCCTGTAGCCGGTAAAGCCGCTCGTTCATTACCTCGGCTGCGACCTGTTCGGCGAAGTCGGCGGCCGGCGTGCCGGGACGGGGCGAGTATTTGAAGGAGTAGCTCGAGGCGAAGCCGATCTCGTCGACGAGGCTGATCGTGTCCTCGAACTCCGCGTCGCTCTCGCCGGGGAAGCCGACGATGAAATCCGACGACAGTGCGATGTCGGGCCGCGCCGCGCGGATGCGGTCGACCAGCCGGCGGTACTCGTCGGCCGTATGCTTGCGGTTCATCGCCGCGAGAATGCGATCGGAGCCGGCCTGCACGGGAAGATGCAGGAAAGGCATCAGTTGCGGCAGATCGCGATGGGCCGCGATCAGGTCGTCGCCCATGTCGCGCGGATGGCTCGTGGTGTAGCGGATGCGACTGATGCCGGGAATCTCGGCGACCGCGTGGACGAGGCGCGCTAGACCCCAGACGACGCCCTCGCCCTCGCCGTGATAGGCATTGACGTTCTGGCCGATCAGCGTGACATCCTGCACGCCCGAGGCCGCCAGCCGCTCAACCTCGGCCAGCACCTGCACGACGGGCCGCGAGAACTCGGCGCCGCGCGTATAGGGCACGACACAGAACGCGCAAAATTTGTCGCAGCCTTCCTGCACCGTGACGAAGGCCGAGATGCCGCGCGCTCGGATCGCCTTCGGGGTCGGCGCGGGCAGATGGCCAAACTTGTCCTCGACCGGCAGATCGGTATCGACGGTGCGCCGGACGCGCGCCTGCTCCAGCAGTTCCGGCAGGCGGTGATAGGCCTGCGGGCCGACGACGAGGTCGACCGCCGGCTGGCGGCGCTGAATTTCCGCGCCCTCGGCCTGCGCTACGCAGCCGGCGACGACGATCTTCGTGTGTTGGCCATTGGCCTTCTGGGCGTTCTTCAGATCGCGCAGCTTGCCGAGTTCTGTATAGACCTTCTGCACGGCGCGGTCGCGGATATGGCAGGTGTTGAGCAGGATCAGGTCCGCGCCTTCGGGCGTGGCCGTCTCCTCAAAGCCCTGCTGGCCCAGAATGTCGGCCATGCGCTGCCCGTCATAGACGTTCATCTGGCAGCCGAAGGACTTGATGTGGACGGTTTTCATGCGCGGCGGGTCTTGAAGCTCCAAACCGTCTCCTTACCCCGGATCGCGGTTCGGGGAAATGATTTGGAGCGGGTGGGCCAGGCGAAGCAATGCGTGCGCCAATCGGTGACTCCTTACGGCTCGCCAGCCGGCCGCCCCGTCACCGCCTGCTGCCTAGCCTTGCGGATCGCGATCTCCGCCAGCCGCGTCGCCTCCTTGCGCGAGGTTTTCGCGCCCATCGCGATCGGCTCGCCCCAGGCCAGTACGACGTCGATCGCGCCCATGGCCAGCACCGCCTTGAGATGGGGCGCGAGCTCGGTGTCGCCATACCAGGCCAACGCGCTGCGCTCGGTGCGTCCGCCCGCCATGCCATGGATGCCGATATAGCTGATCGTCAGCGGGTAGACGGTGATGTCGCCGCCACCCTCGCCCAGAGCGGCGTGCGCCGCTCCCAGCAGCGAGGAGCGCATCGGCAGGATGCGGGTGCCGTCGCCGGTCGTTCCTTCCGCGAAGAGCACGACCGATTCGCCGGCCGAAAGACGCGCGCCCATCTGCGCCGCGACATCGGCGGTGGCCGCGCGGCGCATGCGGTCGATGAAGACGGTGCGCTGCAGCTTCGACAACAGGCCGATCACCGGCCAGTCGGCGACCTCGCTCTTGGCGACGAAGGACAGCGGGGCTTGAGCCCCGATGACCGCGATGTCGAGCCAGGAGACGTGGTTTGCGACGATCAACCCGCCCGTGCCGGGCGGCGGGGCCGTCCCCGTGACGGTGCAGCGGACGCCGAGCGCCCGGCAGACGAGGCGGTGATAGAGTTTCGGAACGACCGCGGCCGTCCTCGCGCCGAGCCTCACCGCGACGAGCTGGGCCGGCAGCAGCGCGAGCGTGGCCGCGCCGAGCCAGCTGACGCGAAACATCGCGCCGGGGCTGAATCCCGTCATGCGAGCGAATCGGTCATGCGAGATCGAGCCGCATCGTCACGGCCTCGGTGCGGCGCCCGTCGGCCTTGATGTAGTAGCCCTTGCGGCGGCCGACCTCGCCGAAGCCGAAATGCCGGTAGAGCCGTTCGGCCGGCAGGTTGCCCTCCTCGACCTCGAGGAAGACCTGACCGACGCCACGCGCGGCCAGATGTCCGAGATGGGCCGAGAGCAGCCCGCGACCGAGCCCGTCGCCGCGCCGGCCGGGCGCGACGACGATGCTGAGGATTTCCGCCTCGCCTGCCGCCAGGCGCGAGATGACGAAGCCGACGGGATTTGGACCCTGCCCCGGATAGACGCCGTCGGCGAGCACGGCCGGATCGGCCAGAAGCGCGGCGCATTCGCCCGGCTCCCAGCCGCGCGCAAAGCCGCCGGCATGATGCAGCGCCGCGACATGCCGGGCATGGCGCACATCGAGCCTGCCGGTGCGGGCCGGGCCTGATTCGGGATTGAGCAGTCGGCGCAGCCAGTCCATGGCGCTTGATGGCACAGAGTCGGGCACACGCAAGACCCGTTCGCGCGTAAGACCCGTTTTCAGCGTCGGGGCAGCCGGGCCGAATCCTGCGGCGTCGTTTCGGGCGCCTTGAGATAGAGCGGGCGCGGCGGGGCGGCGTCGGGATCGGCGATCAGGCCCAGCCTTGCGACCCACATCACATCGGGCGCGCGGCTTTCGTCGAGGATCAGCGCGTCGAGCCCGATCGCCCAGGCCTCGTTGGCGACGGCCTGCGCCGCCGAGCCGACGATGCTGACCGGCCCTGCCCCGATGGCGCGGGCGGCATCGCGGTGGCTGACCTGGCGCAACGCCACCAGCGGCTTGCCCTGCGAGGTCATCGCCTGGAACCAGACCTGGCCGTGGCGGGCGTCGAGCGCGGCCGCGATCACCCGGCCCGATTCGCGGCCGATCAGCGGCGCGGCCACCGCCGCCAGCGTGGTGACGCCGACCGCCGGAATCGCGGCCGCAAAAGCGATAGCGCGGGCCGCGCTGATGCCGACGCGTAATCCCGTATAGCTGCCGGGACCGACGGTGACGGCGACGCGGTCAAGCGACGAGAAGCCATCTTCGACCGCGTTCATGACGCGCTCGATCATCGGCATCAGCGCCTCGGCATGGCCGCGCTCCATGGCGATCTGCTCGATGGCGAGCGGCTCGGGCATCCCGGCGTCGAGCACGCAGGCCGAGCAGGCGCCGAGCGCCGTGTCGATGGCGAGGATGCGCATCAGCGGTTGCGTGTCGTCAGACCGCCTCGACCTCGCGCACATCCGGCAGGAAATGGCGCAGCAGGTTCTGGATGCCGTGCTTCAGCGTCGCGGTCGAGGATGGGCAGCCGGCGCAGGAGCCCTTCATCGCGAGATAGACCGTACCATCCTTGAACCCGCGAAAGGTGATATCGCCGCCATCGCCAGCCACCGCCGGGCGGATACGGGTTTCCAGCAGATCCTTGATCGTCTCGACGGTTTTTGCGTCCTCGGGGGCGAAGAACTCGCCCTCCTCGATCACGTCGGCCTGCGAGCCGTCCGAAAGGACCGGTGCGCCCGACATGAAATGCTCCATGATCGCGCCCAGGATCGCGGGCTTGAGATGGGGCCATTCGCCATCCGACTTGGTGACGGTGATGAAATCCGAGCCGAGGAACACGCCCGAGACGCCGTTGACGCCGAACAGGCGCTGGGCCAGCGGCGAACGCTCGGCCTGGCCCGCCTCGCGCAGTTCCAGCGTGCCGTCTGCCATCACCGTGCGGCCGGGCAGGAATTTCAGGGTGGCGGGGTTGGGCGTGGCTTCGGTCTGGATGAACATGGAAAAATCCTCCGGCGCCGGCGGGTCAAGGCCACCGTTCCTAGAGTGGATATAGGCGCGTCGCCGGAATGATTCCAGCGGGAACGCTCAGGCCAGCGCGTCGATCTCCTCGTCTTCCAGATGACCCGGCACGATGGCGACCGGGATCGGGAAGCTCGCGGCCGATTTGCCGGCAAGCCCGCTGACAAGCGGGCCGGGTCCGTCGCGGCCCGCACCTGCGGCCAGGACCAGCAGCGAAATGTCCTCGTCGGCCTCGATCAGCTTGACGACTTCGTCGGCCTTGTCGCCGGTGCGCACGACCTTCTCGGGCTCGAGCCCGGCGAGCGCCCGAACGGAAGCGGCCGCCGCATCGAGCAGCTTCTGGGCTTCTTCCTCGGCCTCGGCCTGCATCACCTCGCCGACGCCGAGCCAAGTCTCGTGCTCTGGCGGCGTGACGACGCCGAGCAGCACGATCGCCGCGCCGACGCGGGCGCAGCGGCGCGCGGCGAAGCGCACCGCCTTGGCGCATTCGTCGCTGTCGTCGACGACCGCGAGGAATTTCGGGCGATGGCCCGTTTCATAGGACCGCCGTCGCTTGACCATGAGATGTCCCTGTCGCCGCTTCCAGGAGCCGGCATGGTGAACCGCGCCGCCAAGTCAATGCAAGGCCCGGTCAGCGCAAGGGTGACGCGGATGACACCCCTCAGCGGCGGCCGACGAAGCCGACGATGTCCTTGACGTCGGCCATGACGGGAGCCGCAATGGCGGCGGCACGGTCGGCCCCGTCGTTCAGGATCGCGTCGATATGTCCGGGATCGGCGAGCAGGCGGCGCATCTCGCCGGCGATGGGGGCGAGCTTCGCCACGGCGAGATCGACCAGAGCCGCCTTGAAGCCGGAGAACTGGCCGCCTCCGAACTCCGACAGCACCTGCGCTTTGGTCGCGCCCGAGAGCCCGGCATAGATGCCGACGAGATTCTCCGCTTCCGGCCGGCCCTCCAGACCCTTCTCCTCGGAGGGCAGAGCCTCCGGGTCGGTCTTGGCCTTGCGGACCTTGGTGGCGATGGTCTCGGCATCGTCGGTCAGGTTGATGCGCGAATAGTCCGACGGGTCGGATTTCGACATCTTCTTCGTGCCGTCGCGCAGGCTCATCACGCGCGGGGCAGGCCCCTGAATCATCGGCTCAGGCTGCGGGAAGAACCCCAGATCGCCGGTTCCCAACCCACGCTCCGCGATCCGGGCGGAAAAGTCGTTGTTGAATTTCTGGGCGATGTCGCGCGCCAATTCGAGATGCTGCTTCTGGTCCTCGCCGACGGGCACATGCGTACCCTTGTAGAGGAGGATGTCGGCCGCCATCAGCGCCGGGTAGGCATAGAGGCCGATCGAGGCGTTCTCCTTGTCCTTGCCGGCCTTTTCCTTGAACTGGGTCATGCGGTTGAGCCAGCCCAGCCGCGCGACGCAGTTGAACACCCAGGCGAGTTCGGCGTGCTGACGCACCTGACTCTGGTTGAAGATGATGCTCTGCTTGGGATCGACGCCGGCGGCGACATAGGCGGCCGTGACCTCGCGGATGGCGCGCGTCAGGTCCTCGGGGTCCTGCCAGACCGTGATCGCGTGCATGTCGACGACGCAATAGATGCAGTCATGCGTCTTCTGCATCGCGACCCAATTGGTCAGCGCACCGAGATAATTGCCGAGATGCAGTGTCGAGGTCGGCTGCATGCCGGAGAAGACGCGCTGGTGAAAGGCCGCCATGGGGCGCTCCGTCGTCACGAACCGGAACAAAAGGGAGGCGCGTTCTGGCTTATGGCTGCCGCTTGCGCAAGAGGCCGGGTCCGAAGGCGCCCAGCAGCGCGGCCGGGAGGGCATAGGCGGCAAGCCCGACTGCGCACAGCCCTCCCAGAGCGGCGATGCGCCTGAGCGTCGGCACGCCGGCAGCCAGAGCGTCGGCGAGCGCGTCGCGCGCAACCAGCAGCACCAAAACCATCGCCGCACTGGCGAGGAGGGTCGCGCCGATCGGACGCAGCGACGACAGGCTCGGCCGCCAGAGGCCGGCGCGCCTCAGCATGACCGCCAGAAGCCCGGCCTGGGTGACGAAGGCGAGGCTTGCGGCGAGCGCCGCCATCTCGGCCGCCCGTCCTTCGGTCGTCAGCAAGAGGCCGGCGAGAACCGCAACCAGCACCGCCAGACCGCCCGCCAGAAGCGGCAGGCGCGGCGTTTGCCGAGCGAAATAGACCTGCCCCAGCACCTTGGCGATCACCGCGAAGGGCAGGCCGAGCGCGAAGGCCGAAAGCGCCGCGGCCGTGCGCTGGCGGTCCTGCGGGCCGAAGCGGCCATGCTCGAACAGCACCGAGACGATCGGATCGGCCAGCATGACGAGCGCGGTCGCGGCCGGAATGGCGAGCGCCAGCCCCAGCGCGAGAGCGCGGCCGAGCGCCGCGTCGTGCTCGGCGGCCGAGGCCGCCGCCATTTCAGACAGCACGACCGTTCCCATCGCGACACCGACAAGGCCCAGCGGCAGCTGGAAGACGCGATCGGCATAATACAGGGCCGCGACCGAGCCCGGCTCGGACGACGCGATCTGGGTCGCGACCAGCAGGACGAGCTGTGCGGAGGAGGCAGCGAGCAGGGTCGCGCCTCCGGTGCGGACGAGGGCGGTCATCTCGGGCGACCAGCGCAGGTTCGGGCGGGGCAGACCTGCCTTATGCAAGCCGAACAGAATCAGCGCGAGATGGGCGAGGCCGGTCAGGCTGACGAGGCCCGCCAGCCACGGCGCAGCGAAAACGGGTTCGCTACCGGCGAACAGGAGCGCCAGCAGCGCGGCCAAAAGGATCGCATTCATCAGTGCGGGCGAGAGCGCCGCCAGCGCGAAACGCTTCTCCGCATTGAGCAGCGCCGCCAGCATGGCCGCCAGGGTCGTCAGCAGCAGGAATGGCAACATCAGCCGCGTGTAATGCGCCGCCAGCGCCAGCGTCGCCGGCTCATCGGCGAAGCCGCCGGCCAGCCCAAGCACGACCCAAGGCGCGAAGACCTCGCCGAGCCCGACCAGCACGAGCAGCAGCAGCGCCAAATGCGAGGCCGCCTCGCCCGCGAATTTTTGCGCGGCGGCGGGGCCGCTCTCAACCTTGGTGGCGAGGTAAAGCGGCACGAAAGGCGCGTTCAGCCCACCCTCGCCGAGCACGCGGCGGACGAGGTTGGGCAGCCGCAGCGCCGCCAGAAACGCATCCGCCACCGGCCCGGCCCCGAGCAACCGCGCGATCAGCACGTCGCGGGCGAAGCCGAGCAGCCGCGACAGGATCGTCGCCGCGCCCACGATGGCGGAGTCGCGGGCGAGGTGGGAAGAGGCCGGCGCAAGGTCGGCCGGAGTCTGCATCACAGAATGAACCGGCTCAGATCCGCGTTCTTCGCCAGATCGCCGATGCGGCTTTCGACATAGGCCGCGTCGATCGTCACTGCCTCGCCCGAGCGGTCGGGCGCGGTGAAGGAGATGTCGTCGAGGATGCGCTCGATCACGGTCTGCAGTCGGCGCGCGCCGATGTTCTCCACCGTGGAATTCACATCGACCGCGATGCGAGCGATGGCATGGATCGCGTCAGGCGTGAACGCGACCGCGACGTCCTCGGTCGCCATCAGGGCCACGGTCTGTTTGATCAGGCTCGCTTCCGTCTCGGTCAGGATGCGCTTGAAATCCTCGATGTCGAGCGGCTGCAATTCGACGCGGATCGGCAGACGGCCCTGCAGCTCCGGCAGCAGGTCGGAGGGGCGCGAGACGTGGAACGCGCCCGACGCGATGAACAGGATGTGGTCGCTCTTCACCGCGCCATGCTTGGTGGCGACCGTGGTGCCCTCGATCAGCGGCAGCAGGTCGCGCTGCACGCCCTCGCGTGAGACGTCTGCCCCGCCCTTGCCCTCGCGGGCACAGATCTTGTCGATTTCGTCGAGGAAGACGATGCCGTTGTTCTCGACCTCGCGGATCGCGGCGTGGACGATCGCCTCCTGGTCGATCAGCTTGTCGCTCTCCTCTGTCAGGAGCGGGCCATAGGCGTCCTTGACGAGGATGCGCCTGGGCTTGCCCTTCTGGCCAAAAGCCTTGCCGAACATGTCGCCGAGATTGATCGCGCCGATCGACGCGCCGGGCATGCCGGGCACATCGAACATAGGCGGGCCGGACGCGCCGGTCGAAATCTCGACCTCGATTTCCTTCTCGTCGAGTTCGTTGGCGCGCAATTTCCGGCGAAAGCTGTCGCGCGTCGCCGGGCTCGCCGTCGAACCGACCAGCGCGTCGAGCACGCGCTCCTCGGCTGCGACATGGGCCTTGGCCTGCACGTCCTTGCGCCGGCTCTCTCGCACCAGCGAAATCGCGACCTCGACGAGATCGCGCACGATCGATTCGACGTCGCGGCCGACATAGCCGACCTCGGTGAACTTGGTCGCCTCGACTTTCAGAAAGGGCGCGTTGGCGAGCCTCGCCAGCCTTCGCGCGATCTCGGTCTTGCCGCAGCCGGTCGGCCCGATCATCAGGATGTTTTTGGGGCTCACCTCCTCGCGCAGCGGCCCCTCCAACTGCTGGCGACGCCAGCGGTTGCGCAGCGCGATGGCGACAGCGCGCTTGGCGTCGTTCTGGCCGACGATGAAACGGTCGAGTTCGGAGACGATCTCGCGGGGGGAAAAAGAGGTCATGATGATGCGATATCCGGATGGAACTGCATGATGAGCACGCCGGGCGTCCGGCCTTCGAGGTGCGGCACAGGGCGGAACCCGGCCTTGCGATAGGCTGCGACGGCGCGGCCGTTCTCAGGGTCGGGGTCGATCACGATGGTGCGACGGCCTTCCGCGAGCAGCATGGCGACGAAGCGCCGCAAGACATGTGAGCCGATGCCCTGCGAGAGCCGCGCCGCGTCGGCCAGCGATAGATCGACGCCAACGGCGTCAGCCGGCAACTCCATCAGCCAAGGATTTTCATGGGCCCACTCCGGAATCTGGTGCGGGCCGACCTCCCAGACCTGGATATAGCCGGCCGGCTCGCCGCGTACGGAAAAGATGAAGGGGCGGCAGGTCGCATCGAGGCCCGTGACCATGTCGCGGACATAGCCCAACTCGGTCTGCGGTTCGCCCCACCAATCCTGCCAATGCGGCCGGGCCATCCAGTCGCCCAGCATCGGAAGGTCGGCGAGCGTCACCGGCGCGAAGGCGATGTCCCCGGTTGCGTTCACGCCGCCTCCAGCGTCTCGATGACGAGGCTGTGGTTCGTGTAAACGCAGATGTCGCCGGCGATCTTCATGGCTTTGCGCACGATCGCCTCGGGATCGGCTTCGACGTCGATCAGCGCGCGCGCCGCGGACAGCGCGAAGTTGCCGCCGGAGCCGATCGCCATCACCGAGCCGTGCTCGCTCGCCTCCGGCTCCAGCACGTCGCCGGTGCCCGAGATCAGGAGCGAGACTTCCCTGTCGGCGACCAGCAGCATGGCCTCCAGACGGCGCAGATAGCGGTCGGTGCGCCAGTCCTTGGCGAGTTCGACGCAGGCGCGCAGCAACTGCGTCGGATACTGCTCCAGCTTGGTCTCCAGTCGCTCGAACAGGGTGAAGGCGTCTGCGGTGGCGCCCGCAAAGCCCGCGATCACCGCGCCCTTGGCGAGACGGCGGACTTTTCGGGCATTGCCCTTCATGATGGTCTGGCCGAGCGAGACCTGGCCGTCGCCGCCGATCACGACCTTGCCCGCCTTGCGGACCATCAGGATCGTGGTCGCGTGCATCAGCGGGGCGTTGCTGGCGTTATCCATCACGGCGTCTTCCGGTGTTTCGGGCGTCGCGCCAGATGTAAGTGTTTTCCTGCCGCAGACAATCGGCCGGGTGGCGTGAGCATGAAGGCGCTGCTAAAGCACGCCGCGATAACCGCTTCCGGAAGGGTTTTCCATGCGTTCTGGCGAAGTGAAGCGCCGCACCAATGAGACCGATATCGCGGTCAAACTCGTGCTCGACGGCACGGGCAAGGCCGAGATTTCGACCGGCGTCGGCTTCTTCGATCATATGCTCGACCTGTTCGCGCGGCATTCGCTGATCGACCTCACCATCAGCGTGAAGGGCGACACCCATATCGACGACCACCACTCGGTCGAGGACGCCGGCATTGCGCTGGGCGAGGCCATGCGGCACGCGCTCGGCGACAAGAAGGGCATCCGCCGCTACGCCGACGTGCATCTGCCGATGGACGAGACGCTGACGCGCGTCGCGATCGACGTCTCGGGGCGGCCCTTCCTCGTCTTCCGGACGCAGTTCAAGGCGGAAAAGATCGGAACCTTCGACACCGAGCTGGTGCGCGAGTTCTTTCAGGCTTTTGCGATGAACGCCGGCGTCACGCTGCATGTCGAGACGCTCTATGGCGACAACGCGCACCATATCGCCGAGAGCTGCTTCAAGGGCTTGGCGCGGGCGCTGCGCCACGCGCTCGAGGTCGATCCGCGCGAGGGCGGCCGCGTGCCCTCGACCAAGGGCGCGCTCTGAGAGGATCGAAACCATGGCGTTCTATACCGTGATGATCCCGCCGCCGGGCTCTGGAGGCGCGCGCGAGGAGATCGAGCAGGCGCGGCTCTTCCCCGAGAGCTTCACCTGGCCGGCCTTCGTGCTGACCGGGGTCTGGCTGCTGTACAAGCGGCTCTGGCTCGCGACCCTGCTGTTCGCCGTGGTCTGGGGTGCGATCTTCTATGCGCGCAGCCGCCTCGGCCTGAGCGGGCTGCCGTTGATCGCGGCGCAATCGGCCATCGGCCTCTATCTCGGGCTCGAGGGCCAGAACCTGATCGTCCGTAAGCTCGCCCGCCAGGGCTGGCGGCTGGCCGACGTGGTCGAGGCGCGCGATCTGGCCGAAGCCGAGCGGCGCTATTTCGAGCGCGCGCTGGCGGGCGAGACGCCTGCGCCGCGCCTGCCACCTGCTGCACCGGCACAGCAGCAGCCACGCGGGCCGGTGCCCGTGATCGGGCTCTTCCCCGAGGCGCAGGGACGATGAGCCAGTCAGTCGTCATCATCGACTACGGCTCGGGAAACCTGCACTCGGCCAGCAAGGCTTTCGAGCGTGCCGCTCGAGAATCCGGCATCGCCTCGACGATCCGCGTGACCAGCGATCCCGACGCGGTGCGCGCGGCCGACCGCATCGTGCTGCCGGGCGTGGGGGCCTTCGCCGATTGCCGGAAGGGGCTCGACGCCGTCACCGGCATGGTCGAGGCACTGGAGGAAAGCGTGCTGGCCAAGGGCCGGCCGTTCCTCGGCATCTGTGTCGGCATGCAACTGCTCGCTTCGCGCGGGCTCGAATATGTCGTCACGCCGGGGCTGGGTTGGATTGCCGGCGACGTGGTGGCGATCGTGCCAGATGACGACGCCCTCAAGATTCCGCATATGGGCTGGAACACGCTGCACAAGCAGGACGACCACCCCTTGCTCGACGGCATCGAGACCGGGCCGCAGGGGCTGCACGCCTATTTCGTGCATTCCTACGCGCTGAACGCGGAGCGCGGCGAAGACGTGCTCGCCGTCACCGACCATGGCGGCCCTGTCACCGCCATGGTGGCGCGCGGCAACGTCGCCGGCACGCAGTTCCACCCCGAGAAGAGCCAGACGCTCGGCCTGAAGCTGATCGCCAATTTCCTGAGCTGGACGCCGTGATCCTCTTTCCCGCCATCGACCTGAAGAACGGCCAGTGCGTGCGCCTGCGGCAGGGCGACATGGACCGGGCGACCGTGTTCAGCGACGATCCCGCGGCCCAGGCCGCCGCTTTCGAGGCGCAAGGGTTCCAGTGGCTGCATGTCGTCGATCTTGACGGCGCCTTTGCCGGCAAGCCGATGAACGCGGCTGCCGTCGAGGCCATTCTCGCGAGGGTCGCTTTCCCGGTGCAGCTCGGCGGCGGCATCCGCGACATGAAGACGGTGGCGGGCTGGCTGGAGAAGGGCATTGCCCGCGTCATCATCGGCACGGCGGCCGTGCGCAATCCCGGATTCGTGCGCGAGGCGGCGAAGGCGTTTCCCGGACAGGTCGCCGTCGGCATCGATGCGCGCGACGGGTTCGTCGCGGTCGAGGGCTGGGCCGAAACCTCGGCGCTGGCGGCCGACGATCTCGGACGGCGCTTCGAGGACGCCGGCGTCGCGGCGATCGTCTACACCGACATCGCTCGCGACGGCATGCTGCAGGGCGTCAACTGGGAGGGCACGATCGCGCTCGCCAACGCGCTGACGATCCCGGTGATCGCGTCGGGAGGTCTCGCCTCGATGGCCGATATCGAGCGGCTCTGCACTCCCGACGCTGCGATTCTGGAGGGCGCGATCACGGGCCGCGCGCTCTATGACGGCCGCATCGATCCGGCGCAGGCGCTGGCGCGGCTGGCGCGCGAGACGCTGACGCAACCCGCCAAGTGAGCTATGCTTCGCGCATGAGCGTGTACGAATTGCCCAAGACACCATCCGCGACGGCCGATCTCTACGAACGGGATTTCTATTCCTGGGCGCTGGAGCAGGCCGCTCTGGTGCGCGAGGGCCGCTTCGATGAGATCGATCGCGCCAACGTCGTCGAGGAGTTGGAGAGCTTGGGAAGGGAGCAGTTCAGCAAGCTGGCGAGCGCGCTGCGCGTCCTGATGATGCACATGCTGAAATGGGACCATCAACCAGAGAAGCGCAGCCGAAGCTGGCTGTCGACGATCGTGGTGCAGCGTGGCGACTTCATCGACGTCCTTGCTGAAAACCCTGGCCTGAAGCCGCGCGTCGCGGAGGCCGTCGAACGGGCTTATCGACGCGCACGCTCGGAAGCCGCAGCGGAAACGGGTCTGAAGCTCAGCGTCTTTCCAGCCGAGTGCCCGTATACCCAGCAAGACCTGACGTCCCGCCCCTTCGATCTCGATCCGGCATGACCCTCAAAACACGCATCATCCCCTGCCTCGACGTCAAGGATGGCCGCGTCGTCAAGGGCGTCAACTTCGTCGATCTGGTCGATGCCGGCGATCCGGTCGAGGCGGCGAAGGCCTATGACGCGGCCGGCGCCGACGAGCTCTGCTTCCTCGACATCACGGCGAGCAGCGAGGATCGCGGCATCCTGTTCGATATCGTCAGCCGCACGGCCGAGGCCTGCTTCATGCCGCTGACGGTCGGCGGCGGCGTGCGCACGGTCGAGGACATCCGGAAACTGCTGCTGGCGGGGGCCGACAAGGCCTCGATCATGACGGCCGCCGTGCACCGGCGCGAGTTCGTGCGCGAGGCGGCGGAAAAGTTTGGGGCGCAATGCATTGTGGTGGCGATCGACGCCAAGCAGGTGGCCCCCGAGCGCTGGGAGGTTTTTACCCATGGCGGCCGCAACCCCACCGGCATTGATGCAGTCGCTTATGCTAAGGAGGTCGCGAGCCTCGGCGCGGGCGAAATCCTGCTGACCTCGATGGACCGCGACGGCGCGAAGACCGGCTTTGACCTCGCGCTGACGCGGCGCGTCGCCGATGCGGTCTCGATTCCGGTGGTGGCGTCCGGCGGCGTCGGCACGCTTGATCATCTCGTCGAGGGCGTCAGCGAGGGCCATGCGAGCGCCGTGCTGGCGGCCTCGATCTTCCATTTCGGCACCTACACCATCCCGCAGGCCAAGGCACATATGGTGGCGGCTGGGCTGGCTATGCGGTTGGATTGAGTGCGCCGTGGTGACGCCAATCAGCGATGAGCTGGACGATTTCAGCAGGTCGGTTGCCGTCTTGATCGCTGATATCCGACCCGAATGGCTACCTCGTTGCCAAGTGGTTGATGGCTATGACGGCCGCGTCCTTGAACTTACTTGGAACAATGGACGCGACATCGGTCCAATCGTGTTTTCGACTGATGCAGCAGAGATCACGGTATTCATAGGCGAGTATCACCAGCATTTTGGCTATAGAGAACAATGTATCAAAGATATGTTTGCGGAGGCATTAAATCTCGTCGATGATTTTATGATGGAGCTCCGGGTCACGGTTCTGATCAAGCGGGAAGGCAACCCGAGACTTGGCACGGACGTAAGCATAGAAGCGATTGATAGGATTTTGTCGCTACCAACAGGAGATCACGAACTGATTATTCGGTCTTGGTCAGGACGTTTCGATAGCCAGCGCCCTATCGATTGGCAGAGCTATTGTGATCACGTGTTCAATCAGAAGGGCGTTGAACAATGACCGCCTTCACCCTCGCCGATCTCGAAGCCCGCATCGCCGCGCGCGCCGCCGCATCGCCGGACGAATCCTGGACGGCGAAGCTCCTGGCCGCCGGCCCCGAGCGCTGTGCGAAAAAGCTCGGAGAGGAGGCGGTCGAGGCCGTGATCGCCGCTGTGACGGGCGACCGGGACGAGCTGATCGCCGAGAGCGCAGACCTGATCTATCATCTGTTAGTCGTGCTCAAGGCCCGCGATGTTGCATTGCAAGACGTGTTGAGCCAGCTTGAGGCCCGCACCGCGACGTCCGGACTGGCGGAAAAAGCGGCGCGCTCCCGTTGAGAAGCCGAGGCGTGACGCGTTGAACCTCGAAGCCTGGAATGCGGGTCACGCCATGGACCAGCGCCTGATCCCCGCACCCGCCGACCCCGATCTGGGCTCGCCCTACCGCACCTTCTCGCGCGACGAGTGGGCGCATTTGCGCGCCGATACGCCGCTGACGCTCTCGGTCGACGACCTGACCAAGCTGCAGTCGATCAACGACCCGATCTCGCTCGACGAGATCGTTGCAATCTACCTGCCGCTGTCACGCCTGCTCTCGCTCTATGTCGCGGCCACGCAGGGGCTGTTCAAGGCGACGCAGCGCTTCCTGATGGCCGAGGCCGAGGTCAAGGTTCCCTACATAATCGGGGTCGCCGGCTCGGTGGCGGTCGGCAAGTCGACCACGGCGCGCGTGCTCAAGGCCCTGCTCTCGCGCTGGCCCAACACGCCCAAGGTCGAGCTCGTCACCACGGACGGCTTCCTCCTGCCGAACGCCGAGCTGGAGCGGCGCGGCCTGATGCAGCGCAAGGGGTTTCCCGAAAGCTATGACGGCTCGGCGATCCTGCGCTTCCTGTCCGAGGTCAAGGCCGGCCGGAAGGCCGTCGCCGCGCCGGTCTATTCGCATCTGGTCTATGACGTGGTGCCGGGCGGCGAGGTCGTCGTGGAGCGGCCTGACATCCTGATCCTCGAAGGGCTGAACGTGCTCCAGCCGAGCCGGATGCCGAAAGACGGCACTGTGATCCCCTTCGTCTCGGACTATTTCGACTTTTCGGTCTATCTCGACGCCGACGAGAACGACCTGCACCGCTGGTACGTCAACCGCTTCATGACGCTGCGCCAGACCGCCTTCCGCGATCCGCGCTCCTTCTTCCGCAAATATGCCGAGATCGCCGAGGACGAGGCGCTGGCGATCGCGGAAAATCTCTGGACCGGGATCAACCTGCCCAATCTGCAGGAGAACATCCTGCCCACCCGCCAGCGCGCCAGCCTGATCCTGACCAAGGGCGCGAGCCACCGCATCCAGCAGGTCGCGCTGCGGCGGTTGTGATGGAAGCCCTCGCCTCGCTCGCCGGGATGGCGAGCGCGGCTTTCGTCGCCGCGACCTTGCTGCCGGCGCAGTCGGAGATCGTCTTCGTCGGCCTGCTGGCGGCGAAGACCGTCGATCCGCTGGCGCTGTTTCTCGTCGCAAGCCTCGCCAACACCGCGGGTTCCGTCGTCAACTGGTGGCTGGGGCGCCTGATCGCGCGATACGGCGTCGAGAAGCTGCCGGTGCGGCTCCGTCCCGACCCCGTCAGGCTGGCGAAGGCGCAGGGCTGGTTTGCGCGCTTCGGCTGGCCCTCGCTGCTCTTCGCCTGGCTGCCGGTCGGCGGCGATCCGCTCACATTCATCGCCGGCACGCTGAACTATCCGCTCGGGCGCTTCGTCGCGCTCGTGCTGGCGGGAAAGGCGGCGCGCTATGGCGCGCTATGGGCGGGCTGGACGGCGCTGGCCTGAGGCAAGTCTGCATCCTGACGTTGCTGTCCGACCGTTTGCGCAACCGCGCCAGCCGGGCTACCAGCAACGACCCTTTTCGAGGAGATCAGACGATGAGCATTCAGCGCATTCAGCCCGGCCCGCGCATGTCCAAGGCCGTCGTCCATGGCGACACGGTCTATCTGGCCGGCCAGGTTGCCGACAAGGCGGCCGGCAAGAGCGTCGCCGAGCAGACCACCGAGATCCTTGGCATCATCGACGGGCTGCTGGCCGAAGCCGGCACCGACAAGACCAAGCTGCTGATGGTCAATATCTGGCTCTCCGACATGTCGACCTTCGCCGAGATGAACTCCGTCTGGGACACATGGGTCGTGGCCGGCGCGACTCCGGGCCGCGCCACGGTCGAGGCGAAGCTCGCCGCGCCGCAGTTCACGGTCGAGATCGCGGTCATCGCCGCCAGGTGATCGATTGCGACGTAACGGGCCACAGGTGATGTGACCGGCGCAGGGGTGGATGGCGGCGTGACCAATCCGGACGACTTTGCAACGCTGATCGCCGGTACGGCGCACAAGCGCGGCGTGTCGGCGACGGCGCTGCTCGCCATGATGTCGGATGTCGTCAAGCGTTCAACGCCCCTGCCGGCCGACACGCTCGAGCCGCTGCTGGCGCGCAAGGCCGACGATCTGCTGGCTCTGCGCGCCCGGCTCAGCGCGGACGTGCGCGACGAGGCCGAGAAGCGCTTCCGCACCGCCGCGACCACCGCGCTCGATGCCGGGCGCTTCGCCGAGCTCGACAAGGCGCTGGCCCAGCGCGAACTGGCGCTGCTCGGCGACCTCGCCAATCTCGCCGCGCTGGCGGCCGAACGCCGGCTGGCCGCCGGCGAGATCCGCGCCGACCGGGCGGCGACCAGCTTCCTGCGAACCACGCCGCAGGCGTACAAGGAAGCGGCGCAGCGCTACAGCGAGGCCTCGGCGCTGATCGGCCTGGCCGATCTGACGCGCAGCCGCCAGCTCGCGGTCGCGCAGGTCGATGTGCTGACCCGGATCAACAGCGATTTCGGCGGCCGCGACGGCCTCGATGCGGCGGTCGCACAGGCCCGGCGCCTGCTGGAAGGCCTCGACGGTCTCGTCGAACCGGTCGCTTTCGGCGCGGTGCAGGCCGCGCTGGCCGATGCGCTGGCGCGGCTGGCGGATTTGACCGACGAGGCCGGGTTGCGGACCGAGGCGCTCGCCGCCTGCCGCTCCGGGCTGGAGGATTTGCGCCGCACGGATGCGCCCGACCTGTGGAAGAGGCTACAGGCCAAGACAGGCGTGCTGGCGCTGGCGCTCGGCGAAGCCAATGGCAACGAGGACCTGCTTGAAGACGCCGTAACGGCTCTGGCCACGGCGCTGGCCGGCTGGGATCGGGAGCGCGACGGGCCGGGCTGGGTCGAGCTGGAGTTCTCCATCGCCCGCGCCCGAGCCGTGCTTGGCGCCCGGCGCGGCGATCTCGCTTTGCTGGAGCGCGCCTTCAACAGCTTCAACCGGATCGCGCTGACCGTCGAGCGCGGACGCGAACCGCTGCGCTGGGCTGCGCTTCAGGACGAAATGGGCCAGGTGCTGCGCAATATGGGCGAGCGCTACAGCGAGCCCGTGGTGCTGGAGGAAGCGATCGCCGCCTTCGGGCTCGCGTTGGAGGAGCGCCGGCGCGAGACGCAGCCGCTGCTCTGGGCGACGAGTTCGGCCAATCAGGGTTTCGCGACGCTGCAACTCGCCGAGCGCCAGAAGGACACAGGCCTGGCGCAAAAGGGGCTGACTTTGGTGATGGCGGCCATCGAGGCGATGCGCGCCGCCGGCTTCCCGGCAAATGCCGTGACGCTTCAGAAACGGCTCGTGGAGGCCAGCGCGCGACTTGGCGCCATGAAGGCCCGCTGAGGATTTTCAGGCGGCGCGCTTTCGGTCGGCCAGCCGCTCCAGCGCCGCGTCCAGCGTCGCATCGTGCTTGGCGAAGCAGAACCGCACCACGGTCTTGACCGCGCCCTGCGCATAGAAGGCGCTGACCGGGATTGCCGCGACGCCGCTCTCCATGACCAGCCGCTGGCAGAAGGCCACGTCATCGCTTTCTCCGAGCGCGGCGATGTCGACATTGAGGAAATAGGTGCCGACGCTCGGAAGGACCGAATAGCCGAGATCACGCAACCCTCCGGCGAAACGGTCGCGCGAGCGCTGGAAATCGGCCCGCATCCCCTCGAAATAGGCATCGTCCTTGCCGAGCCCATAGGCGACGGCGGCCTGCAGGTTCGGCGGCGTGGTGAAGGTGATGTACTGGTGCGCCTTCGACAGCACCTTCATCAGGCTCGGCGCGGCCATCACGAGCCCGACCTTCCAGCCGGTCAGCGAGAAGATCTTGCCGGCCGAGGAAATCTTGACCGTGCGCCCGCGCATACCGGGCCGGCTCATCATCGGGACATGACGGCGGCCGTCGAAGACCACATGCTCCCAGACCTCGTCGCAGAGCGCGACCGCGTCGTGCTTCACGCAGAAGGCAGCGAGCAGGTCGAGATCTGAGTCGCTGAAGATCGTCGCGGTCGGGTTCAGCGGGTTGTTGAACAGCACGACCTTGGTCTTCGGCGAGAAGGCCTGCGCCAACGCGGCCTCCGACAGCCCGAAGGCCGGCGGCGTCAAAGTCACGAATTTCGGCACCCCTCCAGCGCGCAGCACGAGCGGGACATAGGCGTCGTACATCGGCTCGAACAGCACGACCTCGTCTCCCGGCGCAATCAGCGCCATCAGCGCCCCGGCGATCGCCTCGGTCGCGCCGGACGTGACCATGATCTCGCTGTCGGGATCGAGTTCGAGCCCCTGCCAGCGCCTGAAATGCGCGGCTGTCGCCTGGCGCAGTTCAGCTAAGCCCATCATCGGCGGATACTGGTTCCAGCCGCTGATGACCGCGTCGGCCGCCTTGCGCCGGACATCCTCGGGACCTGGATCGTCGGGAAAGCCCTGGCCGAGATTGACGGCGCCGGTTTCGCGCGCGAGCCGGGACATGACCTCGAAGACGCTGGTCTGGAGAGACGAGAAGATCGGGTTCATGGCAGGATCACGGCTGGCGGCGGGAAGGCGGCAGCCGCTCTAGCATGGGAGGACGCCATGCGCATCCGCCCGATCCCGAACAAGCCGATACGAAATATGGAATGATGAATGTTGACATTCATCAGCGGTCAATGCTTATCTCGTCCTGCCGGTTCACGACGGGCGCCCGCGGCGGCTTCGCCCCTTTGACGCAGCGGGATATTGGCGTGAACCGGTGACCCTTCCTGTCAGCATCAGCGTTCAGAACGGACACATCGCCCGGCTTGCCCGCCTCGCGCCGCTTGCCTAAGCAGGCGCGATGGCCCCATTCGCAGCCCCCCGCACGCCTGCCGTGATGATCCTCGGCACCGGCTCCAATGTCGGCAAGTCATTGATCGTGGCCGGGCTGTGCCGGCTCTTCGCCGATCGCGGCCTGAATGTCAGGCCGTTCAAACCGCAGAACATGTCCAACAACGCCGCCGCCACGCCGGGCGGCGAGATCGGCCGGGCGCAGGCGCTGCAAGCGCGCGCCGCACGCATCGCGCCCCATACCGACATGAACCCGGTGCTGCTCAAGCCCGAGAGCGAGACCGGCAGCCAGATCGTACTGCAGGGCCGCGTCGCCGGCCATCTCGCCTCGGGCGATTATGCGCGGCGCGGCGATTTCATGCCGCAGGTGCTCCAGAGCTTTTCGCGGCTCGGCGATGGCGCGGACCTCGTCATCGTCGAGGGCGCGGGCTCGCCGGCCGAAACCAATCTGCGCGCGCGCGACATCGCCAATCTCGGTTTCGCGCGGGCCGCCGGGGTGCCGGCGATCCTGATCGGCGACATCGACCGGGGCGGCGTGATCGCGAGCCTCGTCGGAACCCATGCCGTGCTCGACGGGGCCGACCGCGCCATGATCTCAGGCTTCGCGATCAACCGCTTTCGCGGCGATGCTTCGCTCTTTGCGCCCGGCGTCGAGACGATCCGCGCCGCCACGGGCTGGCCCTGTTTTGGCGTCGTGCCCTGGTTTGCCGACGCCGCCCGGCTGCCGGCCGAGGACGGGCTCGATCTGCGTTCGGGCGAGCGCAGACCCAACGCGACGCTCAGGATCGTCGTCCCGGTTCTGCCGGGCATCGCCAATTTCGACGATCTCGATCCGCTCAAGCGCGAGGAGGCAGTCGATCTCAGGCTCGTCACGCGCGGGCAGGCGCTGCCGCCCGACGCCGACCTCGTCATCCTGCCCGGCTCGAAGACGACCCTGCGCGACCTCGCCGTATTGCGCACTGAGGGCTGGGACATCGACATCCTGAGCCATCGCCGGCGCGGCGGGCATGTGCTGGGATTATGCGGCGGCTACCAGATGCTCGGTCGGATCGTTCGCGACCCGCTCGGGCTGGAAGGGCCGGCGGGCGAGGCGGCGGGCCTGGGTCTGCTCGATGTCGAAACCGTTCTGTCGCCGGAAAAGACCGTGCGCGAGGTCGGATTCACGCATGCCGCGAGCGCAACGTCCGGACGCGCCTACGAAATCCATCTCGGACGAACCGGGGGGCCCGACACCGCGCGCGCGCCGTTCCGGATTGACGGACGCAGCGACGGAGCGAGCAGTGCCGACGGACGCGTCGTCGGCACCTATCTTCACGGCGTCTTTGGGTCGGACGCCATGCGGTCGGCCTCGCTGGGCAGCATCGCCGGCAGACCCGTCGGCTCCACGCTGAACTACGAGGCGGACATCGAGGCGACGCTCGACCGGTTGGCGGCGCATCTCGCCCGGCATCTCGATATCGAGGCAATTCTGGGGCTGGCGCGACGGCATGCCGTTACGTGACGATAAAGACTTTATGTCTTTTGACATAAGGCCTTGATCGCAAACGTTATTGACGAATGACGAAATTCGTCATAGCACCTCATACCTGATCCCATCATCACCGAGGACGGGCCGCCTTGAGCCATCCCGAGCGCGATACGCGGCTCAGCATCGTCGATGCGGCCGAGCGCTATTTCCGCGAGATCGGCTACCAGAAGACCACCGTCGCCGACATTGCCAAGTCGCTGCGGATGTCGCCGGCCAATGTCTATCGCTTCTTCGAGTCCAAGAAGGCGATCAACGAGGCCGTGCTGGCGCGCTACAAGGGCGAGCTCGAAACCGTACTGCGCGGCATCGCGGACGGGCCGGGTTCGGCCGCCTCCCGCCTGCGCGAGATGCTGCTCGCCGCGAACCGCATCAACGAGGCGCGCTTTGCCGATCAGGTCCGGATGCAGGAGATGGTCTGCGCCGCGATGGAGGAGAGCTGGGACGCGATCATCGGCCATATCGAGCGCTTCGACGCGGTGCTGCGTGGTGTCGTCGCGCAGGGCGTTGAGACCGGTGAGTTCCGGGCGATCGACCCGGCCGCCGCGACACGCTGCATCCGCACGGCGATGATCCGCTTCCACCACCCGCTGCTCATGGCGCAATGCGAGCGCATGCCGGGCCCGGCGATCGGCGAGATGATCGATTTCCTGATGGCGGGACTGGTGCGCGAGCGCCCCTGAGAGCGCCCTCGCGCGTTGACAAGCCGCCGTCAGGACGGGATACCCCGCCTGCCATGGCCAGTATCTCCAAGCAGCAGGTGAAAAAACTCGCCGTCGTCGTCCACGATCTCGTGATGACGGCGCTGGCTATCTGGCTCGTCTTCGTGATCCGCTTCGAGGGCTGGCAACTGACGCAGCATATGCGCTATCTGCCGCAGTTCCTGCCGGCTTTCGTGGCCTATGCCGGCGTCGTCTACTGGTTCTTCTCGCTTTACCGCTCGAAATGGCGCTTCGCCTCGCTGCCGGACCTGTCCAACATCGTCAAGGCGGTGACGGTTCTGTCGCTGAGCCTGCTCGTGGTCGACTACGTCCTCGTCTCGCCGAATTTCTACGGGGCGTTCTATTTCGGCAAGATCTCGATCGCGCTCTACTGGATGGTGCAGATCGCGCTGCTTGGCGGGCCGAGGCTTGCCTATCGGTACTTCAAGTTCTCGCGCACGCGGCATCTGGCGGTGCGCGAGGCCTCGCTGCCGGCGCTGATCCTGGGGCGCGGCGTCGAGGTCGAGATGGTGATCCGCGCCATGGAAGCCGGGGCGATGCGCAAGATGCGCCCGGCCGGCATCCTGTCGCCGCGTCCCGACGATCTGCACCAGTCGATCCGCGGCGTGCCGGTGCTCGGCCTGCTCGGCGAGGTCGAGACGATCGTGCAGGACGCGGCTGCCCGCGGCGAGGAGTTCCGCCGCATCGTCGCAACGCCGAGCGCGCTTGCGCCCGAGGCGCAGCCCGAGCTCTGGCTGGCGCGCACCCGCAAGCTCGCTCTGCCGATCTCGCGCATCGACACGCTGGGCGAGGGCGCGCGAGACACCGAGATCGCGCCGCTCGAGATCGAGGATCTGCTGGTGCGCCCCTCCGTCCGGATCGACCGCGAGCGGCTCGGGCACTTCCTCACGGGCAAGCGCGTCATCGTCACCGGCGGCGGGGGCTCGATCGGCTCCGAGATCTGCCTGCGCTGCGCGGCGTTCGGCGCGAGCGAGCTTCTGGTCGTCGAGAGCTCGGAACCGGCGCTGTTCCGGATCACCGAGGAACTCTCGATCCACGAGCATGACGCCAAGGTCTCCGGCGCGCTCGCCGATGTCCGCGACCGGGCCCGGATCACGCAGCTCTTCACGGCGTTTTCGCCCGACATCGTCATCCATGCCGCCGCCCTGAAGCATGTGCCTTATCTGGAGGCCGACTGGGCCGAGGGCATCAAGACCAACATCTTCGGCTCGGTGAACGTCACGGACGCCGCGATCGCGGCCAACGCCAAGATCTTCGTGATGATCTCGACCGACAAGGCGATCGAGCCCGTCTCGATGCTGGGCGCGACCAAGCGCTTCGCCGAGATGTACGCCCAGTCGCGCGACGCCGAATTCGTCGCGGCGGCGTCGGGCATGCGGCTCGTGGCGGTGCGCTTCGGCAATGTGCTGGGCTCGGCCGGCTCGGTGGTGCCGAAGTTTAAGGCGCAGATCGAGCGCGGCGGACCGGTGACCGTGACCAGCCCCGACATGATCCGCTATTTCATGACGATCCGCGAGGCCTGCGACCTCGTCCTGACGGCGGCGTCGCACGCCAATGCGAGCACCCTCGCCGAAGGGCCCGACGCCGAACGCGCCGCCGTCTATGTGCTGAAGATGGGCCAGCCCGTCCGGATCATGGATCTGGCCGAGCGGATGATCCGGCTGGCAGGCTACGAGCCCGGCCTCGACATCGAGATCGTCGTGTCGGGCGTGAGACCGGGCGAGCGCCTGAACGAGATCCTGTTCGCGCGCGACGAGCCCATGGCCGAGACCGGCCTCGACGGCGTGATGGCGGCCAAGCCGATCTTTGCCGGGCGGCCGCGGATGCAGGGCTGGCTTGGCCGGCTCGACGGCGCCGTCAAGGCCGATGACCGCGCCCTGGCCGAAGCGGTGCTTGACGAAGCGATCCCGGATTTCAGGTTCCGTCAGCAGACGCCAGACGCGCCAGCGCCGCCTGCGTCCCGACCCGTGGCCGCCAGCCAGCCCTGAGCAGGGCGTCGGGCCGCGCCACCAGCCCGCCCGCCAGCAGATCGAAGCGGCGCGATTGGCCCATAAGCGCCGCGCCCGCGCGCAGCAGCGACGGCGGCACGCTGAAAAGGCCGGGAGAGCGGCCGAGGCCCTCTCGCAGAGCAGAGACGATCATGGCCACGCCGATCGGCGCAGGATCGGCCACGAGAAAGGCGCGCCGCGCCGGGCAGGCCGGCGTCAGTGCGAACAGGATCGCCTCGACCAGATTCTCCACCGCCAGCAGCGAGCGAGGCGCGGTCAGCGCGCCGAACGGCAGCGGGATGGGAAGCCTCGCGAGCCTCATCAGCGCTGCCATGTTGGCCTTGACGCCCGGCCCGTAGACCAGCACCGGGCGCAAGGCGATCCAGTCGCAATCGAGGCCCGCCAGTCCCCGTTCGGCCGCGAGCTTGGAACGGCCATAGGCCTGATCGGGCAGCGGCGCATCGGCTTCGGTCGCGGGCGGGCCGCCGGTGGCGCCGGTCTGGGCCTTGATCGATGACAGATAGACGAAGCGCGCGACGCCGGCCGCGCGGGCGGCCTGCGCCAGTTCCAACGTCGCTTGCGTGTTGATGCGCTGGTAGAGCGCCTCGGGCAGGCCCGGCCCGGCATGGGCGAGGCCGGCGAGATGCACGACATCACCGACGCCGGCAAGCGCCGGAGCCCAGTCGATCGGCCCGGCGAGATCACCGGTGACGACGGCCTCGACGCCGGGCGGCGCGGGGCCAGCCCGCCGCTGCGCGATGCGGACGCGATACCCCGCCGCCAGGAGACCGGCGACGAGATGGCCCCCGATGAAGCCGCTGGCGCCGGTGACGAGGACGGGGGCGTCAGCCAAGGCCTGAACGCCTTCTTGAAAAGCGCCGCAGCAGGAGCGCGGTCAGCACCAGGCCTGCCAGCAGGCAGGCGAACTGAACCCAGCCATCGGGAAAGCGCAGGCTGACGGCGGCGAGCGCGACGAGGCCGAGATTCAGCAGCGCGACCTGCGCCACGATCTCGGGGACGCCAAAACCGTTCACTGTCGCCTGCTGATAGAAATGGCTGCGATGCGCCTCCCAGACCTTCTCGCGCCGCGCCAGCCGACGGAACAGGGTGATGGTCGAATCCGCGACATGGTAAAGGGGCAACAGCAGGGCGGCGGTCAGCGCGCCGGTTCCGGCCAGGCGGTAGAGCAGATAAGCCGTCAAGAGCCCGATCGGCAGCGAGCCGACATCGCCGAGGAAGAGCCGCGCCGTCGGCTTGTTGAAGGGCGCAAACCCCAGAAGCCCGCCGCAGAGCGCCGCCGCGAGCCAGCCGGTCGCCGGATCGAGAACGCCGAACGCTCCGGCCAGCGCCAGCGCCCCGCTCAGCGGCACGATGCCGGCGACCGTGATCCAGTCGATACCGTCCATGAAGTTGACGAGATTGACGAACCAGATCCCGGCCAGCAGAGCCAGGCCCCGCTCGACGGCGAGCGGCAGCGCCTCGGGAAACAGTCTTACCTCTGGCGCGGCGAGGAACAGCACCATGCCGACGCAGAGCGCCTGCAAGCCCAGCCGGAGACCTGGCGAGAGCGGACGGATATCGTCCCAGGCGCCGACGATGGCGAGCAGGATCGCCGCCGCCAGCACCAGCACGAGCCCGCTACCGGCATCGGTCGGCAGGCCCGCGAAGAGGAAGGCGACGCCCAGCGCCAGAAAGGCTCCGGCCAGGACAGCGATGCCGCCGCCCTGCGGCGTCGGCACGCTGTGGCTGGAGCGCGCGCTCGGCCGCGCCATGGCGTAGCGCACCAGGAGCGGGCGCAGCACGACGCAAAAGCGGCCGGCGGCGAGCGCGGCCAGGGCTGCGATCAAAAGCAAGGGGAGAAAGGCTTCCAAAACGGCGGCACCAGCGACACGGCGCGTAGGCCTAGGTGAGGTCTTCGCGATTGTCGACGCCGGAGTTCGACATGCGCCTTGCATGCGAGCGGACATAGAGTGAACATGCCGCGATGCTCGCCGATTCCGTCCTGAACCCACCGCCGACAAGGCCCGACATCACCCGCGCCGTCTGCCGGGGCGCAGGCCGGCATCTGCGCGCGCGCGGCTACGCCGTCGTCAAGGAAATGACATTCGCCAATGGCCGGCGCGGCGACATCGTGGCGCTGTCGCCCTCGGGCGAATTGCTGGTGGTCGAGGTGAAATCGGGCTTAGAGGACTACCGGATCGACGGGAAATGGCCGGACTACCGCGATTATTGCGACGGTTTCCTCTTCGCCGTCGCGCCCGAGTTCCCGCGCGAAATCCTGCCCGGGGATGTCGGGCTGATTGTCGCCGACGCATATGGCGGCGAGATGCTGCGCGAACCGCCGCGGCACCCGCTCAGCGGAGCGCGGCGGAAGATGCTGACGATCGCCTTTGCGAGGCTCGCGGCCGAGCGGCTGGCGCGGAGCGAGGATCCGGAAGGCTGAGAGCTACCTCGGCGCGCGCTTGGCCAGGATGCGCTGCAGCGTGCGCCGGTGCATCCCCAACCGCCTTGCCGTTTCCGAGACGTTGCGGTTGCAGAGTTCGTAGACGCGCTGGATGTGCTCCCAGCGGACGCGGTCTGCCGACATCGGGTTTTCCGGCGGCATCGGCCGGGAATCGCGGGCGGCGGCGAGAGCCGAATGAATCTCGTCGGCGTCGGCGGGCTTGGCCAGGAAATCGAAGGCGCCGAGTTTCACCGCGCTGACGGCGGTGGCGATGTTTCCGTAGCCGGTCAGCACGATGCCCCGCGCATCGGGGCGGCGTTCCTTCAGCCTTGCGATGACGTCGAGCCCGTTGCCGTCGGCGAGGCGCAGGTCGATCACCGCGAAGGCCGGAGCGGCGGACTCGACCTCGGCTATGCCGGCCTGCACGCTTTCGGCGGTTCGCACCGCGTAGCCCCGGCTCTCCATGGCGCGGGCAAGCCTGGTCAGGAATGGCTTGTCGTCATCGACGAGAAGCAGGGACATGTCCGCCAGCGCGGCATCCTGTGCGCCCGCGCTCGCCGAATCCTGCTCGCTCAACAGTTCTTGCATCGAAAACTCCCGTCCACCGGCCGCACCGTACGGACATTTTAGTACGGACGCGCCCTGGGCGTATCCCTCACCATCGTCTGGTTCAGCTAACCCCATGTAGTGCTGGCGCTTCCGGCTTGGTAGTCCCCCTTGTGCGCAGATCGGCCTCGAACACCGGACGGGGCCAGACGATGCGGATCGCGGCGCCGGTCGCGGGCAAAGGCAGGTTGGAGAATTCGAGCGCCGCCCCGCTGCGCTCCAGCAGGGTCTTGGCGATGAAGAGGCCGAGGCCCAGTCCGCCCCCGGCGCGCCCTTCGGCCGAACTGCGCGTCAGATAGGGCTCGCCTGCGCGCATCAGCACGTCTGGCGGAAAGCCCGGCCCGTCATCGGCGATGGTCAGGGTGACGTGGCTCTCGCTCCACTGCGCCGCGATCGTCACGCCCGAGGCGGCGAAATCGACGGCGTTGTCGACGATATTGCCGAGGCCATAGATCATTCCCGGATTGCGGCGGCAGACCGGCTCGGGACCGTCTCCCGTCATCGTGATCGCGAAGGGTACGCCGAAGGGCCGCTGCGGCCCGGCCGCTTCCTCGATCAGCAGGCGCAGGGACAGCTGGTCGAGCGGGCCGGAACCGTCGTCCTGCAGCGAGGCGAGCTTGCCCAGGATGCCCCGGCAGCGCTCGACCTGCTCGCGCAGCAGCGCGATGTCCTCGGCCATCTCGCCCTCAGGCGGGCTCAGCCGCGACAGCTCCTTGGCGACGAGCGCGATGGTGGCGAGCGGCGTGCCGAGTTCATGGGCGGCGGCGGCGGCCAGCCCGTCGAGCTGCGACAGATGCTGCTCGCGCGCCAGAACAAGTTCGGTCGCGGTGAGCGCGTCGGAGAGGTCGCGCGCCTCCTTGGCGACTCGCCAGGCGTAGATGCCGGTGAAGCCCAGGCCAAGCACGAGCGCGCCCCAGGTCCCGGCCTGATAGAAGGCGGGCAGGACCGGGCGGGGCTCGCCGGCCCAGGGCAGCGGCAGATGCGCGAAGTTCAGCCCGGTGGCCAGCGCGATGGCGAGCAGCCCGAGCAGCAGCGTGCGCCGTGGCGGGAGCGCCGTGGCCGAGATCATGACGGGTGCGAGGAACAGGATCGAGAACGGATTCTGCAACCCGCCGGTCAGATAAAGCAGCGCCGCGAGCTGCAGCACGTCGAAGGCGAGCAGCGCCGTCGCCGCGCCCTCCCGCAGGCGATGGCTCATCGGGAAGCGGATGCGCAGCGCGATATTGAGCCAGGCCGAGGCGGCGATGGCGGCGAAGCACCAGCCGAAGGGCAACGTAAATCCGAGCCCGAAATGCACGCCCGCCACCGCGAAGCTCTGACCCGCAATGGCAAGCCAGCGTAGCCGGACCAGCGTGTCGAGCCGCAGATGCCGGCCCGCGCGCACGGAGAACGGCTCGGGCGAATCGAACGCGGTCACGCCGCCGCTCCTCGGCCACGCCGGCACGAATTCCTAAGCAATAATCTGTGGCAAATCGGCATCTCAGCGAAATCTTAGCCTTTAGCCGGATTGAATACGAACCAAGACGATCTACGGTGCGTTCCCTGTTGCGGCGCATCATCAATCGTGAGCGGTGCAGCGGGGGACAGTGATCGCATGTATGGGGCTCCCATGTCGTTTGCCTATCACGCCTATGAAGCGGTTCACATGATGGTCGGCCCGGCACGGGGCTTCTCCGACGCCTTGCATCTCGCCTTCAAGAACCCGGCCAATCCGCTGACCTATACGCCATTCGGCCGCACAATGGCGGCGTCCGCCGAGCTTTTCGAGCGCACGACGCGGCGTTATGGAAAGCCGGCCTTCGATCTGCCGCAGACGACGATCAACGGCGTCAAGGTCGCCGTCGACGAGCGCGTCGTTTGGGAACGGCCCTTCTGCAAGCTGGTCTATTTCGACCGCAAGACGCAAGGCAGGCGCAAGCCGCAGCCGAAAGTGCTGCTGGTTGCGCCGATGTCTGGCCACTACGCGACGCTGCTGCGCGGCACGGTCGAGGCTTTCCTGCCCGGCCATGAGGTCTACATTACCGACTGGGTCGATGCCCGCCTCGTGCCGATGAGCGCCGGCCGCTTCGATCTCGACGACTATATCGACTACGTCATCGGCATGCTGCAGATGCTCGGCCCCGACACCCATGTCATGGCCGTGTGCCAGCCTTCCGTGCCGGTGCTGGCGGCGATCGCCCGGATGGAGGCCGAGGGCGACCCCTGCGCGCCGCGCTCGATGACGCTGATGGGCGGGCCGATCGACACGCGCCGCTCGCCGACCGAGGTCAACAAGCTGGCGGAGGATCGCGGCATCGACTGGTTCAAGCGCCACTGCATCACGCGGGTGCCGTTTCCGCATCAAGGCTATTTCCGAGAGGTCTATCCCGGCTTCCTGCAGCTTTCGGGCTTCATGGCGATGAATCTCGACCGCCATGTCACGGCCCATTACGACATGTTCAAGCATCTCGTCCGGGGCGACGGCGATTCGGCCGAGAAGCACCGCGACTTCTATGACGAGTATCTCGCCGTGATGGATTTGACGGCGGAGTTCTATCTCCAGACCGTCGAGACCGTCTTCGTCGAACATGCGCTGCCCAAGGGCACGATGATGCATCGCGACAAGCGGGTCGATTGCGGCGCGATCCGCCGGGTCGCGCTGATGACGGTAGAGGGCGAGAACGACGACATCTCCGGCGTCGGCCAGACCCAGGCTGCCCATGACCTCTGCATCAACATCCCGGACCACATGCGCGTCCACTACATGCAGAAGGCGGTCGGCCATTACGGCGTCTTCAACGGCTCGCGCTTCCGCGCCGAGATCGCACCGCGTATTTCCGACTTCATGGTCAGCCTCGACATGGAGGCCGCGAAGGGCCGCCGCGAGGAGAGTGCGGCCGAGGCCCGCAAGTCGCTGAAGATCGCGAGCTGAGGCCTTCCGCTCGCCTCGCGAATCCGGCACCATCGCAAGGCGATGCGGTTCTCCCTGTTCAAGCGAAAGCCCGATCCCGACGCGATCGAGGTGCCCCATGGCGGGATGCTCTACCCCGTCATGGTCAAGCGGCGCGCGGCGGCGCGGCGGATGACGCTGCGCGTCTCGCAGGCGACAGGCGAGATCACGCTCACCTTGCCAGAGCGGGCCGATTTCGGCGCAGGCCGGATTTTTGCGGAAAAACACGGCGGCTGGATCGCGGCGCGCGTCGCCAAGAGGCCGCGATCGGTTCCGTTCGAGCCGGGGCAGAGCATCCCCCTGCGCGGCGAGCCGCACCGGATCGTCCACTGGTCGCGGGTGCGCGGCGTGACGCATGCCACGACCGACCGGGACGGGGCCGCGATCATCGCAGTCGCCGGCGAGGCGGCGCATGTGCCGCGCCGCATCCAGGACTTTCTGCGCAAGCAGGCGCTGAGCGATCTGGAGGCCGCCGTCGCGCGCCATACCGCGACGCTCGGCATCCCGGCGCGCAAGATCACCATCCGCGACACGACCAGCCGCTGGGGCTCATGCTCGTCCAAGGGCCACCTCAACTTCTCGTGGCGCCTGATCCTCGCGCCGCCGCTGGTGCTGGACTACCTCGCCGCCCATGAAGTCGCCCATCTCAAGGAGATGAACCATTCGCACCGCTTCTGGGCGCTGACGCACAAGCTGTGCCCGCGCACGGAAGAAGCGGAGGTCTGGCTGAAGCGCCATGGCGCGGGGCTGCACGGCTTCGGGTGAGGCTCGACACCCGGTTCCGCGGGACCTAAGCAGGCGCGCACCCCGAGCGAGAACCTCGCCCCGATGAAACTCCGCCCCGATACGCTGGCGATGACCGCCGTTCTCGCCATGCTGACGGCGCTCGGCCCGCTCTCGACCGATTTCTACCTGCCGTCGCTGCCCGAGATCGCCCGGGTGATGGACAGCGACGTCGCCGGCGCGCAGGCGACGCTGTCGGTCTTCCTGTTCGGCTTTGCCGCCGGCCAGATCGTCTGGGGGCCGATCTCGGACCGTGTCGGCCGCAGGCCGGTGCTGCTGGTTGGATTGGGACTCTTCATCGCGGCGACGCTCGCTTGCGCCTTCGCGCCCTCGATCGGCGCGCTGACGGGCGCCCGCGCGCTTCAGGCCTTTGGGGCGTCGGGGCCGATCGTGCTCGGCCGCGCCATGGTGCGCGACCTGTACGAGGGGCCGCGCGCCGGGCGCGAGCTCGCCCGGATGGGCATGATCATGGGGCTGGTCCCGGCGATCGCGCCCGTGCTCGGCGGCGTTCTGCAGGACGCCTTCGGCTGGCGCTCGACCTTCTTCGCCTCGCTCGTCTTCGCGCTGGCGCTGGTCGGCGTGATCCTGACGGTGATGCCCGAAACCCTGCGCGCGCGCTCGGCCCAGCCGCTTTCGTTCCTGTCGATCTTCCGCGGTTTCGGTGTGCTGCTGCAGAACCGCGCTTTTCGCGTCTATGTTTCGCTGACTGGGCTGGCCTATGCCGGGCTCTTCGCCTTCATCTCCGGCTCGTCCTTCGTGCTGATCGGCATCCACGGGCTGTCGCCGGTCGCCTACGGGATGTCCTTCAGCTTCGGCGTGCTGGGCTTCATCGCGGGGACGGTCATCGCTCAGCGTCTGGTCGGACGGCGCGGCATGGACGGCGTCATCGGCCTCGGCGTCGCCTGCCTCGCCGGCGGCGGGCTGATCATGCTCGCCTGCGTCGCGACCGGCTTCGGCGGGCATCTCGGCGTCACGGTGCCGATGGCGCTCTATGCCTGCGGCGTCGGGCTGACCATGCCGCAGGCGCAAGCCTCGGCGATGATGCCGTTCCCCGAGCGCGCCGGCGCGGCGTCGTCCTTCAACGGCCTGTGCCAAATGTTGCTCTCGGCCTGCGCCGGGCTGCTGGTCGGCCGGCTGCTCGGCGCGTCCGCGCTGCCGATGCCGCTGGTGATGTCGGCGCTCGGCGTCGCGGCCTTTGCGATCTTCCACCTGAGCGCCGGCATCCGGGCGGCGAAGACGTAATCGCCGAGGCTATCCGCCGAACAGCCGCTCGAGCAGGTTCTTCTCCTGCGGCGGCGGCGGCACCCAGGCGCGGTCGGTGTCGGCCGTCTGTGTATTGGCGGGCGGCCTTGCGCTCGCGACCGGCGCGCCATTGTCGAAGATCGAGCGCGGGCCGCTGCGCCACAAGCCCCCCGGCAAGGGCGCAGGCTGCGCGCCGACATGGGCCGCACGCATGTATTTGCCCCAGATCTCGGCCGGCAGGCCTGAGCCGAAGACGCGCTTCATCTGGCTATTGTCGTCATTGCCAAGCCAGACCGCCGTCACCAGCCGCGCGGTGAAGCCGACGAACCAGGCGTCGCGGAAATCCTGCGTCGTGCCCGATTTGCCGCCGACCTCCCAGCCCGGCAGATTGACCTTGCTGCCGGTGCCGCTGGTCATGACCTCGTGGAACATGGCGTTCATCATCGAGAGCGTCTGCGGCTGGACGACCGCGCCGAAGCCTGAGCCCTTGCGGGCGTAGATCACCTTTCCGGCGGTCGATTTCACCTCGCGGATCACATAAGGCAGCACGCCCTGCCCGCCATTGGCGAAGGTGGCGTAGGCGGTCGTCAGCTCGATCGGCGTCACCTCGGACGTGCCCAGCGCCAACGACGGATTGGCCTGCAGCGCCGACGAGATGCCGAGCCGCTGGGCGGTGCGCACGCTCTCGCGCGGCGTCACCTCCTGGTTGAGCTTGACCGCGATGGTGTTGAGCGAATGCGCGAACGCGGTCTGCAGCGTCACCGGGCCGCGATAGGTCCGGGAGTTGTTCTCCGGCGTCCAGCCCTTGATGGTGACGAGCGAATCGTCGCGGATCGTGTCGGGCGTCAGGCCCTGCTCCAGTGCCGCGAGATAGACGAAGGGCTTGAAGGCCGAGCCTGGCTGGCGCTTGGCTGCTGTGGCGCGGTTGAACTGGCTCTTGGTGTAGTCCCGGCCGCCGATCAGCGCGCGCAGCGCTCCATCGGGCGCCATCGAGACGACCGCGCCCTGGCCGGCGTTGAGCTTGGACCCTTGCGCGGCCAGCGCCTCGACCAGGGTCGTCTCTGCCAGCGCCTGCAGCTTGGGGTCGATCGTCGTCAGCACGGTGACGTCGCCCTCGACCGCGCCGATGAAATCGTCGAGCACGTCCATGACGTAATCGGCGGCGTAGTTCACCGAGCCCGCACCGATGCGCTCGGCGGCTTCCGCCGGCGCGACCAGCGCCGTCTTAGCCGAGGCCTGCGAGACGAAGCCCTGCTCCGCCATTGCGGCGATCACGAGTTGGGCGCGCTTTTCCGCCGCCTCGGGATTGCGGTTGGGCGCGAGACGCGAGGGGGCCTGCACGAGACCGGCGAGCATCGCGGCCTCGGCGATCGTCACCGAGCGCGCCGATTTGTTGAAATAGCGCTGGGCGGCGGCCTCGACGCCATAGGCGCCCGAGCCGAAATAGACGCGGTTGAGATAGAGTTCGAGAATCTGGTCCTTGGAGTAGGTCCGCTCCAGCCAGAGCGCCAGGATCGCCTCCTGGATTTTTCGCGCCGCCGTGCGCTCCTGAGTCAGGAACAGGTTCTTGGCGAGCTGCTGGGTCAAGGTCGAACCGCCCTGCACGCCGCCTGTGCGCCGCAGGTTATTGACCATGGCGCGCGTGAGACCGATCGGGTCGATGCCGAAATGCTGATAGAATCGCCGGTCCTCGATCGCCACGAACGCCTTTGGCAGATAGGGCGGCACCTCGCCGATCGTGATGGTGCGCCCGCCGGTCTCGCCGCGATTGGCGAGCAGCGTGCCGTCGGCGGCAAGGATCGCGATGTTGGGCGGCCGCTTGGGCACGGTAAGCTGGTTGATCGGCGGCAATTGCGCGGCGTGATAGGCAACGAGCCCGCCGAGCCCGATGGCGCACCAGAGGCCGAGCACCATCGCCCAGTAGAACAGCCCGCCGAGCAGAGAACGGCCCTTGCGGCCGCGCCTGCGACCGCCGCCGCCAGAACCGCCACGCTTGTCGCGGCGGGGCGGATCGCGGCGCTCGTCCTGACGCGACGGCGCGCGATAGCCGCGCCCCGGCCGGTCCTCGGCGGACAGGCGAAAGTCGCCATCGTCGCGGCTGTCAGTCCGCGCCCGCTCGAAGGACGGCTCGCGCCGTTCGCCGCGTCTTGCCCGGTCGTTCATTCTGTCCCGTTCGAGCCCTGTCGCCGTGTTGCCAGCAAACCCGCCTTCTCGTCAGACAGGAGTGAAACATGGCGCTTTTAAGGGGCGGTTAAGCCTCAGCCGGCCGCGTGGCCGGCCGACAACGAAAAACCCCGCGCCAGCGAAGCGCGGGGTCGATCGAAACAGTCCGATGTCGCCGGCGGCTCAGACCGCGCCAGCAATCCAGCGCGAGAGATCGCTCTTGGGGGCCGCGCCGACCTTCTGCGAGGCGAGCTTGCCGTCCTTGAACAGCATCAGCGTCGGGATCGAGCGGATGCCGAACTGGGCGGGGATCGCCTGGTTCTCGTCGACGTTCATCTTCACGATCTTGACCTTGCCGTCCATTTCGCCGGCGATCTCCTCGAGCGCCGGGCCGATCATGCGGCAGGGACCGCACCATTCGGCCCAGAAATCCACCACGACCGGCTCCGCCGATTTGAGGACGTCGGCCTCGAAGCTCGCATCCGTCACTTTGCTCGTCGCCATGGCCTGCAGCCTTTCAATGGGATAGCGGCCGCGCCGCCTTCGATCCCGAACCTATGAACGGGCATGGCGGGGGTCAAGGCGCGCTGTCCGCACATCCTTGCACGGCTAACCCGCCATGGCTGCAAGCGCTGTGTCGAGCGCGACCGGGTCAGGCTCCAGACAGGCGAGCGTCGCGGTGTAGATCGCCAGCGCCCGGACCGTCTTGCCGGGATAGATCGCGCCGACCAGCGCGCGATAGGCGGCGAGCTGGGCAAGGGTCGCCGGGGGGATGTCGGCGGCGCTGGCCGGCGGGCGCGCCGCCGTCTTGAAATCGGCGATCAGCACCGTGTCGCCTGCGACCGCGAGCCGGTCGATCTGACCCGAGACGGCGCGACGCCGGCCGTTCGGCAGCACGATCTCGCCGGCCAGCGGCGCTTCGGCGAGCGAGCCTTCCGCGAACAGCGCCGCCAGCGCGGGCTGCGCCAGCAGGCCGAGCGCGTCGGCGACGATGCGCTCCCTCCGCTCCGCGCTCACCGCCTTGCCGCGCGCGGCTGCAA
>FWWL01001014.1_pt1 | contig 46692 bp, 36 predicted proteins | sample 2228331 | NCBI WGS metagenome assembly FWWL01 (sample SAMEA103939775, study PRJEB20133) | metagenome | reverse complement strand
ACCCAGTGTTTCCCGTGAAGCACTGGTTTTTCGGTTTTGTTTTGAGCCTGGCTCATGATAAACACTCCTGCCAGAAAACAAGTCAGAATAAGACCGGCAATGAATTTATACGTGACATCTGACATCTTTTGCCTCCTCGATTAACACCCTGAATTCACATTCGCTATTTTACCAGACTCTCGCCCCGGATTTCATCCACCCATATAATTAAAGGAGAGTTCAAATGAAAAAATACTCATGGCAATTATCCCAGAAGGCAAAATCGACTTGCCGCAAGACTTTTTGCCAGAACGACCTTAAAAATGATCTAAGAACTCAATGGACAGAAACTTCAATAAATTTTCCTTGAAAATGCTGATATATTAGATATGATATTTGCGTTAACGTTACAACAGTTCTATGAAATTTCAGCGGAATTTGAAGCAAAATTGAAGAAACGACCTGCAGACAGAAGTCCGAATATCGGGAAGTGGAAAAAGCAGAAGACACTTCAGTTTGATGCGCTGCTCACAGGTCGCGCGGATTGCATTAGCTAAATTAAACTCACATAAACAATAAATAATGAATCACGGGGAGGATCTGATGAAAAGGAGATTTAAGAAGAAGAATAATCCCGCCTGGATTTTCTGGAAGGCTTTTCTTGTAAAGGCCTCAGCAATTCTTCTCATGGTGACGCTGGCACTGCCGGCGCTGGCCCAGACGCTTGTCCAGCCGGTTGATAAGCAGGCCAGAGCCAGCCAGGAAAGACTCCTTCAGGCAATTCCAGTTCCGCTCCACAAAGTTCGTCTGACCGGCGGCCCCCTCCTGCGGGCGCAGCAGCTTACGGCCGAATATCTTCTGAAGCTCGAGCCCGACCGGATGTTAGCCCTTTACCGTAAGGTGGCCGGCCTCCAGCCAAAAGCTGAGCCTTACAACGGCTGGGACGGACCCGGACGGAATCTTTCCGGACACATTGCCGGCCATTATCTTTCGGCCGCCAGCTTGATGTACGCAGCCACCGGTGATGTTCGCTTCAAGGAGAGAGTTAACTACATGGTAAAGGAGCTCAAAGAGGTTCAGGATAAACACGGCGACGGCTATCTCAGCGCCCTCGAAGGCGGCCGCAAATGCTTCGAAGCCCTCTCCCGCGGGGAAATCAGAGCCGCCAGCTTCGACCTCAACGTCGAATGGTCTCCCTGGTACACGCTGCACAAGACTTTTGCCGGACTGCGAGACGCCTACCGCCTGACCGGAAACAGGACCGCGCTCGAACTTGAGATTAAGTTTGCCGCCTGGGCTGAAAAGATACTTTCCGGACTGAACGAATTCCAGCTCCAGCGGATGATGGACACGGAATTCGGCGGGATGAACGAAGTTCTGCTCGATCTCTACGCAGACACCGGAGACGTTCGCTGGTTGAAACTGGCAGATAAATTCTACCATCGGATTTTTATCGAGCCCTTGATCAGGCACCAGGACATTCTCGCCGGCACTCACGGAAATACCCAGATTCCGAAGATGATCGGTGAAGCAGTGCGCTACCTTTACACCGGAAGACAGCAGGACCTGCTGGCCGCCAGCTTCTTTTTTGACTGTGTGGCCCATCATCACAGTTTTGCCACCGGCGGAAACGGCATGAACGAATATTTCGGACCGGCCGAGGAACTGGCCCATCAAATCGACGGCCGCACGGCCGAAAGCTGCAATGTCTACAACATGCTGAAGCTCGGCCGTATACTCTTCACTTTGGCCCCCGAAGCGCATTACGCCGATTTTATGGAAAGAGCGCTCTTCAACCATGTGCTCGGTTCAATCGACCCGGAAGACGGCCGGATGTGCTATATGGTTCCGGTCGGCCGGGCAGTGCAGCGCGAATATCAGGATATGTTCCGGAGCTTCACCTGCTGCGTTGGTTCCGGCATGGAAAATCATGCACTTCACGGTCTCGGCATCTACTACGAGAATAAAAACAGTCTGTGGATAAACCTTTTTGTTCCTTCAAAAGCCGAAGCCTCGATACTTGGCGCAAAGGTCGAGCAGGAAACCGACTTCCCTGAAGGAGAAAAAGCGCTGCTCAGATTCCAGCTCAGCTCACCGAAAGAATTCACTGTCTATCTGCGCCGTCCCTGGTGGGCAAAAAAGGGTTTCTCAGTAAAGGTGAACGGTCAGGAGCTTCCGGCTGAAGCTCTTCTGCCGAAGTCCTCGGCCGATAACGTTCAGTATGCCCGGGCCGTAAAAGACAGAGACAGGTTCGGTTATTTCATTGAAATAAAAAGACAGTGGAAATCGGGCGACACCATCGAGGTAACAATGCCAAAATCGCTCTACCTTGAGACGGTAGCAGGAGACGAGAGAATTGTCGCCATCATGTGGGGTCCGCTGGTGCTGGCTGGCGACCTCGGTCCGGAGAGAAGATGGAGCCGCCGCGAGGAAGAGCAGGATGAGGTCAGACCGGTAACAGTCAGCCGCGATTATCCGCTTCTTGTGGCCGCCCCGCGCGACGTGAGCGAGTGGGTAAAACCGGCTGAAGGTAAGCCCGGACATTTTGTGGTTTCCGGCATCGCCCGTAAACTCCAGGAGCCCGACCGCCCGGTTGAACTCGAGCTTGTCCCCTTCTACCGCCTGCACCGAAGGCTTTATTCCGCCTGCTGGGATTACATCGATGAAGCCGAATGGAAAAAAAGAGCGGCCGAATTTCATAATGAGCAGGAAAGGCTGAAAAAGCTCGAAGAAGCTACCGCTGTCAGAGTGCAGCTCGGCGACCCGCGGAGCGAAAAAGAATTCAAGTTCCAGGCCGGAGAAAACATCAACGTTCAGCGGGTGCTCGGGCACACCAGCCGCAGAGGCCGCACCTGGTTTTCAGTTGACCTGCCGATTTCAGGAATTTCCGGGCCTGCGCTTCACGTAACATATTACTCCGAAGAGCGATTGCGACCCTGCCGATTCAGCCTGTCTGTCGATGGTGAAAAAATTGCCGGCGAGGAAATTTCCCGCGTTCCTTCACCAGGATTTATAGAAAAAGAATATCCGCTACCGGAAAGCCTTATCAAAGGAAAAAATAAAATTACAGTTAAATTCCAGGCTGAACCTGAAAGCGAAATCGCCCCGGTCGTGGTCGTTCGGCTTCTGAAAAAATAGGAAGGTTGCCCGCATCCGGCAACCTCATTTGAATTTCTAAATTCTGTGTTTGACATAAATGTTAAGACCGGGATACCATTTCGCCGTGATGAAAAATTTTTTGAGCCGGGGGATTTTTTCCCTACCTATCTATATCATAAGCTCCCAGAAAAAGGAGGGCGTATGTTAAACCGTCGCGAATTTATTAAAAGCTGCGCCGCCGGAATCGGCCTGGCCGCGCTGACTCCGGAAGAATCGCTCGAAATGATTGCCTCGCTCGGCAGGTCCACTGCCGGGATGAGTCCGGAACAGGTGGCCATCGATGAGGATTTCTGGTTTCAGGTGCGCATGGCCTTTACCGAAGACCGCAACATCATCAACCTGAATCAGGGAACGATTCAGCCGGGTCTCCGGATTGTGCAGGAAGCTTACCGCCGCCACAGCGAATTTTCCGGTAATGCCGGCGCACATTCGATGGCCATTCTGGCCAGGGAAGTTGAAAGCTCCCGTCGCCGTCTTGCCGCTCACCTCGGCTGCGACCCGGAAGAGCTGGTAATCTGCCGTGGTGGAAGCGAAGCTGGTCAGATCGTGCTTCTAGGACTTGACCTTAAACGCGGCGATGAAGTCATCACCACCAACCAAGATTATCCCCGCCTGATCGCCGCCCTCCAACAGCGCGAGAAGAGAGAAGGCATCGTGTTGAAAATGGTTAAACTGCCGGAGCCGCCGGTGCCCATGGAGAAATTTTACAACCTGGTGGCCGAGCAGATCACACCCCGCACACGGGCGATTCTCGTTTGCCATCTTACTCACTACACCGGACAGATGGCCCCTGTCCGCCGTCTGGCCGAGCTGGCTCGCTCGAAGGGCATTGAACTTATCGTTGACGGAGCTCACGGCTTTATGCATTTTCCCTTCAAGCTCTCTGACCTGGGATGCGATTACTACACGGCCAGCCTGCACAAATGGACAATGGCTCCACCCGGAAATGGAATGGTGCGCATCCCAAGAGACCGCATCCCGAAGCTCTGGCCGCTCACCCCGCCCTGGACTGACAACCCGAACGACATTCGCAGGTTTGAAGACGTCGGCACCCGCTCGCCGGCCAGCCGGGTAGCTATCGCGGAAGCCATTACCTTTAACGAAGGCATCGGAATCGAGCGTAAAGCCGCGCGTCTTCGCTACCTCACCGACCGCTGGGTTAACAGGTTGAAACAGTATCCTCAAGTAAAGTTTTACACCAGCCTGAACCCGGGAGAGTACTGCGGTCTCGTAACCTTCGGCATTCAGGGAATCGATATGGAAAAGCTCTCAGAATATCTGCTGGAGAAGCACAGAATCGTTACATCTCACATCACCCATCCGGACAAACTGGTCGACGGCCTCAGGATTGTGGTCAATGTTTCGCTTTCGGTTCAGGAAATCGATTACTTTGCCGACGTGGTCGAAGACGTCATCAAAAAAGGCAAAATCGCCTGAAAAATTTTTAAGGAAGACAGAGGCATCGTTTGATGCCCCCTTTTTTTATTCTGCTCAAATTTTAATTTTACCGGGCAACACGGGCGAACATTTCATACATCACCGGCACCACGAACATTCTCAGGAGAACTGCGAACAAAAACCCTCCGATGTAAACCATGGCCAGAGGTTGATGTAATTCAGAACCGGTCGTGCGGATGAGAGCCAGCGGCAGAACGCTCGTTATCATGACGACGTCGGTGATAAAAATAGGCCGGAATTTGGTCAGAGCTCCCCTGACCACAGCTTCTCTGAGGGGAAATCCTGCTTTCCGTAAATCATTAATCTTTCCCACCATAACTATATCATTCTGGGCGCAAATGCCGAACAGCGCAATCAGTCCGATGGTTGAAGAAACATTAAGCGACTGTCCGGCCACCAGCAGCCCGATGATTCCTCCGATTAAAGTCGACGGAATGTTCAGAATTATGACCAGCGCCTGCCAGATCGAACCGAAAGAAGAAAACAGGATGACGAAAATAATCAACAGAACCAGAAACATCAGCATCGTCAAATGCTTCATCGCCTGCTGCTGGCTTTCATACTGACCGCCAAAGGTCACGAAATAACCCGCAGGCAGAGAAACTTTTTCTTCGATTGCTCTTCTGGCTTCTTCCACAAAACCGCCGACATCTCTTTTCACCACATTGCAGGAGAGGAGTTTTCGCCTCATCATATTTTCCCTGAATATCGTCTGCGGCCCCTCGCTTCTGCTTATTTCGGCTACCAGAGCTAAGGGAACTTTTTCTCCGGTGGGCGCGTCCAGGAGTAAATTTTTAAGGGCTTCTTCATCCTTTCTGTAATTTTCAGGAAGTCTGATCAATACCGATGTCACTCTGTCCTGCTCGTAAATGTCCGTAACTTCCACTCCGCTGAAAGCCATTTCAACCACTTCGGCCACCTGGCCAACAGTCATGCCGTAGCGAGCGAGCTTTTCTCTATCGGGCTTGATAACAAGCTCCGGAATACCGCGCGTCTGTTCCACCTTAACATCGGCCGCCCCTCTGATTCCTTGCACCACTTCTTTTATTTCTTCGATTTTCTCGTTAAGAACTTCAAGGTCCGGACCGAACAATTTAATCGACAGCTGTCCCTCAACCCCGGTCAGCATCTCTGCCAGTTTGTTGGCTATTGGCTGCTCAATCATGTAGGACATACCCGGAAACTTATCAAGTTCCTGACGGAAGGCTTCGCTCAACTCCTTAAAATCCCTTTTTCGCTTTTCCTTCGGTACGAGTTCAATCAAGAAGTGGCTGTGATTGACCGGATGAATGTGTTCGGACCCCTCGGCCGAGCCGGTGGTCCTGGAAACGGAGACCACTTCCGGAAATTTGAGAAAAATTTTTTCCAGCTCCCGCCCGACTTTAGCTGACTCTTCCAGCGAGGTCTCGGGCAGCATTATGGTAGAGACGATTATCGAGCCTTCATCCAGAGGCGGCACAAACTCTTTTCCCAGGAAAGTATAACCTGCAGCCGCCACCACGATCAAAATTCCAAACACTCCCAGGATAATCGCTTTTCTGTTAAGAGCCCGGGAAAGCAGCCTTCCATAAAACTCCTGTATCCTGTCGGTGAGACGCCTTTTTTCTTTTTCTTTACTCTGAGCAAGAAAGTAGCTGGCCAGGACCGGCTGAAAAGTCAGGTTGAGCAGCATGGCCCCGAAGAGCGAGGCAGCCACGGCGAAAGCTGTCGGCCGGAACATCGCTCCCTCTATGCCTTTCAGAGTCAGCATCGGAACAAAAACCAGAATGATGATCAGGCTGGCTGAAAAAAGATAGCCTCCCACGTCACGGCTGGCTTCCCCGATCAGCTCAATTTTATCAGCCTGCTCTTTCCTTTCTTTTTTTAATCTGAGAATATTCTCAACCAGAATGATCGAACCGTTGGCCATTTTGCCTATGCCGATGGCCAGCCCGCCTATGGACATGACCGTCAGCTTGACTCCGAACAGGTACATGGCCACCAGGGCGATGAGGATGGAAAAAGGAATTGTCAGAGAGGCGATCAGGGCGCTCCGCGCCTCTCCCATAAAAAGAACCATCACCAGAATTACCAGAAGAATTCCTTCCAGGATTGAAACTTCCAGATGCTTTATAGATTTAATGATCAGAATCGACTGGTCGTAAATCGGTTTCAAGTTTATCCCGGCCGGCAGATCGCGGCTGATCTGAGCCAGAGCCTTTTTGATCGCCTCAATCGTGCTTAAAGTATCCGAACCATACTGTTTCTCCAGGGTGACATAAACTGCATCCTGACCGTTGTGTCCGGCATCCTCTCGTCTGAATTTGTGTCCGAGTTTCACCTCCGCCACATCGCCCACAAAAACAGGTACGCCATTGCGGGCGGCCACCACCGTTCGTTTGATATCATCCAGAGCGCTGATCCGGCCTATTCCCTTTATCAGAATATCTTCCGACCCCTGGGTGAGTATTCCGCCAGAAAAATTTCTGTTGCTCGATTCCACCGCCCGGCGAACATCTTCCAGAGTCAGGCGGTAGTTATAGAGCATTTCCGGATTGATCAGTACCTGGAACTGCCGGACATATCCGCCCAGGTTGATGATGTAAGAAACACCGCCAACGCCCTGAAGGCGACGCCTGACCGTCCAGTCGGCCACTGTCCTTAATTCCATCGGGTCGACATTCTCTCCGATGACCACAAATTCAAAAACTTCACCCATACGGGAACTGACCGGGCCGAGTACCGGAAGAACGGTGCCTGCCGGCAGTCGTGAAGCCACCAGGTCCAGCTTGCTGGAAACAATCTGCCTGGCCCGATATATGTCAGTTCCCCAGTCAAACTCAACCGTAACCAGCGAGTTGCCCGTGGTCGACTCAGAACGGATGCGGGTGACCCCGGGGGTTCCGGCCATCAGACTTTCCAGCGGAAAGGTAATCAGACGTTCAACTTCTTCCGCTGCCATTCCCGGGTTCTCGGTGATGATGTTTACCAGCGGGGCATTAAGGTCCGGGTAAATATCCTTGGGAAGACGAAAATAGGCTAAAATGCCAAACAGGCAGGTCAGCAGGATGAGAAATATGGTAAGAGCTCTGTGTTTCAGAGCAAAGTCAATCAATCTGTTGATCATATGTGCCTCCGACAGGAAAGCGGTTCTCAGTCATGGATGGATTCTTTAAGAACTTCCGACAGCAGCTTTGATTTAAGCTGGAAACTTCCGCTGGTGGCTACCAGCTCCCCTTCCTGAAGGCCGCTGATAACTTCATAAAACCCATCCTGACTGGCGCCCAGCAAAACCTTTCTCGGCTCAAACTCATCCCCATGAGCCACAAACACAAATTTTTCTCCCAGGTGATCGCAAACCGCCGGAGCCGGAACGGCCAGCACCGGCCGGTCGCCGTTAAGTTGAATTCTCAGGGTGGCAAACATCCCGGGTTTAAGCAGCATTTCAGAGTTATCCACCTCGCTCCTGACGGTGACCGTCCTGGTATCTTCTTTAAGAACATCGGCGATGTAACTTACCTTCCCGTAAAAAGTTTTTTCGGGAAAAGCGGGAACGGTAATTTCCACTTTCTGCCCGAGTTTGATTCTGGCCAGGTCCTTTTCAAAAATTTCCGCGTCGACCCAGAGGAGCCGCGGGTCGAGGATAGTCATTATGTCTTTGTTCTGATCAACCGTTTCTCCGGGAATGACTTTTATTTCCACCACCTTTCCCTTTATCGGCGAATAAACGGTTACTATTGGATTAATCTGATGACTGGCCATCATCTGCTGAACTTCCTTCTCCGAAAAACCGAGCAGATGAAGCTTTTTCTCCGCAGCCTCCAGGTTAGCTTTAGCCACTTTAAGTTCGGCTTCCGCCGCCAGATAATCTTTCTGGGCGCCGGCACCGCGTTCATAGAGTTTTTTCTGCCTTTCGAAATTCGCCTGAGCCAGTTCCAGGTCGGCCAGAGCCCGGAAAAACTCAGCCCGGGATTGGCCGGCTTCCTCGCTTTGAAGAGTAAGCAGCGGCGACCCTTTTTCCACCCACTCTCCTACCCTGACTGTAATCTCGTTCACTCTGGCCGGAAAAGCATAGCTGACCACGGCCATGCGGTTTATGGGGGCGATGATCTTCCCGTTGGCTGTCACCTGGCTTCTTATCGCTCTACATTCCACCCGGGCGGTTTCAACTTTAATCACCTCTTTCTCTTTTTCCGACAGCCGGACCGCACCAGCATCTTCCAGGCGCCAGCGACGGCCATATCTCCCCCGATGCGGCACCCCTCCGCCCGCCCTGTTGCCCGTTTGAGAAGATGACCACAGACTTTCCTGTTTATCAGAATTTCCTGCCGTTTTCATTTCCTGAGATTTCTGGCAGGAGATGTAAAGAAACATCACCATCAAAATAAACGAAAAAATCATTAAAGTTCTGGTCTTCATCTTTCACCTCACTTGACTCTGCCCATGGCTTTAGCCAGAGCTGCCAGAGAAATAGCGTGCTGACATAGATATTCAGCGTGCGTAATCCTTGATTCCAGCCAGGTGCGTCTGGCTTCAATCAAATCCAGCCCGCCTATCTGCCCTTCCTTATAACTGAACAGCAACAGCTGGTAGACTTCTTCCGATTTGTCGAGAATTTTTTCTTCGTATATTTTTACCTGTTCCTGGCTGATGATAACCTGGCGGTAGGCTTCCTCTACCTCCAGAGAAACCAGGCTCTGCCAGTATTTAATTTCCTTCTGATGGGCGCTGATCAGAGCCTCCGCCTCGGCAATTTCGCCCCTTTTTTTCTGCCAGAAAAACAGCGGCAGAGAAAACGAAAGGCTGAAATCCCAGTATCTGACACCTTCAACCCGATGACGGGCCAGCCCCAGGTTAAAATCCGGCAGATATCCAAGATAAGATTGTCTTTTCAAGTTCATCATTTTCGCCAGCGAGTATTCCGCTTTTTTTATCTCCGGCCTGGATTTCAGAGCTTCTTCCCGAACCTGCTCAAGGCTCATCTCGAAAAGCGGCTGACGCAAATTTCCGTTCACAGCAATCGGCTCATTTTTCTCCCGACCGAGAAGCAGGTTAAGTCTGGCCGCAAGAATGTCCCGCTCGAGTTCATAACGTTTAACCAGTGATTCCGCCCTGGACAGCTCAACCTGAGCCCGCAGGACTTCGGCCCGAGAAACCTCGCCGGCAGAATGTTTGGCCTCCACCATTTCGGTAAAATCTCTGTTAAGCTGAAGATTCTCGCGCGCGTATTTCAGTTGTTCTTCTGCCAGCAACAGGTTGAAAAAAGCTTCCTTCACCTGATAAGCGACCGAAAGTTTCAGACTTTCCAGATCCTGATAATTTTCGCTGGCTTCCAGCGAAGCCATCCTCGTTCTCAGAAAACGGCGTCCGGGAAATTCAATCGTCTGATACAGCCAGAAAAATTTTTCTTCCGACCTGTGCGGCGCGAAAATCGAAGGTTGAAGCGGATAATCGAGAAGAAATTCGGGCTGCGGCCACGAGCGGGCGATGTTGATTCTGGCCCGGGCAGCCCGATATTGATCAGCGCCTGCAAGAATCAGGGGATGGCGGCTCAGAGCCATTTCCAGGCACTCGTCCAGAGTAAATGCTTTACCGGGATCGATCTGGAGCGACTCCCGGCTGCTTGATTGAAAAGAAGCCCGAGCCTCAGAAACAACCGCGCCAGCTAAAAAAGATGCAAGCGCGACAGCGAATAGGAAGATACGAAAATTCCTGAATGCCGTGCCCCGGCCGGCGGCCTTTTCATCCCGGCTATCATGATCAGAATCCATCCAGCAAGTTCTCATTGTTCCTCCTGACAGGAAATAAACAGACTGAAAATCAGAAAATTAGAATGAAGGCTGGTTTTTAGACTCAGACCAGCGGAGGAGAGCGAGAAAGGCAGGCTAAAAGCGGCAGGCTGCGGTATTTATTCTCAGATAAATATACTAAAGTTTTAAGAAGAACAAGAAAAATGTGGAAAATAAAAAAGCTGAGGCCCCCGGCCAGAAATACTACCAAAAACTGGCCGGCCGGACAGTTTAGAGGCTCTTTTATGCTCCTGTGGTTGTGAAGGAAATCTACGGCTGCAGTAACAATAAAGAACGCCAGCAGAAAAAATAACACAGCCAGCGCTCTTTTCTTTAACATGATTTTTTATTACCACAGTGGGGAGATGGAGTCAATGCTCCGGCTGCCCGTAACTTTTAGGACCGGGGAAATTACTTGCTAATTTCCAGTCGGCAAGTTTTAATCGTGGCCATCGCAGTGATGCCCACAGCCCTCGTTAAGGACTTCGAGCCGGCCTTCTCTGAAGGCCTCAAGCGCTCTGTCCACCCGGTCGGCATCAGTTCTGAGAACTTCAACCCCGGCGTTTTTCATTGCCTTCAGACCGCGGGGTCCCATCCCGGGAACAATTAGATAGTCCGGTTCAAACTCAAGGATTAAGTCATGAGCATGGCCCCGGCCGCCAAAATGTTGGCCGGAAGTGCTGATGAGACCCTCGAAGGCGACTTGACCCTGCTCGTCAACATCCACCAGCAGGAAGTATGGTGCCCGACCGAAGTGTTCAGCAATCCGGGAGGCCAATCCTTTATTCTCAACCACAGGGAGCATGATTCTTTTTAACATCCCGGTCTCCCGTCAATCGCTTCCTTTTTCTATACGGCTGAGCTCTTCTTCTATTTGAGCCAGACGCTTTTCAATTTTTTCTTTTTCCCGGCGAAAAAATTCCAGCTCTTCTCTGAGCTCTTCAGCCGAACCCTCGGGCTTTTCCTGGAAATAAGGCGGAAAGCCCCTGACTATGCGCCCGGTCTTTTTGTTTCTCCAGAAAGCATCAGGACCGTGGCCGCAGCGACAGGGCCCGAGGTATTCATAATCTTCAGTTTCCCATGAGTTCAGTGCATTGCGCCAGCCATAGCCATGGCATGGTCCGAAACCATAACCAGGGCCGCGACCGGCGCCGTAATAACGCCGATAGCCACGCATTTTATTACCTCCTGAAATTGGTAGAATTGGCTTATTTTTTTATTTTTATCTCTTATTTTTCTCGATCATCTGTTGGTGCTCGGAACCTTCGCGAATCAGAACAGAACCGCACTGAGGACAGCGCTCTTCCCGACAGGGTACGCCGGGTTCATGAGGTTTTCTGAAGCCACACTTCGGACAAAGGCAAAAACCTTCAGGCCCGAGCCCGATAGACTGATGTCCTCGACCGCGCCCGCGTCCAAAATGGGGTGGACCAAATGGCGGCTGATTTTTTTCACCTGACATGATACCTCCTCTTCTCCGACACCGGGACCGACGGCCGCGAGCGAAACGATCCGGGAAAAAACCAGCGTGAAAACCGGGAGCGGAAGATGGAGTTGTGCCCGAACCGGGTTCAGGGGTAATTTCTAATTCCACCGGCCCATCCTCTATGCTGAGCATCTTTCCTTCGATCAAAAATTCAGCTATTTTGCGATGGGCTGAATCTAAAATGCGGCCAAAAGTCGCCCGGCTGATACCCATACGAGCTGCAGCCTCTTCCTGATAAAGCCCGAAGAAATCAGCCAGCCGTATGGCCTCGAATTCGTCCAGAGTGAGGGAGATCCTGTCCAGCCCGTCTGTCTCCGCATCTTGACCTTCAGGGTAGAAATACCTCCTCGTGGGAAGCCAGCCTATCCGTCTGCGGCAGAACGGTCTCGGCATCTTCTAACCTCACTTATATTATGAGCATATGCTCATTACTTGTCAAGATTTTTTTCTTTTAAGATTCAGCCCGGCATCAATCAGCCAGTGCATAACGATAGCGTTGTTACTGGCCGGCTATCACAAATTCAGGATTTGAGGATTCAAGGGAAGAAGGGCGAATTTTCTTTCTCCTGGCCTAAGAAATAAGCACCGTCAGGCAACAGAAAATCTTTATCGGCAACTGCATCCCGGAGAGGAAACGTTGTTACGGAAAAATTTCCGGTTCCTCTCCCCGAAATAAAGAAAGCAGATGAAGGGGAAATCATCCTGAACAAACTGAAGCCAGCTTAATCCATCTTTAAAAAAATTTTCTGTTCATTAACTGGCAGAAAGCCTGAAGGGCGCTACCTATCGCCTCCAGAGAGCAATAAACCTATTTTTTGAAAACGAAATGCCGCGAGCCTAAGAAATTGATCAGAAAACCTCCGACAATCCCCAGAAAAACAGACAGCAGATAGTTCCGGTGGAAGAAGGCATAATTTGAATAGAGATAGACGGCAATAAACCAGTTGAAAAGTCCTCCCAGACAGCTCACCAGGAAAAACCTTCTGTATTGAACGAAAACATTCTTGATCCGGGATTCGGGAAAAGTCAACAGCCGGTTGAGAAAAAAATTCCAGGTCAGAGCCATCACAAAGCCGATAGCCCTGGCAATCCTGAAATCGAGGCTCAGTTTTCCGTAGGTTATATAAACCGTGGTCATATCCACCACCATCCCGGTGGCGCCGATGAGGGCAAAAAACAGAAGCTGGTGGAGCGAGCGGTATTTATAATAAAGAAGCCGCTTTATATGAAGCAGGTATAACATCTGCTCTTTCGTTGTTAGTTTGCTCTCCCCATGCAGGCGGGGGTGAAAATTGATGGGGATCTCAATTATTTTCTTCGGGTCGCATTTAACTATAAGCTCCAGACCGATTTTGAAACCGACAGGATTTAATTTTTCAAATTTTTCCGGCGTCAGAATCCGGGGGTCAAAGGCAAAAAAGCCGGCGCCCGGGTCCTTTATCTTCGTGAAGGGACGGGCCAGCAGCCTGGCCACCAGAGCGTTAAGTCTGCGATAAAGGCTAAAATGCCCAACCGAGCCTCCTTCAACGAACCTGCTGCCAACCACAAACTCAGCCCGCCCTTCCAGTATGGGTCTTACGAGTTCAGGGATTTTTTCCGGGGGATGACTTAAATCAGCGTCCATGACTACGAAAACTCTTCCCCGCGCCAGCCGCAATCCTTCGATCACGGCGGAAGAAAGCCCTCGCTGTCCCCGCCTGATTTTTATCGAAACCGGAAAATTTTGCGCTGCCAGCGAGGCCACAGCTTCCTCAATGCCATCTCTGGAATCGTCGTCAACGATTATGATTTCATAATCCAGCCCGGCTTCTTTCATAATACGGTGGACCGATTCCACCAGAACCGGAATATTTTCCGCTTCTTTATAAGTCGGCACAACGATTGATATCAGCGTGTTCATGTTTATTATTATAATCCTTATTCCAGAAACTGGCTGCAGAGATAAAAATTAATTTCGCTTTTCGGCCATCGCTCACTATTTATGCCGGACCCGTATGCCCGCCGCTTCAATCTTTTCACCCCAATCCGCAGAACTCCACTCCTTGACAGTCCCCGGACGAAAGTGTAGAAAGGAATGGAGGGGAGGAAACATGAATTATTCGGACTATTCTCTTAAAGATTTATTGCTCACGGCGTATAAAAGCGAAATCGAAGCCCGGGACTTTTATAAAAGCCTGGCCGAACCCATCAAAAACTTCTTTCTGAAGGACCGAATACTTTTTCTATCAGCCGAAGAAGAAAAACACCGGCAGGCAATCGAAAACCTCTATCGGCAGCTACATCCAGGAGTGGAGATGATTGTACCAGAAAAAAGCCCTGTTCCGTTGCCGGAAATTAAGATAGAGAAAGAAACCATGTTGGTGAGCGATGTTCTGTGGGCAGCCATGAACGCCGAAAAAGCAGCCCATGATTTTTATCTGGAAATTGCCCGACATTTCACCCCCGACACCGAACAGCACAAACTTCTTCTGCATATCGCTTCGATGGAAATGGGACACTATCATCTGCTGAATCTGGAAAGAGAAAACGCCCTGCGCACCGAAGATTTTGAGGTTATCCTGCCGATGGTCCACGTCGGTCCATAATCGGCAGCCAAGATCAGCCGGCAAAAACCAAAAGGAAAACTTGGGGCCGGTTGTAAAGTAATTAGCAGAGAAAAATTACCTAATGAAGTATTATCGGCTGTAAGATATAATTACCTGGATGATGAAAAATTCTGGAGGGTAATTATGATTAATAAGATGCTTCGCCTGTTTTCGTTCTGTTTACTTCTGTTGGCCGCGGCCACTTTTGTCCTGGCCATCGATACCAGAGACACGGCCATGCTTCACCGGCCGGCAGCTGGCCCGGACAGAATCGCCTTTGTCTACGCCGGAAACCTCTGGACAGCCGACCTCGACGGAAAAAATCCACGACAGCTGACGCTTGAAGGTGAGGTGGTCGGCCTGCCGGTTTTCTCTCCTGACGGGAAGTTGATTGCCTTCAGCGCCCAGCGCTACGGCAATGTAGATGTATACGTCATCCCATCAGAAGGCGGGCAATCACGTCGGCTGACCTGGCATCCGGGCAATGACCTGGTGCAGGACTTCAGTCCCTGCGGCAAAAAAATATTTTTCACCTCAACCCGGAATGCCGCCCACCGGGGCGCAAGCAATCTTTTCACCATCTCTGTCGACGGCGGTTTTCCGGAAGAAATTAAGATTCCCTACGTCTACCGGGCAAAAGTTTCTCCGGACGGCCGCTACATTGCTTACAACCACTTCCCCGACGCCTTCAGACAGTGGAAAAACTATCGCGGGGGACGAAACTCGATCATTCACATATACGACCGCAAAACCAATACCCTGGAAAAAATACCCCAGCCGGAAGGCCGCTGCAACGACATAGACCCGATCTGGACAAAAGAAAGGCTTTATTTTCTTTCAGACCGAAACGGGGAATTTAACCTGTTCAGCTACGACCTGAAATCACGAGAAATAAAACAGCTCACACATTACAATGATTTTCCGATCATCGACGCCTCCGGCCACGGCGAAAAAATAATTTATGAACAGGCCGGTTATCTGCATCTTTTCGACCCGAACACCGGTCAAAGCAACCGGCTGGTGATCGGCATTTCGACAGACCTCATCGAGCTACGCGAAAGGTACGCAAAGGGCGCTCGCTGGATCAGAAATGCCGACCTCTCTCCCAGGGGTGCCCGAGCCGTTTTTGAATTTCGCGGAGAAATCGTCACCTTCCCGGCGGAAAAGGGCGATTACCGCAACCTCACCCAGACCACCGGGGTTCATGAGCGCAGTCCGGTCTGGTCGCCCGACGGTCGTTATATAGCCTATTTTTCCGACGAATCGGGCGAATACGAGCTGCATCTGAAGCCTCACGACGGCAAGGGAGAAGTGAAGAAATATAAGCTGCCGGGAGCGGGTTTCTACGATTCGCCGGTCTGGTCGCCCGACAGCCAGAAGATCGCTTTTGCCGACAATTCCTGGTCGTTATACTGGATCGACCTTAAATCAGGAAAGGTTAAAAAGATAGCTTCAGAGTACCTATACGGCCCGACGCGCATCAGAAGCGTCTATGCCAGCTGGTCGCCCGATTCCAGATGGATTGCCTACACCCTGAACACCCAGACCTACATCCAGAAAGTGTTCGTCTATTCTCTCGAGCAGGATAAATCCTTTGCCATAACCGACGGTCTGAGCGAAGTGGCCGAACCGCGCTTTGACGCCAGCGGGAATTACCTTTACTTCCTGGCTTCGACCGACGCGGGGCCGGTCAAGCAATGGTTTGACATGTCAAACGCTGACCTGCGGGCCACCTATTCAATATATCTGGCTGTGCTGAAAAAGGATCTCCCGAACCCTCTGGCCAAGGAAAGCGACGAAGAGAAACCGGCCGAAAAGAAAGAAACTCAGGAAGGAACTGCTGGAAAGCCTTCAGCACAGAAGGAAAAGACTCCTGCGGCACCCATTAGTTCAGAGAAAACGGCCGGCTCGACTCCGGTCATCATCGATTTCGAAGGACTCGAATACCGGATTCTGGCTCTTCCTTTGCCGCCTGGAAATTATTCCAATCTGCAAACCGGCGAAGCTGGAACGATATACTACCTGGAATTCCCCACTCAGGCCATAGGCGCCATGATGGCCAGAGCTGGAAGCCGGAGCGCGAAACTCCACAAATTCGACCTGAGGAGCCGCAAAGACGAAGTCGTAATGGAAGGGATCAATAATTATGTGATTTCGGCCGACAGGAAAAAAATACTCTACGTGGCGCAGAATACCTGGGGAATCACCAGCCTCAGCGGGAAAATCCAGGTCGGACAGGGAAAAATCAACGTTGACTCAATCGAGGTTAAGGTCAACCCGCAAGACGAATGGAAACAGATATTCTACGAAGCCTGGAGAATCAACCGCGATTTCTTCTATGACCCCGGAATGCACGGTTGTGACTGGCAGGCCATGAAACTTAAATACGAGAAATTCCTGCCTCATCTGGCCTGTCGGGAGGATCTTAACCGCCTGCTCATGTGGATGTGCAGCGAACTGGCTGTCGGCCACCACCGCGTAGGCGGAGGCGACAGCCCGTACGAGCGGAAAACCGTTTCGGTCGGGCTTCTCGGCGCCGACTTTGAAATCGTCAGCGGACGTTATCGATTCAAGAAAGTTTACGGCGGTCTCAACTGGAATCCGGAGCTCCGCTCTCCTCTGACCGAACCGGGTGTCAGGGTGAAAGCTGGTGAATACCTGCTGGCCGTCGATGGCAAAGATATCATTCCACCTGACAACCTCTTCAGGTATTTTGAAAACAAAGCCGAAAGAATCGTGGAAATAACAGTCGGCCCGAATCCCGACGGCCGGGGGGCGCGAACGGTTCAGGTAGTACCGGTGGCTGACGATTTCGCCCTACGCAACCGCGACTGGGTCGAAGGCAATCTTAAAAAAGTGGAAGAAGCCACCGGCGGACGGGTGGCCTACGTCTACGTTCCGAACACCTCCACTCAGGGATACATGTATTTCCGGCGCTACTTTTTCCCGCAGGCTTACAAAGAAGCCATCATCGTCGACGAGCGTTTTAACGGCGGCGGTCAGGTGGCTGATTACTACATCGACTGGCTGAACAAACCTTTCATCGCCATGTGGGCAATGCGCTACGGAGCCGACCTGAAAACCCCAAGCGCGTCCATCCAGGGTCCGAAAGTCATGCTGATCAACGAAATGGCCGGTTCCGGCGGAGACCTGCTGCCCTGGATGTTCAGGCAATTCAAGCTCGGCCCGCTGGTCGGAAAGCGCACCTGGGGCGGACTGGTCGGAGTGCTGGGCTTCCCGGTGCTGATGGATGGCGGCACCATCACCGCGCCGAACTTAGCTTTCTGGACCGAGGAAGAAGGTTTCGGAATTGAAAATGTGGGCGTCCCGCCGGATGTTGAAGTTGAGATCACTCCGGCTGATTACGCAACCGGACGCGACCCGCAGTTGGAGAAGGCTATCGAAATTATCATGGAAATGCTCAAACAGAATCCGCCGAAAAAGATGCAGCGTCCGCCCTATCCTGTCAGGGTAAGAAAATAAACGACCCTGAAGCCGGCCGGGTTAAGATCTGCTGTTAGACAGGAAGCGATTTTCCTGAGTTAGAAAGCTGTTAAGAGATGATCCAGTCGGGTGCAGCCGCACCTTCAAAAAAGGCGGCTCCCGGCGCCTGCCATTTATTTCCAGAATGTCCTGAAATATAAGTGCCAGGATAGAACGCATTTTAGCAGGAAAGATTATTACTCTTCATAGATCAGTAAAAATCTGGTATAAATGGCGCTGGTCTGAACGGACAGGCTAAATCTGCATATTAAAATAGCAGGTTTCATTCAAAACCGAATCAGGAGCAGAAGTTTTGACCATACCTCTAATAATCTCGCTGATCGCCGCCGGTTTCATTCTTAAAATTTTTATTAAGCAGAAGCGAGTTTTTAACCTGATAGGAATACTGGCCAATGATATCCTGCTCAGCTTCTTCGTTTTCGCCAGCATCGCCGGAAAAGACCTGACTTATCTGTCGGGTCTGAAAAAAGTTTTTATTTATGTGGCGGCAGTCACGCTAACATGTCTTGTTGGTTCATATCTGTATGGCCGCCAGTTTCACAAAGAAGACCGCGCCTGGCGGGGAGCTCTGATTGTGCTGGCTGTGTTTCCCAACACAGCCGCCCTCGGTTTTCCGATGGTGGCTCTGTTTACCGCCGATCTGACTCCAGCTGTCCTGTATTCGGCTGCCAGTTCCCTGCTGGCCTTACCACTGGCCTCTTTTCTGACCATACGCTATTCAAAGGAGACCGGGAGTTTGCAAGAAGCCCTGAACGGAACTCTCTCTTTTCCACCGGTTCCTATAAGTCTGTTTTCTCTTGCTCTGGTTTTTTCCGGAATCAGGCCACCCGATAAGTTGCTCAATCTGGCAGAATCTACCGGCTGGTGGTGTTTGCCGTTAATGCTGGTGTACTTTGGTTCAAATCTGGAACTAAAGAAAATAGCCGCAGGAAAAATCCTGGAGGTCGGTTTTTTCAGAATGGTTCTCCCTTTCTTTCTGATTCTTCTAACTCTGAGAACGATTGACGCAGGAACTTATTATGCCATTCTGATTGAATCTTCCATGCCTCCGGCCATCATGGCGGTCAGCATACTTGCCAGACACAAACTGAAGGCCGAAGAATCCACGGGCGTTACTCTGGCGCTGACTCTGGTCGCGATAACCCTGATATTGATTTTAAGGGTTTCTGGAATGGCTCTTGCCGGAAGATGATTCCGCCTGAAAATAATAGAATAAACCAGAACTTAAACCTCTATAATTTTTATTCTTAGAACCAGAAGAAAAGCTCCTTAAGTTCAGTCATTAATTTTAATAAAGATATTATTCCTTATGGCGATAATTCTCTTATTATCATGTCCCTGAATTATTTTCAAAAAACAAAGTATACAAGGGAAAAATAAACTTAGAAAATAAGGAACCTTTTGCCTCCGGCGAGCGTCTTAATTATTGAAGGTCAAAAAAAATGACTTTCAATAAATTATAAGGAGAAATAAGATGAAACTGAGAACAAAGTTCGCAGCCCTGATGTCGGCTCTGGTGGCCACAGCCATTATCTTTAATTTCATTGCCAGCGGCCTGTCCATAGACAAAATCATGCTGGCAGCCAGACCGGTGGTCGATGCGGTTTCTGTTTTCAGCCATTACCTTGGATAATGGGCCCGAATTCAGATGAACCGGATGAAGGAACCCCGAGACGGGAATAACCGGCAATGGCCAGCCCAGCCGGATAATGAAGACGACGCAAAAACCGGGGGCAGGAAGATGTTCTGAGAGCCGAACCGACCTAGAGGGGTTGGAAAGAAAAAAGCAGCTCAGAACCTCCTCCTGCTCCCGGTTTTTATATTCCGGGCGGTGCGGAAAATTCAGCTCCCGCCACCTCAATGCATGGCTTTTTAATTATATATATGAATGATTATTCATATATTACGTCTGAGCGGCATGAATTCTTTCGGGCGCAAGGTTCGTTTCAGCGATTTTAATCCAGGCGGGAGATAAATTACTGGCGGCCGAGCATTTTCGATTGAAGGAAAGAGATCTTTACTCTGACTTTATTCTTCAGAACCCGAAACACTGAAAGCTGCTTAATTCCAGAAAACAAGCGCTCCGGACCCGGGTCAGGAATTATCTTAGTCAATCAACCTCAATCCTGACGGTAGCCTCAAAAGTCAGAGAGGGGTCCAGGCGTTCCCTGGCCACTTCTAACAACTCGGCTGGTGTTGGTTGAACCAGACCCGAGAAAACCAGTTTGTTGTTATGATAAATTTTTATCTCGCGGGTGAGATCGAGCATCCGGCTATCACAGAAAACCGTCAGGCCTTCCACATTCCGGCTTCTGATTCTGATTTCATTCTTTGACTCATCAACGGTAGCCGATATCTCAGCCGGAAGAGCCTTTACCCTGTCCACCCTGATCCAGTAATGCTGATTAAACTGCTCATCGTTAATAACGTATTCAATCTGCCTGGGAACAGCCGTGCGAACCTTTTCCCGGAACCACTGGATAATTTTACCCCGGAGCTCGCTAATTTTTATATCGTGGTCGCGTCCTGGAAATTCGTCATACCTGACATCATATTTCAGGCGGCGCAGAATCTGGTAGGCCTTCTGGCTGCCTACCGGAAACACCATGGTGTCGGAGTCGCCGTGGACTATGTAAACTGGAGTGTGTTTCAGGTTTTTAAGCACCTCGGAGTCCCGCGGCGTTTCCGGCGGAGAATGTTTTACCACCGGATAGCCCATATTGGAAAAAATGGCCGCAAACCTGTCAGCCAGATGAGTGCCGTAGAAGAAAGTGGCCATCGCCCCGTTGGAAGTGCCTGCGGCGTAAAGGCGGTCGGTATCAACGTTATAGGTTCTGAGGAGTTCATTGAACATTCTGACGAATCCCTCGGTCGAAGCTTCTTCCCACCACATTCCTTCCGCCTGAGGGGTGACCAGAATATATCCGGCCATTTCGTCTAATTTCATCAGTTGCTGGTAAGCTTCGGTCAGCGCCTGGTCTCCTCTTCCATCGCCGCCGCCAAAATAAATCACTGTCGGATACACTTCATAAGGGTCGTAATCAACCGGGAGATAAATGAAATAAGGCTGAATTTTTCCGGTAACCGGGTTGGTTATAATTTTTTTGTAAAAACCGCCCAGATGCTCGCTTTCTGGCTTCATATACTTGAGAAGCATCTGAAGACGGTCAAGCCCGATGCTGGTTTCAAATTTTTTATCTTCCTGTCCGTAAATATAATCCCTCAGGCTGCGGAAATCCTGGCGATAAGGATCGGGAACAAAGTAAGAACTTCTTTCAAGGAAATTGCGCGCTCTGTCGCGAAGCGGGTCAGAGGAATCCAGCGCTATCGATTTCATCAGGCTGTTATTATGCATCTGGAGGGTCATCGCTTTTACCGCGTTGTAGCGCACGACCGGGTCTGCATCGGAGAGATATGGTCTGATGTTCAGGCCTTCCGGGATCCCCCGCAGCGCGCAATAGGCGGCTGCCAGACGGCGTTTGCTTTTATCATGGCTTTCAAGAAAAGAGCTTATGACCGACACGGGAACTTTGTAAGCGTCCCTTCTGAGCGCCGCATGGAGCACTGCTTTGTTAATCTGCTCGTCCGCCAGCATTTCATTCAGACTCATCTTCTGTCTGTTTATAAAGGAAAACAGATAGTTTTCTTTGACCAGCTTGAAATCGACGAGATATTCGCCGGTGTACTCCAGGCTTTCCAGCAGCCCTGAATCCTTGAAAAAGCTGGCCCTGACTCTTCCGCCGGCTACCTGGCCTTCAAAAATGTGGACCTCGCCGGTAACCCAGGGGATTACACCTTTATAAGTAATGGTCACCGGCTCCTCAGCTTCTATTTCATAGGTCATGCCTGGATGAACCGGGTTTTCAGGCAGAGTAAAAAGCCTGGTGGCCAGAGGATGAAGTCCGGAGAACATCTCGTTGTAGTAATAACTATGGTTTAAGTTTCGCCCGAGCGGATCAACCTCAACCACCCGCGTGCTCTGCAGGTCAAAATCCGTCTGCTCGACAAGCAGGTCGAAAATTTCTTCGGGCGAGAGAAATCCCTCAAGTTCTCTCTGGTTCAACAATCGCGCCTGCTCCCGATTGTATTGAATGGCCAGGATATAACGTCCGTCTTTCTCGGCCACAGTGGCCACCTTTACCGTCCATTCAATCCTGAGTTTATAGGACTCTGGACGGTTGAGGGCAATCTGTCTATCTGCATAAAAAATCTGTTTGTAAGTAATCACATCTCCGACCGCGCGCTTATACCGCAGAAGAACGCCATCCTCCGGAAGAGCAGGAGCAGGCTTGATCAACCGGGTGAACACCAGATGGTTCACCGCTGGACTCAAAGCAGCCGCAGAAACCCGCGGAAGAGAAAGCAAGAAGCCAGCCACAAGAAAAGAAACCAGAATTTTTCCGATCATAAATTTTAACAACCTCATTTTCTCTGGCTCCCTTTATTCTGACCATGCCTGCCGGGAACGACTGAACTTACTGAGAATCCCGGAATCGTTTTTTTCCTATCTATTCAAAAATAAAGGTCATTTCTTACTTAGATTGTATAGACGAAGACAGAAATTTTTTCTTCCATTTTTAACTGAATCGACGAGGAAAAACGACTGAAGGGTACAGGTTATTAGATAGCGTGTCTTCTGGCGCCTCGCCTCCTGACCGCTCAGGTTTACTTTCAGTCAGTTAGTCTCGATGACATCAAATAAGCGGGGTTTTGCCCGGCACAGCCACTTCAAGCGGCGGAAGTTCGCGGAATTCAAAGTGGGGCGGCGAAAGGTCCAGCTTTGAGGCGTTCAGCACCCAGTCCCAGCTCAGCGCCCGACCGGTGTAGGCACTCATCCGGCCCATGATAGCCGTCAGGGTGCTTTCAGCCACCTGGCGTCCTTCGTTGAGTGGTTTGCCGGATTTGATGCTGTTGATCAGGTCGATATGTTCCTGCACATAGGGATTCGGTGATTCCTTCTCCGGCCGCCAGGGCTTCGGGCCGCGGATATAGCCATCGGCGCTATCGGTGTAGGCAATGCCCTTTGTTCCGACCACCCGCTCGGAGACGTTTTCGGCTGCTCCGGCCGTTTGCCGGCACATGCTGAGCACCCTGGCTCCATTCGGGTATTCATATTCGACAGCAAAATGGTCATATACATTTCCGAACATGGGGTCGGTGCGGGCTGCCCGGCCGCCCATGCCGACACATCTCACCGGATGAGTGCCAAAAGCCCAGTTGATAACATCGAGGTTGTGGACGTGCTGCTCAACGATGTGGTCGCCGGAACACCAGACGGTAAACAGCCAGTTGCGCACCTGCCACTCCATGTCGGACCATTTCTTTATGATGCGGTCAGCCCAGTTCTGAGCCGCGCGCTCGACCCACAGGGCACCCATGTTCCAGTAGCATTGAGCGGCCACTATCTCGCCGATTTCGCCATTGTGGATGCGCTTCATGATCTCGATATAGTGCGCCTGGTGGCGTCGCTGGGTGCCGGCGACAATGGCCAGTCCTTTCTGTTTTGCCAGGTCGGATGAAGCGAGAACCGAACGCACTCCCACCGGGTCAACCGCTACCGGTTTCTCCATGAACACATGCTTTCCGGCTTCAACCGCAGCTTTCAGGTGAGCCGGACGAAAATAAGGAGGAGCGGCTAATATCACCAGGTCGACATCGGCTTTGACCACCTTCTCGTAAGCGTCAAACCCGGCAAAGCAAGTTTCCGGAGTGACCAGAACCCGGTCGGCAGGAAGTCGCTCTCGCAATCTTTTTAATGAATTTTCGAGCATATCCGGGAAGAGGTCTCCCATAGCCGTGATGACAACATCGGGAGAAGCAGCCGCGCAATCGAGGGCGGCTCCTGTCCCCCGGCCGCCGCAGCCTATAATACCGACCTTTATTTTCTCCCTTCCTGAAGCAAACAGCGCCCCCGTGCCGGAGATGGCAGCGACCGCCGCCGCCATCGTGGCGGTCTTGATGAAATCCCGCCGGCTGAGGCTGATTCCTTCGTTGTTATCACGTCTTGATTTTTCCTCCATTTTTCTCTCCTTTCCACAACTGCAATTTTTGTATCATTTTTGACTTCAGGATGTCCAGGACAAAAACACAACAGAGGCAATACGCCACACCGGTGATTGAGCTGATCTGCCTGCCTTACTTCCCCTCACGACAGTCTGCTGACTATACGATTAATATCAACGCAGTATCAGAGATATCGATTATCTAACCAGAAAAATTATTTTTGTTAATTATTAAGTTTGAGCTTTAGCACTGACGGCAAATGTCCCTTTATTTGACTTGGTATCCACGGATTTCCAGAAAAGAATCAATTCATATGTCGGTCCCTGTTCTTGTTTTAACCTCACAGTGGCTTCATCGCTGGTATAACCGAATTCAATGGGAGGCCTAATTTTAAGTTTCAAGTCAAAATCAGCTCTGGCCGGAATTCTCCTGAACTGTTCCTCCGGTATCCTCAGGGTAAATTCTCCGTCCTTATCAGTGACAACCCTCGACTTCAATATCACATCAAACTGGGTTTTCTCCGCCGGGGCTGCCCCTTCACCACCCGTCGACGGCCTGACCCTTACTGCCAGAGGCTTTTCCTGTGTCGCCGCGGGCCCGGAAACTTCTGACAATATTATCACCGTCGCTTTAACGATTTCCGCCCCCGCAACCCTAACCTTTATTTCTTCTTTTGCAACCGGTCCAGCTAAAGCTGCTTTAGGTTTTTCCTGGGCTATTAAAGCGGCAATCGAAAAAAAGTAAAGGAACAAAACAACGGTAAAAAACACTTTGATTTTTCTTCCACCCACTTTTCACCTTCCTTTTATTTTATAGGGTATTTTACAACGAAAGTCCTTATTCCTGTCATTTTTTTTCAGGTAATATGTTAAATCTATAAAACTCGAGTCAGAACATGACTCACTTTTTCTGCCAACAGTCATCCGGCTGAAGGATAGAGCGCGGTCCCTCCCCGTCAAGCCATTCCCGGGCGGCGATGTCTCCTCTTAGATAAGCATCCCAGAAGGCAGTGCTCAAGGCTAAAATCGCCCGGTGATGGTTGGGATTTCTCCTGCCCTCTCTTCCCGGAAGCATAACATCGGTGAAGGCAAAATGCTCTGCTTCATAGAGCACCAGCTCGTATTTGCTTCCCGGAGGGAGAGCCGGAAAAACTGCCAGACGTGATGCCACATCCGTGCCCCCGATCGGAGCCACGTCCCTGGTTCCGGTCATGAGCATCCAGGGGATTTTAACATCACCAAAAGCTTGCTTCGGGTCTGCGGCTCGAGGAATGCTAGGGCTGAAAATCACCGCTGCCTTAATCCGTGGGTCAGCGGTGCCCCGCCCGAAGAGGCCAAATCGCTGACCGCTGACCGCCTGGGTAGTCACAGCGCCAAAGGAATGACCGGACATCCCGATGCGCTCGAGGTCGAGCCGGCCGAAAAGCTGAAAGTCCGGCTCTCGATTCCATTTTTCGAGAGTATCAAGCACCGCTTTCACATCGCCAATTCGCAGAATAAGATTCTTAGCATTCGCTGCTCGATTCATTGCTTCCATTCTTCGCTCCGGCGGCAAATCCTTCCATACTGAAACATCGCTTCCGGGATGCTGGAGGAACACCACCACATATCCCCGCGCAGACCAGTGTTTTCCCATAAATGAATTGCCTTCACGCGAACCTCCCAGCCCGTGACTGAAAAGAATCACCGGCGCCGGCTCGCTCGCAGAAGGAATGTAAATCCTGACAGGAATATCTCGATTCCGGCCGGCATCGCGGACCGTAAGGTCGATAAATTTCGGAACAAAACCCGCCGGCACGGCCAGTGGGTCATAAGAAAATCCGGCAGCTGCTTTCCCCAAAACCAGAATCAAAAAAAGAATTAATCCAGCCCTTCCAGAACATTTCCACTGTCGGTATGACATTATTTCCAAAAGTTTCATGTTTTACCTCCTGTAATCGGCCAGACGCTTTGCCCGCCCGAGAACAAATTCTGTTTTTTATAATAATTTTACAGATTAGATCCTGCCAGACAGAATTAATATTACGGAAAAATCCGGGTTCCTTTTAAGCTAAATAGAAAACCTGGCTCCTGAATATTTTCTTAAGAAATATTCCTCTATCTTCTGCTTCTTATCCTCTGCCAGATGATCGGGCCTCAGGCGAAAGCATCGCACTGCCGGTAGGCTTCGATGACCGCCAGCTCGCCTTCCCTGCCCGGCTTGCTTTTGCCGTGCTCCATGCAGAGCACTCCCTGATAGCCTTTATGGTAGAGGTGCTTGAAGATGTTTTTGAAATTAAGCTCGCCGGTGCCCGGTTCTTTGCGCCCGGGAGTATCGCCGAGATGGAAAGCGGCAATTTCCTCCCAGCAGGCATCGATGTTCGGAATGATGTTGCCCTCAGTTATCTGCTGGTGGTAAATGTCGTCCAGAATCTTCACCGAAGGGCTGCCCACCGCCTTGCAAATCTGGTAGGCCTGCGACATTTTCGTCAGGAAAAGGCCCGGGTGGTCCTTGGGGTTGAGCGGCTCGAGAACGATTACCACGCCTTCCGGCTCACAGATTTCCGCGCACCATTTGAGATTTTCTATGACATTGGCTGTCTGGTAATCCCAGTCGAGACGCTGGTTGTAGCGGCCGGGGACGACCAGAGCCAGCCTGACGCCCGTCCGTTTTGAAGTCTCGATGGCTGTTTTCAATTTTCCACGGAGCATTTCGCGCACCGAGTCATCCCTGAGCACGAACGATTCCACGCCAAAATCGGCATAAGCCACGAAAGGCCCTATTTCCAGACCCAGTTTCTCAGCCTGGCTGGCGATGGCTTCCTGAACGGCCGGCGGACGACCCGGCAAACCATTATCAAAAATTGCCCGAAATCCCTGATCCGCAATAAACTTCATCTGGTCCAGCAGGTCTTTCCCGGCCGAAGCCTCAAACATGCCGAAAGGGGGCGCATATTTCAGTTTGAAGCCTGCCGGTTTCGTCGCTCGGCTCAGGGTCTGTGCTTCAGGCTGTTTCTGAGTCACAGGATCCAGTGCGGAGAGGGCGCCGGCAGTAAGCTTGGTCGAGGCCAGCACCACTCCGGACAGGCCGGCGGTCTTTAAGAATTCGCGCCTTGATTGGTTTTTCTTTTCTTCCATCTTTATTTCTCCTGAAATAATTTGCCAGGAAAATGCAGTTCGTTTCAAATTGAAAGGGCAAAATGGCATAAAGGTCAATTTCCCGGCGAATCGCAGACACACGGTCCGGACTCATGGCTACTGACATTTTATTAAAATCACCGGCGTGATAAAAGAAATAATTTACCCGAACTCTCAGAAAACCCCCGGTCAGGAAAAGATGAATGACCTTTCCTGTTTTCTATTGACAGAGTTTTCCTTAAGTGTCAGAATTAGCAAAAAGATGAGAAAGGACAGGGAAATGAGTTGCTGCGAAGACAGTGACCCATACCCATCTAAGATAGATGGAAACAGAGAGTATTTTGCGGTTGTCCCGCCGGCTGGCGCGGTGAGCCGGAGCGGTCTCTGAACCGCCGTTCACCTCCAGCCGGACGGAGGCGGAGGTGAACGATGGTCAACGTGCTGTTAGTCCCCGAATTAAGGGAACTTCTGGCAGAAAAAAACTACGAGGCTCTACGAGATTTCTGTGAATCTTTCCACCCGGCCAATGTGGCTGAATTCCTCTCTGCTCTGACTCCTCAGGAAATCTGGGAAATCCTCAGCCAGCTTACCCCCTCCCTCCGCGGCGAAATCTTCAGCCACCTGGACGAAAAAGTCCAGAGGAAGATGATTTCCAGCCTCGGCCGGGAAATAATCGGCAAATTGCTCTCTGAAATGCCTCCGGACGACCGCGTCGACCTGATGAAAAGGCTCCCCAGGAAACAACGTGAAGCTCTCATCCCGGCAATGGCTCAGGCCGAACGTGAGGACCTCCGCCGGCTGATTGCCTACCCCGAGGGAACGGCCGGAGCTATCATGACTTCCGAATACGCCGTTCTCCATCCTGACCTGACAGTAGATGAAGCGCTGGCTAAACTCAGGCGAGAAGCTCCCGATAAAGAAACAATTTACTACTGTTACGTGGTTGACCAGAACAACCGCCTGGTCGGCTTCGTTTCGCTTAAAGACCTTATCCTGGCACCGCCGAAATCAAAGATCCGCGACATCATGCACGAAGACGTGATTTACGCCCGGGTCACCGACGACCAGGAAGAGGTGGCCCGCACGATACAGAAATACGACCTGCTGGCCATTCCGGTGGTCGATGAAAATCATCGGCTGGTGGGCATCATCACCCACGACGATGCCATGGATGTTATTCAACAGGAACAACAGGAAGATGTGGAAAAATTGATGGCCATAAGCGGCTCGCACGAAGTTGGAGCTTACATGAAGCTCTCCACCTGGGAACATTTCAAAACCCGCATTCCCTGGATAATCACCCTGGCCATCCTCGGTTTTATTTCAGGTTACATTGTTCAAACCTACGAGAGCATTCTGCTCCAGGTGGCCATCCTGGCCTCGTTCATGCCAATGCTGGCGGATACCGGAGGCAACGCCGGCAGCCAGTCAGCCACCCTGGTAATAAGGGCGCTGGCACTGAAAGAAATCACCACCAGGGACGCCCTGAAAATTCTGGTTAAAGAATTCAAGGTGGCTTTCCTAATGGCCATAGTGCTGGCTCTGGTTGCCTATGTCAGAGTGATGCTTTTTATAAGTCACTCCTCCGGCACAACCACAACGATACCGCCGTTGAAAGTCGGAATAGCTGTGGCCATCGCGCTGGCCATCCAGGTGATAAGTTCGACGTTGATCGGCGCTTTCCTGCCGCTCATTGCCTCTTCCTTCAGACTCGACCCGGCGGTGGTGGCCAGCCCGATGTTGACCACCATCGTGGACATAACCGGGCTGTTCATTTTCTTCAGCATAGCCAAAATGATCCTGGGGCTGTAGCCAGTTATAATTCAATCCTTAGCTCAGCAACCCCTCGATTATCAAATCTATCGCCTCATCTTCGCTAAGCCCGCGAGCCATCAAAGTCTGGAGCTGTTTGGAATCTACGCTGCCGATTGCCGCCTCATGAGTGACATGAGCCTTAGGATGATGAACCTCAACCACCGGCACCGCTCTGGCTACTCCCTTTCCTTGAATTATTTCCTTGCAGTCGACGTGACCGCGAGAGTACGGAGCTCTGGCGATGAGCTCATTATAAATCTCAGCTCTGGCCTCATCCCGCACGGCGATGTGAGTCGTCAGAACCGCCCGGCTTCCCTCGCCTTCGAGGCTGGCTGATTCTTTTATTTTTATTATGTCATCCTGACGTCCGAAAATTCTGGCTTTCATCTCAGCCGAACTCCCTGCCTCACAATCTGTGTGATAATCTATCTCAATCACACCGACGCGCCCTTTAAGCAGTTCGAACTCGGTCGAAAAGCGCGCTTTTTCGGCCAGCTTGATTCGGGCTACCGGCACCACCCGCACGATACCCTGGTCGCTGTGCCAGTGCCGCTCAAAATACCGATAGCTCGCGCCCCGGCCAACCCGAATTTCAGCTTCCATCAGATGCTGGATATCGACCGCGTTGGGAAAAGTGCAGTGGGCCATAAAGCTAACTTCCGCCTCATCCTCAATCTCCACGTCAAGCAATATTTTCTGAATGCCACGCTCGGGCAGCATGCCGAAACACAGATGCACCGGCTGTTTGATTTTGACGCCTCTGCGAACGCGGAGGCGAGCCTTAACTCCATCAGGCAGCTCTTCAGGTTCTATCTCGAGGCCCTCAACCACACGGGAACTCAAAACGCGGTTAGCGTTAATCACCACATGCGGAGCCTCGCGGGTGATGCTTTTATGCAGGTCGATCGATTGAAGAATTTCCTCCACCAGGTTTTCAGGCATTTTCTCCTCCCAGGTTGTTCTTGCTGATCGAATTTAAGTCCGGCACGTTCTGGTGCGGACAGGGCAGACACTTCCCGCTGAAGTATTCAAGGATTTTGCGGGTTTCTCCTTTATCCACCAGCATTCCACTGCACATGAGAAAAGCATGGTCAGCCCGCTCGAGAACCCGGGGGCTGTGCGTGATGAGCAGCACGGTCGTTCCCTCTTTTTTGAGCAGAGCAATGGCCTCAAAAATTCTCTCAATCGCCTCGATGTCAACACCGGAGTCTGGCTCGTCGAGCATCACCAGCCGCGGCTTCATGGCTAAAATCGAAGCGAGCTCAATTCTTTTCCTCTCGCCGCCGCTCAGAGTTTTATCCACTGCCCGACGACGGTAGCGAAACGGGTCGAGGCCGACCAGTTCCAGCACTCGATCCACTTCCCGCTCGCTTTTTTCCCTGGCCGCCGCCAGAATAAACTGATCAACCTTCAGACCTTCAAACCGTGCCGGTTCCTGCCAGGCAAGGGTTATCCCGAGTCGGGCTCTTTCGTCAACGTTCAGGTGTTTTATCGAACGACTCTCAAACAGGACATCGCCACCGTGATGACGATATCCCGGAAGCCCCATTATCACATTTGCCAGAGTGGACTTTCCGGCACCGTTCGGTCCTACCACCGCATGCACATAACCTTCCCAGAATTCCATCGTAAGCCCGTTCAGTATATAAGCAGAATCCATCTGCAACGTCAGATCCCTTACTTCAAGAATGGCCATCCTGTTTCCCTCCATTTCTTCCACGTGATTTCTTCTATTTTATCACAAGCCCCGCACTCCAGCGTGGTAAACAGAAAAGGCGCGCCATGGCAGGACTTTCCCGGGAGATTAGCTGACAGAGGATCGGCCACAAAGCGCTGGCTTGATGCCAGCCGTCCCCACCTGCCTTTTTTCTTCTGATTTCAGTCTGGTCTAATAGAGAGGCAAGCAGGTACGGCCTTTGGAGAAGGGTGGCACGGCGTGTCTCCGAACCGCGCGCAGCGGAAGGGGTTCCCCGCGGGGGGATGGGTGAAGCGAGCAAGGGAGGGGGCGCGACGTGACAGGACCCTTCCAGGACAAGAGCCACTGAGGGTCGGCAGGGATGTGCTGGCTTTTTGGCGGCCCGCCGCCCTCATGGACACTGAATCACACCCTGAGCCCAGAGACAGCCGCCGCACACCGGGAAAGTATTTCCGAAGCAGTCTTCCTCGTTGCTTTCCAGATAGGAACAACCGCCGCAGATGTGGCAGGGTGAAAAATCAAATTCGCAAACTTTCTCCCGGAAATCGTGATATTCCTTCGAGTTCCAGATTTCAGCCAGACTCTGCTGGTTGAGGTCGCCCGCGAAATACGGTTTTATCCGGCGTTCGAGTCCGTAAAGATAGGTTTTGTGTTCGTGAAGTAGCGCCATGCAGGGAGAAACCTTTCCGTCCCAGCGGACAAAGGTCGTCCCGTCCTTGATAAACCGGCAGGAACGGGTCGGAGCGGAAATCGCATTGTTGATCATGAACAGGTTCTGGTAGCCTTTCAACAGATGGTATATGGGTTCCTTCGTCAGATAGTTGATATCGAGGCGTGGCAGGCTGATTTTAGGCTTGCCGGGCAGATTGGCGAAGGTTTCGCAGGTCAGCGCCAGCAGGCAGAGCATCTTCCTTTCCATTTCCTCGGTGTACGGCAGAACGTTGCTCATCAAAACCTGGTCAGCTCCGACTTCCCTGATCAACTCTTCAATGTTTTTGATGTCTTCGATGTTATCGCGCATGACCACAAAAGAAATGCCGATGGCCAGAGGGCGATTCATCTTCGTGGCCAGTTCCCGCAGCTGCTGAACATTTTTCAGGACCAGACGAAAGCTGGCTCCCCGGCGTATGTCGTCAAAACTGGTTTCCGAGGTGCCGTCAAACGAAACCCACAGACGGTCAAGTCCTGCCTCCAGCAACCGCTCCGACAGTTGCTCGTTCAACAGCGTTCCGTTGGTGGTAATTTCAACTGAAACTCTGGCCGCCTGTTTCAGCCGACGTACCATTTCCACCACCTCAGGGTGATAAAGTGGCTCGCCGAACCCGGCCAGCATGACCGATTGCAGGAAAGGCAGCTCTTTTAACTGCTGGCAGATCCGTATAAACAGTTCGAAACTCATCGAACCGAAATGTTCATTCCAGGTATTTCTGATGCAGGTCTGACATTTGAGGTTGCAGCCTGAGGTTGGCTCAAGGTAAAGCCGCCGCAGTGCATGGATGTCGGGTTCAACCAGCACCCGATCGTCTTCTATTACCAGCCGCAGCTGGCCTCCGGGGGCGGCGCCTAGTTTCTCTCTGACTTCGGGCGGGAGCGGCAACCGTCCCTGGTCCTCCATTTTTACCTGAAATTTTCTGCAGACGGGCATCGACCTTTCGACCTGTGCCCTGTCTGGTTTTACTTCATCCGGATTGCGCATCGCTTTCCTTCTATCGATAAATTTAGCTTAAACATTCCATTCAATTTGTTCTTTTCCAGTATAGCCTGATTTCTCAACTCTTTCTGCCCGGTGAAACCGATTTTGCCCGCTGGTTTTATCCGGGTTATCCTGAACGGAAGATTTTCCACCCGATTTCAGCCTGCAAAACCCTGCCGCTTAAAATCTCCTGAGCATCGGCCTACAGGTCAGATTTTTCTGCGTGCTGAATCTCCTGCTCTGGTTCGCGCCGGCTGCGGGGGAAGCTTCTTTTGTTTCTTCCCGGCCGGGTGGCAAACATTCTTCTCTTTTACTGATTTCACCTTCCGCGCGGTCATTTCGAATTCTTCTCTAAGCAAACCCCTTAAAAGCGGTTCTAACTGCTTCCGGTAATCAGCAGCCGGGCGGTAGAAAACCCGGCGGCCACTTTTTCTGGCCTCTATCAGGCCGGCCTGGCGCAGAATTCTCAACTGATGCGAGAGCAGCGATTGCTCCAGTTTAAGAAGCGCCATAAGCTCCCCGACGCACAGCTCGGCCTCCAGAAGCGCAAGATAAATCCGCAGTCTCGTCCGCTCGGAAAAAACTCTGAAAACTTTGAGCACCTCATCCATCTTCATTTTTCATCCCCTTTCTAATATATGAAGAATTATTCATATATCAATTTTAAGCCGCTGTCAAGAAAAGCTCACGCGCCAGCTGATTTTTCCGTTTCTGCACGGGTGGAATCAATGGTAGCAGCTATCAAGTCGTCTCGAAGACCGGCAAATCCCGGACAGAAAGCGCCTGTTTTAAGAGCTGGTTTTTTCTCCTGCTCAGTTTAAAAGTATCGAGTGCCGTTATCGCTGCTTTTGTTTTGCCTGTTGTTCGGCCGGTTCTCGATTCGAGCGTTTTTGCTGATATCGGCAGCTCAGGTCCCGCAGATGCGGTAGAAATAGGAGCTCAGGCGGGCGATAAAATTTTTCGTGGTCAGAGGTCCGCTCCAGGTTCGCACCAGAACCACGATGATGTAATCGCCGTTCGGAGTGAAGACAATTCCGGCGTCGTGGCAGACTTCTCTTTCCAGGCCGGTTTTATGAGCCACCTCAACTTCTCTCGGCAGATACCTGGGGAGCCGGTCGTTTATTTGTTGCCTCTTGAGAATTTCGAGACATTTTTCGGAAACCTTCGGGTTAACACAGCGTCCGAGATAAATCTTTTCGAGAAGTTCAGCCATCTCACGGGCTGAGGTGTAATTCTCCAGACCTTCCTCCCGCGCCCTGAAGTCCATCATCAGACGATTGAGGACTGTATCCCTCAGACCCAGCTCGCGGAAAACATTTCTTATGTATTCAAAGCCAAGGCGATTGATGAGCACGTTTGTGGCGATGTTATCACTGTGTGTCACCATATAATCAATCAGCTGTTCGTAGGTGAAAACCCTTCCGTTGCGCATACGTCGCAACAGACCGGAACCGCCAACCCGATCCTGACGCTTCAACACATATTTTTCCTGAAGGTCAAGCCGGCCTTCTTCGGCCGCTTTGAAACAGGCCACCATGATCGGAATCTTGATCAGACTGGCTGCCGGGTAGAGAGCCCCTTCATTATGGAGGAAGCTCCAGCCGGTCAGCAAATCTTTTACCATAATGCCGGTTTCCCCGTGAAAGCTGGCTATCCTCCGCAAAATCTCTCTGGAATTGGCTTCCCAGCGCTCATGGCGAATCTCGTAAAGGTATTGTTTCTCTTCGGGATTGAGAGATTTAAGAGCCCCGGAAGCCCCTTCCGCCCTCAGGCTCAGAGCAGGGGTGACTATCAGAAGAAAAGCTATGAATATATTCAACAGGCGCGATTTTAGCATTTGATTTCTTCCGGGCATCATCACCTCTGTTTCTGTTTCAATCTTCAGCGCAGCCCGATGCCGCTAAAAAAACTTTTACTTTATATAAACAAACTTTCACCAAGTCAACACCCCCGGCGATTATTTCGGGGGTTATTTTACCTTCATAAACGTCATTCTTCCGGTCATCGTGCCGGGCAAAATTATTAATAGAATAAAAAGTTTTTATAAAGTAAGCCCTGTTTTCGATAGCGGCACAGTCCTTTTAATGGAAAAGCCGGTCTTTCCTTCGACGAATCTTAATAAGCCTTCTTAAATCGAAAACAAAAATTGAAGTAAAAACCTGAACTGAAGTAAAATTCATTCAAGAAAAGTAAGGAGGGCACAGATGAAAAGAAGGAGGCTTATTCTCTGTTTAATTTTATCAACATTTATGACCGCCGCCGTCCTGACCGGCGCTGAAATTCAACTGAAAGCCCTGATGCTGCCCGAAGGCAAAGACATTCAGGTTAATTTCAACCGGACGCCTCGCGCTCCGGCTAAAGCCAGCCTCTCTGCCCGTCTCAATTTTTCACGTGGAGTTACCACCCTTGAGCTCAGCTTCGAAAAACTCGAGCCGGCAATCCTTTTTGCCGGAAACATAACCACCTACGTCGTCTGGTCAGTAAGCCCGACCGGAGCCTGCGAGAATCTAGGTGAAATTATGATCGACCGCCGCGAGGCTTCCGGTTCGCAGAAATTTTACTCTCCCGGAAAAAATCTGGCTCTTATGGTCACGGCCGAACCTTACAGCGTGGTTTCCAGACCTTCCGAGCTTGTTCTTTTTGTAAACGGTGAAACGCGAGAAAAGAACGTGCAGATGGTGCCTTTTTCCTTCAAAGATTTCTCCAGCGAAGCGGCACCGGCTCTCGACAGCATTGCCATGCTTCAATACAGCCTTGATATTCCGGTCACGCTCATTCAGGCCGAAAAAACGGTAGAATACGCCAGAAAAATAAACGCCGGAGAAGTAAATCCGAAAGCTCTGGAAGAAGCTATTAAAACGCTCGAGCAGGCCAGGAAAATAACCGATAAGAGAAAGATGGCCGAAACCGCCCGTCTGGCTGCCCAGCAGGCCACCAGAGCGATAAAAGACACCGTTAAATTTCTGGAAGAAAAAGCTGCGGCCGAGGAAGAAGCCCGGCGTCAGGCCGAAAGGGCCGCTCTTGAGGAAAGAGCCAGGCGGGCTGAAACCGAAGCCGAGAAACTGGCCGTTCAGCTGGAAGAAATAAAGCAGGAAAGAGAAGCCCTCGCCCGGGAGATGTCAGAACTTGCCAGGCAGACCCGGGAACTGGCCGAAGAAAGAGATCGACTGGCAGCTGAAGCCGCCAGGCTCGAAGCCGAACGCGAAGAAATTAAAAAGGAAAGGGATGAACTCGCTTCGAAACTGAAAGGCGCTCTGTCATCTGTGGCCGAAACTACCGAAACCGCCCGAGGGTTGATTGTCAATCTGGCCGGGGTGCTGTTCGACCTTAACCAGGCGACCCTCAAGCCAGAATCGCAGCTGAAACTGGCTAAACTCGCCGGCATCCTGATGGTCTTTCCCGACATGAAACTCAGCATCGAAGGACACACTGATTCCACCGGTTCAGAAGATTTCAACCTGAAACTATCCACCGAGCGGGCGCGTACGGTTTATGAATTTCTGATGAGCCAGGGAGTATCCCCGGAACGCATGAAATACCAGGGGTTCGGTTCGAGCCGTCCGGTAGCTCCCAACGATACCGAAGCTAACCGGGCAAAGAATCGGAGGGTGGAAGTAATCGTGCTGAAAGAAGATACAGAAGGTCGATGAAGTTCTCGCCAGTAAATGAAAATGAACAAAAGGAGAGCGCGCTCAGGCTTGATGTCTGTGCCGTTCTAAAAGATATATCACCAAAACCCAAAGCAGCAGCATCAGGATAGCTGACAGAAGACGCAGATTATCAGAAACGGTAAGGACGTTGAAAAATCCATGAAAAACCGCAGCCAGAGACAGGCTTAAAAGAGAAGCCAGAAAAATTGACTGGCCTTTTATTTTCGCCCGGGCGACAGAATATCCCCAGACCGAAGAAAAAAGCGCATGGGTCAGCGGGGAAGCTACAGCCCGGCCGAAGAAAGCCAGTCCGGTCATCATCGGCAGGTAACCAAGGTTTTCAAAACTGGCGAAACCAATGGCCAGCGAGGATGCATAAACCACACCGTCAGGCGGTTCTTCAAGGTCCCGTTTTCTAAGAATAAACAGAGCAAAAGGCAGGAATTTAAACAGCTCCTCCAGCGGGCCGACCACCCCCAGAGAATAAAGAAAAATATCTCTGATCTCGCCCTTTGCCACCACCTGATTGAAACCCTGAGGCAGCCCAAGGAAAGGCAGCAGATGATAGGTTATGTAGCATGAAACGCCAGCCAGAAAACCCAGCAGAAAAGCTTCCAGCAGGTTGATCAGCGGTTCCGGATTCTGTCGGTCCTTGTAATAAAAATAACCGATCCAGAAAATGGCCGGTCCGATGATGGCCGCCAGGATCTTCCAGATCACCACGCCTTCCATTGCCCTTTGCTTTAATATTTCAAAAGATGACCGGTCTCGTTTATGGTCACCGCAATAAACTGGCCGTCCAGACATTCAAACACATTAAGAGCGCAGTTGTCCTGACGCAGGCGCCAGAAATAACTCCAGTCAAGACCCAGAAGGCCCATTATGATCAGGCGGTTGATGACCGTGTGGCCAACAGCCACCACGGTTTCACCGGAATGAGCCCCGGCAATTTCTCTGAGGGCGGCTACTCCAATCTTCTGGCGCTCAGTCATGGACTCGCCGCCCGGGAAATGCAGGTCAGCCGGCACCGTCCGCCAGCGGCGGTAGAGTTCGGGCCACCTCTCTTTAACCTCTTCCGGTGTCAATCCCTGCCAATCTCCGTAATTTATGTCCGCAAGCCCGGGATGCACTTTAACTTCCAGGTTAAAAAGCGAGGCGATGGCTACTCCTGTTCTGACCGACCTGGAGAGGGGGCTGGAATAAACTGCTGTCGGTTTCCAGGAAGCAGCAATGCGACGAGCCAGGAGCTCAGCCTGGCGAAGCCCATTCTCGTTGAGGGGAATATCGGCGCTGCCCCTGAATCTTTCCACCCGGTTCCACTCAGTTTCTCCGTGCCTGACAAGCAATATCCTGGTCATTTCTTCCTTTGTGAATCTGTTTTGATTAAATTAAACAAACCTCCCCGCTTTGTCAACAAAAAACCCTGTTTGAAGGCCTCGCCTGAAAAATCTTTCCTGAGATTCAGGGCTGGAATATAATAGATTCGAATGAAAAGCGCAAACTGGCTATTCCATTTCTCGCCCCTTTATACCGACCTGTATCAGCTTGCCATGGGCCAGGCTTACTTTCTCGACGGCACGGCCGAACAGCCTGCGGTGTTCGATTATTTCTTCCGGACAATACCTTTTGGTGGCGGATATGTGATTTTTGCCGGCCTTGACCCGCTGCTTAAGGTGCTGGAAAGCCTGAGATTTTCTCCGGAAGACCTGGATTACCTCCAGCAAATTGGCTTTCGCCCTGATTATCTTGATTACTTGGAGAAATTTCGCTTCAGCGGCGATGTCTACTCGATGAAAGAGGGCGAGGTGGTCTTCCCGCTCGAACCGGTGATAAGGGTGGAAGGAAGGCTGTTTGAGACCCAGCTTATAGAGACGCTACTTCTTAACCTCATCAACTATCAGAGCCTCATCGCCACCAAAGCTTCGCGGATGCGGCTGGCGGCTGGCAACCGGGTGCTCAGCGATTTCGGTCTGCGCCGGGCTCCAGCTCACGGCGGGTTGTTAGCTTCGAGGGCAGCCATCATCGGCGGATTTGACAGCACCTCCAACGTCGAAGCGGCCAGATTGTTCGGCCTTGAGCCGGCCGGGACGATGGCCCATTCTTTCATAGAAAGTCACGGGGATGAATTTCAGGCGTTTTTGAAATTCGTTGAAGCCAATCCCGGGCGAGCAATTCTTCTGGTGGACACTTACGATACCCTGAGAAGCGGTGTTCCCAACGCTATCCGCGCCGGAAACGAAATGGAAAAAAGAGGGCTTAAACTCAAAGGAATAAGGCTCGACAGCGGCGATTTAGCCTACCTTTCGAAAAGAGCCCGGGCGCTTCTCGACGCCGCCGGATTCACCGAGGCTAAGATAGTCGCTTCGAATCTTCTTGATGAGTATGTTATCAGAAGCCTGATCGAACAGGAAGCGCCGATTGACATTTTCGGTGTGGGCACAAAACTGGTGACCGGCGTCCCCGATGCCGCGCTGGATGGAGTTTACAAACTGTCTGTCTTTGACGGTGAGCCGCGGATGAAGCTGTCCGACAATCTGACGAAAACCACCCTCCCGGGCCGAAAACAGGTGGCCCGATTTACCGACGAGCAGGGTTCTTTCATGGCTGACGCCGTCTTCCTTGCGGATGAATCCCTGCCGGAAAAAATGTTTCACCCGTTCGAGCCCGGGAAATCCTTGGACCTGAGGCACTACCGGGATGAAATTCTGCTGGAAAAAGTGATGTCGGGCGGGCGGTCGCTGAAAGCGGTCACACCGGTACCTGAAATTGCCGCCTACACCCGGCAGAGACTCGCTCAACTTCCGCCGGAACACAAAAGGTTCGAATATCCCCATGTTTACAAGGTCGGGTTGAGCCAGAAAATGCTGGCGCTCAGAAATGAGCTTATGGAAAAATATCGTCAGAATTTTGAAGGAGGGTAACCATGAAGGCTTTAATCGTGGTTGACCTTCAGAACGATTTTCTTCCGGGCGGGAGCTTAGCTGTCCCCCGGGGCGAAGAAATCATCCCGCTGGTCAATAAAATTCAGGAAAAATTTGACCTGGTGGTGGCCACCCAGGACTGGCATCCGAAAAACCATCTGAGCTTTGCTTCGAATCACCCGGGAAAGCAGCCGTTTGAGGTTATCGATCTGAACGGAATCGAGCAGGTTCTCTGGCCGGACCACTGTGTTCAGGGAGAAAAAGGAGCGGAGTTTTCCAGAAATTTTGACGACCGCCGGGTGGAAGCCATCTTCCGAAAAGGAACCGACCCCTCGATCGACAGTTACTCCGGTTTTTTTGACAACGGGCGGAAAAAGTCGACCGGACTGGCTGATTACCTAAGAGGACGGGGCGTGCGCCAGGTCTATGTCTGCGGGCTGGCCGCGGAGTTCTGCGTTCTCTACACGGCTCTCGATGCCATTGAACTCGGGTTTGAAACATACTACCTCGAGGACGTAACGCGCAGCCTGAGTCAGGAAGGATTCAAACAGGCAAAGGAGCAGATCATCCGGCGCAGCGGCCACCTGATCAGATCAGAAGAGCTCTGACCGGAGCCGACATGAGATCCCGCCGCCGGCAAAATCGATCACAAAAAATCATAGATTGAATTTTTATTCCCTCTCTGGCACTCAGGCAGAAACTCGGCTAAACTGATTTTATGAACAAATTCTACGTACAGTGGCACATAGTCGACCGATGCAACCTCCGCTGCCGTCATTGCTATCAGGACGATTATTCGCCAGCGGATGAACTTCCGATTTCTGAGCTTATAAGAATAGCTTTCAGGCTCCTGGAGTCTCTGAAAAAACGGAGACTCAAACTGACAGTTGCCCTGACCGGTGGAGAACCGCTTCTGAAACAGGAGCTTCCGGAACTTATCGATTTTCTCAATTCTTCTCCCGGGGTCGGCGACATAGCTATAATCACCAACGGGTTGCTCATTCCCGGCTGGCTGAAGGAGCTCACCCGGAAGAAAAAATTCAGGGAGATGAAAGTATCTCTTGACGGCGCCTCGGCTGCCACCAACGACTGGATCCGAGGTCAGGGAACATATGAAAAAATTCTTGGCGGCATAAGAAAGATGAAGGAAATCGGCCTGCCCGTGACTATCATGTTCACCGCCATGAAAAAAAACCAGCATGAGGTGCCCGAGCTTATCGAGCTGGCAAAATCGCTTCAGGCGGATGGACTGATCATAGAAAGATTTTTTCCGCTCGGACAGGGGCTGCGTATGAAAGAGGAAGTTCTTTCGGGCGAAGAGTTTTTACGCCTGTGGCAAACCCTGATTTCGCTCTTCGACCTGCAGGCTGACCCGGAAGATCTGGTTCCCTTCCGGGCGATAAAGATTGAATTCAGGAAGAAAAAACCTCTTATCTTCGGAGCTTCCTGTGTCGTGGGAAAAGACGGGATGGCTTTGATGCCTGACGGAACCGTCTTTCCCTGCCGTCGTTTCATTCAGCCCATCGGAAATTTGCGAGAGCAGAGCCTGGAGGAAATCCTGGAGAAAAATCCCTGGCTTCAGGAGATACGCAGTAAACTCTACTTAAAAGGTCGCTGCGGAGTCTGCTCTCACCCTACTTGTTTCGGCTGCCGGGCGATGACGCTGGCTCTTACCGGAGACCCGTTTGAAGCCGACCCGCACTGTTATTATGAAGATTTCAAATTCACGGTCTCCTGAAAGAAGGACGCAGCCTGCTTTTCCCGATCTCAACCTTCTCCTAACCCTAATCTTCAGACCTACCTGAACGGCGAACGAGCAATCTTTTCTGAGCTTTCTTCTCCTCAAAAGTCTTCGGGACATAGACCGTCCCGCCGGTTTCCGGGTCACGTCCGGTGTAATACATGCAGGTTGAGCGGGTCATCGGGGTCGGGGTGAAAATCTGCACACCTTCGACCGGCCTCTCCCCCTGCGCTTCCAGCTTCCTGACGAAGGCCGCCAGTTCCCGCGCTTCTTTCATCGTGGTTCCCGGGTGAGCCACCATGAAATAATACTTCAGGTGCTGTTTTCTTCCGGCAGAAAATTTTAAGAACAGCTGGCGGAACTTTTCCACCGGAACTGCCGGTTTGTTCATCAGGCGAAGCACTTTCGGCGAGACATGCTCCGGAGCTATTTTCAGCAGGCCGGAAACGTGATGTTGCACCAGTTCCCGGACATACTCCGGACTGCTCAGAGCCAGGTCATAGCGAATGCCGCTACGGACAAAAACTTTCTTCACGCCCGGAATCGAACGGGCCCGGCGAAGCAGCTCGATCAGCCGCCGGTGCGAACGGTCAAGCTTCGGGCAGGTAAGGCAGAACCCGCTCTGGCAGCGGTGGCAGTCCATTCCGTACATATTGGCGGTAGGCCCGCCCAGGTCATCGATGTAGCCTTTGAAATCAGGATGACGCGTGAGACGGCGGATTTCTTCTAAGATGGACTCCTCACTGCGCGAGACAATGCGGTCTCCCTGATGAAGCGAAAGCGAACAGAAGGAGCAGCAACCGATACATCCCCGGTGGGTGACTATCGAAAATTTTCCCATCTCCAGCTCGGGGTAATTTTCCGGAATGCGCCGGCTGAACGGCAACCCGTAAATCCAGTCAAGCAACTCGGTAGTATATTCAGGCATAGGGAACTGAAGCACGTAGCGGCTGGCGTGTTTCTGAGCCAGCTTTTTATGGTTGGCCAGCGCTCGCTGAGCTTCTAAGAACTTCTCCGGGTCGGAAGAGACTTCCTCGTATGAAGGAATCTCCTGAAAACCTTCAGGTAGCTGTCGGCTGACGATGGCTGTTCCTGGAATTCCTTCAAGGCTTTCTCCCCGCACCAGGCGTTCGGCAATCTCCATCGCCTGAATTTCTCCGGGTCCATAGACCAGAATGTCTGCCCTGGAATCGAGCAGGATCGAACGGCGCACACGGTTTTCCCAGTAATCGTAATGGGCAAAACGCCGCAGCGAAGCTTCAATTCCCCCTATCACTATAGGAACACCTGGAAATAGCGCCCGCACCCGGTTACAGTAGACTATGACCGCCCGGTCGGGCTTGCCGGAAGAATAGGGGGCATGCTCATCCTTCTCACGGCGGCGAAGCAGCGGGGTGTAATTCGCTAAGCAGCTGTCGATCGAGCCGGAAGTTATGCCGAAAAAAAGCTGCGGCCGGCCGAGCCGGAGAAAATCACGGTCTGAAGTCCAGTCGGGTTTTTCGATGATGCCGACCCGAAAGCCCTTAGCCTCCAGCACCCTGGCAATAACTCCGACGGGAGAAAGCGGATGGTCGGCATAGGGATCGCCGCTTATCAGAATGATGTCAAAGTCCTTTCCTTTCCGGGCAATCATCAAATTTATTCTAACAGAGTGATGACCATTTTGCCTGCCCGAAACGCGGGAAATCAGGCCTTCGGGCCGACTATTTCAGATATCTGTGGCTGTATTTCTGGTCCAGGTCATGCTCACAATTACAGTGAGAAAGACTTACTTTGCAGTTTTTCCCAGCTTAATTTTTCACCGTGCCAGTGCCAAGAACGATGTTAACCTCACTTTTCCTCTTATCCAGTATTACCAGAGCGATCAGTTTGCCCTCATCTTTGCGGTAGTTACCCATGGAGAAACTGTCTGAGACCATAAAAGTTCCCTGCCAGCCTCGCTTTGGCATTTCCGTCTGATAAAAATTAGCTACCTTCGCCATGTCGTCACCTGTAGTGAAAAACCTGTATTCCAGATCCTTTACATCCTCCTGGACGGGCCTGGTAAAAGACATTTTTTCGGTCATGCGAGCTCCAGGATAGATCGGAATATTCCGCCATTCTCCCTTTAACTCCTCCCGAGCCGCCGCCGACTTTTCTTCCATTTTCACCTGGCCGCCGGCCATATCCACTTTTATTTCTCTTACCGCTCCGCTTCCAGTGCTGGCGCTGGCTTCAGCTTTTTCCTCTTTCTTCTGACCACAGCTGATAATCAAAACCAGGGCTATAAGAATAAACAAGCCGGCTTGAATGCGTTGCCTCATTGTTTTTCCCCTCCTTGATTGTTTTAAGTGTTTATATTTTGCCCTTCCTATAAAAATTAAGCCAGTTTTTTTATTATCGAATAATCAACTGATCATATCAACCATAATTTCAAGTTCTGTTTTAATTGGAAATTGATAACAAATGAAGTTCTGACACACGAGCAAAATTGCCGCTTTTTCTGACCGACGGCAATTAAAATCAGAAAATTCAGAGCTGGACGGGAATTTAGGAGGTCTCACGAGTTTTATTTCCGCGAAAATTCTGAGGGTGAGATCATGCCCCGGTTAAAGAAAAGGGGCGGGTCTAAGCCCGCCCCGATGAGCCGTTTTTGACCGGCATTAGATACGAGGGCGCAATTTAATACGTCAGCTGCCCTTTCTTATCTCCACGCTACCGCTAAAAGCTTTAGCCTGTACTTCTGCTCCGCCCCTGCCAACTCTTCCCTGAACAGTTTTGCCGCCCAATTTCCCGGTGACCTGAACCGGAAAATCTGTGGTAACCGAGCCGCTGAAGGAGGAAGCCTCGAGGTCAAAGGAGGAATCTTCCGGCAGGAACAGCCTGACACTGCCTGAATGGCTGGTGAATCGGTAAACTCCGCCAGACAGCACCTGGCCGCGGTATTCAATGCTTCCGCTCACTGATTTAGCCGAAACCCTGCGAGCCTCCCTGACCTCCAGAAGCTTTATGGAACCGCTGACAGCTTCAACTTCGACCGAGCCTTTAACCTGGCTCAGATAAATATCGCCGGAAACAGAATTGAGCTGGCAGTCGCCATCAGCCTCTGTGACTCTTACATTGCCGCTCACTGCTTTAGCCGAAATCGTTCCGCTCCCTCCGGCAATAGAGACGCTTCCGCTCACCGTGCTCACCTTCACGGTTCCTCCCGCCTTTTCTGCCCGGACATCGCCGCTTATCGATTTGACTTCGATCGAGGCTTTATCCGGGATCCACACGGTATAATCAACGCTGACGTTGTAATCGCCGCCGGACCATTTCCTGGATTCGGGGTACCTGGTCTCTATCCTGACCACTCCTGGTCCGGCAGTAACTTCAATTTTAACCTTTTCGGCATTTTCTCTGGCCTTAGCCTGAGAGGCAGCCCGCGAATGTTTCAGAGCTTCAATCTTTACCTTTTCTTCCTGCCAGACGAAAATTCTGATGTCTCCGGAGATATTGTTCAAACTGACCATTCCGTCCCGGTTAAGTTTTTCGGTCCTCTCGAACTTTTCCTGATATTTTTCATCAGCCAGCAAAGGCAGAATAAGAAGAAAGCCGAAAATCAGAACCAGGCTCAGCCTCAAGCCTTCAAACAACCTCTGTTTTTTTATCATGGTTAACTCTCCTTTCATCATATTCATCTTTTTCAAAAAAATTTTTTACCCCGCCTTAAAGTTTATCCTGAGCGGAACCGGAGAACGATTTTCTGGTTTCCAGCAGGCTGTTGAGAAAATTCATCTTTGAATCGTAGGCGCTCACCAGGAACTCGCGCGCCTGCGGATCATCAGGTCTTTCGAGAAGCGCCTGCCTGGTCAGGTCGATAGTCCGGTCGAGAAGGCTAAGGTTCGCCTGAACTATTTCGGTCAGCTCCGCCGGCAGACCGCCGTTGTAAGTCTCGAGCGCTTCGGTCAGCGATTCGACCGCCTTTTTGTAAAAATATTCGGCTTCAAGCACCTTCTGAAGCGCCGGGTTGTCAGCGATCGACTCCGCCTGCGGGCGCTCAGGCTTCTGGTAGTGACGGCCGAGATAGAAAGCTCCGGCCACAAAGACCACAAACACCAGGGCGGCCGCCGCATAACGGAAGGCGGGTGAAAGCCAGCCGGACCAGCCGGCGGTTTTCTTCGAAATTTCTTTATCTGCGCCCGTCTGCTGCTGAACGAGTTGCGGAATAATATCAGCCTCAAGCCTGTTTTTAAGTCTTTCCCAGACTCTATCTGAAGGATTGACTTCTTCCGCGCTGAGAAAAGTTTTCTTTATCGCTGCCAGCTCTTCATACAGCTGACGGCAGTAAGCGCACTTTTCCAGATGAGCCTGCAGTTGCTCCCTGTCTTTCTCCCGCAGCTCGCCATCAAGATAATCATTTATTAAACGACGATGACGATGGCAGTTCATCGCACGCCTCCTTTCCCGAGTTCTTTTCTTTTGAGGATTTTCCTGAGTTTCATCCGGGCTTTAAACAACTGTGATTTCGACGTTCCCACCTGACACCCGAGCATTCTGGCAATCTCTTCATGGGTCAGTCCCTCAACTTCGTGCAGCAGGAAAACTGTCCGGAGTTTCTCCGGAAGACGGGCCAGGGCTTCGTGGACTGCCCGGGCTAAATCATCATCACGTGAGTCGAAAGAGCCGTCAATCGTTCCCTCTTCAGCCGGAGCGGCCATCTCCATTTTCTCTTCATAGACTTTTTCCCGCCGGAGGTAGCTGTAACAGGTATTCAGGGCGATCCGGTAAACCCAGGCCGGAAACAGTTCCGGACGGTCAATTTCCCTGATGGCGGAGAAAACTTTGATAAAAACATCCTGGGTGAGGTCTTCAGCTGTCTGATGATCACGGGTGATGCTGAAGGCCAGCCCGTAGACTTTTCTTTTGAAGAGGTTATAAAGCTCCTCAAAAGCCTGGAGATCCCCCGCCCGGGATCGCCTTATAACCTCAGTCAAATTGCCGGATTGAACACTCCCGTGGTTTTCTGCCAATATTCTTTCTCCTGAAAGGTCGCTGAGCTGATTTTTTCTGCCGATTATATTATCAGCTATGGCCATCCTTAAAACCAGAGAATTATGATCAGCGAACATCTGTTTTGCCTCTCTAATAAAGACAAACGAAGTGGCCGGAAGGTTGCCGTTTTATTGTTTCAGAGGAGATATTTCCTCTGAATATTCTCCTGTCTCAATCAACCGCCTGATCTTATAGGTGCCAAGCTTTCTGGCTTTTAAGAACCCGTCCCAGGCGGCTTCAGCCAGGCGGCCACTTTCTCTGAGGTCAGCCAGCCATTCAGTGCAGTATTCTGCTGGCCCGGGAGGCGTCAGACCGGCATGTATTTCCATCAACCAGCGTCTGTTCAATTCTTCCTGCGGACCGATCGGCTCGGCCATCAGTATCGGCAGACCAAGAGCACAGAAAAAAGAAAGCTCGCTGGGCTTGGTCCAGAGCACGTCGGTCTGTCTCAACCAGCGATTGAATTTTTCAAAGTATTCAAAAACGTCTTCACTAAAAAAGTATTCAAAAACGTCTTCACTGAATACCAGATGGATATTGAGGTCGAGCTGATCCCAGAGACCCGCCTGATTTATGTACCTCAGAGTCTTTTCCAGAACGCGACGATTAACTCCGCAGGATAACAACAATCTTACCCGTCCGGCTTTTATGGAGGTCTTCAGGCTTTTCAATATCCGGCGAACGATCTCCGTCTGCGCCCCGGCTCCGCCTATGGCAAACATAACGGTAAAATTCGAATCAGAAATTTCCGGCAATCTCCTGAAACCTAATAAATGGCTCACTGAGTGACTGTGGTAAGCAAAAAACTTTCCTGCCGGGTCAAGTCTTTGTAGCCTGGCCAGCAGGTCAATTTTCAGAACTTCAAGTCCTGACTCAGTACCGATATTCATGGTGGGCAGCGGAAAACCGGTTATAAAAATATTCTCTGGCCTGACTCCATAACTCAGCAGACGTCTTTTTGCCTGGGTGCAGGGAACCAGATATTTTATGCAGCTTTCAGCCGGCTTTTCCGGCACCCAGACCCTGTTAATATCAGCATCACAAATTATCAGGTAGTTATCTGCGGAATTCTTTTCCCTGGCTGAAAAAATATCCAGGGCAA
>FWWL01001904.1_pt1 | contig 46711 bp, 39 predicted proteins | sample 2228331 | NCBI WGS metagenome assembly FWWL01 (sample SAMEA103939775, study PRJEB20133) | metagenome | reverse complement strand
CGTTTCGAGTGGCATTACACACCCGAACATGGCAGTTGGCTGAATATTGCGGAATGCGAATTATCGGTCCTGGTCAGGCAATGCCTCAATCGGCGTATTCCAGACAAGGAGACGCTCAGCCGAGAAGTTGCCGCTTGGGAAGCCCGACGCAATCAGGCTAATGTCAAGGTGGTATGGCACTTTACTACCGCCGATGCGCGTATCAAACTCAGGCGACTCTACCCGACCTTAAAAGAGCAAAATTCAACCTAACAAGACGCTAGGATGTGTTCCAGCGGACGCCGCTCCGCGGCGCAGGTGAAGCGCAGGCGTTAGCCCCCCTCACCCCCTCGTTCCTCCGCTTTTGCCAGCCCGCGCGCCAGCGTGACCACCGCCCAGGCCAGTACCGGCACGCTGACCTGGATCCCGCCGTGCCAGACCTGCCACTGCACATACGTCAGGGGGCCTGCCAGCAGACTGGCCAGCCACACCGCGGCGTAGGGCGGCAACAGCTCCGCGTGACGATGCGGCAGATAGTCCCATAACAGCACGGCCGGGATCAGCAAGAGCGCCCAATCGTAAATCATCGCGTGGGGCGTCAGCCACAGCGTGAGCACCACCGCTAGCGCGTAACGCAGCGCGGGGGCCACCAGGCGCTTCTGCAGCCAGGCCCAGCCGCCCAGGCCCAGCGCGACGCTGAGCCACCACAGCCCATCCGCGGCGAGCGGTGGCAACACCAGGCGCCAGAAACCGCGCCACGTGTGCAGGTGCCAGATGGGGAAATCCTGCCACGCGGGCAAATTCGGCAACACCTCCCGCGCAAAGCGTAGATAAGCCACACTCGCCTCGGGCAGCGTCCACCACGAGAGCAGCGCCAGGCCCAGGGCGCTCATTCCCGCGCCGAGCAAGGCGCGCCAGTCACGGCGGACCTGCCACACCCAGAGCAGCCCCACGCCCACCATGAGCTGGGGCTTATAGCTGAGCAGTCCCAGCACCAGGCCGGCGGCCAGCTTCTTTTCGCGTAGCCATAAAAAATAAACTAAACTCAGCAGCGTCAGGCTCAGCAGACTATTCTGCCCGAAACTCAAAGCCGCAAAGACTGGGAAGAACGTCAGCGTCCAGGCGTAACGGCGCCACGTCATGGCCTGGGGGGCCAGCCAGCGCAGACTGAGCGCTAGCGCGGCCAGATTCAGGCCGCACCACAGTGCGAAGCTCAGCGCGTAGGGCAGGGCCGCAAAAGGCACGAACAACCACGCCAGGAACGGCGGCGTGATGAAGGCGTGATAACTGCTCAGGCCCGGTCCGATAATCGCGCGCTCCAGCTCCGCCTGGAACGCGAAATCGTACAAGCGCGCCGATGCGCCCATCAACAGCGTGCGCCCCGCCGCGTAGAACTGCAAAAAATCCGTGCCGATGGGCTGTCCGGCCAGGTCGAGCAGGCCGTGCCCCAGCACCAGACTGAGCAGCCAGGCCCCCCACAAGGCGCCGCCGAGCCAGAAAGCGTAACGCAAACGTCCCTGCAGCAGTTTCATGCGCCCATCGCCTCCTCCAGCGCGGGCCACAGCGCCCAGGCCGCCGTCAGCGTGAGCAGAGCGGGCAGCGCCCATCCCGTGGCGTACCCCAGCAGCGGCAAAACCAGGCAGCCCAGGTAGATGAGCACCGCTGCCGGACGCACCCGCTCCGTGCGCGGGCCCTGCGCGGCCAGCAGCAACACCGGCGCGAGCAGCAGCGCGTCATGCAGCAGCGCGTAGGGCATAGTGAGCAGCGGATACAACAGCGCCGCCGCCAGCGCACGTGGCGCATCCGCGCGCTGCGCCAGGCGGAACAAGCCCAGGCCGAGCAGCACCATCAGCGCCTGGAACGCAGTCCGCACCCAGAAATCCGCCCCCGGCGGCAGCAAGGTACTCGCCAGCCCCTGGGGCGTGATCAGCGCATAGCCGGGGAACCCCTCCGTGCGCGGGAGCGTCAGCAGCGTTGGTCCTAAAGCTATGTAATGGGAAAAGGGACCCGCGCCTGCCGAGGCGAACGTCGCTCCCAACCACACCGTTGCTACCGCGGCAAAAACGAGCAGTGCCTCCCAGCGTTGCCAGGCCAGCCAGACAATCAGCAGCCCCACCGTGAAGTGCGGCTTGTAAAGCAAGAGACCGGTCAAGACCCCCGCCCAGACCCAGCGCCCGCGCCGCTGCGCCGCCAGCAGGGCGCTCACCAGCAGCAGGGTCAGCGCGTGATTCTGGCCCACGCGCAGCCCGCTCACGAACGCGAACGATGACATCATCACCAGCGCCAACTGCCCGGCGCTGAGTCCATCGCGCGTCCATGCCGGGCGCACCCAGTCGCGGTGCAGCCAGCGCGCCGCGAGCATCGCGCAACCTGCACTGAACACCAGCCACACCGTGAAGGCCCAGGGGAGGGGTAGCACCGTGAGCAGGCTATACGCCGCTGCCACGTACGGCGGGCTGATGAAGGGATTCAACCCCGGCAGGGGAGTAGGCAAGATCAGCGCTTGCTGAGCTGCCGCCTGTGCGGTAAAATCGTAGAGGCGTTGCGATGCCTCGCGGAACATCTGCCCGGCAGCGTAGAGCGTGATGAAATCACTGCCGATTACCTGGCCCAGGCCGCCCAGCCAGCCGGAGCCGAACAGCCCGTCCGCCAGCAGGATCGCCACCATGGCGATGCCCACCAGCCGCGGATAATCGCGTAATCGTCGTAAGGTGAACCAACGCTCGATGGATATTAGCATGTTTACCTGTTTGCTTATCACAGATTTCTGGGGGCAGGGGCGTGCCTCCCTGTAGCCCCTCAAGGGAGGACGCGCTGCTGCGCCAGGCGATGAATGGCCATTTGTAGGACAGACTTCAGTCTGTCCGTATGTAGGGGCGGGATTTATCCCGCCCAGGGTGGCGGGATTTATCCCGCCCAGGGTGGCGGGATTTATCCCGCCCAGGGTGCCGGGGCAAGCCCGGCCCCTACAGCAGTGTCGCACATTTTCTCACCGAAAGGAGCGCGCATGCGTCGTTACCGGTTGCCAACCATTCGCCTTGCTCACGTCTGGGCCATCGTCGTGATGGCGGGCGTTCTGCTCTTTTTGGAGACGCATCCCCTGCGCCCGCAAGACTTCTGGTGGCACCTGCGCATGGGGGAAGCGCTGCTCGCGACGCGCGCCCTGCCCACCGTGGATACGCTCACGCACACGCGCGCCGGGGCGCCCTACACCTTTGGCATCTTCTGGTTGCCGCAGATCGCTTACGCCCTCACCTTCTGCCTGGGTGGCGTGACGGCGATCCTGCTCCTGCATACCCTCGTCGTCGGCGCGGGCTATGCGCTGCTTTTGTGGAGCGCGTATCGCGTCAGCGGGAGCTGGCGCGCTGCCGCTCTCGGCCTCTTCTTCGCTGCGGCCCTTGGTTTTAACGATTGGAATGTGCGCCCTCAGGGGCTGGCTTTCCTCGCCGCGGGCCTCATCCTGGCCGGATCGGCGCTTTACCGCAGCTCCGCGCGTGCGCGCTGGCTGGCGCTCTGGCCGTTGGGCATGCTGTTGTGGGTGAATGGACATGGTTCCTTCCCCATCGGGCTCGTGCTCGTCGGCCTGGGCTGGCTGGATGCGCTGCGCGTGACGCGGCGCGCCTGGATGGAGCTAAGCGGCGCCGCCGTCCTGGCGGTGCTGGCCTGCCTGCTCAATCCGCAGGGCCTGGGCGCTATCCGTTACGCCCTCGGCATGACCAGCAATCCGCTCATCCAGCATCTCATCCCCGAATGGGCCCCGCCTGGATGGGGCACGTTCGATGGGGCGCTCTTCCTGGGCGGGTTGCTGCTCTCCGGCGCGCTGTTGATGCTGGCGCCACAAAGGCCACGGCTGGCCCAGGTCGCCGCGTGGTGCGGTTTGGGGGCGCTGGCCCTCCGTACCTCGCGCGGCATCGTCTGGTTCGCCATGGCGCTGGCGCCGGTGTTGGCGGAAACCCTTTCCACCTGGGAAAAAGCGCTGGGCTGGGTGGAGCCCCCGCTTACGCCTCTGACCCGGCGTGTCAACCAGCTCCTGGCCGGGCTGGCGCTGGTGGCGATCATCGCCGGCTTGCCGCCTTTTAAGGTGCTGTGGCCGCTTGCGCCCGAAAAGCGCGGCCTCCTTTCGCCGGAAACGCCGGTGGCTGCGACCGAGGCGCTGCTGCGCCTTGCGCCGCCTGGTCCCCTGTTTAATGCCATGGATTTCGGCAGCTATCTGGAATGGGCCGCGCCGACGTATCCCGTTTTTGTGGATACCCGCATTGAGTTGTTTACGCTCGCTATCTGGCAGGATTACCTGAGCATCAGCCAGGCCCTGCCGGGATGGGAGGCACGCCTTGCGGCGTATGGGGTGCGCACGGCGCTGCTCAATCAGCGCACCCAGGCCCCGTTGATTGCGGCGCTGGCCGCTTCCCCCGATTGGTGCTTGCTCTACGCGGACGCGACGGCAGTCCTCTTTACGCGGGGACCCTGTTCCCCTGCCACAGGTGATTGATGAGGATGCCCGCCACGCCCACGAGGATGGCGCCCAGGGCGAACCACTGCGCGGCAGCCAGGGGCTGGTTGGCCGCAAAGCGCCATGCATCCGGGCGCAGGAATTCGACGCTGAAACGCACGACGCCGTAACCGATCAGGTACCCCATGGATAAATCCCCGTGTCGTAGGGCTTCTTTGCGGTGTGTGACGAGCCAGAAGAGCACCAGGAAGACGAGCAGGCAGCCCAGGGATTCATATAGGAAGGTGGGGTGGAAGAGGGTATCCGGCGGGTAGGTGGTCATGTCCGTGTAGGGCATGATGCGGTATTCCGCCGGGATGCGCAGCCCCCACGGGACGGTAGTCGGCGGGCCGTAGAGCTCGCGGTTCATGTAGTTGCCGAAGCGCCCAAAAGCCTGCGCCAGGGGCATGCCCACCGCCGCGTAGTCCATCCACTGCCAGAATTTGAGGCGCCGCCGCCAGGCAAACAGGGCACCTCCCAGGAGGCCGCCGATGATGCCGCCGAAAATGCCCAGCCCACCTTCCCAGATGGCGATGATTTTGCCCGGATTTTGCAGGTAGTAGTGCCAGCCCGCGTAACCGCCCACCGGTTCCGAGAAGATGTGGTAGATGCGCGCCCCGATGATGCCCATCAGCACGATCACGACGACGCCATCCCAGACATTTTCCGGGTTTTCGCCGTCACGTTCGGCCTGGATGGCGGCCAGGACTGAGGCCAGGATGATGCCGGTGAGGATAAGGACGGCGTACCAGCGCACGGCATACATGGGCGCGCCATTGACCAGGGGCCCAAATTGGATGATGACAGGTTCAAAGGGTGGAAGCATATCACCTCCTTAGCTCTGGCGCCGGACTTGCGCCAGGATCTTGCGCGGCTTCGAGTTGGGTTGCGAGTAGCCGTTCGGTCTCGCGGAAAAATTCCTCGTCCACCTGGGGATAGGCGAAGGCGATGAGGCTCAGGCCAAAGAGCGCGCCGGTCAGGGTGCGCAGGAAGGCGCTGGTCTCATGGGGCTTGATGGACCAGGTGGGGAAGAGGTAGCTGATCAGGTAGGAAAACCATTGCAGGCCGCCATCCAGCAGCATGGGGGCGATGCCCAGAAGCAGCACCAGGCCAAATGGCAGGGGGCGCGGACGTCGCCAGCGCCGCACCAGACCGTAGCCCAGCCCGCCCAGCAACATGCTGCCGTAAATGGCCACATCCCGTTGACATAACGCCACCTTGTAGCCAAAGCCCGGCCCGCCGATGAACTGGCGCAGGGCCGCCATGTCCTGCAGGGTGACGGGTGTCTGCAGCGGGTAATGGCTGTGTTCGCCCAGGATGAACCACGAGCGGAAGGGGTACTGGTGGCAGACGTAGCTGTAAAGCCGATAAAGGGTGTGCGCGGCAGCGGTATGTCCCGTCGCTGCCAGCACCGGCGCCAGGAAGGCCAGGCCCAGGTAGAGCGCCAGCAGGCCGTTGAAGAGGGCCAGCCAGTGCTGCGTGATCCACCAGGTCAGGCGCTTGATGCCGATGAGCAGGGCGCGTTCCCAGGGCGCCATGGCGCTCACGCGCTGCGCGCGCGCCTGGCGCTGGGCCTCTTCCACGATCAGACGGGCGAGTTCATCCTCGCTTATCCCCTCCGGCACCGTCAAAGGCCGAGGTTCCATCCTAACCCCCAGAGTTCAAAGTGTTGCACCAGCCAGGGCAGTCCGTTGAGCAGGAGCACCACCCCGGCCAGGAGCAGAAAGACGCCCGCGATTTTGGGCAGGGCGGCTGTTAAGCGTTGCGACCGGCGCAGCAGGCGATTGACGGGGTCAATACCCAGCGCGACCAGGATGAAAGGCACGCCCAGCCCGGCGGAGAAGGCCAGGAGGAGCGCCGCACCCTGGCTCGCCGTGGCGCTCTGGGCGCTCAGGGCCAGAATCGCGCCCAGCACCGGCCCGGCGCACGGCGTCCACCCCGCTGCAAAGGTCATGCCCACCAGCAGGGAGGAGAGCACACCCCATTCGCGTTTGCCCTGCCAGGGCAGGCGATAGGTGCCTTCCAGGAATGTGAGTTTGAGCGCCCCCGTCAGCACCAGGCCGAAGAAAATCAGCAGCAGCGCGGTCAGGGTGCGCAGGGTGGAACCGCGCAGGAAACTGCCCAGGGCGCCCGCCACCGTGCCCAACAGGACGAAGACTAACGTGAAGCCCAACACAAAGGCTACCGCGTGGCTTATAATCACCCCGCGCGGACGTTGCGCGTCACTGCTCAGGGTCACCCCGCTCAAGTAGCTCAGGTAAAGCGGCACCAAGGGTAACACACACGGTGCCAGAAAGGCCACCAGGCCTCCCAAAAATGCCATGCCCAATCCCATGTCCATGATCAACCTCCCGCATGTCCCACTTTATTTTTGTTCAGGAAGGCCTATATTATACCATAGAGGGTAACAACCCGGTCCGATTCTCGCCCTGGCGCGGCCACGAGGGGGGAACATGCCGTTGCTGCCGGACGTTGTAACCGCAACGTTAAGTGTTGGGAGGAGGATGCGATGCGTAAAAGCCTTGTTGCAGGTGTTCTGGTGCTAGTGGTGCTGCCCTCGGTTCTATTGGGGATCAGCGTTTCTCAGCTTCTTCAAGCTGTCCACCCCCCAGAGGTGGCGCAACCGGCGATCTACATGGTGGGGCAGAGCCGTTATGCTCCTGGTGAGGAAGCCAGCCTGCGCGTTTTTGTGCAGGATGTGGCGTCTAAGCAGCCTCTTCCCAACGCCAGAGTGGTGGTGGGCCTGCGCCCGGTTACGGAGCAGATCCCCCTACCGCTCTTTGAGGGGCAGACCGATGCCACTGGCACGGTGGAAGCGCGCTTTACCGTACCCGACAGTGCCGATCCCAAAAGCGTGCTGGTAGTTCAGGCTTTCTCCAGCGCGGGTGAGGATAAAACCGAGCAGCCCGTTTCGATTCAGCGCTCCTTCAAAGTTCTGGTGAGCACCGATAAGCCCATCTATCAACCGGGGCAGGTCATTCATCTGCGCGCCGTCACTTTTGATGCCTTCACCCAGGCGCCTGCCGTTATGCAGCCTATCGAGATCACCATCACCGATGCCAAAGGCAACAAAGTGTTGCGGCGTTCGCTTTTGACCTCGGCTTACGGCGTGGCGGCACTCGATTTCACCCTGGCAGACGAGGTCAACACTGGCGTGTACAAGATTGCTGCCACGGTGGGAGATACGACCTCCGAGGCTAGCGTGACCGTTGAGCCTTACGTCCTGCCCAAATTCCGGGTTACCCTGACGCCGGAGCGTCCCTACTACCTGCCCGGCGAGACCGTGCGCGGCACGCTGCAGGCCGAGTACTTCTTTGGCAAGCCGGTGGAGGGCACGCTCGAACTGATCGGCTACACCTTCGATGTGGCCTTGCAGGAAGCCTTCCACCTGGTCGGCCAAACCGACGCGCAGGGCCAATACGCCTTTGAATTCACCCTGCCTGCCTACTTTGTCTCTGGCAACCCGGAGCAACAGGTCGCCACCTTCCTGGTGGAAGCTCAGGTCAAAGACGGGGCCGATCACGTGGAGCGCGCCTATCTGCGCCTGCCCATTGCCCAGGAGCCGCTGGTGTTGGAGGCGATGCCCGAAAGCGGCAAGCTCGTGCCGGGGGTGGAGAACATCGTCTATCTCATGGCCGGCACGCCCGACGGGATGCCCGTGGCGGCGGAAGTGACCATCAGCGCCATGAGCCAGGAATGGCGTGTCACCACCAGCGCGGCAGGGTTGGCGGAATGGCGCTTTATCCCGCCCGAAAGAAGCAATGAGCTGATGGTGACCCTGAGCGCGCGCGACGCGCAGGGACGCACTGCCGCGCGCACGCTGAACCTGGCCCTTTCTCCGGAAACGTACCTGCTTCTGCGCCCTGAACGTGCCCTCTACGCCGTCGGCGACACCTTACGCGCGGATCTTTTCGCACCGCGCAACACGGGGGCCGTCTATGTGGATGTGGTGCGCGCCGGCCAGGTGCTCAGCACCCGCGCCCTGGAGCTGGATAAGGGGCATGCGACCCTGGCGCTCGATCTGGACGCCGGGCATGTGGGCACCCTGGAACTGCACGCCTACGCGCTGCACCCCGATGGCACGCTCTATCGCGACACGCGCCTGGTCGTGGTCGAGGACGCGCGGACCCTGGAGGTGAGCATCACACCGGAGCAGGAGACGTATCTCCCCGGTGCGACCGCGCGCCTGGCCCTGGCTGTGCGTGGCGCGGAAGGTGGCGTGCCGGCGGTGCTGGGTCTGGTGGCGGTGGATGAGGCCGTCTACGCCCTGCAAGAGCAATCCCCCGGCTTCCTTAAGCTTTACGTCCTGCTGGAAAAAGAACTGCTGGAGCCGCGCTACGATCTGCACGGCTGGAGCCTGCCGGCCCTGCTGGAAACGGAGCGCGTCGAGGCGCAGGACAAGGCCGCGCAGGCCGTCCTGGCGGCCTATGAGGGCACAGGCGTCGTCACCCGCGACACGCACGCCGCTGCCATGACGCGGGTGCAGGCGGCAGTGAACGCGGCGCGCAAAGCACGGGCTGCGGGCGCGCTCCCCTTCATCTACCCCCTGGTGCTGGGCCTGCCTCTGGCCGTCATCGGCCTCGCCCTTGGGGATCTGGCGCGACAGCGCCGCCTGGGCCAGGGCCTGTTGACCGGCCTGGGCCTGGTGGTGGTGTTGGCGTTGCTGGGCGTGGTGCTCTGGCGGGGCGTGCAGGTGGGGTATTGGCTTATGGAAATGGTCTGGCGCTTCGGCCTGGGCCTGCTGTTTGCCATGGCGGCGCTGAGCATTGCCGCCTGGATCGCCATGCTCGTCCTTGCGTTGCGGGAACGCGCCTTGCTCCGCGGGCTGGGCCTGGGTCTCCTGTTGCTTTACATGGGCGCCCTGGTGGCACTGACGTACGCTTTTCTGCTTAGCGATGTGACCCCACCGGAGCGCTTTGTGGCTTTTATCCTGATGGGTCTGGGACTGGTGCCGCTGGCCTATCTGCTCTGGGCCGGTGGTGATGTGCAGACGCGCATCTGGTGGCGTGTGGTGGCTAACGTCATCCTGGCCCTGGGTTTCATCGGCTTGCCCGTTATCGTGGTTATGGGGCTGGGCGCGACCGGTGCTTCTGCTCCTCTGGATAGGGAGTGGAAATTTGCGATGGGAGGCGTGCAGCCGCAACTGCCGCCGCAGGCTTTGCCGGAAGCTCAAGCCGGGGATAAAGGCCCTTCCGGTCCTGCCCAAGGTTCCACGGCGGGCGCACCGCAGCCGCGCCTGCGTCAGACCTTCGGCGAGACGCTGTTATGGCTTCCGGAATTACTCACGGATGCGGAGGGACGTGCGACGCTCGAGCAGCCGCTCTTCGACAACATCACGACCTGGCGTATCACGGCCCTGGCCCATACCCAGGATGGGCGTATCGGCAGTGCTACGGCCCCGCTGCGCGTCTTCCAGGACTTTTTTGTGGATTTCGATGTGCCTTATGCCCTCACGCAGAACGATGAGGTGTCGCTTCTCGTGGCGGTGTACAATTATCTCGACACCGCGCAGGAGCTGGACCTGGTGCTGGAGCAGCAGGGCTGGTTCACCGCGCTGGATGGATTGGAGAAGACTATCGCCGTGGAGGCTAACGACGTGGCGGTAGTGCGCTTTCGCATCCGCGTGACCGCGACGCAGGGGCGCTATCGCCCTATCGTGTGGGCCTATGGCGAGCGCATGAGCGACGCGACGACTTCCACGCACGACGTGCTCGTGGTGCCGGACGGCAAGCGCTTCACCGAGACGTGGACGACGCGCCTGAGCGCCGGGGCGGCTCTCACCCGCGAGGTGCATATTCCCGAAGCGGCCATCCCCGGCACGGCGCGCCTGGATATCAAGGTGTATCCGGGGGCTTTCAGCCAGTTGGTGGAGGGCATGGATGCGATTTTCCAGATGCCCTACGGTTGTTTCGAGCAGACCAGCAGTACGACGTATCCTAACGTGCTGGCGCTGGATTACATGCACACGACCGGCCAGGAGACGCCGGAGATCCGGCTCAAGGCCGAGCAGTACATCAACCTGGGCTATCAGCGCCTGACGACGTTCGAGGTGGAGGGGGGCGGCTTCTCCTTGTTCGGCGAGGCGCCGGCTGATCGCATGTTGACGGCTTACGGTCTGATGGAGTTCTCGGATATGGCGCGCGTCTATCCGGTGGATTCGGATTTCGTGGCGCGTGCGGCAGAGTGGTTGCTGGCGCAACAGGCGGCGGATGGCTCCTGGGAGAATGACCGTGGTCTGGTGCACGAGTCGAGCTGGCAAAATCTGGGCAATGATCGTGTGCCGGTGACGGCTTACATCACCTGGGCGCTGGTCCAGGCGGGTTACGGGGACCGCCCCGAAGTGCACGCAGCCCTGAGTTATCTAATGGCTCATCATGCTGATGTAGAGGATCCTTACGCCCTGGCCCTGGTCGCCAATGCCCTGGTGGCGGCGGCTCCCCAGGAGGCGGCCACGGCGCAGGTGCTGGAGCGGCTGGCCTCCATGGCCCGTGCGGAAGGGGATACCATGTATTGGACGAGTTCCATCGCCACCATGACCGGCGCGCGGGAAACCTCGGCCTCTTTGGAGACGACGGCGCTGGTCGCTCATGCGCTGTTGAAGGCCGGCACCTATCCCACGTTGAGCGCTGGCGCCCTGAATTACCTCATCAACTATAAAGACCCCAACGGTACCTGGGGAACAACCCAGGCCACGATTTTGACGCTGAAGGCCCTGTTGCTGGCTTCTGCGCAGGAGACGCGCCCGGCCCTGATGGTGCAGGCCACCTGGAATAGCCTGGCACAGGGCGCACTGACGGTCACGCCGGAGAGCTATGACGTGGTCCAGGGCCTCAGTCTGACCACCATTGGCAACGGCCTGAGCACGCTGACCCTCACGGCAGAAGGGGAAGGGGAAGTGCTGGTGCAGGTGACGGCCTCGTATTACCTGCCGTGGGACGCTGTCCCCGCGGTGGAGCCGGACAGCGGCCCGCTGGAGCTGGTGGTGACGTATGACCGCACCAGTCTCCAGGTGGATGATACGGTGCAGGTCAACGTGGCGGTGCGCTTGAAGGAAGGGGTGGTCCAGGCCGCGCTGCTCGATCTGGGCCTGCCGCCGGGCTTCGGCCTGGTGGCAGAGGATCTGCAGCGCCGCATTGCCGAGGATCGGGGCCTGCCTACTGGCGCGACGCGTCTGACACGCTACGAGGTGACGGGGCGTCAACTTCTGGTGTATGTACAGGATTTGCAGGCCGGGGAGACATTGCGCTTTAGCTATCGCCTGCGCGCCCGTTTCCCGCTGCGCGCTTCCATCCCCGCTGCGCGGGTGTACGATTACTACAACCCGGATGCGGGCGCGGAGCTGCCGCCGCAGCCCATCGAGGTGACGCCGTAAGGGATTTTTGAAACCGCTAAGGCGCAAAGAGTGCTAAAGCTTTTTGAGTTCTTAGCGTCCTTAGCGTCTTCGCGGTAAATCTTTTAACCGCTAAGGCGCAAAGGGCGCTAAGGTTTTTTAGGTTCTTAGCGTCCTTAGCGTCTTTGCGGTGAATCTTTAAACCGCTAAGGCGCCAGGGAGCTTAAGTCCCTTTGTGCTGGCGGTTTTTCTTTCGGGGAATCTTGCTATAATTTGTGTGAGGGTGGCCTGCCTTCAAGCTATTTTTCGATCCGACAGGAGGATGCTATGGACCACTTTACCGCCCACCGCCTGGTTTTTGTGTTGGAAGCCCACGAGCTGATTGAGCTCAACGAACATCAGGGGTCCGCCCTGCGCGGGGCGCTGTTCCACGCCTTGCGGAACCGCTTTTGCACCTTTGCGCAGGACCCGGAGATGCAATGTGCCCGCTGTTCCCTGGCGTTAAATTGCCCGATCGCGACGCTGGTGAGCACGCTCGATCCCACCCACGCGCGCGGCCAGGACCGTCCCCGGCCCTTTACGGTGCAGCCGCCGATCCTGAGCGGCGATTGGCGCAGCCGTGCGCTGGGGGAGAGCGGGGCGGCTGAAAGGGAACCGCGCGCGGACCAGCGCCCGCCGTTTTCCGGCCATTACCGCGAGCGCGGGGATGGGACCAGCACCTTCCACTATGAGCCGGGGGAATCGCTGGTGTTTGGCCTGACGCTTTACGCGCAGGCGATGCAGCTTTTCCCCTACGTCGTGCTGGCCTTGCAGGAGTTCGAGGCGGGTGGCCTGGGCCGCAAATGCCAGCAGCGCGATGGCCGCTGGCGACGCGGCCGGCTCAAAGTGCGCGAAATCTGGGCCGAGAACCCCTTGACGGGTGAACGGCAGGCGGTCTTGCGCGCCGATGAGAAGATGGTGCACGTCCCCGACGTGCCGGTGACGCACGCACAAATCCTGGCGCGTGCGCAGGCCCTCGCTGCGGAGCTGGCGTCCGCTGCGGGGCCGCAGCGCCTGACGCTGCACTTCCTCACGCCCACGCGCCTGGTCGAAGCCGGGCAGTTGCTCAAGCCGCAGAGCTTCCGCTTCCGCCCGTTTTTGCAGCGCCTCCTGGAGCGCCTGGAGGCGCTGAGCGAAGCCTTTTGCGACACCCCCCTGGCGGTGGATTTCCCCGCTCTGCTCCATGCCGCCGACCAGGTCCAGGTGCTTGAGCACACCCTGACGTGGGAGGAAGTGACCAGCTACTCCACCCGCCGCCACGCCGAATCGCCCATCGGCGGCCTTGTGGGCCGGGTCACCCTGGCCGCGGAGGATTGGTCACCTTTCCTGCCGTGGCTGCTGTGGGGACAGCTCACGCACGTGGGCAAGGATGCGGTGAAGGGGAATGGGTTGTTTGTGGTGCCGGGATGGACGTAAGGTGGAGAGTGGAATTTCCTCAGGTGACCTGAGCTCCGGCTCGTGCTAAAGTGATGGGAAAAGCGCGTGACTTTGGGGTAGGGGGCCATCGCCACGGGAACGGTTGAATTCCCACTGCTTTTCGGGTGTGGGAACAAGAGAGGGCGCGTGGCAGGTGTAGACTACGGGAAAACGAGGTGAAGGAGACGGACGATGCCTTTGGACGTACCACCGGGTCAACGCGAAGAGGAAACGCGGCGCATCGCCCGCGTGCTGGACATCATCCAGCACATCGCGGCTGCGCCTCACCGCTGAACGCGCAAACGGCTGGCGGAACACTACGAGATCAGCGAGCGCCAGATTCAAAAGGATCTGCAGGTGATCCGACACGCGCTGCGCCTGCCCCTGGAGCGCGATGCGGATGGTTATTTCTTTACGCATCTGCCTTCACTTCCGACAACCGCCTATTCCTTTTCAGAAGCACTGGCCCTGCTGGCCGCGGCGCGCACGGCTCAGGCGATCCCCGGCATCAATTCGGCGGAACTGGCAGCGGCTATCGCGCGCCTTGAATCCCTGTTCCCGGAGGCGTTTCATCCTCTGATGCGTGATGCGTTGGAAAAGTTGCCCCGCCTGGCCGTGAAGGCGCATCGCCAGGAGATGCTCGCGTTGCTCCACCGGGCGCTGGCGGAGCAGCGTCAAGTGCGCATCCTTTACGCCACAGCCTCGCGTGAGGGGCAGGCCACGGAACGAGTGGTCGAACCTTACCACATCATGGCCTATGGTCGCTCTTGGCACCTGATCGCCTACGATCACCGGCGCAAGGACGTGCTGCAGTTCAAGGTGGATCGCGTGCTGAAAGCGGAGTTGCTGGACACCGCTTACGTCATCCCCGCGGATTTCGACGTGGACGCTTACCTGGGCGATGCCTGGGGCCTGATGCGCGGCGCAGCGCGCGAGCCGGAGCGGGTGGAGCTGCTGTTCGAACCGGAGGCCGGCCGCTGGGTGGCCGAAGAGATGTGGCACAAAAGCCAGCAAACCGAGACGCTGCCCGACGGCCGGGTGCGCGTGACGTTTTACGTGGGGGTGACACCGGAGATGGTGAGCTGGCTGCTCTACTACGGCGCGCGGGTCGAGGTGGTCGAGCCGGCATGGCTGCGGGAGCGGGTGGCGGAGGAGCATCGGAGGGCGTGGGAGGCAAGTGATAGAGCCTGAACTGACCCCCGAAAACTGGACAGGTACGATAGTTCAAGTACAATCTGTTAAAGGGGGAGCCATGTCCAAGCGAAGAGCATTCACACCCGAGTTCAAGTCCCAGGTGGTGCTGGAAGAAGTGACCGGCGTCAAGGACCGGGCCGAGATCTGCCGAGAGTACCAGTTGAGCCCGCAAGTCTTTCGGCGCTGGCGGGACGAGTTTGTCGAACGAGCGGCTGAGATCTTTGCCACCGAGCCGAGCCGCGGAGAGGAACAGCAACGGATCGTCGAGCTGGAACGGATGGTCGGCCGGCTAACCATGGAATTGGAGGTGGCAAAAAAAGCCTCGAACATCTTGACCTCTCTGTCGAACGGAAAAAAAGGGAGGCGATCGGCGTGCTGGCCCAAAACTATCCGGTGACAGTAGCTTGCAGGGTACTGGGGGTTGCGCGGAGTAGTTACTACTACCAGGCGCTCGGGTCGCCCGATGAAGCCAGTCTCAGAGAAGAGATCAAGAAGACGTCCGCAGAATGGCCCAGATATGGCTATCGCCGCATCACGGAGCAGTTGCGGCGCGGGAAGTGGCGGGTCAACCGCAAGCGGGTGCAGCGTTTGATGCGCGAAATCTCGATCCAGGCCCGAATCCAGCGCAAACAGCGACGTACAACCAACAGTGAGTACGGTTTTCCGCGCTACCCGAACCTGGTTTTGGACTTGACGGTCGATCATCCAGAGCAGGTCTGGGTCTGTGACATCACATACATCCATCTGCATAATAGCTTTGTCTATTTGGCGGTGATCATGGACGTCTTCACTCGTGGTGTCCGCGGGTGGCATCTGGGGCGAGCCCTGGATCACACCCTGACGTTGACCGCGCTGCGGCGAGCGCTGGCCAGGTATCCGGCTCCAGAGATTCACCACTCTGATCAAGGAGTTCAATACGCGGCTACGGTTTACACTGACGTGCTGCAAGCCGCACAAGTTCAGATCAGCATGGCTGAGCAGGGCGATAGACTCATTCCGGACTTCATTGCCGAGTGTGCAGGTGTATGACAAACTGGAGGCCGATCGGCGGGGGAGCGAGTTTGCCAAATATACCGTAGATGTCTATACGCTTGTGCGCAAGGCACATCAATTTCGCTACGACGAGAAAACCGGCAATATGGTGGTCTCAGGAGGGTGGGAAAAACCGCACCGGGTTTACTTTCAGCAGACATTTAGTGATGAAGATGGCGGCATCATTAAGACAACAGCCGATTACCCTGATATGGTGTTGTTTCGTGAGGGGCATAAAACATCAGCATCATATTCGCTGGTCAAGCCAAAACCGCATATCATTGTGCTGCCTCAAGATTTTCGCCGGTATACCGACTGGCGCATGGAGATCTTTGAATGCGGTAAATACATTGTGGCATTTGATGGAGATGCGCTATTGTTGTTAGAGATAAGGTTGCGTCAGAATAGTGTTGCTGAATAATTGGCTTACGTTGACCATTAACGACGATTTAAACCAGACTCAAATGATGCGGTGTGTTGAACGGGCGACCCTGGCGGTCGCCCCGACATTCTCTGCATGCAAGTAGGCAAATTTTACGCAAAATAAGGGCGCAGATTTGCAGATTTTCAGATTTTCACCTCCTGCCGTCCCACACTTTGACAACCCGCTAAAATAATGTATCATGGTCAAGCTAACTTGAGATCTGATGCGGGACGGCGTATGCAACAAAAGAGAAGCGCCCTATACAGCGTCTTTATAGCGCTGATTATCCTGACCATCCCATTCTACTGCATGGGATTCGTCCTCCTTGCCTGGCCTGTGGGGGGGAGGGGGACGCCGACTCCTGCCGCTTCGCCCAGTGCGACCACGCCCGCCACGCCGGCGGGGCCGATCGCAACCCCTACACCCTCGCCCACCGCGGGCACGCAGACGCCGACCGCTACGCCGTGGGTGCCGCCGACCTTCACGCCTACCCTCACGCCGTCGCCCACGCCGACGCCGACCATGACGCCGACGCCGACGGAGACGCCCACGCCTACCGCCACGCCGACGCCGACGGAGACGCCCACGCCTACCGCCACGCCGACGCCTGAACCGACGCCGGTGCCGACCGAACCGCCTGTCGAAACGCCGTCACCTTCGCCTTAAGGAGGAGCTTTGGATACCCTGTCCCTGATCAAACAACTCTCAGAAGCCCGCGGCCCCGCGGGTCGCGAGGCCCCTATCACCCAGCTCCTGCAGGCCCTGTGGCAGCCCTTCTGCCACACCCTGCGCGTGGATGCCATGGGCAACCTCATCGGCGTGCGCTACGGGAGCGGCCCGGAACCGCGCCCGCGCCTCATGCTCGCCGCGCACATGGACGAAATCGGCCTCATCGTCATCGGCCTCAAGGATGGCTTCATCCAGATCGCCCCGGTCGGCGGGACCGATCGCCGCATCCTGCTGGGCCAACCCGTCATCGTCCACGGGCGGCGCGACCTGCCCGGCGTCATCGGCGCTCGTCCGCCCCACGTCCTCACCCCCGAAGAGCGCGGCAAAATCCTGCCGTGGCACAAGCTCTACGTGGATGTGGGACTTCTGCCGGAGGAAGTCGCCGACCTGGTCAGCGTGGGCGATACCATCTCCATCGAGCGTTCCCTCATCGAGCTGAAAAACGGCCTGGTGGCCGGCAAAGCCCTCGATAACCGCGCCTCCGTGGCCAGCGTCACCCTGGCGTTGGAGGAGCTGACGCGCCGCGCCCATGCCTGGGACATCTACGCCGTGGCCACCGTCCAGGAGGAAGTGGGCACCAAAGGCGCCCTGGTCAGCGCCTTCGGCGTGGCGCCCGATGTAGCCGTGGCCCTGGACTGCACCTTCGCCCAGCAATACGACGATGGCGGCACCGGCACCTACGAACTGAACAAGCGCGTCTACCTGGGCGTGGGGCCCAACTTCCACCCTGGCCTGCTTGCCGACCTCAAGCGCGTGGCCGAGCGCGAAGAAATCCCCGTCGCCCTGGACCCGGCGCCTGGGCACAGCGGCACCGACGCCTGGGCCATCCAGGTGGCGCGTGAGGGTGTCCCCACCGCCTTGCTGGAAGTCGCCGTGCGTTACATGCACCAGCCGGTGGAGACCCTGGCCCTGCGCGACCTGGAACGCACCGCCCGCCTGCTCGCCGCCTTTGCAGCATCCCTTGACCCAAGCTATCGCCCCACCTGGGACGATGGAGAGGAGGCTTAGCCATGCGTGAGAGCCTGATCAACACCTTAACCGCCCTGTCGCAGGCCTACGGCCCGGCGGGGTACGAAAGCGGGGCGCGCCGCGTCCTGCGCGGCATGGTGGCGGACCTGGCGCAGAGCGTGCGCGTTGACGCCCTGGGGAACCTCATCACCCACCAGCCGGCCACCGCGCCCGAGGGCGCGCTGCACATTATGGTCGCGGCCCATATGGATGAAGTGGGCCTCATGGTGATGGATCACACCGCGGATGGGATGCTGCGCGTGGCCGCCATTGGCGGGGTGGACGCGCGCCTCCTGCCGGGACGCGAAGTCATCGTGCTCGCCAAAGAACCCTTCTCCGGCGTCATTGGCCTCAAGGCCATCCATCGGGCAAGGGATGGATATGAGACCGCGCCCAAGGTGGACCAGCTCGCCGTGGATATCGGCGCCAGCAGCAAGGAAGAGGCCCAGCGCCTCGCGCCCGTGGGCACAGCCATCGCTTTCCCCGCGGTCTTCAAGACCCTGGGCCTCACCGTGATGGGCAAAGCCTTTGATGATCGCGCCGGTTGTGCCGTGCTGGTGGAACTGCTCCGCCACGGGCCGTATCCGCACCACGTGCACGGCGTCTTCACCGTGCAGGAGGAAGTGGGCCTGCGCGGCGCGCAGGTCGCCGCCTATGCCCTCAATCCCGACGTGGCCTTTGTCGTCGAGGGCACCATCGCCGACGATCTGCCCAAGGACGCGGACGAAAGCCCGACCTCGCGCCTGGGTGGCGGCGTCGTCATCACGGCGCAGGACGGTTCCTACATCACGCCACCGCGCCTGCTGGACTTCACCATCGGCGTGGCGCAATCCCTGGGCATTCCCTATCAGATTAAACAACCCGGCATCGGCGGCACGGATGCCGGGGCCATTCACAAGGTGCGCGCGGGCGTGCCGGCGGTTGCTCTGGCCGTGCCCTGTCGTTACATCCACGGCCCGCTGGCCCTGCTCAACGTGGATGATCTCGTGCACACCGCGCGCCTGTTGCAGGCGCTGGTGGAGCGCATAACCCCGGACGTTTTGCCCCGTCCCTGAGGCGGGAGCTGAGAAAGGAGATGCAAGGTGATTGATCTGGAGCTGTTACAGACCCTGACGCAAACCTTTGGCCCTTCCGGGCGTGAGGAAGCCATCCGTGCCGCCTTGCGCCAGGCGGTGGAGCCTTACGCCGACGAGGTGCGGGTGGACGCCCTCGGCAATCTGATCGTTTACCGTAAGGGGACGGGCGGGGGCAAGCGCCTGCTCTTCACCGCCCACATGGACGAAATCGGCCTGGTGGTTTCGCACATCGAGGCCAACGGCTTTGTGCGCTTTGCGCAGGTAGGGGGCCTGCGCCCGCTCAACTGTGCCGGTGCGCGCGTGCGCTTTGCCAACGGCGCCCAGGGCGTCATTGACGTGGAGTATCGGGAGCAGGGCGCGAACGAAATCCCAACCCTGCGCCAGCTCTACATTGACTTTGGCGCGCCCGATGCCGCCTCTGTGCCCGTGCAGATTGGGGACGCGGGGGTATTTGTGGGGCCGCTCTACAGCCAGGGGCAGCGCCTGGTGAGCAAGACCATGGACGATCGCATAAGCTGCTACGTTCTGGTGGAGGTCCTGCGCCAGCTCAAGGAAACCCCGCATGAGGTGTACATTGTCTTTACCGTGCAGGAGGAGTACACATTGGCCGGGGCGCGCACGGCAGCCTATGCGCTGGAGCCGGATATGGCCATTGCGGTGGACGTCACGGCGACCGGCGACACGCCTAAGGCGCTGCCGATGGCGGTTGAATTGGGAAAGGGGCCCGCGGTCAAGGTGCAGGATAGCGGCATGATCGCGCATCCCATGGTGCGGGATTGGCTCATCGCCGCCGCACGCGCCGCGCAGGTCCCTTACCAGTTAGAGGTGCTCGTCGGCGGTACCACAGACGCTGCCGCCATGCAGCTCACGCGCGCCGGCGTGCCCAGCGGCTGCCTGAGCATCCCCTGCCGACACATTCACAGTCCAAATGAGATGGTGGATATTCAGGATGTCGTAGGCGCGGTGCAGGTACTGCTGACAGCGCTCGCGCAGGGATAACCCACGGGGGGATTGATCCGCTTTGGGGTATTTTTAATCTATTGAGTTTAAGGAGGAGAATCATGCGACGCTTAGCTGGTTTAGTAGCTCTGTTGCTGATGGTGTCTTTACTGGTTGCTTGTGGCGGTGGCGGCGGTGGCGGCGCTCCGTCTGGCAACGGTGAAACGAACGGGGAGCCGGTTGCCACGCCGACCCCGTCCTTCCCGGAGTTCCTGCCCCTGCATCCGGAGGCGACAGAAATCCAGATCAATGTGGCTTCTAAGGTGTATTCCTACGTCATGCCCGGCATGGTTAAGGATGCGGTAGAGTACGTTGATGCCGAAATGATCGCGCTGGGCTGGACTTTGCTAGGCAAACCCAACATCATGGGGCACATTGCCACCATCAACATGGAAAACGAGACCGCGCGCATCAGCATCAGCTTGCAGGATAACGAGCGCACACAGACGACGCGGGTGCAATTCAGCGTCATGAGCAAGTAGATAAACCTGGTTTCGCCCCCTGGGCGGTTATCCCGTTGCTGAGGGCGCGCCCGGCGCGCCCTCAGTCCATGCCCATACCATACAGGAGGTGTGTTTGGAGATTGTAGACCTTGTGCAGCATATCACCGATATCCTTGTAGATAAACAGGCCGAAAACATTGTCGTGCTGGACATTTCGGCCTTGACGACGGTGGCAGATTATTTTATTATTGCCTCAGGGACCAGTCATCGCCAACTGGATGCCCTGCAGTATGCGCTCACCGAGGCGTTGAAGCAACTCGATCCCCCGATTTTGGGGCGGGTTGAGGGTACGCCGGAGTCGGGCTGGGTTCTGGTTGACCTGAATACGATCGTCGTTCATTTGTTTGCGCCTGAGGTGCGTGCTTTTTATCGCCTTGAGGAGCTGTGGAAGCTGAGCCGTCTGGTGACGCGGCTGATGTGATGGGGCGCGCGTAGGGGCGGGGCTTGCCCCCGCCCAGGCGACCGCGTAGGGGCAGGGATTACCCCTGCCCATGGGCAACCGTGTAGGGCCAGGGTTTACCCCTGCCCTATGGTCGCCCCTACGCCCCTCCCTTATGGTTGTCCCTGCCATGGGCGCCCCTGCGTGCCCTGCCTTTGGCAACCCTTTGCCTTATTGACGTATAGGAAAAAGTGAATATAATTGCCACGGTTAAACGAATGCTGTCCAGGCAGCGTCTGAGCGCGCTGGCCCGTCCGCTGCTCTGGTTGAGGCCGGGGATGGGCGTCAAGCGCTGGCTCCTGGTCATGGTGCTGGGCGGCATGCTCTTTGAATTGGGAATAGGACTGGTACTTTGGATTTCTGAGGCACCTCCAATGCCCCTGTTGCGGAGCCAATGGCCCTGGCGTATGCAAGTTGGGGTGGGGCTGGGCCTGACGGGGGTCCTGGCCGTGGCTTTCGGCCTGTGGGGCTTTTTCCGCACCTGGGAAGCGATCAGCGCCCGACGCACGGGCGGGCAGACAACACCCCTGCCGGAGCAACTGGTGCGCTATCGCCGCCTGGGACGTGGGCCCTATGTGGTGGCGATCGGAGGCGGGCACGGCCTGTCCTCGTTACTGCGCGGGCTGAAGGCCTACACCTCCAACCTTACCGCCATCGTCACTGTGGCGGATGATGGCGGCTCGTCCGGGCGCTTGCGGCGTGAGCTGGGCATCCTGCCGCCGGGCGACTTCCGCAACTGCATTGCAGCCCTGGCGGATGACGAGGCGTTGATCACGCGCCTGTTTCAGTATCGCTTTTCGGGCGGGAGTGGCCTTCAGGGACACAGCTTCGGCAACCTCTTCCTCAGCGCCATGACGGAAATTTCCGGCTCGTTCGAGGCTGCGCTGGAAGAGGGAGGGCGCCTGTTGGGAATTCAGGGCCGCGTGTTGCCCAGCACGCTGCAACCCCTGACGCTCGTCGCTGACCTGGAAGAGGGGGGGCGCCTGGTGCGCCTGCGCGGCGAGGCGGAACTGCCGCGAGCAGGGCGGCGCATCGTCAACCTGAACGTGGAGCCGGTTTCCCCGCCCGCGTATCCGGAGGCGGTGCGTTCCATCCTCGTTGCGGATCTGGTCGTGTTGGGACCGGGTAGCCTGTTTACCAGCGTCGTGCCCAATCTCCTGGTGCCCGGGTTGGTGCAGGCGCTGCGCACCACGTCCGCGCCGGTGGTCTACGTGTGCAACGTGGTCAACCAGCCCGGCGAGACGGATAACTTTACGGCCCGCGATTATCTGGCCGTCATTGAGCGCTATCTGGGCCAGAAAGCGCTGAACGCCGTGGTGTTGAACAACGCTTTTCCGGAGGACGTGGCCTTGCCGTGGGTCAAGCCGGATATTGAAGAGCGCCCCGGCCTGTGGGTGGAGGTCGCGGACCTGGTGGACCGGGAGCATCCGACCCGCCATAATAGTCGTAAGTTGGCTCAGGTGTTGATCCATCTGATCGCGTTACGCGAGCAGATGTAAGCACGAAACGGTTACTCTCAGATTTTCTACACAGAAAGGAGCTTTACCATGACAGTACGGGTAGGTATTAACGGTTTTGGACGCATTGGCCGTCTTGTTTTCCGCGCGATTCGCCAGTATTACCCCGACACGCTGGAAGTCGTCGCGGCGAATGACCTGGGTGACCTCAAGACCATGGCTCACCTGCTGAAGTACGATTCCAACTACGGGCGCTTTGATGGCATCGTCGAGGTCGCCGAGGATGGCCTGCTTGTGGATGGCAAGCTCGTGCGCATGTTCCGCCAGTCCGATCCCGGCGCTATTCCCTGGGGCGATCTGGGCGTGGACATCGTCATCGAGTCCACCGGCCTCTTCACCGTCAAGAAGGATGGCGTAAACAAGAAGGGCAAGGTGGTGCAGGGCGCGGAGAATCACATCACCCGCGGCGGCGCCAAGAAGGTCATCATCTCCGCCCCGGCGGAGGGTGAGGACATCACCATCGTGATGGGCGTCAACCACGATATGTACGACCCCGAAAATCACCATGTGGTCTCCAATGCCTCCTGCACGACCAACTGTCTTGCGCCCGCGGCCAAGGTGGTGCATGACAAGTTCCGCATCGTGCGCGGCCTCATGACCACGGTGCACGCCTACACCAACGATCAGCGCATCCTGGACCTGCCGCACAGCGATCTGCGGCGCGCCCGCGCGGCGGCGATGAGCATCATCCCCACCACCACCGGCGCGGCCAAGGCTGTGGCGCTGGTCATCCCCGACCTGAAGGGCAAGTTCGACGGCTACGCGCTGCGCGTCCCGACCTCGACCGTTTCCGTCGTGGACTTCACCGCGCAGATCGAGGTTCCCACCACTACCGAGGAGCTGCGTCAGGCCTTCCGCGAAGCTGCGGCTGGCCCGCTCAAGGGCATCCTCGCCGCGGTGGATGAGCCGCTGGTCAGCATTGACTTCAAGGGCGATCCCCACAGCTCCTCCGTGGACCTGCAGTTCACCCAGGTCCTGGGCAAGGAAAAGGGCGACTTCATCAAGGTCGTGACCTGGTACGACAACGAGTGGGGTTATAGCTGCCGCACCGCTGACCTGGCGGCGCTGATAGCCAGCAAGCTCTAAAAACCCAGTCTATCCGAGTCCTGTAGTCCCGTGTCGGGCGGCTGCATGCGGCCTGACCGTGGGCTACAGGACTTTTACCATGTCAAGCTTTCAAGGAGAGCAAGATGAACAAGAAGACCGTGCGTGATGTTGATTTGAAGGGCAAGCGCGTTTTGATGCGCGTAGATTACAACGTCCCCATCAAGGACGGCGTGATTAGCGACGATAAGCGCATCAAGGCGACCCTCCCCACCATTAACTACATTCTCGAACAGGGCGCATCCCTGGTGCTCATGTCCCACCTGGGCCGCCCGGCGGGCACGGGGTACGAGGCGGAATTCAGCCTCAAGCCCGTGGCCGAGCGTCTGAGCGAGCTGCTGGGGCGCCCCGTCAAATTTGCCCCGGATTGCATCGGCCCCGAAGTTGAAGCCATGGCCGCGGCCCTCCAGCCCGGCGAAGTCCTGCTGCTGGAAAATGTGCGCTTCTACAAGGCCGAGACCAAGAACGACATGACCATCGCCGAATCCCTGGCGAAGCTGGGTGACATTTTCGTCAACGATGCTTTTGGGACCGCGCACCGCGCGCAGTCCAGCACCGAGGGTGTGGCACGCTTCCTGCCCGCCGTCGCCGGCTTCCTCATGGAGAAAGAGGTGGAATTCCTGAGCAAGGCGACTGAGAACCCGGAGCGCCCCTACGTGGTGATCCTGGGCGGCGCCAAGATTTCCGACAAGATCGGCGTCATCCGCAACCTGCTCACCAAGGCCGATAAGCTGCTCATCGGCGGTGGCATGGCCAACACCTTCCTCAAGGCCCAGGGCTACGAGGTCGGCGATTCCCTGGTTGAGGAAGATGCCCTGGAGACCGCGCGCGAGCTGCTCGCCGAGGCCGGTGACAAGCTGGTCCTGCCGGTGGATGTGGTCGTGGCGACGGAGTTCAGCAACGAAGCCGTGAACAAGGTTGTGCCCGTCACCAGCGTCACGCCGGGGTGGCGCATCCTCGACATCGGGCCGGAGACGGTGGCGCGCTTTGGGGATATCCTCAAGACGGCCAAGACGGTGGTCTGGAATGGTCCGATGGGTGTCTTCGAGATGCCCAACTTCGCCAAGGGGACTTTTGCCATCGCCGAGCTGCTCGCCACGCTGGACGCGGTGACGGTCATCGGTGGCGGCGACTCCGCTTCCGCGGTGAAGAAGGCGGGCGTGGCCAGCAAGATGAGCCACGTCTCGACGGGTGGCGGCGCCAGCCTCGAATTCCTGGAGGGGAAGGTTCTGCCGGGTGTGGCGGCGCTGCAGGATAAGGAGTAAGCCATGTCCCGCATGCCCTTTATCGCCGGCAACTGGAAGATGTACAAGACTGTGGCCGAGGCCATCGAGCTGGCCGAGGCCCTGCGCAACGCCCTGGCCGACGTCATCACCATGGAGCTGGCAGTCTGTGTCCCCGCCACCGCGCTGGAGGCGGTGAGCCAGACCCTGGCCGGCTCCAACATCGGCGTGGGCGCGCAGAACATGCACTGGGAGGAGCAGGGCGCTTTCACGGGTGAGGTTTCCCCGCTCATGGTGAAGGAGCTGGCCCAGTACGTGATCCTGGGACACTCCGAGCGCCGCCAATACTTCGGCGAGACCGATGAGACCGTGAACCGCAAGCTCAAGGCCGCGCTCAAGCACGGCCTGACGCCCATCGTCTGCATCGGGGAGAGCCTGGAGCAGAACCGCGCCGGGGAGACCGTGCCCTTCGTCAAGTCGCAGATTCACGGCGCGTTTGCAGGCATCAGCGCGGAAGAGGCGCGGCGTGTGGTGCTGGCCTACGAGCCCATCTGGGCCATCGGCACGGGCCTGACCGCCACGCCGGAGGATGCCGACCGCATCATCCGCGAGGCGATCCGCGATGTGCTGGCCAGTCTGTACGATGTGGAGACCGCTCAGGTCATCCGCGTGCAGTACGGCGGCAGCGTCAAGCCGGAGAACATGGCCGAGTTTATCGTCATGCCGGAGATTGACGGGGCGCTGGTTGGGGGCGCGAGCCTCAAGTTTGAAAGCTTCACCGCCATCGTGCGCAATGCGCTGGCGGCGTTGGAGCGGTAAATCTTTTGCATGTCAAAATAAGCGGGGCGCTGAAAGGCGCCCCGCTTTGTTTCAGACCGTGCGTTTAAGCACCACCCGTGCTGCCAGATCCATCAGCGGGCGCGGCACCAGGCGTGCCAGGCTGGCGAGCAGCCGGTAGCGCAGGGTGGGGATGCAGATGACCTGGTCGCGCTGCAGGTCACGCAGGGACGCGCGCACCACCTGTTCCGCGGAGAGCCACATCCACGCCGGGATGTGCGGCTCCGGGCGCCCCCGCGCGGCGTGGAACTCGGTCCGCGTGTAGCCGGGGCAGAGCGCCTGCACGCGCACCCCCGTCCCCAGCAGCTCCAGCCGCAGCGCTTCCGTGAACACGTTGAGGTACGCTTTAGTCGAGGCGTACATCACGCGCCCGCCCAGGGCAATGTAAGCCGCCACCGACGAGACGTTGATGATCGCGCCACTGCGCCGCTGCAGCATACCCGGCAGCACCGCGCGCGTCAGGCGCACCGTCGCCGCTGCGTGCACCTGCAGCATGGCCAGTTCGGCGGCGGGATCCGCCTCCACGAAACGGCCTTCGATCCCAAAACCGGCGTTGTTAATTAACATGGCGAGGTTGGGGCGCACGCTAAGCGTTTGGGCCAGGGTTTCGACCTGGGCCGGCTGGGCCAGATCCGCCGTGATGCATTCCACCTGGACGCCGTGGCGGGAGCGTAGCTCTGCGGCCAGCGCCTCCAGCCGTTCCGCGCGGCGCGCCACCAGCACCAGGTCATAGCCACGCGCCGCCAGCTCGCGCGCAAAGGCTGCGCCGATGCCCGACGAGGCACCTGTGATAACGGCCAGGGGACGCCCCTGCGTGTGACCTGGCAGCGGGTCACGGCGCAGCGTTTGGCGCACAGCCAAAGCGCCGATCAGCCCCCCGATCACACCGAACCAGAATGTTTTGGCGTGACGCATACGCTTCTCCTCCGCAAATAGAAAGTCTGTAAAAGAGTCCTCTGAAAAAAGGGCATTTAAACTGCCGCCCCCGGCCTGCGGCGGGGGCTAAGAACGCCAGGACTTTACCAGGCTTGTGAAAAATCCGAAATACTGAATGATACTTGACAGTCTTTGCGCCCTTTGCGTCTTTGCGGTGAACAAGGTTTTTTTCAGGAAAATCAAGGTCAGCTAGCGCTGGGCAGGGTGACAATAAAGGTAGCTCCGGCCCCAGGTTCACTTTCGACGCGAATATTACCCCCGTGCGCCTCCACAGCCAGCTTGCAGAAGGGCAGGCCTAATCCCGTGCCGCGTCGTCGTCCCTGTTTGGAGATGACCTGCTCGAATTTCTTGAAAAGGCGCGCCTGCGCTTCAGGCGGAATGCCGGGGCCGGTGTCGCTGACGCCCAGCTCGACTTCCTGGCCTGTTTCGCTCAGCCTGGCCCAGACGTGTACCTTGCCCTCGTTGGGCGTGAATTTGATCGCGTTATCTACCAGGTTGCGGAAAACGCGCCGCATCAACTCCTGGTCAACCAGGAGCAGAGGGAGATCTGGGGCCACATCCAGCGTGAGCGTAATCGAGGCGCTTTCTGCCGCCCCGCGCATGGACTCGACGACCTCTTGCAGCAGGTCCTGCGCCGTGGTCGGGGTCGGCAGGATGGTGAGCCGCCCGCTTTCCAGACGGTAAATGTCCAGCAACGTGTCCACCATCCCAAAAAGCTGTTCGACGTTGCGCTGCGCCATGTCCATAATGTGCGCGATCTGGGCATCCTGTTCGCCAGGGAGGCTCGCTTCGAGCAGCTCCAGGCAGCCGCGGATGACGGCCAGCGGCGCGCGCAGGTCATGGACCAGCATGTTGATGAGCTCCTCACGCAGGCGTTCGGCGCGCAGCGTTTCGGTGAGGTCGTGGAAGAGCAGCAGCCAGCCGGTGATGGCGCCTTCCCGACTGCGCACCGGCGTGAGGATGCGTTCGAGGGTGCGTTCGGGCTGCAGGGGTGGGCTGAACACGGCTTTGTGCGTAAGCCCCGGGTTCAAGGCCAGCTCATAGCATTCGTCGTAGAGATCCTGGTTCTCTGCGCCGTAGCCGATGATTTGATTGAGGGTTTCCTGACGCCCCTTGATGGGCATATCCGGCTTGCGCATCAGCAGGTCGTCTTGCGCCACGCCCAGGAACTCGGCGGCGGCGCGGTTGGCGGCGCGGACTTCCAGATCGGCGGAGAGCAACAAAATACCTTCCTGGGTGGTGCGCAGAATCGAGGCCAGTTCCTGCACGCGCCGCGCCAGCGCCTCGTCCGTGCGCTGATAGAGCTGGGCGTTTTTGAGGGCAATCGCTGCCTGGGCGGCGATGGTGCTCATCACGTCCTGATGGGATTTGTCGTAGGCGCGCGGGTTGTCGTAGGACTGCACTGCCATCACGCCCAGTATCTCCTCGCCCGCCTGGATGGGGACGCCCAGCCAGCAACTGGAGCGGCGTCCTAACTGGCGGATGCCAATCTCCTGCAGCTCCGGCAGGTCGGGCGTGCCCTGGATGAGCAGGGGCTGGCGGGTGCGCAGGATGTATTCCGTCAGGCCGTGACCGGAACGGCGCGCCGGGCGCTGAATGGCGACGCGCTCTTCGATGTAAAGGGGGAAGGATACTTCATCCGTCTCGCTATTGTACAGGGCGATGTAAAAGTTATCCGCGGGCATGAGGCGTTCAACCTGGGCGCGGATCGCTTCCAGGATGGTAGGCAGGTCGAGGCTATGGCTCAGGGCCTGTCCAATCGCTTGCAGGCTGTCCAGCTCCTGGATGCGGCGTTGCAGGCGGCGCGTCGCGCGCTCCAGGTTGCGGGTGAAGAGGCTGGCCGTGATCAGCAGGGCGCTGTAAACCATGAAGTGCAGCCAGTTCAGGCGCGTGTAGATCAGTGCGGTGAGCGTCACCAGGAATAACGGCGGGATTTCGTAAAGCAGCGCGCGAGGCAGCGCCTTGAGGAAGCGCTGTAATGTCGCGCGTCCATCCATGGCGAAGAAAACGCCCATCAGCACGTAGTTGATGGAGAGGTACGTCACACACATGAGCGTGAGCCAGCCCCACAACATCGGTGGCGCGCTGGTCAGCGGGAAGGTGCCCGGGCCATGGTCCCATACCTGGGATGCAGCATAAGTCGCCGCGGGGATCATTGAGGCGTTGAAAGCCGTGATGCCCAGCATGGTGCGCCAATCCCCATCAAAGGTTTCTTCCAGTTCCGCTGCCCAGCGATAGCGGATCCAGCCATGGATCAGGGTGGCGACGAAGGTAAGCAGCAGCGTGGGGTAGGGGCCGATGACCAGCAGCGCGCTCAAGGTCGTCATGGGCTGGAGTGACACCCAGCCAGTGCCTACGGGAATCGCGAAAGTGTCGGTGAAGAGGAGCAGCGCGCCGAAAAGGAGCATGGGCAGGGCGTTGTGCTGCAGCTCGTCCAGGTGGACCGGCAGGCGCCACATGAGCAGGCCTGCGGTGAGCAAGGCCAAAAAGATAAATAGTCCGTTACGATAGTTTGGTTCCATGGTATTCTGTTTTTTAATAGTTTGAGCTATTATACCATGAGTAGGCGTTAATTGAAATTCACACCAGGCAACCCGGTAGGGGCGCAGCGTTGCTGCGCCCGATACGCAGCGTTGCTGCGCCCGATATGCAGCGTTGCTGCGCCCGATACGCAGCGTTGTCGCGCCCCATGCGCTACAAGAACCACATCCTGTGAACAGGTGTAAAAAGTCCGGTTTACCGGACGTATTGTGTAGCCATGCGATTTATCGCATGGCGGGCCAGGCAAAAATTGTAAGGGCGATGCGCCGCGTCGTCCCAGGACGGGGGCATCGTAGGGGCGCCCCCAGGGCGGGGGCAAACCCTTGGGCGGGGACAAGCCCCGCCCCTACTTGCCATCCGCTCATTTTGCCTTATCATTGCCCTATGCTTACGATTACCAGTACGGCTAATGCTCAGGTTAAACGGGTGCGCCAGCTCCAGCGGGACGCGCGTGAGCGCGCTACGACGGGCTTGTGCGTGGTCGAGGGACTGCGCCTGGCGCGTGAGGCGCTGCTTAGCTCCGCGCTGATTGAGGCGGCGTATGTCACGGCGGAGTTTGTGGCCCAGCCGTCCGGTGAGGAGCTGACGGCAGCGCTCGCGGCGCGCGGCGTGTCCCTGGTCCAGGTGACGCCCGCCGTTATGGAGGCGATGGCGGATACGGAAACGCCGCAGGGGATTCTGCTTGTGCTGGCCTTGCCGCGCTATCCCATCCCTCAGCGTGGGCTGTTTTTCATCCCCGATGGCGTGCGTGACCCGGGCAATTTGGGCACGATGTTGCGCACGGCCTGGGCGTGCGGGACGGCGGCGGTGTTCCTTCCCCCCGGCACGGTGGACTCCACCAATCCTAAAGTGCTCCGCGCTGGCATGGGGGCCCATTTCCACCTGCCCATAACCCGCCTGGAATGGGATGCCCTGGCCGCGACGTTGGACCGGGCGCCGGTGTGGCTGGCCGAGGCGCAGGGCGCTGTACCCTACACGGCGGTGGATTGGCGCGGCGAACGGGTCGGGCTGATCGTGGGGGGCGAGGCGTTCGGGGCGGGAGGCCAGGCGCGCAAGCTGGCCCAGGGGCGCCATGTGCGCATCCCCATGGCGCCTGGCGTGGAGTCGCTGAACGCTGCCGTTGCCGCGGCGATTTTGTTGTTCGCCGCGGCAACGCAACGCGGGGATGTGTAGGTTTACGCGAACAGGCGCATGCCAAAGCGCGTGAGTTGCTGGAGCGCCACGTCTATCACGTCCGCGTGATCGAAGGCCAGCGGCGGGAGCGCGTCCACCGGCCACCAGCGCGCGTCGGCGGCGTCGTCGCCGGCCTGCGTCGGCGCTGGGGCTTCTCCCAGCCAGCCCCAGAATACGATGGAGACGGTCCACCCGCGCGGGTCGCGGCCCGGGTCCCCAAAAGTTGCTAACTGCACCAGTTTGATGCCCTCCAGCCCCGTCTCCTCGTACAGCTCGCGCCGGGCTGCCTGGAGCAGGGTTTCGCCTTCCTCCACGAAGCCGCCGGGCAAGGCCCAGCGCCCCGCGAAGGGCGGGTGTTTGCGCTGGATGAGCAGGACCTCCAGGCCCTGCGTCCCCTGACGCAGGAGCAGCGAGTCCGCTGCAACGGCGGGCCGGGGAAACTCGTAACAGTAGCTCATACTCACCCCACCAGGTCGGTAAAGCGCGCGATCTGCGCGCGGATGATGTCCAGGCTGGCGCGCCAGAAGTCCGGCGTGCGGATGTCAATGCCGAAGCGCGCGGCCAGATGGGCGACATCGTCCAGGCCGGTGGAGGCCAGCAGCTCGTCGTAGTGGGCGCGGAAGGTGTCCGGCGCCGCCTGATAGCGCGCGTAGAGGCCCAGGCCAAAGAGCAGGCCAAAGGTGTAGGGGAAGTTGTAGAAGGTGTCCCCGTAGTAGTGCGGTTTTACCGCCCACATGTAGGGGTGCAGGGCGTCGGGATCGAGACCGTCGCCGTAGGTGGCGAGTTGCGCCTCGCGCATCAGGGTGCACAGCTCGGGGGCGCTCAGCTCGCGGGCCGCGCGGCGCTCGAACACCGCCTGCTCGAAGATGAAGCGGCTGGCGATGTCCACCACGACCTGGCAGCTATCCTGCAGCGAAGCTTCCAGGATGACGAGTTGTTCCTCCGGCGAGGCCTGCTCCAGGGCGGCCTGCTGGACGAGGGTTTCGCAGAAGATGCTGGCCGTTTCGGCCAGGGCACGCGGCGTCTGGCGCTGCAGGTAGGTGCGGCCCAGGCGCACGGCGTTGTGGTAGGCGTGGCCCAGCTCGTGGGCCAGGGTGCTCATGCCGCCGAACGCGGGCTTGAAGTTGGCCAGGATGCGCGACACGTCCGCGCGTACCCACATGCAGAATGCCCCATCACGCTTGCCGGGACGCGGCTCCGCGTCAATCCAGCGTTCACGGAAGGCGCGTTCGGCCAGGCCCTGCAGGCGCGGGGAGTAGCTCCCGAATACCTCCTGGATGAAGGCGCTGGCTTCTTCAAAGCTCCAGGGGCGGGAGGCAGTGCCCACCGGTGCAAAAAGATCGTACCAGGCCAGGCGTTCCACGCCCAGCGCGTGGGCTTTGGCGTGCAGATAGCGGCGGAAGTCCGGCAGCGCTTCCTGGACGGCGGTCTGCATCGCCTCCAGGGTCTGGCGATCCATGGCGTTTTCAAAGAGCACCTGATCCAGGGGGGAGCTCCAGCCGCGGCGCAGGGCGAGCCGCAGGGTTTCGCCCTTGATGCTGTTCATCGCGCTGGCGATGGGCAGGGCGTGCGCTTCCCAGGCGCGCAGCTCAGCCTCGTAGGCCCGTTGGCGGACTTCGCGGTTGGCGTCGAAGGCCAGGTTGCGCACGGCGCTCATCGGCAAGGTGACCGGCCCCGCCGGCAGCGGCACCTCCACCGTGATTTGGGAGGCGTAGGTGCTGTAGAATTTGGCCCAGGCGAAGCTGCCGGTGAGCTGAAGCTCCGTCACCAGATTTTCCTCTGCCGGGCTGAGTTGATGGGCGGCCAGCACGCGCGCGGAGCGTAAGGCGTGGGCATGGGCCTGCGCCAGCGGGGAGCGCGCGATGAGCGCCTCCGTATCGAGGGAGCCTACCCAGGCCACCAGGCGCTTGCTGAGCTGCTGGAGGGGCAGGCTGCGCTGTTGCAGCTCGCTCTGGCGCGCCTGCGCGAGCAGGTTGCGCGAGTCGGTCGCGATGAAGCTGGTGACGTAGGCGCGCAGGGTGTTGTATTGCTCCAGGGTGGTGTTGTAGGCGGTGAGCACGCGCTCGAAGCGCGCGATCAGCGCATCATCCACCGGCGGCGTCTCCTGGGGGCGATCTATGCCCTCCGCGTCAAACAGCGCGACCAGGTTCTCGATGACTTGCAGGATGTCCGCGTAACCGGCCTCGAAGTCCGGCGTATCCAGGCCGGCGTAGATGGGCGTCATGTCCCAATGGGGTAAAGTGGATTCGGTCATGCTACCTCCATGATTGGTGTGAGTTTCGGATAAAACAAGCGTTGGGGCCATGCTTCACGGCTCATGGCCCAGGGTGTACCGGTAATGGATGCCTTGCTCGCCGCAGGTATCACAGATCAAAGCCACATTGTCCACAACCAGGTCCCAGGTGTAGCTGGCTGCGCTTAACACAGAGATGATGTGGGTGAGTTGCTCCGCGGTGATGTGGCCGGGATTGAGCGTGATGTGCGGTATCCAGGACTCCGGCGCGTAATACGGCGATGGTCGGATGGCGAGGTCTTGCGCCGCATCGTAAAGGGCGGCGTGCAGGGCGGAGAGGGCCGCCGTGCGCACCACCATCAGCACCACAAAGGGTTGTGAACCGGTAAAGATGCCCAATCCCGCGGTGCGAATGCGCACAGGGAGAAGCTGGCGCGTCAGGGCCTGCAAGCGCGTGGCCAGGCGCTCCTCGTCATACCCCTCCGCGACGTGGAACGACAGGTGCGGGACGGGTGTCGCAAAACGCGGCTTCAAATCCAGCCGTTGCGTGAGCTCCTCCCAGATAGCCCACACCCGCGCGCTGTGTTGCACGTCCAGCAGGGCGGCGATGCTGTGCGGATGTTCCGGATACATGATGTACATTATAGTCGAGTGTGGGAATTCGCAACCGCGCTGCCGGTAGCGGGAGCCTTAAGCCTGCGGTTGTGATGGGCCTGCCAGAGCGGCGTTGGGCGCAAAGCGGCTTTGACATTCCGCGGAAATCGGTTAAAATAGCTTTCTGTCTATGATAAGGGGCAATTTCAGAAAACCGACGGCCTCCGGGCCGTCTTTTTATGAGTTCTCAGCCATAAGTTCTTGGAGGGAAAACGGATGAAAGAATACACCACGCCACAATTGCGCAACGTCGCTTTCGTGGGCCACAGTGGTTCGGGGAAGACAACCCTGGCCGAATCGCTGTTGTTCGCTACCGGGGCCATTAAGCGCCGCGGCAGCGTCACCGATGGCAACACGGTGCTGGACTACGACGAGGAAGAAATCCGGCGCAAGATTTCGCTCAGCCTGAGCATCGCACCGCTGGAGTGGGGCGACTGCAAGATCAACTTGCTGGACACGCCCGGTTACACCGACTTTGTGGGCGAAGTGCGCAGCGCGCTGCGCGTCGCTGACCTGACCGCGGTCGTCGTGGACGCCGCGGCGGGCGTCGAAGTGGGCACGGAGCTGACCTGGGACTACGCCGCGGAAGAGGGCGTGCCCGTGATGGTGCTCGTCAACAAGATGGACCGCGAAAACGCCAACTTCGAGAGGACCCTCAAGTCGCTGGGTGAGTACTTCGCCGATGCGCGCTTCGTGCCGATTGTGCTCCCGATTGGCGCCCAGGCCGACCTGCGCGGCGTGGTAGACGTCATCGAGGGCAAAGCCTACATGGGGCCCAATGGCGAGCCGGCGGCTGTCCCCGCCGATATGGCGGATGCCGTTGAGGAAGCGCGTGTGGCCGTGATCGAAGCCGCCGCCGAAGGCGACGATGAGCTGATCATGAAGTACCTTGAGGGAGAGGAGCTCACGCCGGATGAGGTCGTGCGCGGCCTGCGGCAGGCCATCCTCAAGCGCGCCGTGGTGCCCGTGGTGGCCCTGGCTGGCAACAGCATGGTCGGCGTCAAGCACCTGCTGGACATCTTCAAGACCCTGGCCCCGTCCCCGGCGGATCGCGGTGAGTTCACCGCCGAGACGCCCAAGGGCGAGACCGTCTCCTACCCCGTCAGTGACACGTCTCCGATGGCCGTCCTGGTCTTTAAGACCGCGGCGGATCCGTACGTTGGTAAGCTGACCTACTTCCGCGTGTACGGTGGCCTGCTGACGACGGGGAGCACCCTCTACAACGCACGTGAGGGCCAGGATGATCGTCTGGGGCAGACCAGCGCCCCGATGGGCAAAGAGCTCATCCCCGTGGAACGCCTGCACGCCGGTGACATCGGCGTGGTTTCCAAGATGAGCGTCACGCTCACCGGTGACACCCTGTGCGCCCGCGACAATGTCCTCAAGCTGCGCGGCCCGAACTTCCCGCACCCGCTGTACAGTGTCGCCGTCTATCCCAAGACCAAAGCTGACACGGCCAAGATGGGTGCGACCCTCACCCGCATCTGCGAAGAGGACCCGACCCTGCGCTGGAACCCCGATCCGGTCACGCGCGAAACCATTCTCTACGGCATGGGCGATGCGCATGTCGAGACGGCGGTGCGCCGCATGGCCATGCGCTTTGGCGTGAACCTGGAAACCCGCACACCCAAGATCCCGTATCGCGAGACCATCACCAGGGTCAGCACCGCGCAATATCGCCACAAGAAGCAGACCGGTGGTGCCGGGCAGTTTGCGGAAGTCCACATGCGCATCGAGCCTTTGGAGCGTGATGCCGGTTTCGATTACGTCTGGGAAGTCTTCGGTGGGCACATTTCCTCCTCCTTCATGCCCTCTATCGAAAAGGGCGTCCGCGGCGTCATGGAGCGCGGCGTACTGGCCGGCTATCCGGTGGTTGATGTGCGCGTCGCCATCACCGACGGTAAGGAACACCCGGTGGACTCCAAGGATATCGCCTTCCAGATCGCCGGACGCGAATGCTTCAAGCTGGCCTTCCAGTCCGCTGGTCCGGTCCTGCTGGAACCGATCTACACCTTCCGCATCATGGTGCCGGAGGACTACACGGGCGACGTCATGTCCGACCTGAACACCCGCCGCGCGCGCGTGCAGGGTATCGAGCAGCACGGGCGCCGCAGCGTCGTCATTGCGCAGGCCCCGCTGGCTGAGATGCTGCAATACGCCACCAATCTGCGCGCCATCACCCAGGGTCGTGGCGTCTACTCCATGGAGTTCTCGCACTACGATCCGGTGCCCGCGCACCTGACGCAACAGATCATCGCTCAGGCCAAGATCGAGCACGAGGAACCGGAAGAGTAGTCTTCCGTTCAGGAGCTATCAACAGGCCCAGGGTAAACCGCTCTGGGCCTGTTTGCTTGTGGGCCATGCAAAGCCCCGCGCCGGAGACCAGGTGTGCTGATTTGACTCTCTTCCCTTTAGCTTTATACTTTGCCCTGATGATTCCACACGAACAGGAGGTCAAACATGGCTGACGATCTGGAACAGCAAGCAGTCGAACTTACAGGTAACGTAGGCGAGATTCAGGCGACGCACATCACCGTCATCAATGGCGTAGTCCAGGAAGCACATGCCGAAAACCTCGCGCTGGAAAATGGCGGCATTGGGCGGGCGCATGCGCGCACCCTCTCCATGCAGGATGGCGGCATTGGCATCGTGCGGGCGGAAGGCGTCTCACTGGAAGATGGCGGCGCGGGCCTTGTTCTTACGGACAGCATGACCCTGGAGGATGGCGGGGCGGCTGTAATCATCGCCGACCGGGTCACGGCCCAGGACGCCTTCATCGGCGTCGTGTTGGGCGATGTGCAGGGCGAGGCGCAGGTGATGCTGGATTGGCGCGCAGCGCTGGCTTTTGGGGCGGCGCTGGGCCTGGTCTTTGGGCTGGTCAAAACCCTGTTGGGGCGCAAGCGGTAGGGGTTTATGCGCAAACTCTTCTTTTTGCTGATGCTGATCCCGCTGCTGCTGGGGTGCCGCGCCACGCCAACCGCCACCCCCGCCACCACGCCGACGCCCAGCGCTGGGTCAACGCCCGTTGCTGCGACCCCGCCCGCCACCCCCCTGGCGCCCAGCTCGGTGCGTCAAACCGTCACCCCCCTGCTGCCGCAGCCTGACCAGCCGCCGGACATCATCTGGCAGATCTGCTCGGGCCGCATCACGACCGAAGCGGGGGAGTACATTTACGACCTGTTCTACCCCAACACCTGGCTGATGGATTACGCTCCGCTGACCAGCAACTGCGGCTTTCTGTACAGCGCTTTGGATGAGGACGGCAACCTGCCGCCGGGCGCAATCCAGATTGATATCACACCCCTGGATTGTCGCACCTCGCCAGAGTGCGCTGCGGCGGGCAAGGTCATACGTACCCCCTTCTGGTCGGGCATGAGCTACGGCTTCTACGATGACCTTTTCCGCATGACCGTGTATCAGGTCACCATTCCGGTCAATGACCAGGCGCTGCGCCTGACGGTCATGGTCAACGCGCAGCCCGGCCTGGTCTCCGCGGATACGCTGGCCGTGTTGGGTTATATGCTCCAAAATCTGAGCATCAATCCCGAATAAGCGTGCAAAGCAAAGCCCCCCAGGAATCGCCTGGGGGGCTTTGGCGTGTTTTTGGGGACGTGTTATCCTTTGACCCCGCTGCTGGTGACGCTTTCGATGTAGTAACGTTGCGCCAGGACGAAGACGAGCAGCGGCGGCAGGACGGCGATGGCTGCGCCTGCCAGGATCAGGTTGGGGCTGTCGGAGGCGCGCCCGCGCAGCATGTTCAGCGAGAGCGTCAGCACGTGGTTTTTGGTATTGCCCGTGTTAATCACCAGCAAGGGCCATACAAAGCTGTTCCAGGCGTAGAGGAACGAGAAGGTGGCCTGCGTCGCCAGCGCCGGCGTGATGGCCGGCAGGAAGATTTTGCTCAGAATCTGCAGGCGCGAAGCCCCGTCAATCAGCGCGGCCTCCTCGATCTCGCGCGGGATGGACAGCATGAACTGGCGCATCATGAAAGTGCCGTAGGCCGTGAAGACCCAGGGCACCACCAGGGAGGCGATCTTGTCCACCCAGCCAAGCCACACCATGAGCTGATACAACGGGATGATTAACACCACAAAGGGGATCATGATCGTCCCCAGATAGAACAGGAAAATCTGGTCGCGTCCCGGAAAGCGCAGGCGTGAGAAGGCGTAGCCGCCCAACACCGAGGTGATGAGCTGCCCCGTCACTACCAGCACGGTGACCAGGGTGGTGTTGGTCAGGCTGCGATCCATGCCCTGCAGGGCCATCACCTCGCGGTAGTTTTCCGGATGCAGCGAGAGTTTTTCGACGGGCTGGCTCAGGCGCACCACCTGATAGACCTCTTCGCGCGGATTTTCCGGGTTGACGAAGCGCCCTTTCGCCGTGCGTCCTACCAGGGCCATGACGCGCATCTCGCCATCAATGGGGACCCGGTAAAGCTCGACCGTTTCCGTGCCGAGTTGGATGGTTTCGCCGGTCGGCTCGGCGGCGCTCATCAACACCTCGTAGCGCGTGGCGGGATCTTCGGGCGCGGCGAAAAATCCCACCCGAATGTTCTCTTCCACCAGGGCAAACGCGCGCTGCTCCCCCTCAAAGGTCACATAGTACAGGGGGCGTTCCCCCTCATAGCCTGGCACCGTCGTGTACATCGGATCGCGCGGCAGCAGGCGCGGCGGGTAGCGGAATGTGTCCTTGGGCAGTTTGAAGGAGGTGAAAAGCATGTAGATGAAAGGGAACAGCATGATGAACGCGAAGAACGTCAATACCGCGTAAATGAGCGTGTTGCGTAACAGGGTAGTGACGCGCATGGATTTGATCATATCCGCCTCCTAGAAGCTCTCGCCCTGGGCACGCTGCCGGTAGAATTGCAGCATGGTGATCAGGAAGATGACCAGGAACAGGACCCAGGCGGTAGCGGCTGCGTAGCCCTGCTTGAAGCGCTGAAAGCCGTTCTGGTACAGGTAAAGCACCACCGTCAGGGTGGCATTGTTGGGCCCGCCCGGTGGGTTGGTGGCGATGAAGACCTGCTCAAAGGCCTGCAGGGCCTGGATGGCCGTTGTGCTCACCACGAAGAAGGTGGTGGGCGCCAGGAGCGGCAGGGTGATCTTCCAGAAGCGCTGCCAGGTACCGGCACCGTCAACCGTGGCGGCTTCATAAAGTTCGCCGGGGATGTTCTGCAGCCCAGCCAGGAAGAGCACCGAATTGAAGCCCATCGTCTGCCAGGCGGTCATGATGACGATGGCCAGCAAGGCCGTGCGGGTATCCGAGAGCCATTTGATTTGGGGATCCACCAGGCCGGCGTTAAAAACCTGGTTGAGGAAGTTCACCCCCAAGCTGATAAAATAGTTGATGTACCCCACCGTGGCGTTGTAGAGCCATTGCCAGATCAAGGCCACGCCGACCACGGCGGCAATGCTGGGCAGGAAATACACCGCGCGGAAAAACTTCATGCCCGGCAAGCGCGTATTGAGCACGTTGGCCAGAAACAGCGCGGGGATGATGCTCAGTGGCAGCACCAGCAGGCCAAACACAATCGTGTTGCGCAGCGCGATCCAGAACAGGCGGTCGCGGGCGCCGATGACAAAGGACTTCCCCAGCACCGCAAAGCGCGTCAATTCATCGTAGCGGGTAGTATCCAACACCTCGGTGACCGGTTGGGTGGCATACTCCAACGGTGCGACTGTGAGGCTGAAAATCTTCTGATAGTTGGCCAGACCGACCCAATTCTTAGTGCCGAAGGCATCCCAATCCGTAAGGCTGACGTAGAACGAGAACAGCAGCGGGCCGGCAAAAAAGAGCAGGAAGCCAAGGAAGTTGGGGGTGAGGAAAACAAACCCGCTCACCGCTTCCACTTGGGCATTTTTTGCGCGTAAGGCCTGGGGTACCCCGTTGCGCTGCAAAGCCCAGGCCATGGCGCCCATCAGCAGCGCCACCACGCTCAAGCCGATGTTTAACGGGGATGTCATCCACTTCGGCACCAGGCTCAGGAACCACGGGATAAGTTGGGTCACCAGGACGAATACGGCGGCGCTGCCCCCCATAATGGCCTTGCCCAGGCGGCGATAGCGCATTTCCAGGCGATAGTGATTGGGGTAGCGGTCCCCTATCGCATAAACAAGGTACCCCACCAGCAGGCCGGCCAGGGCCGGGATGCCGCGTGCGAAATACTGGGCCAGGGCGTCAATGCCCAGGAACACATTCAGACTCTGGAATAGGGCCAGCGTGAAGAGCATGGCCCCAACGTAATTCACCATCAGGCTGATGAGCCACCCCTGGGCTTGGCGGCGCCATAACAACAGCGCTGCCGCCCCGCTTGCCACGGCCAGGATGAGCAGCACCGCCGCAAAAACCCAGGAAATCCAGGGCACTTCTGGGATGATCGCCACGCGCGTCATCGCTACGGCGGCACTTGCGCCGCCGATGGCGATCACGGCTTGCCAGATCGGGATCAGACGTAAAAACCAGGCCGGTATGGGTTTACTCATGGATAAAACCTCACGCAGTCCAGATTAAAATTTTTGTGGCCACGCCATGGTAAGGCCTGGCCTCAGGACAAACCATCGCCACAAAGCGGCAGGCTCTCCGGCTGGAGAAGCACGCGGCTGCTTTCTGGCCATGCTTTGTCAAAGCAGGGTGGGGGACGGGGCCACGCGGACCCCGTCCCCGACTGCAATTTACTTCTGGAAGGCCTTGTTGGCCTCGGCGCAAATGGTCGCCTTGAAGTCCTCGATGCTCAATTGTCCCTTGAGGACTGCGGTGATCTTGTCGCCCATGATGCGGTCGTACTCAGGCCAGCTACCAGCCCACAGCGGGCCTTCCGCCGTCGGCTTGTTCTTGTCGGCAATACCATTCAGGAAGGCCTGGTTGTTCTGCGGCGGGGTGAAGGTGAGGAACTTATCCAGCGCTTCCTGGCTGACGCGGCTGGGGATGTTGGTGCCCAGCGCGGAGATCTTGCCCTGGGTTTCGGCGGTCGTCAGCATCTGGACCAGCTTCCAGGCCTCTTCGGGGTGCTTGGTTTTGGCGTTGACCACATAGGCGCCCCAGAAGAGCCAGTTGCCCATGCCCTTCGGCCCCATCGGCAGCTCGACCACGTCCCAGTTGAACTTGGCGCTGGCGCGCACGCCCGGGGTAGCCCAGCGGCCATTCTGGAACATCGCCACTTTGCCCGCCAGGAAGGGAGGCTCGGAGTCCTCGCCGTAAGGCACAGCCAGATTGCCCTCGGCGTAGAGCTTGCGCTCGAACTCCAACCCGGCGATGGCTTCGGGCGTGTCCAGCGCGCAGGCCGTGCGGTCAGCGTTGAAGAAGCTGCCACCTGCGGCGTTAATCCACACCCCGTAGGGGCCCCACCAAGCGTTCGCACCGTAGCCGTAGATGTCCGGACCCAGGGCTGCAACCTTGCGCGCCACGTCCATGAAGGCATCCCAGGTCCACTTACCCTGCCTGGCCAGCTCGCGCGGATCAGGCGCGCCCGCCTCGTTGATGAGGTCGAGGTTCAGGTAAAGGACAAACGTGGACACGTCGCGCGGCAGGCCCCACAGCGCACCGCTATCCGCACCGGATTTGCCTGTTTCGGGGTTGTAGGTGAGGTGATACATCGGGCCGGGGTAGAAGGCGTTGACATCGAAGCCCGGTGTCTTCTTGGCCATGTCGTAGAGGTTCATGATGAGGCCGCGGGTGGCGAAGTCGGCCACGTCAGTGCCGGGGATCCAGAATACATCAGGAGCCGTTCCCGCGCCGATTTCGGTCTTCAGCACGTCCTGATAGCTGGAGGTCTCGCTACCACCCGGTTCGTAGACCAGCTTGACCTCAGGCCAGGCCGCGTCCAGATCGTTACTTACACTCTGGTACACATCAATTTCCGCCTGGTTGTCGGGGCGGGTGCGCCAGCGCAGGGTGATTTCCTCACTGGGTTCGGTGGTGCCAGTCGGCTGGGAAGTCGGGGTCGCCGTGGGTTTGCAGGCACTTAGCAGCATCGAAAACAGCAACACAAGGCTTACCAAAGCAAACAACTTGCGGTTCATCGCTCACTCCTTCTTTAGTTTCTGAAATGGGGTAATGTTAGGGAAAGCATTTTTGGCTTACGAACGTTACTGTTTGTCTTGTGACTTGTTTTCTCCTCATCACCTCCTTTTCACTTCAAAAAAGTGCTTACCCCCTGTGGCTCCTCTCCAGGGGACATGCCAGCGGCGGGCCGGTCGCCTGGGACAGGCAAGCTCGACCCCTACTGCGGGCGCTGTTTCACCTGTTAGCCGATCATCCGCGGTGCGTTGTGGATTTGCGGATCACCAGTTGCGGTGGGATCAGGATTTGTGTCGCACACTGGGAGCCCTCGAACGCCTGCAAAAGTAGCCGCGCCGCTTCTCTCCCGATGGCCTGCATATCCTGGCGAATCGTCGTCAGGGGTGGGTCGAAATAAGCCGCCAAGGGCATATCATCAAAACCGACGATGGAGACATCCTCCGGTACGCGCAGCCCTTGCTCGTGCAGGGCGCGGATGGCGCCGATGGCCATGCGATCGTTTTGCGCAAAAATGGCCGTAAAGGGCAGCCCTTGCGCTAACCAGCTTTTAACCGCTTCGTAGCCGGAGGAAGCTGACCAGTCCCCTTGCGCCACGTATCTGGCATCGAATGCCAGACCGGCGGCACGGAGCACGGCGGCGTAACCCTCATTGCGTTCCAGCACACAATCTTCCACGCTGGGGCCTGTAATCATGGCGATCTGGCGATGCCCCAACTGGAGCAGGTGCTCCAGGGCCAGACGCGCTCCGCCCTGATTATCCACCATTACCGAGCAGAAACGGCGATCTCGCGCGCCAGCGCCCACCAGAACCACAGGAATGTCGTGGGGGAGGTGTTGAAAGCGCTGGTCAAGGTACGGCTGGGTGACGATCAGGCCATCCACGCGGCCACTGCGTACCAATTGCTCGATCAAGGACTTGAAAGTAAACTCATCTTCCGCAGAGGCGGAGAGCATGTAGTACCCATACTCCCGCGCGTAACGTTCTGCGCCCTCGATGATGCAGGCAAAGGTGTAATCCGTCAAATTTTGGGCAATGCAGCCGAGCAGGTAGCTCTGTCCGGCGGCCAGGGAACGGGCAATCGCATTGGGCTGATACCCCAGCTCCGCCATCGCAGCCAGGACGCGCTCGCGGGTTTCGGGCAACACATGTCGGCTCCCATTGATGACGCGGGACACAGTCTGGTGTGAAACACCCGCGCGCGTCGCTACTTCACGGATGGTGACCTTGCCCTGGCTCATATCCCCTCTGGTGTTTGATGTGGTGTTACCGGTCACGTGACCGATAACATTGTAGCACAAAACGGGCTTGATGTCAACTAGCAAACGCTTTGCTAACTTGCGCGTTTGACTGCCCACGCACTGTCCGGTTCGCTTCGCGTGCTGACTAAACCCGGCGGTGCTTTGAGCGGGTACATAACAGGCAATGGGAATTGTTCACCGAGGCATGAGGAAGCGCCGGTTGCTTTTGGATTGGAGCTTTGGCCGTGCTGCTTTGGCCGGTTACCTGGAGGGGAAACCTCTATCCGGACCCCTGACTTTTCACGGCTCCATCACGCGCGTCAGGGTACCCGTCAGATAAGCAAAGGTCTCCTCGCTTAAAATCAACGCACCGGCGCGCATGGGGACATCCCCTGTGGCGCCGAAAAGGCGGCGATATTGAGCATGCGGCCCGGTGATGGGGATGAAAATCGTGCGCGAGGGCGGGAAAATGTGACGGGTGTGAACCACTGCCGGCTCGGCAAAGCGCAGTTCAAGCAAACGCCAGTTTGTGCGCAGCTCCTTCAGGCTCTCTTCCGAAAGCGTAACGCGGTTTTCATAGGCGGTCCAGTTGGCGATCGCCTCCGCTGCCGCGGACATCACGGCCTCGTAATCGGCATCTCCGGGCTGCAGGCTGCGCGTCTCGCCATCCCAGTAGATGATGATCCGCTCGGCACGGGCACCAAAATAGGGCAAAAACCACAAAGGATCCCCGTTAGATAATGTATTGACCACCCAAATCACCCCGATCACCAGCAAAAGCGTGACGACCAGTGCGCGAAAAAGACTGTTAAATGATGATGGTTGCATCTCTCCCTCTTCGTCCCAGAACTTGTAAGTCATGCGTGCCTGATTATAGCACGGCCTGAAAATGACAGGCTGTGGTATAATAAAAAAACTTAATCACGGGTTTAGTTTATGCAAAGATTATCGCGTCTATTAGGTCTATTGAACCCACCCTTGCGCTGGTTCATGTTGGCCATGATTCTGGCCAACATTGCCGGCGACATGGTCTTCACCTTTCTCCCCCTTTATCTTACCCGTCTGGGGGCGACGACGGCGCAGGTCGGCATGGTCTTCACCTTATCGAGCATTGTTCCCCTGGTGCTGCAGCTCTTTGGCGGCGCGCTTTCCGATACCTTTGGCCGTTTGCGTACCGTCGCATTGGGGAGCACTATCGCCACTGTGGGGTACTTTCTCTTCGTTTTTGCCCACTCCTGGACCTGGGTGCTTCTGGCCCTGTGCCTGGAATTTGTTTCCGGCGCGCTGGTAGGGCCGACCTACGGCGCTTTTGTGGCCGAGAACTCCGACGAAATGACCCGTGGCCGGGTTTTTGGCTTGTGCAATGGCCTCTTTATGATTGTCGCCATCATTGGCCCGCCCCTCGCCGGGGCCCTGGTCGAAGCGGCGGGCTTCACAACCATGCTGGCGGTGGCTTTCCACCTTTACGTCCTGGCGACCGTGCTGCGCATCTGGATGTCACGACGCCGTGATTTTGAAGATAACAGCCACCATACCTGGCCCAGTCTGGGACAGATTACGGGCAACATGCGCACCCTTTTGGGCATGCTTGTGGCGGGCGGACTGGTGACCTGGATTTTTGTCACCGACGGCTTACACGACATAGGCTTTCGTTTCACCGAGAACCTGGAGCCGCTCTACCTGGAGCAGGTGGGCAACCTGACTATGTTCCAGATCGGGCAATTGCGGGCGCTACAGGGCGCGGTGATGATGATTTTCACTATCGGCGCCGGTGTCCTGACCGACCGTTACGGTGCGCGTTTGATCATCACACTGGGCTTTTTGTTGGAAGCGCTGGCCTATCTCGTTTTTCTGCGCCTCCCGTCCTTCATGGGCTTTGCCCTGGCCACCGTCTTGATGGGCATGGGCTTTGGGATCATGTCCCCGGCTTACGATGCGCTCATCACGCGCGTCGTCCCGGCGTCGCTGCGTGGCACGGCTTTTGGGATCTTCTGGTCCAGCCAGGGGGTCATTTCGCTCCCCGCGCCCTGGGCGGGCGGTCTGCTTTGGGAGCGCCGCGGGCCACGCGCTCCCTTTGTGGTGACGGTCGTCATGGCATTGGCTGCGGCAACGATCACCTGGTTTAAGGTGCGCTTGCCCGGCTCCGCCGAACAGGCCCCGCGTTCTGGGGGGATGTAGGCTGGCGGGTATCGTAGGGGCGATGCGCCGCATGCCCATACGGGGCAAATTTTACGCGAAATGGCGGCAGTAAATCAAAAAATCTTAGCGTCCCTAGCGCCTTTGCGGTAAAGATGCACCGCGAAGGCGCTTTTGGATCGTCAATCGCCTTTCTTTTCCAACCACTTCAAGAAGTAAGTCCAGCTCGTTTCGTTTTCTCCCGTGTCCTCCCAGGGAGCAGCGGTGAATTGTGGGGCGTGGCTTTCGACGTAATGGCGCAGCTGCTCCGGCAGCGCTGCATAACCCTCGCTCAGTTTCTTGCCCCGGCATTGGTAGATGAGCCACCCTGGACGATCGCCCATCGCCATCCAGGGCAACCACGGCCCGATGCGCGTCCAGCTCAGCAGAGCGGGGACGCTCGCGCTGTCGTCTTGCTCCAGATGCGCGCGCCTGACGAAAAACTGGAAGAGCTCGCCGCCCTGGTAAAGGTCACCGGCCGAGTAGCGCGGATAGCGTGTCCGCGGCAGGGGGGATGGGTACGCCAGGAAGACATCCATCTTCAGACACAGATCGCCATCCCCCAGATCCACCAGGGGAACGCTCCAGGGGGTGCCGTCCGCGCGCGTGTGCGGGAAATGCTGATTGACCGGGTCGTTCCACACGTGGACGATGGGCACGGTTTCGCCGGTGAAGGGGTTGTCCCAGCTTTCCAGGATGGGGCCGCCCGACGCTTTGTAGACGCTGACTTCGCGCGTGAGGAGCGCGTATCCATCGGCATCGCGGACGGCGCGGGCGATGTTGTATCCCTCAAAGTCAAAAAGCTGGCGCGTTGGCGCACCTGGCACGAAAGCGTAAAGGCTCCCTGTCCACCAGTAGACGGTTTCCTGGTGCGCTTCCAGGGAGGCACGGATTCTGATAAACGTCTCTAAAGTTGCTTCCATGATTAGCTCCAATTGCATTTCAAGGCGCTCAGAGTATAACCTTTCTTGATGAACTTGCAAATTTTAGGAGGTACCGATGCGCGTAGAGCGAGATGCTTTAGGGGACGTATTGATCCCGGAATGGGCTTTGTGGGGCGCGCAGACGCAGCGCGCCGTGGAAAACTTCCCCATTTCCGGTTGGCGCTGGGACCGATCGTTTATCGCAGCGTTGGGCCACGTCAAACTGGCCTGCCTGCGCGCTAATGCGGAGCTGGGACGGGTACCGGCGGAACTGGTGCCCGCGCTGGAGCAGGCGTGTCAGGAGGTGATCGCGGGCCAGTGGGATGAGCATTTCCCGGTGGATGTGTTCCAAACTGGATCGGGCACCTCGACGAACATGAACATGAACGAGGTGCTGGCGAATCGTGCAGCGCAGCTTTTGGGGCTGGAGGTGGGGCGTAAGCACGTGCACCCCAATGACCACGTGAACGCGAGCCAGTCGAGCAACGACGTATTCCCAACCGCCATCCACGTGGCCGTGACGCTGGCCCTGCGGGATGAGCTGTTGCCCGTCCTGGAGCTTCTTGCCGGGTTGTTGCAGGAAAAAGCGCGGGCCTTTGATGGCATTGTCAAAACGGGGCGCACCCATCTGCAGGATGCGACGCCGATCCGCCTGGGGCAGGAGTTTTCCGGCTATGCGGCGCAGGTGGCTTACGGGATGGAGCGCGTGCAGCGTGCCCTGGCGGCCCTGGAAGACGTCCCGCTGGGCGGCACGGCGGTGGGGACGGGGGTCAATGCGCCTCCCACGTTTGCAGAACGCGCGCTGGCGCATCTCAACGCGGCTTTGGAGACGCGCTTCCGCCGGGCGCGCAACCCGTTCGAGGCGAACGCGGCGCGCGATGCGCTGGTGGAGGTCTCCGGGTTATTGCGCACGGTGGCGGTGAGCCTGAGCAAGATCGCCAATGATATCCGCTGGTTGGGATCGGGGCCACGCAATGGCCTGGGGGAGCTGCGTCTGCCCGCGGTACAGCCCGGTTCGTCCATCATGCCGGGCAAGGTCAACCCGGTGATGGCGGAGGCGCTGCTCATGGTCTGCGCGCAGGTGGTGGGCTATGATGTCGCGGTGACCCTGGGTGGACAGGGGAGCATCTTCGAGCTGAACATGATGCAACCCTTGCTGGCGTACAACCTGTTGACCAGCATCCGCCTGTTGAGCAACGCGACCCAGGCCTTTGCGGAGCGGTGTGTGCGCGAACTGGAGGCAGATGAGGCGGCCTGTCGCGCCGGGCTGGAGCGGAATCTGGCCCTGGCGACGGCGCTGGTGCCCTACATTGGCTATGACCGCGCGGCGGCTATCAGCCAGGAAGCACAGCGCAGTGGGCGTTCGGTGCGCGAGGTGGCTTTGGCGTGGGGGGTGCTTGCGGCCGATGAGTTGGCGCGTGCCCTGGATGTCTATCGCCTGACGGAGCCCGAAGCGGGAGACCAGCCACCGGAAGGCGGGCAC
>FWWL01001903.1_pt1 | contig 46713 bp, 49 predicted proteins | sample 2228331 | NCBI WGS metagenome assembly FWWL01 (sample SAMEA103939775, study PRJEB20133) | metagenome | reverse complement strand
CGAGACGCGGGCGGCGGCCGAAGCGCGGCGCGAGGCGGCGCGGCAGCGCGTCGCCGATGTCGCGCGCCAGATCGAGGAGGGGCTGGAGACGAGCCTCGACCGGCTCGGCAGCCTCGCCGGGCTGAAGCCGGGCGACACGCCGCCCGAGCAGGCGGAGGTCGAACGTCGGCTCGCCGGGCTGAAAGCCGAGCGCGAGCGGCTCGGTGCCGTCAATCTGCGGGCCGAGGACGAACTGGCCGAGGTCAAGGGCAAGCGCGAGGGGCTCACCGCCGAGCGCGACGATCTCAGCGAGGCGGTGCGCCGCCTGCGCCAGGCGATCGGCGCCCTCAACCGCGAGGGGCGCGAGCGCCTGCTCGCCGCCTTCGAGATCGTCAACGGCCAGTTCCAGCGGCTCTTTTCGGTGTTGTTCGGCGGCGGCACGGCCGAGCTCAAGCTGGTCGATGCGGAAGACCCGCTCGATGCAGGGCTGGAGATCTTCGCCCGCCCGCCGGGCAAGAAGACGCAGGTGATGACCCTGCTTTCGGGCGGCGAGCAGGCGCTGACGGCGACCGCGCTGATCTTCGCGGTATTCCTGACCAACCCGTCGCCGATCTGCGTGCTCGACGAGGTCGACGCGCCGCTCGACGACGCCAATGTCGAGCGCTACTGCGACCTGCTCGACGAGATGGCGCGCGACACATCGACCCGCTTCATCCTGATCACTCACAACCCGATCACCATGGCGCGGATGGACCGGCTCTTCGGCGTGACGATGGCCGAACGCGGCGTCAGCCAGATGGTCTCGGTCGACCTGGCGACCGCGGAACGCATCCGCGAGGCGGTCTGAGCGCTGAAAAAAGGCCACAATCGCCTTCGCAATGCGGCAAGAATGTCGGTTTTCTCCGAATTTATAAGCTTTCCAATGCCTTAGCCGGCATTCGCCCGCCTTGACAGCATCCGGGGCGGGCAATAAAGGAGGCCGTGCTGACGACGGCTCGATGCGCGGGGCGCGGACAGGGATCGTGTGGCTTTTTGCAGGATCGTGGCCATTTCACGATCATGGAGGAGCTGCTGCCATGGCCGAACCCGACAAAAACGCCCCAGACTCGGAGTTGCGCGCAAGACTGGGGTCTCTGAAGGCCGCCCTCGGGCGGGCCGAAGAGGCCGAAAAGCCGGGCGCGAGCCCGGCCGGAGAGGACGGCGCCATGGCTGGCGCGATGTCCTCCGGCTTGCGCGCCGCGACGGATCTCGCAGGCGGCATCATCGCAGGCGCCCTGATCGGGATGCTGGCAGACCGGTGGCTGGGAACCTCGCCGTTCCTGCTGATCATCTTTCTGGTGATCGGGGCCATCGCGGGGCTGCGCTCCGTCTATCGGCTCGGTTCGCGTCCGACCTCCGGGTCCAAGGGCGGCGGGACGAAAGACTGACCGAGGCTGGCGGCCGGAAGGCCGCACGACAAGGGGCTGAAACGACATGGCGGCTGGCGGCGGAATCGATCCGATCCACCAATTCGAGATCAAGCCGATCATCGGCTTGCGGCCGTTCGGCCTCGACCTGTCCTTCACCAATGCCTCGCTGCTGATGGTCGCCATCGTCGCCGTGATCTCGGCGATCATGATCTATGGCTCGAGCCAGCGTTCGGTCGTCCCCGGCCGGCTGCAGTCGCTCGCCGAGATGATCTACGAATTCGTCGCCTCCACCGTCACCGGCGTGATGGGCAAGGAAGGCATGACGTTCTTCCCGCTCGTCTTCTCGCTGTTCATGTTCGTCCTCAGCGCGAACATGCTCGGCATGATCCCGGGCTCCTTCACCGTGACCAGCCACATCATCGTCACGGCCGCCTTCGCCTTCCTGGTGATCGGTACCGTGCTGGTCTACGGCATCGTCAAGCACGGCAGCCACTTCTTCGGCCTGTTCGTGCCGTCGGGCGTGCCGGGCTGGCTGCTGCCCTTCATGGTCCTGATCGAGGCCGTCTCCTTCGTCTCGCGCCCGATCTCGCTCTCGCTGCGTCTGTTCGGCAACATGCTGGCCGGCCACATCGCGCTGAAGGTCTTCGGCGGCTTCGTCGTCGCTCTGCTCGCCGCCGGCGGCGCCGCGACGATCATCGCCCCGCTGCCGCTGCTGCTGGCCGTCGCGCTGACCGCCCTCGAGTTCCTCGTCGCCTTCCTGCAGGCCTATGTCTTCGCGATCCTGACCTGCGTCTATCTCAACGACGCTCTGCACCCCGGCCACTGAGCCGGGCAGAGTTCGCGAGACCCTCCCACCCGCCATCACCTTTTCACACTGGAGAAAGACCATGGATCCCGTTGCAGCCAAGTACATCGGCGCTGGCCTCGCCTCGCTCGGCATGGGCCTCGCCGCCATCGGCGTCGGCACCATCTTCGGCAACTTCCTCTCGGGCGCGCTGCGCAACCCCTCGGCGGCCAACGGCCAGTTCCCGCGCGCCTTCATCGGCGCGGCGCTCGCCGAAGGTCTGGGCATCTTCGCCTTCGTCGTGGCGCTCGTCCTGCTCTTCGTGGTCTGACGCGCTTCTCGACCACCCGCCTTCCCGTCGCGCCCGATCGCCGCTTGGCTGGATCGGGCGCGACTTTTCGAATTCCTTCTGAAAGGCAGCCCATGCCGGTTCGATCTTCACGGTCCGTCAGGCAAGGTTGGGCCGGCTTCGTCGGCTCCGTGCTGACCGCCACGCTGGTGGCCGGGGCAGCCCAGGCCGCGACACCGTCTCTGAGCGGCGAGAAGGCCGCCTTCCCTCCCTTCGACGTCACGACCTTCGCGGGTCAGCTGTTCTGGCTCGCCATTACCTTCGGCGCGCTGTACTGGCTGATGTCGACCATCGCCCTGCCCCGCGTCGGCGCGATCCTCGAGGAGCGTGCGAACACCATCGCCCGCGATCTCGACAATGCCGCCAAGATGCAGGCCAAGGCCGAGGAAACGGCCCTTGCCTATGAGGCGGCCCTGACCGAGGCTCGCAAGAACGCCCAGGGCATCGCCCAGGCCTCGCGCGATGCCGGTGCCAAGGCCTCCGAAGAGCGCCGCCATGCCGTCGAGGCCGATCTCGCGGCCAAGCTGGCGAAGGCGGAAGAGACCATCGCGACCAGCAAGGCCTCGGCCATGAGCGCCGTGCGCGGCCTCGGCAGCGAGGTTGCCGTGGCGATCGTCACCAAGCTGACCGGCAAGGCCCCGAGCGCCGCCGAGGCGTCCGAGGCGGTCGATCAGGTTCTGGCGCGCGGCTGAGGAGAAGACAGATGGATACTCTCTGGGTCGGCGTCGCCTTCGTCATCTTCATCGCCATCCTGGCCTATTTCGGCGTGCCGAAGGCGATCGTCTCGGCGCTCGATTCGCGCGGCGAGAAGGTCGCCCAGGAACTCGCCGAGGCGCGCCGCCTGCGCGTCGAGGCCGAGAAGCTGCTCGCCGAGTACGAGGCCAAGCGCAAGGCCGCCGAGACCGAGGCCGCCAGCATCGTCGCCGCCGCCAACGAGGAGGCCAAGCGCCTCGCCGCCGAGGCCGAGGCCAAGCTGAACGACTTCGTCGCCCGCCGCACCAAGTCGGCGGAGGAGAAGATCGCGCTGGCCGAGAGCCAGGCCGAGGCCGAGGTTCGCGCCGCGGCCGCCGAGGCTGCGACCAAGGCGGCCGAGCTGATCATCCGCTCCCAGGTGGGCGGCAGCACCGGCGACGCGCTCTTTGCCGCCGGGCTGGGCGAGGTCAAGGCCAAGCTGAACTGAGACCTGCCGCACCGCAAGCGACACCGACGCCGCGATCTCCCCGGATCGCGGCGTCTTCGTTTTCGGGACGGCTCAAACGGAGGAAACACCGCATGTGGCTCCTGCGCCGTTTCGCCGCCCTCCTCCTCTGCCTCGCGACACCCGCGCAGGCGCTGGAACAGATCGCTTTCGCGTCACGCGACGGAACCATGCTCTCGGGCTGGCTCGCCCGTCCCGAGGGCAGAGGCCCGTTCCCGGCCGTCGTCGTTCTGCATGGTTGCGCCGGGCTGTGGAGCGCCTCCGGCAAGCTCGCCAGCCGCGACGCGGACTGGACCGCGCGGCTCACCGCGGCGGGCTATGCCGTGCTTCTGCCCGACAGCTTCGGCGCTCGCGGCTTGACGAGCCTCTGCAATGATCGCGACCGCAACCTGACGCCGGCCGGTCGAGCCCAGGACGCGCTCGGCGCCCGTGACTGGCTGGAGCAGCAAGGCTTGGCCGCCGCGGGCCGAGTCGCTCTCATGGGCTGGTCGAATGGCGGCTCGACCGCGCTGGAGGTCGCAGGTCAGCCCGCTGCGGCAGGTCCCGGCGGCTTTCGGGCCGTCATCGCCTTTTATCCGGGCTGCCGAGTCCTGCTGAAACGCGGCTGGGTGGCGCGGGCGCCGACCACGATCCTGCACGGCCTGGCCGACGACTGGACCCCGGCTGAGCCCTGCGAGAAGCTGGCCGCCCAAGGTGGCGCGCGCTTCGTCGGTTATGCCGACGCCTATCACGACTTCGACCATCCCAGCCTGCCGCTGCGCAACCGCAAGGCGGCTTACTCGGAGCGCGCGGACGGGATGGTGACGATCGGGACGAATGCCGAGGCGCGGGCGCAGGCGATCGCCGCGACGATGGCGATCCTCAAAGGCCTGTGAACCGTTTCAGTTCGAGACCGTGAGCGTCCTGCCGGCGCCGGCCCCGACCTTGACAGGACGCGCCGGCGGCGACGTGACAGGCTTGGCTTCGCTAGCCGGCTGCACCGGCTTCGGCCTGGTTTTCCGCGCCAGGATCGTCGAGGTGACGATGCCCTGCGGCGTGTCGAGGCCGTAGATGTCCTCCCGGAACTGGACCATGCCATCGGCGCCCTGCCAGCCCGTGAGATAGACCCAGGCGACCGGCACCGCCTTCTTCAGCGGGATGTTCTTGCGCTCGCCCTTGGCGATCTCGGCCTCGATCGCGGCCGGCGTCCATTCCGTGCCTTCGAGCAGCCAGGCGCCGAGATCGCGCACGCCCTCGACACGGGCACAGCCCGAGGAGTTGAAGCGGACGTCGTTGCGGAAGAGCGACTTCTTCGGCGTGTCGTGGAGATAGACGGCCTCGGTGTTGGGCATGTCGATCTTCATCTGGCCGAGCGAATTGTCCGGGCCGGGATCCTGCCGCACGGTGAAATAGGGCGCGGTCAAGCTGGCCCAATTGACGGTGGCCGGGTCGATCTCGCGGTTCTCGGCGCCGAGCAGGCGCATATGCGACTTCGCCAGGAAGCCGGGGTCCTTGCGCATATGTGGGATGATGTCGGCCTTCACGATCGAGGTCGGGACCGTCCAGGTCGGGTTGAGGTTGACCGAGGTGATGTTGGCCTGGAGCACCGGCGAGGGCCGGTCCGGGCGCCCGACGATGGCGAGATGCCGGCGCTGGACGAGGCCGTTCTCGACCGCCTCGACGCTGGCGCCCGGGATGTTGACCACGACATAGCGTTCCGAAAAGGAAAAGCCGTTGCCCTTCAGCCGCTCGAGCGTGGCGGTGAGCTGGTTGAGGCGGACCTCGACCGGCGTGTTCAGCGCCTTCAGCGTGAGGCGGCCGACGGTGCCGAGATCCGACAGGCCGTGGCGGAGCTGGAAGCGCTTCACCGCGGCGACGACATTCGCGTCATAGACGTCGCCCGGCAGGGCGTCGGCCGGCAGGTCTCCGCTGAGCACGAGGCGCCGCTTCAGCACCGCGACCTCGGGCGCCTGAGCGTCCGGCTTCAGCGCCGTGATGCCGGCCGGCACCTTGGGCCAGCCGCCGCGAACGGCAATGTCCTCATGCGCGATCAGCGCCTCGAGGGTGCGATCATAGGTGTTGGGGCCGTAGCTGGGCTCGTTGGCCCGCGCACCCAGCCCTCCCAGCAGAAGCGCCAGGGCGGCGACGGAAGCTTTGACGAAACGCACCGACATGGACGTGATCCCACACAGCGCCAGAGACGCATGACGGAATCATCCCTCGCGCATGGTCAAGGAAGGCTTAAGGCGTGCTCAGGATTTCGGTAACGGACTGTTACTGGCGGCTCGGGCCGCCAGTAACGATCGTCAACGACTACTCCGCCGCTTCCGCCAAGGGCGCCGGCGGCACCCATTTCAGGACCGGCTGGCGCGCGGCGCGGGTCTCGTCGAGGCGGCGCAGCGGGGCATGGTGGGGAGCCGCGGTGAAGCGTTCCTTGTCGTTGCCCTTCGCCGCCATGGCGAGGTCGCGCAGCGTCGCGATGAAGAGGTCGAGCGAGGCCTTGGACTCCGACTCGGTCGGCTCGATCAGCATGGCGCCGTGGACGACCAGCGGGAAATAAACCGTCATCGGGTGATAGCCCTCGTCGATCATCGCCTTGGCGAAGTCGAGCGTGGTGACGCCGGTGCCCTTCAGCCATTCGTCGTCGAACAGCGCCTCGTGCATCGAGGGGTGATCGGGATAAGGCAGCGACATCAGGTCGGAGAGGCAGGCGCGGATGTAGTTCGCGTTGAGAACCGCATCCTCGGAAGCCTGCTTCATGCCATCCGCGCCATGGCTGAGCATGTAGGTGAGCGCGCGGACATACATGCCCATCTGGCCGTGGAAGGCGGTCATACGGCCGAAGGGAGCCGTGCCCTCCGGCGCGTCGGCGGCGGTCTCGATCAGGCGCGGGGTGCCGCCTTCCAGATGGATGAACGGCACCGGGGCGAAGGGCGCCAGCCGATCCGACAGCACCACCGGCCCGGCGCCCGGCCCGCCGCCGCCATGGGGCGTCGAGAAGGTCTTGTGCAGGTTGATGTGCATTGCGTCGACGCCGAGATCACCCGGCTTGGCCTTGCCGACGATGGCGTTGAAGTTGGCGCCGTCGCAGTAGAAATAGGCGCCGGCCTCGTGCATCGCGGCGGCGATCTCGACGATCTGCGGCTCGAAGATGCCGCAGGTGTTGGGGTTGGTCAGCATGATCGCGGCGATGTCGGGCCCGAGCAGGGCCTTGACGTCCTCGACGGCGACCGTGCCGTCCGGCCGCGCGGGAACCGAGCGCACCGAGAATCCGATCAGGGCCGCGGTCGCCGGATTGGTGCCATGCGCCGATTCGGGGACGAGCACGACATTGCGGGTCGCGCCCTCGCCCTTGGCGGCGATGGCGGCCTTGATCGCCATCATGCCGCAGGCCTCGCCATGGGCACCGGCCTTCGGCGACAGCGCGACCGCCGGCATGCCGGTCAGCGTCATCAGGTAGCGCGAGAGCTCGAGCATGACCTCGAGCGCGCCCGGCACGGTCGAGACGGGCTGGAGCGGGTGCACGTCGGAGAAGCCGGGCATCCGCGCCGTCTTCTCGTTGAGGCGGGCATTGTGCTTCATCGTGCAGGAGCCGAGCGGGAAAAGCCCGGTGTCGATGCCGTAGTTCTTCTGGCTCAGGCGCACGTAATGGCGCATCGCCTCGGGCTCGGAGAGACCGGGCAGGCCGATCTCGCCCTTGCGGGCATGCGCGCCGAGGCGCGACTTGAACGGTGCCGGCGGATCGATGTCGACGCCGGTGGTCTCGGGGTGGCCGATCTCGAAGATCAGCGGCTCGATCTGCTGCAGCGCGCGGTTGCCGGTGAAGGTGGCGTGCGGCTCATGGGCGGACACGGTGCCCTGGGTGGGACGTCCCTGACGGTTCAGCATCACAGCACCTCCGCGAGCGCCGCCACGAAGGCCGCCCGATCCTCGTTCGTGTTGATTTCGGTCGATGCGACGAGCAGCAGGTCGTCGAGCCCGGCGCCGGGCAGCAGGCGCGACACCGGCACGCCGGCGAGGATACCCTTCGCCGCCAGCGCCTCGACGATCTCCGCCGCCGGCTTCGGCAGCTTGACGGTGAACTCGTTGAAGAAGCTCTGGTTGAGCACCGAGACGCCCTTCACCCCGGCCAGCGCATCGACCAGCGCCACGGCGTTGGCGTGGTTGACCTCGGCGAGGCGGGTGAAGCCGGCCTGTCCGAGCAGCGTCATGTGGATGGTGAAGGCCAGCACGCAGAGGCCGGAATTGGTGCAGATGTTCGAGGTCGCCTTGTCGCGACGGATATGCTGCTCGCGGGTGGAGAGCGTCAGCACGAAGCCGCGCTGGCCCGAGGCGTCGACGGTCTCGCCGCAGAGCCGGCCCGGCATCTGGCGGATGTATTTCGACTTGGCGGCGAAGAGCCCGACATAGGGACCTCCGAAGTTCAGCGCGTTGCCGATCGACTGGCCCTCGCCGACGACGATGTCGGCATCCTGTTCGCCGGGCGGCGTCACGGCGCCGAGCGCGACGACCTCGGTGAAGACCGCGATCAGCAGGGCGCCATGGGCATGGGCCTTGGCGGCGATGGGCTTCAGGTCGCGCAGATTGCCGAAGAAGTCCGGCGACTGCACCACGACGCAGGAGGTCTGGTCGTCGATCTGGGCAAGGATGTCCTCGGTGGCCGCGACGTCGGGCGCCAGGGTGACGACCTCGTCATTGGCCATCTCGGAGAGGGTCCGGACGACGTCGGCATAATGCGGGTGGAGGCCACCGGACAGCACCGCCTTGTTCCGCTTGGTGACGCGATGCGCCATCAGCACGGCTTCGCCCGTGCCGGTCGAGCCGTCATACATCGAGGCGTTGGCGACCTCCATGCCGGTCAGGGCCGATACTTGCGTCTGGAACTCGAAGAGATATTGCAGCGTGCCCTGGGCGATCTCGGGCTGATAGGGCGTATAGCTCGTGAGGAACTCCGAGCGCTGGATCAGGTGGTCCACGGTGGCCGGGACGTGGTGCTTGTAGGCGCCGGCGCCGACGAAGAAGGGCACTGAGGAGGCCGAGACGTTGCGGGCCGACATCCGCGCCAGGATGCGCTCGACCTCGAGCTCGCCCTTGGCACGCGGCAGATCGACCGGCGCCTTCAGCAGCTTGTCGGCCGGCACATCGGAGAACAGGGCATCGACGTCGGCGACGCCGATGCGGGCCAGCATGTCCTGCCGGTCGGCATCGCTCAGGGGGAGATAGCGCATGGTGGTTCCTCGAATGGCGTCATGCTCGGGCCTGACCCGAGCATCTCTTCAACCAGGGCCTTTTCGTCACGAGATTCTCGGATCTCCGCTTCGCTGCGTCCGAGAATGACGATGGTCCTCAAAGCGTCTTGAGGTAGTTCTGGTACTCGGCCTCGCTCATCAGGCCGTCCAGCTCGGCGGCGTCCTTGAGCTTGAGCTTCAGGAACCAGCCCTTGCCGGAGGGGTCTTCGTTGACGGTGCCCGGCGCGCCCTCGAGCTCGCTGTTGACGGCCACGACCTCCCCGGAAACCGGCGCATAGACCTCGGAAGCCGCCTTGACGCTCTCGACCACGGCCGCCTCACCGCCCTTCGCGACGGTCTTGCCGATGCTCGGCAGCTCGACGAAGACGACGTCCCCGAGCTGGCCCTGGGCGAAATCGGTGATGCCGACGACGCCGGTCTCGCCCTCGATGCGGATGTATTCGTGATCCTTGGTGTAGCGGGTCTCGGCCATGTCTGGTCTCCGGAGCGAAAAGGGGTTGGAGCGGGTTCAGCGCTTGTAGCGGTTGGGAACAAAGGGCATCGCGGCCACGACGGCCGGCAGAGGCTTGCCCCGCACGATCAGGTGGAGCGGAGTGCCCGGCGCGCTGTGGGCCTTGGCGACGTAGCCCATGGCGCAGGGGGCGTTCAGCGTCGGGCCGAAGCCGCCGGAGGTGACCTTGCCGACGATCTCGCCCTCGGGGGTCGCGATCTCGGCGCCCTCGCGGGCCGGGGCGCGGCCTTCCGGCAGCAGGCCGACGCGGACGCGGCCGACCCCCTCGACGAATTCACGCTGGATGCGCGCGGCACCGGGGAAGCCGCCCTCCTCGCGACGCCGCTTCTGGATCGACCAGGTCAGTGCCGCCTCAACCGGGGAGGTCGTGGTGTCGATGTCGTGGCCATAGAGACAGAGTCCCGCCTCCAGCCGCAGCGAATCACGCGCGCCGAGGCCGATCGGCTTGACGGTCGCATCGAGCAGCAGCGTGTCCCAGATCTCCCCGATCTTCGCGGCGGCGGCCGAAATCTCGTATCCGTCCTCGCCGGTGTAGCCGGAGCGGCTGACATTGGCCTTGATGCCGGCGACCTTCATGGTGCGCGAGGTCATGAAGCCCATCTCGGCCGCTTCAGGCGCGAGCGCGGCCAGCGCGGCCTCGGCGCCTGGCCCCTGCAGCGCGATGAGGCCACGATGCTCGGCGCGGATCAGCTTCACATTGGCGGGGAGACGCGCCTCGATATGGGCGTAGTCCTGCGCCTTGCAGGCGGCGTTGACGACGAGGTAGAGCGCGCCGTCCTCGTCCGGATCGATCGAGCGCGTCACCATCAGATCGTCGAGGATGCCGCCCTCCTCGTTCAGGAGCTGCGAGTAGCGCTGCTTGCCCGGCGCGAGATTGACGATGTCGGCGGGAATCAGCGCCTCGAGCGCGCGCGCCGTGGTCTCGTGATCGGGGCCCACCAGAAAGCACTGGCCCATATGCGAGACGTCGAAGAGGCCGGCCTTCTCGCGCGTCCAGTTGTGCTCGCTCAGGATGCCTGTGGGATACTGGACCGGCATGTCGTAGCCGGCGAAGGGCACCATGCGGGCGCCGAGCGCGACATGGCGGGCATGAAGCGGGGTCTTGAGTATGACGGCCTCGGGCGAAGCCCCGGCATCGGCAACAGCGGCATCCATCGACGGCCCCTTCCAGAGTCGAGCGCAGGCCCCGGACGGATGTGTCCGGAGCGCGCCCCCTCTGTCTTGGAACCTGAGAGATTTCCCCGAGCCGGCCTCATGAGCCGGACAGGTTACACCCGTCGGTGGACGGGGTTGCCCCCGCCGCTTTCCAGAGTGCCAGTTCCCACGCGGTCCGTTTGCCTGAGCGTTTCCGGGGCGGTTGCGCCTTCGGCGCCGGAGCCGGACAAGTCCGGACCCGGTCTCTCCCGCGGGGATGTTGCGGCTGTCGGCACAGATACAAGACGGCGCGCCTTAGTCAATCGAGCGGCTGCCTTCTTAACAGGCAAGCCGCGCGACTCTTTGCAGCGGCCGGGACGCCGCGCTCGCCGATCAGCGCCGGCGCGACCGCGCCGGGGTGGCCGAACCACCGCCGAGGCTGACGATGATCTCGACGTCGCCGCGGCCGGCCGGGACGACGATGCCGTCCTCGACATGCGAGAAGTCGGTGCCGCCCTGGCCGGAGGCGATGGTGCCGCCGACCCGCGCGGCGCGGCGGGCGATCTGCGTGGTGCCACGGGTGACGCTCGTGGTCAGCGTCGCGCCATAGGTGCCGGGGCCGCCGGCCGGGCCGAGCAGGACCCGCCCCTCGACGCCGACCTTCAGGCGATAGCCTCCATTGCCGGTCGGCGTGCATTCGCGGGCGACGTTGAGGATCGAGATCTGGTGACGCAGGCTGCCGCTGTCCTGACCGGACTGGGCGCGCAGGGCAGCGCCGCCATCGGCGATGATCACATCCGGGCAGACCAGCTGCTCTTCGTCATCCTTCGGCAGCTGATCGGGCGGGGGCGGTGTCGTCGACTGGAACATCACGACGTTGCCGAGCGTCTGCAGCGTGCTCGGCTGGCCGGACGAGGAGCCCGAAGAACCGCAGCCGGCAAGGCCGAGGCAGAGGAACGGCAGAGCCAGCAGGCTCGGGCGGCGAAACAGCATCTCACTCACGGCAGGGTCTCCACGCCGGGGCCGAAGCCGTTGAGGGAGACGGGCACGCCCACCCCCTCTTCCGGCGTCTGGAATACGATGAAGGTGGCGTTCTTGCCGCCCTTGAGCTGGCCGAGCAGCGTGTCGTCCATGACGACCTCGGCGACGCAACCGGTGGTCAGGCAGCGCACGAAGCCAGCGCGGCCGATGTCCTTGTCGTCGATCTTTAGGCCGAGGCCGGAGGGCAGCAGCACACCGAGCGGCGCGACGACGCGCAGCAGCCGACTCTTCTGATCGGCGGTCTTCAGCACGATGACGAGAAGCGTCAGATTGGGCCGATCCTCGGCTGCCACATTCTGAACCAGCGCGCACTGCTCGGTCTTCGCGCCGGGGGGCACCTCACAGCGCATCTGCCAGTCGCCATGCGTCGACTTGACCGCGCCCTGGGCCAGAGCATTCCCGCCCGACAGCCCGGCGCCGACGAGCGCGAGGGCCGCCGCGCAGACAGGTCCGATGATCCTACCCATCCCTGCGATTCCTCCAAGGCGGCGAGCCCGCCGCATCCGCAATCCCCGCCCGTCGAATACGAGGATTCGGGCGAAATGCCGACCCGAGCGCGATTGAGCCGCCGCTCGCGACCGGACGCCTGCGTTGGGACCATGCAGGCCCCGCCCTGTCAAGGCGGCAGCCGCCCGCCGCGCCAGTGCGGCCGCGGCGGGCTCGCGCGATTATGCCGCACGAGACGCACCGGCCCCTCGCATCGCCCCACTGGCGCAAGCGTGATCTTTGATTTATCGCAATCCCGAAGAGCAAGGCGGCCTCGCGGCCGCACTCGCCGCGCATGGCTGGGCCGTCGCTACGTTTCCCTCGGGATCCGTGCCGTCGGGTGACATGCGGGGCATGATGAGGAGCGACGTCGGATCGATGCGATTTCTGAGCAGGACCCCAGCCACACTGGCCGCATCGGCCCTCGCCGTCGCCGCGGCACTGCTTCCGGAGGCCGCTCTCGCCGGCACGGGCATGCCGAGCCCCTGGCAGCTCAACCTGCAGGGCGCGGTCACCGAAGTCGCCGCCTATATCCACTGGTTCCACGACTGGCTGAACGTGATCATCTTCGCGATCACGCTCTTCGTGCTGGCCCTGTTGATCTATGTCTGCTGGCGCTTCAGCGAGAAGGCCAATCCGACCCCCTCCAAGACGACGCACAACGCGCTGCTCGAGGTGGCCTGGACGGTCATCCCCGTCCTGATCCTGGTCGTCATCGCGATCCCGTCCTTCCGCTTGCTGAAGCTGCAGCTGGAAGTGCCGCCGGCCGACATCACCGTGAAGGTGACCGGCAAGCAGTGGTACTGGTCCTATGAGTATCCCCAGGACGGCGGCGCCTTCACCTTCGATTCGCTGATGCTCGACGAGAAGCAGCGGGCCGAGGCGATCGCCGGCAACAAGATCGCCGCCGCCGAGGCGCCGCGCCTTCTGGCTGTGGACAACGAGGCGGTCGTGCCGGTCGGCAAGATCGTGCGCGTGCAGGTCACCGCCGCCGACGTGATCCACAAGTTCACCGTTCCGTCCTTCGGCGTGAAGATCGACGCGATCCCCGGCCGCCTGAACGAAACCTGGTTCAAGGCCGATCGCGAGGGCATCTATTACGGCCAGTGCTCCTTCGTCTGCGGACAGAACCACGCCTACATGCCGATCGCCTTCCGCGTCGTCAGCCAGGAGCGCTACGCCGCCTGGCTCGCCGAATCGAAGCAGAAATTCGCGAATGCCGGCGACGCCGCCGGCAAGCTCGCCGCCGCCGGCGAGTGACGCATCCAGAACCCTCGCGGGCCGACAGGCCCGTGCACCACCCGATCTGACCGACTGTCGCGAAGCGATTTCGCACGAGGAGACCAAGGCGATGGCAACAGCGGCTCCGCACGCTCCCGCCCACGGACATCACGACGACGCCCATGCCCATCCGACCGGGTGGCGCCGCTGGCTCTTGTCGACCAACCACAAGGACATCGGCACGCTCTACCTGATCTTCTCGATCATGGCGGGCCTCGTCGGCGGCTTCCTCTCGATCATGATGCGCATCGAGCTGCAGCAGCCCGGTCTGCAGATCTTCGCCAACGGCCAGAGCTACAACGTCTTCGTCACCGGCCACGGCCTGATCATGATCTTCTTCATGGTCATGCCCGCGGTCATCGGCGGCTTCGGCAACTGGTTCGTGCCGCTGATGATCGGCGCGCCGGACATGGCCTTCCCGCGCATGAACAACATCTCGTTCTGGCTGACGGTCGCCGCCTTCGTGCTGCTCGTCATGTCGATGTTCATGGAGGGCGCGCCCGGCGCCCACGGCGTCGGCACCGGCTGGACGATCTATCCGCCCTTCTCCTCCTCCGGCCATCCGGGCCCGGCGGTCGATTTCGGCATCTTCTCGCTTCACCTCGCCGGCGCGGCCTCGATCCTCGGCGCGATCAACTTCATCACCACCATCCTGAACATGCGCGCGCCGGGCATGACGCTGCACAAGATGCCGCTCTTCGCCTGGGGCGTGCTGGTGACGGCGTTCCTGCTGCTGCTGGCTCTGCCGGTGCTCGCCGGCGCCATCACCATGCTGCTGACCGACCGCAACTTCGGCACGACCTTTTACGACCCGGCCGGCGGCGGCGACCCGATCCTGTACCAGCACCTGTTCTGGTTCTTCGGTCACCCCGAAGTGTACATCATGATCCTGCCGGCCTTCGGCATCATCAGCCACATCATCTCGACCTTCTCGAAGAAGCCGATCTTCGGCTATCTCGGCATGGCCTACGCCATGGTCGCGATCGGCGTCGTCGGCTTCATCGTGTGGGCGCACCACATGTACACCGCCGGCCTCTCGCTCAACACGCAGCGCTACTTCGTGTTCGCGACGATGGTCATCGCGGTGCCGACCGGCATCAAGATCTTCTCCTGGATCGCGACGATGTGGGGCGGCTCGATCCGCTTCACCGCGCCGATGATCTGGGCGATCGGCTTCATCTTCCTGTTCACCGTCGGCGGCGTGACCGGCGTGGTGCTGGCCAATGCCGGCGTCGACCGCTCGCTGCACGCGACCTATTACGTCGTGGCGCATTTCCACTACGTGCTGTCGCTCGGCGCCGTGTTCGGCATCTTCGCGGGCTTCTACTACTGGTTCCCGAAGATGAGCGGCTATGTGATCCCGGACTGGATCGGCAAACTGCACTTCTGGGTCGCCTTTTTCGGCGCCAACCTGCTGTTCTTCCCGCAGCACTTCCTCGGCCTGGCCGGCATGCCGCGTCACTATGTGGACTATCCGGATGCCTTCGCCGGGTGGCATTTCTGGTCGTCGATCGGCTCCTACATTTTCGCCGCCGGTCTGCTGATCTTCTTCTACGGCGTGTATGTCGCCTTCTCCCGCAAGGAGCTCGCCGGCGACAATCCGTGGGGCGAAGGCGCGACGACGCTGGAGTGGACCCTGTCCTCGCCGCCGCCGTTCCACCAGTTCGAGACGCTGCCCCGCATCAGCGGCTCGGACCACTAAAGACCATAGGCGGCGGGCCCTCAGGCCCGCCGCCGCCCTTCCCCCGAGCGCCCCCTCACGGCGTTCCGGAGACGGGCGGCCCTGCCGCGAAGCTTCCCCCGGCGCTCGACAGCGTCGCCAAGGACAAAGACGACCGAACCGATGTCTGCTGCCTTCGAGACCCGCACCGACGGCGTTGCCCTGACCTCGACCGGCGAGGCGCGCGACTTCTTCGCGCTGCTGAAGCCGCGGGTGATGTCGCTCGTCATCATCACCGCCATGGCCGGCATGGCGACGGCGCCGGGCTCGGTGCACCCCGTCATCGCGCTGGCCTCGCTGCTGGCGATCGCGGTCGGCGCCGGCGCCTCGGGCTGCCTCAACATGTGGTACGATGCCGACATCGACCAATTGATGTCGCGCACCGCCAAGCGCCCGATCCCGTCCGGTCGCGTGCTGCCCTCCGAGGCGCTGGCCTTTGGCCTGACGCTGTCGATCGGCTCGGTGCTGGTGCTCGGCCTCGTCGCCAATTTGCTGGCGGCGGCGATGCTCGCCTTCACGATCTTCTTCTACGCCGTCGTCTACTCGATGTGGCTGAAGCGCTGGACGCCGCAGAACATCGTCATCGGCGGTGCCGCCGGCGCCTTCCCTCCCATGATCGGCGAGGCCGTCGTCACGGGCGATCTCGGCCTCCATTCGATCGTGCTGTTCGCGATCATCTTCCTGTGGACGCCGCCGCATTTCTGGGCGCTGGCCCTCGTCAAGGCGGCCGATTACGGCCGCGCCGGCATCCCGATGATGCCGAACGCCGCCGGCCCGGCCGCGACGCGCCGCCAGATCGTGCTCTACACGCTGCTGATGGCCCCCGTAGCCGTTCTGCCGGCGCTGATGGGCTTCGCGGGCCTGGCCTATTTCGTCGTCTCGGTGACGACGGGCCTGGCGATGATCGTGCTGTCGCTGCGCGTCTGGCGCCGGACCGAGGGCGAGGCCGCCACCAAGGCCTGCTGGTCGCTGTTCGGCTTCTCGATCCTCTATCTCTTCGGGCTGTTCGCCGTGCTGCTGGTCGAGAACGGCCTCGGGCTGATGTGGGCGCTGCCGAAGGTGATCGGATGAGCGCGCCGCAGAAGCAGACGCCGCCGGCCGCCTTCTCGCCGGAGGACATGGCCCGGCGCCGTCGTCGCTCGATCGCGCTCGCCCTCGTCTTGGGCGGGCTCGTGGTGTTCTTCTTCGTCGTGACGCTGGTGAAAACCGGCCCCGTCATTCTCAACAGGCCGCTGTGATGGACAAGCCCGCCTCAGCCCCGCAACGCCCCCAGAACCTCGGCCGCACCGCGCTGATCTGTACCGGCGTCGTGATGGGCATGACGGGCCTCTCCTTCGCGGCCGTGCCGCTCTACGACATGTTCTGCCGTGCGACCGGCTTCGGCGGCACGCCGAAGATCGGCACCGCCGCGGCGGGCAAGATCCTCGACCGGACGATGTCGGTGCGCTTCGACGCGAACGTCGCGCCGGGGCTGGGTTGGAAGTTCGAGGCCGAGAGCCCCGAGATCAAGCTGCGGGTCGGCGAGACCAAGACGGTGTTCTACAAGATCACCAACCGCACCGACCGTCCGACGACGGGCATCGCGAGCTACAACATCGCGCCCGACAAGGGCGCGGCCTTCTTCGTCAAGATCCAGTGCTTCTGCTTCACCGAGCACACGCTGCAGCCGGGCGAGAGCCTCGAGGCGCCGGTGGTGTTCTACATCGACCCCGAGATCGCCGATAAGCGCGAGCTCGACGGGCTGAAGGCGATCACGCTCTCCTACACCTATTTCCCATCGAAATCGGGACAGCCGCTGGCCCAAAGCGGGGGCAACCCCGTGAAGGATGACGCGGGCAAGACGAACCTGTAGAGACTTGCGCTGTAACGAGCGCTGCAAAAGCCGGACGCGGAGACTGTAGATGGCCGGGGCCCAGACCAAGAATCACGATTACCACCTCGTCGATCCGAGCCCGTGGCCGCTGATCGGCTCGATCAGCGCGACGGTCATGGCGACGGGCGCCGTGATGTGGATGAAGGCGATGACGCTGGGCGGGATGAAGCTCGGCCCGCTCGTCTTCGGCCTCGGCACGCTCGGCGTGCTCTACACGATGCTCTCCTGGTGGATGGATGTCGTCCGCGAGGCCGAGAAGGAAGGCCACCACACCCGCGTGGTGCAGATGCACCATCGCTACGGCATGCTGATGTTCATCGCCTCCGAGGTGATGTTCTTCGTCGCCTGGTTTTGGGCCTTCTTCGACGCCAGCCTCTTCGCCGGCGAGGCGATCAACTACACCCGCAAGGAGTTCACCGGCGGCGTCTGGCCCCCGACCGGCATCCAGACCTTCGACCCCTGGCACCTGCCCCTGCTCAACACGCTGATCCTGCTGACCTCGGGCACGACCGTGACCTGGGCCCATCACGCGCTGATCCATGGCGACCGCAAGGGCCTGAAGCAGGGTCTTTGGCTGACCGTGATCCTCGGCGTGCTCTTCACCGCCTGCCAGGTCTACGAGTACTCGCACGCCGCCTTCGCCTTCAGCGGCCACATCTATGGCGCGACCTTCTATATGGCGACGGGTTTCCACGGCGCGCATGTCGTGATCGGAACGATCTTCCTCGCGGTCTGCCTGTACCGGGCCTATCTCGGCCACTTCAAGCCGCAGCAGCATCTCGGCTTCGAGTTCGCGGCCTGGTACTGGCACTTCGTCGACGTGGTCTGGCTGTTCCTCTTCGCCGCGATTTATGTCTGGGCGGCGGGCACCCCTGCGGCGCACTGAGGCAAGCCGCCATCAGAACCCTGGAAAGGCGGCCTCGGCCGCCTTTCGCTTTTCAGGAGGCCGCCATGGCCGAGGACCACGCCCATCTCCCCTCGCCCTATTCGACCGGCCTCGCCGGCCGCTGCCCGCGCTGCGGCGAGGGCAAGCTGTTCGAGGGCTTCCTGAAGCTGCGGCCACGCTGCGTGGCCTGCGGGCTCGACTACGGCTTCGCCGATTCGGCTGACGGGCCGGCGGTCTTCATCATGCTGATCGCGGGCTTTGCCGTGCTGGGCGCGGCGCTGGCGGTCGAGATCGCCTATGAGCCGCCGATCTGGCTTCATCTGGTGATCTGGCTGCCGCTGGCGGTGATCGTCTGCCTCGCCCTGCTGCGGCCGATGAAGGGCCTCGCCGTGGCGCTGCAATATGTCCACAAGGCGCAGGAAGGCAGGCGCGAACAGTGAGCGAGACCGCCCCCTCGGCAGCCCCCTCCCCGCGCCGGCCGCGCCTGCTCTGGCCGGCGCTGCTCTCGATTCTCGGCGTCGCGATCCTGTGCTCGCTCGGCAGCTGGCAGATCGCGCGGATGAGCGAGAAGCGGGCCTTCATCGAGCGGCTGACCGCGCAGGCGGCCGGCGCGCCCGCCGCCATGCCGGCCAGCGCGAGCTGGGCTTCGCTCGACCCCGTCGCCCTCGACCTGACGCGGGTGAGCGCGAAGGGAACCTTCATCGACGGCCCCTTTGCCGGGGTCCGCACCACCATCGCCGCCGGGGAGCGCGGCACGCGCCAGCTCGCCGGCTTCGGCCGCTGGATCTTCCAGGGCTTCCGGCTCGACGATGGCGGCGTCATCCTGGTCAATCGCGGCTTCGTGCCGGAAGGCCGGCTCGGCGAGATCAAGCCGGCCTCGGGCCCGGCGACGGTCACCGGCTTCCTGCGCGCAGCCGAGGCCCGCGGTTCCTTCACACCGGCCGACCTGCCGGCGCAGCGCGAGTTCTACACCCGCGACCCCGCCGCCATCGCCGCCTCGCTCGGCTTGGGAGCGGCCGCGCCGTTCTATCTCGAGGCCGAGCGCCAGGGCGACGGGCTGACGCCCCCGGCCGGCGTCGACGCCAAGGAGCTGATCGCGCGCATTCCCGACAACCACCTCTCCTATGCGCTGACCTGGTTCGGGCTGGCGCTGACGCTGATCGGGGTGTTCGCGGCGTTTGCCTGGCAGGGGCGCAGGAAGGGCTAGGACATCGATTGAGAAGTCGCGCCCGTCACAACAGGCCGTCATCCTGGACGAGCCGCGCAGCGACGAAGTCCGGGATCCATCCTAGGGGATCGACGCTGCTCTATGATGGATCCCGGTCGACCTCCGGTCGCCCAGGATGACGTGCCAGAGCTGGCGACAGCTGAGTGCTTCGAACAGTTCGACCGCTATCGCGTTCAAGGCTTTGCCCTCGCCGGCCGGCGGGCCTATAGCTGTCCTCACGCCGACATCACGCCAGACCACCGAGACAAGACGCCGTGCTGCATGTGTCCACCCGCGGGGAGGCTCCCGCCCTCTCCTTCTCCGATGCGCTGCTGGCCGGGCTCGCCCGCGATGGCGGGCTCTATGTGCCCAAGGCCTGGCCGACGCTGACGGCCGACGAGATCGCCGGCTTTTCCGGCCGCAGCTATGCCGACGTTGCCGAGCGGATCATCGGCGCGCTGGCCGATGGCGATGTCGAGGGGTCGGCGCTGTCGGCGATGATCGCCGAGGCCTATGCCACCTTCCGGCACCCGGCCGTCTGCCCGCTCAACCAGATCGGCGACAATCTCTTCGTGCTGGAGCTGTTCCACGGCCCGACGCTCGCCTTCAAGGACGTGGCGATGCAGTTGCTCGGGCGGCTGATGGACCATGTGCTGAAGCTGCGCGGCGAGCGCGCCACCATCGTCGGCGCGACCTCGGGCGACACCGGCGGCGCAGCGATCGACGCCTTCAAAGGCCTCGAGCGGGTCGATGTCTTCATCCTCTATCCGCAGGGCCGCGTCTCGGACGTGCAGCGCCGGCAGATGACGACGGTCGAAGCCGACAATGTCCATGCGGTCGCGGTCGAGGGCACCTTTGACGACTGCCAGAACCTGGTGAAGGCGCTGTTCAACCACCACGCCTTCCGCGACGAGATCGGACTGTCGGGCGTGAACTCGATCAACTGGGCCCGCATCGCGGCGCAGGTGGTCTATTACTTCACCTCCGCCGTCTCGCTCGGCGCGCCCGGCCGCAAGGTGTCCTTCGCCGTGCCGACGGGGAACTTCGGCGACGTGCTGGCGGGTTACGTCGCCAAGCGCATGGGCCTGCCGGTCGAGCGGCTGCTGATCGGCACCAACAGCAACGACATCCTGGCGCGCACGCTCGCCAGCGGCGTCTACGAGATGAAGGGCGTGCATGCCACGACCTCGCCCTCGATGGACATCCAGATCTCCTCGAATTTCGAGCGGCTGCTGTTCGAAGCACATGGCCGCGATGGCGCGGCCGTGCGGCGGCTGATGCAGTCGCTGCAGCAATCGGGGCGCTTCGAGATCGCGGCCGAGCCGCTGGCCGCCATCCGCGCCGAGTTCGACGCCACCGGCATCGACGAGGCGGCGACCTCGGCCGAGATCGGCCGTACCTGGCGGGAGGCCGGCTATCTGCTCGATCCGCATACCGCGGTCGGCGTCGCGGCGGCGCGCGGCGGGCTCGCGCGCGATCCGGCGACGCCGATGATCGTGCTCGGCACGGCCCACCCGGCCAAGTTCCCCGCGGCGGTGAAGGCGGCGAGCGGCGTCACGCCCGCTTTGCCGGCGCATCTCGGCGATCTGATGGAGCGCGAGGAGCGCTTCACGCTGCTGCCCAACGACCAAAGCGCGATCGAGGCCTTCGTGCGGGCCAAGGCGCGGGCGGTGCGGAGCGCGGCGGCATGAGCGCGGAGATGAGCGCGGCCGGGCCGGACGAGATCGGGGAAGTCGTGGCGAGCGGCGCGCGCGGCGCCCATGACCCCTCCGTCGGGCTGACCACGCTGCCGTCCGGCCTGCGGATCGTCTCGCAGCGCATGGACCATGCCGCGACCGTCTCGCTCGGCATCTGGATCGGCGCCGGCTCGCGCGACGAGCTGCCCCATGAGCACGGGCTCGCCCATCTGCTCGAGCATATGGCCTTCAAGGGGACGGCGCGTCGGAGCGCGCTGCAGATCGCGGAAGAGATCGAGAGCGTTGGCGGTGATCTAAACGCCGCGACCTCGGTCGAATACACTTGCTACACCGCCCGCGTGCTGGGGTCCGACCTGCCGCTGGCGGTCGACATCCTCTCCGACATCCTCACCGCCTCCTCGCTGACCGAGGACGAGCTGAAGCGCGAGAAGGGCGTGATCCTGCAGGAGATCGGCGCCGTGCAGGATACGCCGGACGATCTCGTCTATGACCGCTTCCTGCAGGCGGCCTTCCCGGACCAGCCGCTGGGCCGGCCGATCCTGGGCACCGCCGAGACGGTGAAGAGCTTCACCCCCGACGCGATCCGCGCCTATCTCGCGCGGCACTACCATGCCGGCAACATGGTGCTGGCGGCGTCGGGCGCGGTGGATCACGGGGAGCTGGTCGCACTGGCTGAGCAGCATCTTGCCGCCCTCCCCGCCAGTCCCGCCACGCCGCCCGCCCGCGAGGAGGGCCATTATCGCGGCGGCGAGGCGCGCGTCGGCAGCGACGAGGAGCAGGTCCATCTCGTGCTCGGCTTCCCGGGCCAGTCCTTCAAGGACGGGGCGCATTATCCTCTGCAGATCTTCTCCTCGGTGCTCGGCGGCGGGCTGTCCTCGCGGCTGTTCCAGGAGGTGCGCGAGAAGCGCGGGCTCGCCTATGCGATCGACGCCTTCCACTGGCCCTTCTCCGATTGCGGCGTCTTCGGCATCGGTGCCGGCACGGCGCCGGAGGATGTGGGCGAGCTGATCGAGGTCGCGCTCGCCTGCCTGCGGCAGGCGGCGGAGGACACGACGGAGGCCGAGGTCGCCCGCGCGCGGGCGCAGATGAAGGTCGGGCTGCTGGCCTCGCTCGAAAGCCCCGGCGGCAAGCTCGATCAGATGGCGCGCCAGGTGCTGCTGTTCGGCCGGGCGATCCCGCGCGAGGAGCTGGCGGCGCGGCTCGACGCGGTGACGCTGGAGGATGTCCGCGCGGCCGGGCGCTCGCTGCTCGGCCACCAGCCGACGGTGGCGGCGGTCGGCCCGCTCAAGGGCCTGCCTCCGGCCAAGGCGCTCAAACATGCGGCGCGGGCGGGCGCGTGACGCCATGGCGCTGTTCCGCTTCTCGACAGAGCCGCCGACACGCCCGCTGATCCGGACCGAGAACCTGATCCTGCGGGCGCCGCAGGCCTCGGACTACGCGGCCTGGTCGCTGCTGCGCATCGAGAGCCGCGCCTTCCTGACGCCCTGGGAGCCGGTCTGGAACGAGGACGACCTGACGCGCAACTCCTTCCGCCTGCGGGTCAAGCGGGCGGCGCGCGAGATCGCTGCCGACGAGGCCTATTCGCTGTTCGTGCTCGACGCCCGCAGCGAGATGCTGCTCGGCGGGCTGACGCTCGGGCTGGTGCGACGCGGCGTCGCCCAGGCCTGTACGCTCGGCTACTGGATGGGCGCGCGCCATGCCGGCAAGGGGCATATGAGCGAGGCGGTGCGCGGCGCGCTGCGCTTCGCCTTCCAGGATCTGGCGCTGCACCGCGTCGAAGCGGCCTGCCTGCCGAACAACGAGCCCTCGCGGCGCCTGCTCGAGCGCGTCGGTTTCCGGCATGAGGGGCTCGCACGCTCCTATCTACGCATCAACGGCGCCTGGGCCGATCATCTGCTCTATGCCGCGCTCGCCAGCGACCGGCTGCCGGGCGAGGGACGATGAGCCGGCGCGGCGAAGGTTGGGGAGGCCGGGGCGACCATGCCTTGTCCTCGCCACGAGCCGCCGATAGGACTGGCTTCCGACGCCGCATGACCGTTCCCCGATCCAGATACGAGCGCAGCTTGACCCTCACCGACCGATGCCTCCGCTTCGGCCTCGCCGTCGCCGGGCTCGCGCTCTGGTTCGTTCTCGCCGCGGCCGCCCCGGCCGCCGCGGTGGAAGCGGTCCGCGTGCCTGTCGACGCGCCGGTGCTCGATCTGACCAATGTCGTCGAGCGCAACAAGTCCGATGGCGACGTCATCCAGATCTCGACCGCGCCGGGCCCCGACGGGATCGTGCGCCGCATCGCTGTCAGGGCGCGCGAATCGGGCGCGCGGCCGGACTGGATCGTCTTCGCGCTGACCAATGATTCCGACGAGCAGATCGACCGGCTGCTGGTCGCGCCCTTCCACCGGCTGATCGGCTCGGGCGTGATCTGGCCGGATCTCGGCGACAGCCGCATCGAGGCCGTGACCGCGAGCCAGGGGCTCTCTCCCGAGCGGGAGGCCAGCCCCGACGCCGATGTCTTCCTGATCACACTCGACCCCGGCACGACGGTGACCTTCGTCGCCGAGCTGAAGTCCGGCAACCTGCCGCAGCTCTATCTCTACGAGCAGGAAGCCTATCGCCAGAAGACCAACGGGCTGACGCTCTACAAGGGCATCATCATCGGCATCGCCGGCCTGCTGGCGCTGTTCCTGACGATCATCTTCGTGGTCAAGGGCGCGGTGATCTTCCCGGCCGCGGCGGCGCTGGCCTGGGCGGTGCTGGCCTATGCGGGGCTCGATTTCGGGTTCTTCCAGCGCATCTTCCCGCTGACGCCCGCGATCGAGCGGATCTACCGGGCCGGCGCCGAGGTGGTGCTGGCGGCGACGCTGCTCGTCTTCCTCTTCGCCTATCTCAACCTGGCGCGCTGGCATGTGCGCTACAGCCACGTCACCATCGTCTGGATGCTGGGGCTCGCCGCGCTTGTCGGGCTGGCCGTCGTCGATGCGCCGATGGCGTCCGGCATCGCGCGCATCTCGATCGCGGCCGTGGCGGCGGTCGGCTTCGTGCTGATCCTGCATCTCGCCACCCATGGCTATGAGCGCGCGGTGATGCTGATCCCGACCTGGTTCCTACTCGCGGTCTGGGTGACCGCGGCGGGCTTCACGGTGACCGGCCAGTTCCAGCGCGATCTGGTCGCGCCGGCGCTGCTCGGCGGGCTCGTGCTGATCGTGCTGCTGATCGGCTTCACCGTGATCCAGCACGCCTTTGCCGGCAGCGGGCTGTCGCAGGGGCTGGTTTCGGATACGGAGCGCCGTGCGCTGGCGCTGTCCGGCTCGGGAGACCTCGTCTTCGACTGGGACGTCAGCGCCGACAAGATCTTCGTCTCGCCGCAGATCGAGACGCTGCTCGGCCTGCCGCGCGGCGCGCTCGAAGGCTCGGCCTCGCGCTGGTTCGAGCACATGCATGTCGCCGACCGCGACCGCTATCGCGTCTCGCTCGACGCCGTGCTGGAGCAGCGCCGCGGCAAGCTCAATCTCGACCTGCGCCTGCGGGCGGCCGGCGGCAACTACCACTGGTTCAACCTCAAGGCGCGGCCGGTGATCGGCTCCGATGGCGAGGTCGTGCGCGTCATCGGCACGCTGGCCGACGTCACCGAGCAACGCACCGCGCAGGAGCGGATGCTGCACGACGCGGTGCATGACAACCTGACCGGCCTGCCCAACCGCAAGCTGTTCCAGGACCGGCTCTCGGCCGTCTTCGGCTTCTGCCGCGCCGACGAGACGATCCGCCCGACGGTGCTCGTCATCGACATCGACCGCTTCAAGCAGGTCAACGAATCGGTCGGCTTCTCGGCGGGGGATTCCATCCTGCTGACGCTGGCGCGCCGGCTCGGCCGGTTGCTGCGGGCGCAGGATACGCTGGCCCGCATCGGTGGCGACACCTTCGCGATGATCCTCGTCTCCGAGCGCGACCCGGAGCGCATCCTGGCGCTGGCGGAACTCGTGCGCCGTGCCGTCTCGACGCCGATCACCTTTGCCGAGCGCGAGATCCTGCTGACGCCCTCAGTCGGGCTCGCCTTGTTCGATCCGGCCCCGGCGGCGCGTAAGGACGACGCGCTGAAGAACGCCGAACTCGCCATGGCCCATGCCAAGCGCCAGGGCGGCAACAAGATCGAGGTCTTCGTGCCGGCGATGCGGACCGACCGCAACGACCGGCTGGCGCTGGAGAGCGATCTGCGCCGGGCGATCGAGCGCGGCGAGATCCAGGTGATGTACCAGCCGATCGTGCGGCTGGAAGACCGCACCATCGCCGGCTTCGAGGCGCTGGTGCGCTGGGACCATCCGCGCGAGGGCCGGCTGATGCCGGCGGATTTCCTCGCCATCGCCGAAGAGACCGGGCTGATCGTCGATCTCGGCGTCTATGTGATGGACCGCACGGCCCGCGAGCTGGAAGCCTGGCAGGCGGCGCTCGAGGTCGATCCGCCGATCTTTGCCAGCGTCAACGTCTCGAGCCGGCAGCTGCTGCGCCACGACCTGCTGCACGACGTGAAGACCGTGTTGGCTCGCCGGCGCATCCTGCCCGGCACGCTCAAGCTCGAGATCACCGAGAGCCTGGTGATGGAGAACCCGGAATATGCCGCGCAGATGCTCTCGCGCATCCGCGATCTCGGCGCCGGCCTCTCGCTCGACGATTTCGGCACCGGCTATTCCTCGCTGTCCTATCTGCAGCGCTTCCCCTTCGACACGATCAAGGTCGACCAGAGCTTCGTGCGGCAGATGGGCAGCGGCAAGCCGCCGGTGATCCTGCGCTCGATCGTGCAGCTCGCCGCCGACCTGCGCATGGATGTGGTAGCGGAAGGGGCGGAGACCGAGTCGGACGCGATCGAGCTCTACCAGCTGGGCTGCCAATACGCGCAGGGCTACATCTTCGGCCAGCCGATGAGTGCAGCGGAAGCGCGAAGGCTGATGGGCGCGGCGGCGGCCAGTTCAAGCGAGGCGGCATAAAGAGCGGGCGCCATGCCCGGACCCGAGCCGAGCATGACCAGAAACCCGACCCCGGCTCTGCGCTGCCCTTCGCCTGAAAACGGCGGATGGCCTTCAGGCGTGGCCCGCCTCGCTTGAGAGGAACGCCGGGTCGATCCCGATCTTGCCGAGCGCGCGGGCGTATTTGGTCTCGACGCCGTCGTCGAACAACAGGGCCGGATCGGCGGCGCAATGCAGCCAGCCATTGGCCTGGATCTCGGATTCGAGCTGGCCGGCGCCCCAGCCGGCATATCCCAGCGCCAGCACCGCGCTCTCCGGCCCGCTGCCGATAGCGATGGCGCGCAGGATGTCGAGCGTCGCAGTCAGGCAGATGCCATCGTCGATCGGCAGCGTCGCCGATTCGAGGAAGAAATCCGCCGTGTGCAGCACGAAGCCGCGCTTGGTCTCGACCGGGCCGCCGCGCAGCACCTGCAGCTTTTCGGCCTGGCTCGGCAGCCGAATCAGCTCCTCGGAGGGGATGACGTCGAGCTGGACGAGAAGATCGGGAAAGCGCGTATCGGCGGCGGGCTTGTTGACGATGATGCCCATCGCCCCATCCTCGGAATGGGCGCAGACATAGACGACGCTGCGGCTGAAGCGCGTATCGGCCATGCCGGGCATGGCGATGAGGCACTGCCCGTCGAGATAGCTGCGGCCGCTGAGGCGCTGGTTCGAGCCGATCTTCATGACGCCATGCTAAATCAAATCCGGCGGCGCTGGAAACAGGCTTCGCGTTGCGGCAGCGTCTCTTTGCGACCGCTCGCGTCAGGATCACGCGATTGTTCGTGCTGGCATGGCGGATTTTGTCGCAATTCGCGGCTAGGTCTCATAAATGTCTGCTGTGCAACGTCTTCTCACCCTCCTCGCGGTGCTCGCCGCCGCGCTGGCGACGCCCGCCCTCGCTCAGGAAGCGGCGATGTCGCCCTGGTCGAAGGGTGACCACGCGTCGCTGCGTCTCATCGCCGGCGCGACCGCCGCCTCCGGCAAGCAGCGCGTCGGTGTCGAGATCCTGATGGCGCCGGGCTACAAGACCTATTGGCGCAGCCCCGGCGATTTCGGCGTGCCGCCCGTGTTCGACTGGAGCGGATCGACCAATATCGGCGGGCTCGATGTGCGCTGGCCGGCGCCCGAGCGCTTCGAGGACGGGAACGGCCATTCGCTGGGCTATGTCGGCGAGGTGGTGATCCCCGTCTCCGTCCAGCCGGCCGACCCGGCCAAGCCGGTGATGCTGGTGCTGAAGCTCGACTACGCCGTCTGCGAGAAGATCTGCATCCCCGTCAAGGGAGAGGCCCGCCTGTGGCTCGAGCCGGGCGTGACCTCCGTGACGTCGCCGCGGCTCGAGAGCTTTGAGGCGCGCGTGCCGGCGCCGGTGAAGCTGGGGCCGCAGAAGACGAGGATCTCCGTCCTCGAGGCGAAGCTCGACGAGGGCGCGATCGAGCCCGGCCTGCGCCTCGTGCTGCAGGCCCCTCCCGAGGGCAAGGTCGAGGACGTGTTCATCGAGGGGGCTGGGATGTGGTCCTTCGGCAAGCCGACACTGAGCCTCCAGCCGGACGGCACGACGCTGGCGCTACTGCGCATCGTCGACCGGCCCAAGGGCGCGGCGGGGCCGATTCCCTTCATCATCACCGTGCGCGGCAAGCCCGCCGCGATCGAGACGCGGCTCGATCTCGACATCCCCGCCGCCAAGCCCTAATCGGTTGGCCGGGCGGCTGCTGCCGCAGGGCCTTCACGGAGAACAGGCGCGATGACCATCAAGGTGGGTGACAAGCTTCCGCAGGCGACGTTCCGGCTCATGGGGCCCGAGGGACCGGTGGCCAAGACCACCGACGAGCTCTTCGCCGGCAAGACCGTCGTGCTCTTCGCCGTGCCCGGCGCCTTCACGCCGACCTGCCACAAGAACCATCTGCCGGGCTTCATCGCCAAGTCGGCCGAGATCAAGGCCAAGAATGTCGACGCGATCATGGTGACCAGCACCAACGACGTCTTCGTCATGGACGCCTGGGCCAAGGCGACCGGCGGCGCCGGGCTGATCGAGTTCCTCTCCGACGGCAATGCCGACTTCGCCAAGGCGATCGGCCTCTCGCTCGACGGCTCGGGCTTCGGCCTCGGCACCCGCTCGCAGCGCTACTCGATGATCGTCAAGGACGGCGTCGTCGACAAGCTGAACGTCGAGGACGGACCCGGCAAGGCCGACATCTCCGGCGCCGAAGCCCTGCTCGCCCAGCTCTGAGCCCAGGCGTTTCCCTCATCGAGCCCGCGTCGCCCGCAAGGATGGCGCGGGCTTTTTGCTGGGCGGGAGGGGGGATCCGCCTGAGGCGCCGCAGCGTCTATCGGCTAACGTCGTCGCAGGAAGCTGCTGCCGTTCCGGTGGCCTGGCGGGAGTGATCGACTGTGAGAAGCGAAAAGCAGAAGATGCTGGCGGGCGAAGCCTACCGGCCCGGTGATCCGGAACTCCAGGCGGATGCCCAGCGTGCCCGCGCGTGGATGGTCCGCTACAACACCACCCTGGCGGCATCACCCGACGAGCGGCGGGTGATGCTACGCGAATTGTTTGCTCATGTCGGCGAAGGTGCCGTCGTGCGTCCGCCTTTCCATTGCGATTACGGCCAGCACATCTCTCTCGGCGATGGCGTCTTCTTGAATTTCAACTGCGTCATCCTCGACGTCGCTCCCGTGGTGATCGGCGCCCTGACGCAGGTCGGGCCCGGCGTGCAGTTCCTCACCGCCGACCATCCGCGCGATCCGAAACTTCGGCGCGCCGGGGTCGAGAGCGGCCTCCCCATCACCATTGGGGCGAATGTCTGGATCGGTGGCGGCGCGCTGATCCTGCCGGGTGTCACGGTGGGGGATGATGCCATCATCGGAGCGGGGGCCGTCGTCACCCGCAACGTGTCCGCAGGGACGACCGTCATGGGCAATCCAGCCCGACCGCGCGGCAAGGCCTGACGGGTCATTGACCTCTCTCGCCATTCGCGGCGGGAGCGCGCGACGCATGACTGCCTCGACGAGGTCACGACTGACAAAAGGGAAGGCAAGAGGCGCTGGTCGCCACGTGGCGCCATCCCACGCCCCCGCCCTGATCGATCCGATCTCGCTTCGTCATGAGACAGCCCGGCGGGGCGGCGTTAGGCTTCGCCGAGATCGCCGGAGCCTGCCATGACCGCCCTGACCGCCCTGACCATCCGCCCCCTCGCCCGATCCGACCGCGCCGGCTGGGACCCGCTCTGGCAGGGCTATCTGACCTTCTACAAGGCGACGCTGCCGGCCGGGACCGACGACGTCACCTTCGCCCGGCTGACCGGCGGCCGCGAGCCGATGGGCGGTTTTGTGGCGGAGCGCGAGGGCACTTTGATCGGCCTCGTCCATTGGGTGATCCACCGCACCACCTGGCGCGAGGCTGATATCTGCTATCTGCAGGACCTCTTCACCGCACCCGAAGCGCGCGGAACCGGCGCGGGGCGCGCGCTGATCGAGGCTGTCCGGCAGATGGCGCAGGCCAAGGGGTGCTTTCGCGTCTACTGGCAGACGCATGAGAGCAATCTGCCGGCGCAGGCGCTCTACGACAAGATCGCCGACAAGTCCGGCTTCATCGTCTATCGCCAGCCGCTCGGCTGAAAGGTCCGGCGCGCAGGGCATGGACGCAGCGTGCGCCAGCCCCTATCCCGATCCCGGCGCCTGACAAGGCGGCTGGAATGGAGATGGCGATGCGGGCGGCGGGACTGGCATTTCGGGCGATCATCGCGCTCGCGGCGCTCAGCATGATCGGCAGCGGGCTCGTGCTGCTCGGCGAGGCCGGCACCAATCTGCTGGCGGCGGCGCGCGCCATGCTGGCGAACGACCACGCCCAGAGCACGATCTCGCTGGTGATGAAGACGATCGACGAATGCCTGTTCGCGGTCATCATCACCCTGCTCGGCGCCAAGGTGATCGCGAGCTTCGTCCTCGCGGAGCGCGTCACGGCGGGCGACGACCTGCCCTCCTGGATCCGCCCGAGCGAGATGGGCGAGCTGAAGAGCACCTTCTGCCAGGCGATCCTGGTCTATCTCATCGTCGATTTCGCGACCGACATGGCCACCGCCGACAGCAAGCTCGAACCCGGCTATCTCGTCCTGCCGGCGGCGATCCTGCTCATCGCCGCCGCGCTGAAGCTGATGCCGCATGGCGGCGCAGCAAGCGGGCCGCAGAGCGAGAGGCACTGAGGGCGCCAGCCCGCGGTCAGCGCCCGGGCTTGAACGGAGCCATGCCTGCGCGGGCCAGTTCGTCGGCGCGCTCGTTCATCGGGTCGCCGGCATGGCCCTTGACCCATTTCCATTCGATCTTGTGCTGCTTCAGCGCCGCGTCGAGGCGCTTCCAGAGCTCCTCGTTCTTGACCGGCTTGCGGTCGGCGGTCTTCCAGCCGTTCTTCTTCCAGCCATGGATCCAGGCGGTGATGCCCTGGCGCAGATACTGGCTGTCGGTGTGGAGCGCGACCGTGCAGGGCCGCGTCAGCGATTCCAGCGCCGCAATCGCCCCCATCAGCTCCATACGGTTGTTGGTGGTCATCGCCTCGCCGCCGGACAGCTCCTTCTGCGTGCCCTTGTAGGACAGGATGACGCCCCAGCCGCCGGGCCCCGGGTTTCCGGAACAGGCGCCGTCCGTCCAGACCTCGACGGTGTCGCTCATCGCCTCAACCCGTAATCGCGCGCATCGGCGACGCGCTGGTGGAAGGCGAGCTTGCGGTCGTATTCGAGCGGGTCATGCGGCTTGACCAGCGCGCCCGGCGGCACGTTGAGCCAGTCGACCAGCCGGGTCAGCAGGAAGCGCAGCGCCGAGCCGCGGCAGAGCTGCGGCAGCGCCTCGATCTCGGCTTCCGTCAGCGGGCGCACGCTCTCATAGCCGGCGAGCATCGCCTGGCCCTTGGTCAGGTTGAAGGAGGCATCGGCCTCGAAGCACCAGGAGTTCAGGCAGATCGCGAGGTCGTAGGCAAAGGCGTCGGTGCAGGCGAAATAGAAGTCGATCAGCCCCGAGAGCTTGTTCTTCAGGAAGAAGACGTTGTTGGGGAAGAGATCGGCATGGATGACGCCGCGCGGCAGCCCTTCCGGCCAGCCGGCCTCATGCACCGCGATCTCGGCCGCGACGCGTCCCGCCAGCCCCGCCGACACCGTATCGGCGGCCGCACCCGCCTGCTCGGCCAGGGGGCGCCAGCCCGGCACGGACAGCGCGTTCACCCGCTCCATGCCGAAATCGGCGCCGGCCTGGTGCAGCAGCGCCAGCCCGCGACCGAGCTCCTGGCAATGGGTCGCGGTCGGCCGGCGCACCGACAGGCCGTCGAGGAAGGTCACGATGGCGGCCGGGCGCCCGGCGAGGCGGCCCAGCATCTCGCCGCGGCTGTCGCTGACAGGCTGCGGGCAGATCAGCCCGCGTGCCGCCAGATGCTGCATCAGCCCCAGGAAGAAGGGCAGATCATCCGGGTTCACCCGCTTCTCGTAGAGGGTGAGGATGTAGAACCCTTGCGTGGTGTGCAGCAGGTAGTTCGAGTTCTCGACGCCCTCGGCGATGCCCTTGGCGGAGAGGAGATCGCCGATGCCGTAGCGCGCGACGAACGCCGCCATCTCGTCATCGGGCACTTCGGTATAGACGGCCAAAGCTCTGCTCGCTCACTCGGCGGCTGCGGGCGCATCGCGCAATTCGCGCGGCAGCGGGAAGAAGACGTTCTCGTCGGCGGTCGAAACGGTCTCGACGCGGACCTCGTAGCGCTCGGCGAAGGCGTCGATGATCTCCTCGACCAGAACCTCGGGCGCGCTGGCGCCCGCGGTGATGCCGAGCGTGCGGATCGACCCAAAGACCGACCAGTCGATCTCGTCCGTGCGCAGCACGAGCCGTGCGACCGGGCAGCCGGCGCGCTCGGCGACCTCGCGCAGGCGCTGCGAGTTCGAGGAGTTGGGCGAACCGACGACGATCAGCGCCTCGACCTGCGGGGCGACGCGCTTCACCGCCTCCTGGCGGTTCGTCGTGGCGTAGCAGATGTCTTCCTTGTGCGGCGCGATCAGCTCCGGGAAACGCGCCTGCAGCGCCTCGACGATGCCGCGCGTGTCGTCGACCGAGAGCGTGGTCTGCGTGACATAGGCGAGCGGCTGGCCGGCTGGCGGCGTCAGCGAAGCGACATCCTCGAGCGTCTCGATCAGGGTGATCGCGCCCGGTGGCAATTGGCCCATCGTGCCGATCACCTCTGGGTGGCCGGCATGGCCGACGAGCAGGATGTGGCGCCCGCGCTTGTGATGGACTTCAGCCTCGCGATGGACTTTGGTGACGAGCGGGCAGGTCGCGTCGATGGCGAAGAGATTGCGGGCATTCGCCTCCGCCGGCACGGATTTGGCGACGCCATGGGCGGAGAAGATCACGGGCCGCGTCGCATCCGGCACCTGCGACAGCTCCGCGACGAAGACGGCGCCCTTCCGCTTCAGCGATTCGACCACGTATTTGTTGTGAACGATCTCGTGGCGGACATAGACCGGCGCGCCATGCAGCGTCAGCGCCTTCTCGACCGCGTCGATCGCGCGCACGACGCCCGCGCAGAAGCCGCGCGGGGCACAGAGCAGGATATCGAGCGGCGGCTTGGTCACGCGGGGCTCCGGTTGGACAGCGGTCTTCTTTCGGCGTGGCGCGGGCGATGTCAAGAAAGGCAGCCGGCATCGGCGTGCGGCGGCGATGGCCCTCGCCTGCCGGCACGGGAGCGCCTAGAGAAGGCGACCGATCCCCGCAGCCCGCCACCCTCGGCCGGAGTCCGTCGACGCGCCATGCCAGCCGCATGCTCTGCCGCACCGGGCACATCCGCCAGCAGGCTGTGCCCGTGAATCATCAAAGCCCGCCCCAGACGGCCGTCTTCGTCAGCGGCTCGCTGATGCGCCATGTCGCGGTGATGACCGGGACGGGCGCGATCGGGCTGATGGCGATCTTCGTCGTCGATCTGCTCTCGCTGCTCTACGTCTCCTGGCTCGGACGCCCCGAGGCCACCGCCGGCGTCGGCTTCGCGACGATCGTCCTCTACCTGATGATCTCGATCAATATCGGCCTGATGATCGCGGTCTCGGCGCTGACGGCCCGGGCGCTCGGCGCCGGCGAGCGCGAGGCGGCGCGGCGCATCGCCGGCTCGACGCTGGTGCTGATGGCACTCGCCGCGCTGGCCCTGACGGCGATCGCGCTGCCCGCCCTCCCCTGGTTGCTGCGCCTGCTCGGCGCCCATGACGAATCCTACCGCGTCGCGCTCTCCTTCCTGTGGATCGTGCTGCCGTCCAACGTCCTGATGGCGGTGGGCATGGGACTGTCGGGCGTGCTGCGGGCCGTCGGCGATGCGCGTCGCGCCATGTTCGTGACGCTGGGCGGCGGCCTCGCCACGGCCGGGCTCGACCCGCTGCTGATCTTCGGCTTCGGGCTCGGGCCGGACGGCGCGGCCTGGGCGATCGTGATCTCACGCGTCGTCATCGTCGCGACCGGGCTGCATGGGGCGGTTCGCGTGCACGACATCGTGGCCCGGCCGAGCCTCGCCGGTGTGCGCCGCGACAGCGCCGCCACCATGGCCATCGCCGGCCCCGCGATCCTGACCAATCTCTCCAATCCGATCGCCAACGCCGTCTTCGCCGGCATCTTCGCCCGCTTCGGCGACGGAGCGATGGCGGCGCTGGCGATCATGGACCGGCTCGTGCCCGTCGCCTTCGGCGTGCTCTTCGCGCTGACCGGGGCGGTCGGGCCAATCCTGGCGCAGAACTGGGGCGCCGGACGTTTCGACCGGATGCGCGCCGGGCTCACCGCCTCGGCGCAGTTCGCGATCGGCTGCGTCGTCGTCTCGGGGGTGGCGCTGGCCCTGCTGCGGGCGCCGATCGCGGCCGCCTTCGGCGCGACCGGGCTGACCGGCGACCTGCTAATGTTCTTCTGCCTCGTCGTCGGGCCGATGTGGATCTTCGTCGGCCTGCTCTTCGTCGCCAACGCCGCCTTCAACAATCTCGGCATGCCGCTGCTCTCGACGCTGTTCAGCTGGGGCCGGGCGACGCTGGGTACGATCCCGCTGGCCTGGGTCGGCGCGCACTATGCCGGGCCGAAGGGGGCGCTGGTCGGCTCGGCGCTCGGCGCGGTCGCTTTCGGCATCGTGGCGCTGGTCTTCGCCTATCGCGGCATCTCCCGGCTCGAGCGACGCTCCGCCGGCGGCTGACGAACACCGGGCACGGCTTGCCTCCCCCCTTTCCGCTGTTATCGTCGGCCGTTCAGGCGGCGACAGACCGCGCAGCAGCCGGAGGCACGCCATGATGACCCTGTTCGAGATGATGCAGCAGGCCCAGAACGGCCAAGCGATGCAGAATCTCGCCCGGCAATACGGGCTCAGCCAGCAGCAGACACAAGCCGCCATCGAGGCGCTTCTCCCCGCCTTCTCGATGGGGCTGCAGCGGCAGACGCAGGATCCTTACGCCTTCGGCTCGCTGGCCCAGATGATGACCGCCTCCCCGTTCGGCCGCATCTTCGACGCCAATGGCGACGGCATTCCCGACAACGCCCGCAGCGCCGGGACCGATGTGCTGAGCCAGATCTTCGGCTCGAAGGAGGTCAGCAATGCGGTGGCGGCGCAGGCGGCGGCGACCAGCGGCGTCGGCCAGGCGGTGCTGAAGCAGATGCTGCCGGTGATCGCCGCGATGGTGATGGGCGGGCTGACCAAATCGATGCAGAGCAACGGCTTCGGCGGCATTCTCGGGCAGTTCGCCGAGATGATGCGCGGCCAGATGCCGGGCCTGCAACCCGCCCCGCCACCTCCGCCGCCACAGCCGGCCAACCCCATGAATCCGTTCGAAGCCATCCTCGGCAGCATGTTCGGCAACGGGCAGGTGCCCGCCGGCGGCCAGACGCAGGGGGGCGGGCCGTTCGGCGGCGGCCAAATGCCGGGGGGCCAGGTCGGCATGGACCAGACGGGCGGAATCTTTGGCCAGATTCTCACCGGCATGCTGGGCGGAGCGCAATCCCAGCCGGAGCCGGAGACCCGCACGGCGCGTCGGGCGCCTGAGCCCGAGCCGCAGGACGACGTGCCGCCGGCGGGCGCCGGGCCGGGCGCAATCGGCCTCGACGCGCTCAACCAGATGTTCGAGACCGGCCGCCAGGTGCAGGACAGCCATCAGCAGGCGATGAAGTCGATCTTCGACACCATGTTCGGCGGACCGGGCCGGCGCTGAGCCGACAAGAAAAGGGGCGGAGGCACGAAGCCTCCGCCCGCAGGAACGTGCAGCCCCAAGGGGTCAGGCGCTGCACGCAACCGTGTCGGCCACCGCCGCTCGCCGCGCGGGCGCCACCGGCTCCAACCGGGCGAGCCTGGCGGGAGCGACCCGCTCCGCCTGCTGAAGCGCGGCCTGGCGGCGCAGGGAGGCGACGCCGTGGCGGGCGCTGGAGCGCTCGGCGAGGACGAGCGAGGGGTCGGACAGCCAGGAGACCGAGAGCGCGCCGTCGAGATCCGAACGGACGAGGCCGATGTCCTTGAGCCCGCGCTCGTCGAGTTCGCCCAGGCGCATCACCTCCCGGCGATGGATCAGGGCTTTGACGATGGCATTCACCGGCCGCAGCGTGAGGGTCACGAGACGCGTGGCACCGACCGAAACGGACGAGAGCGACTTCGTGGCGAAGGTCATGAGCAGCATGACGGCCTCCTGTGGACGGATGAGGGCGGGCATCGCGCTGCGGCCTGGACGCACCGTTTGGCCGAAGCGGATGATGCCAGGAGGTTAGCTTTCCGCTGGTCATCAGCCAAACGAATGGTTATGATGCCTGACAACACGGATATTGATGATCCATCCGCGAGGGTTTTCGATGGCCCATGTCCTCGACGCTGACCAGCTCAAGACCTTCGTCGCGATCGCCGATACCGGCTCCTTCACGCGCGCGGCCGAGATCGTGTTCAAGACCCAGTCGGCGGTCTCGATGCAGATGAAGCGGCTGGAGGAGCGTGTCGGGCGCCCGCTCTTCGGCCGCGACGGGCGCCACGCCAAGCTGACAGAGGATGGCGAGCGCCTGTTGGACTATGCCCGGCGCATTGTGCGGCTGAATCTCGAATGTGTGGCGAGCTTCGCCGATGCCGACCTCAAGGGGCGCATCCGGCTCGGCGTGCCGGACGATTACGCCGACCGCTATCTGCCCGAAATCCTGGCGCGATTCGCCCGCTCGAATCCCCGCGCCGAGGTGACGGTGGTCTGCGAACCGACGCCGATGCTGGCCGAGCGGATCGCCACCGGCGACATCGATCTCGCCATCATCACCCATGTGGAGAGCCGCGGCCAGGGCGAGATCATCCGCATCGAGCCGCTTCTCTGGGTCACCTCGGCGCGGCATGGCGTGCATGAGGAGGACCCGTTGCCTTTGGCGCTGGGGCGGCCGAACTGTAACTGGCGGCAGGCGGCGGTCGACGCGCTTGAAAACAAGGGCCGGCGCTTCCGCGTGCTCTATGCGAGCTGGAATTCGACGGCAGTCGGCGCGGCGGTCGTCGCAGGGCTCGCCGTTTCCGTGTTGCCGGAGAGCGCCGTCCGGCCAGGCATGCGGATTCTCGGCCCGTCGGAGGGGTTCGCGACGCTGCCCTCCTGCAAGATCGGGCTGCTGCGCACGCGCTTCGACCCCTCGGTGCTGTCGAATGCACTGGCCGAGCACATCATCCAGAGCCTGGACAATCTGGCGAGCTTCAAGACCGCGGCGGAGTAACGCCGGTCTGCACCTTCAGCCCTTGAAGCCGGCGGCCGTCAATTCGAGCAGCGCCTTCAACCTGTCGCCCATAAGGGTTGCGCCCGCGATGATTGCCAGCGACACTAGGGTGGCGATGAGGCTGTACTCGATCGCCGTTGCACCGCGCTGGTCGCGGGCGAATCTTTTCACGAGGGCGCGGAGCGTCTGCATCGCGCCAGCATGCGAGGCAATCTCCGCAATCCGGTTAACGCCCTGCGCGACATTTGCTAGATCGCCCGCGTTTGACGGTTATAGTTTAAACTCCGTAAACAGCGGCGCGATCTCGCCGCCCCATTCTGTCTCGAACCGGGCCGCGAGATCCTGCGCCACCGTCCTGTCGGCTGCGACGAGCGCGTCGAGCGGATCGAGGAAGCCCGTCTCGTCGGCCCCTTCGCCATTGCGGCGCGCGCGACGCGCCAGCCCGGCGCGCGACTGGGCAAGCACCTCGCGGGCGATCTCGCGCAGTTGACGCCTGGCGATGGTGGCGGCGAGGCCCTCTCTCGGCACGGCGTCGCGCAAGGCCTGGCGCTCCTCTGCACTCCAGCCCTTCACGATCTCCCATGCGGCGTCGAGCGAGGCAGGGTCATAGAGCAGGCCGACCCAGAAAGCCGGCAGCGCATTGAGCATCTCCGGCGGCCCGGCATCGGCGCCGCGCATCTCCAGGAAGCGCTTCAGGCGCACCTCGGGGAAGAGCGTCGAAAGATGGTTGGCCCAGTCGGAGATCGTCGCCTTCTCGCCGGGAAGCTGCGCGAGCTTTCCCGCCAGAAGGTCGCGGAAGGAGGCGCCTGCGACGTCGTGATAGGTATCGCCGCGCTTGACGAAATACATCGGCACATCGAGCGCCCAGTCGACATAGGCCTCGTAGGACATGCCCTCGTCGAAGGCGAAGGCGAGCATGCCGGAGCGGGCGGCGTCGGTGTCGCGCCAGATCTCGGAGCGCATCGACTGGAAGCCGTTGAGCCTGCCTTCCGTAAAGGGCGAGGACGCGAAGAGCGCCGTTGCAAGCGGCTGCAGGGCGAGCGAGACCCGCAGCTTGCGGACCATGTCCGCCTCGCTGGCAAAGTCGAGATTGACCTGGACCGTGCAGGTCCGGAACATCATGTCGAGGCCGCGCGAGCCGACCTTCGGCATGTAGTTGGCCATGATCTTGTAGCGCCCCTTGGGCATGACGGGCGTCTGGGCGCGCGTCCACAGCGGCGAATGGCCGAGCGAGACGAAGCCGATGCCGTGCTCCTGCGCCACGGCCTTGACGTCGCGCAGATGGCCGGCCAGTTCCGCCGCGGTCTCGTGCAGGGTTTCGACCGGTGCGCCCGAGAGTTCGAACTGCCCGCCGGGCTCCAGCGAGATTGCGCCGCCGCCGTCGACCCCGGCGAGGCCGATGATGTGGCCGGCGTCCATGATCGGCTCCCAGCCGAGCTTCGCCTGCATGCCCTCGAGCAGATGGCGGATGCCGCCGGCGGCCGGGCGACCGCCGGATACCGCCCGGCCTTCATAAGGGACGGGTGCGAGGTCGTCGCTGTAGAAGGCGAACTTCTCGTGTTCGGTGCCGAGACGGAAGGTGGAAGGTGGTTTCTCCCCCGCTGCGATCCAGGACACCAACTCGTCCTTGGAACCGATCGGGGTGGAGTCGGACACGTCGCGAGCCATGGGCGCTCCGGCAGAAGAACAGGACGGCCAGATTGCCGTCCATGTCTCGGGACATGGGGGCTCGGGCTCCGGGAGCGCCAGACATAGGCGAGCCGCGAACGCTCGACAACGACCCTCGCCGCGCGTTGGCGGATGAGTGGCGAACGCAAGGCGCAGAACGGAGCCGGCCCGGGTCGTGCCCTAGGCAGCGCCGCCCTGGCGGGCCCAGCCGGTGCGATCGAGCCGCGTTTCGGAGGCGATCCAGTCGACCACGGCTGCAAGCCCGGCATTCTGCCCGCCGGATCGGCCGCGGGCCTCCTCGAAAACCGCAAGTTGAACATCGGCACTGGTGCCGTTCGTGACGACGTCGTTGCAGAGGGAGAGCTCTGCCTCGCAGCCCAGAGCACGGGCATCGTCCGCGAGGCGGCTGACCAGATCGCCGACCAGGTCGGGGACACCGCGCATGCTGCGACTCGGCTCGTCGATCAGCCCGCCATGGATGCCGTAGCGCTGGGCGCGCCAGAGGTTCTCGCAGGCGATGGCACGCGAAGCCGGTGTCAGATCGGCGTTCAGCCCGGGATGGCGCAGGAGATGGCGCACCAGACAGCGGTAGAGCGCGGCGATGGCGAGGGTATCGTCCAGCCGCGTGCAGGCATCGGCGATGCGCAGCTCCAGGGTCGGATGCTTGTCGGAGGGTCGGATCGCCCACCAGAGATAGCTGCCATCCTTGATCGCGCCGGCCGCAACCATGGTGTCGACATAGGCCTGATAATCCGCCGGGTCGGCGAAGAGGTCCGGCAGGCCGGTGCGCGGCAGCTCGCCATAGGCGGCGAGCCGATAGCCCATCAGCCCGGTGCGGCGCCCCTGCCAGAAGGGCGATGAGGTCGAGAGGGCAAGGATGACCGGCAGGAAGGGCATGATCCGCGCCATCAGCCGGATTCGCTCGTCCGCATCGGCGACCTCGACATGGACATGCAGGCCGCAGAGCTGGTTGCGGCTGCCGAGCATCTGCAGATCGCGCATCAGCGTATCGTAGCGCGCGGCTTCGGTGGCGCGCTGGCGCGACCAGGCGGCGCTCGGATGGGTGCCGCAGGCGAGCAGCAGCATGTCATGCTCCAGCGCCAGCCCGGCCAGCCCGGTGCGGAGCCTTGTCAGGGACCGCCGCGCCTCGTCCATCGTCCGGCAGATCGGCGTCGCGACCTCGATCTGCGACTGCAGCATCTCGCGCTGGACCTCCTCGGGAAAGGCGCGCTGGGCCGCTTCGATGAAGGCAGCGGAGACCTTGCGTCCGATCCCCCGCGTCACCGCGTCCGCCAGAAAATACTCTTCCTCGATGCCGAAGCGGCCCTCGTTGCTCATGCGCTCATCCTCGTGGCGGACCTTGGGCCCGGTCGCCGAGCCATCGCGGCGACACCCGACCGGCGGGCGCGCCAGACTGCGCTCGATTGAGTCGAGAATGCGTCCCCCATGACCGGCCAAACGTTGCAGGGGCAGCGGCGTTCCGCGAATCAGCCGCGAGGCCAGTCGCCCAGCACGGCCTGGACGAGCGCGAGAGCGGCCACGGCGGCCGTGTCGGCGCGCAGGATGCGCGGACCGAGCGAGATCGCGAGCGTCCGGGGCCGCGCCATGATGAGGCGCCTCTCCGCTTCGTCGAAGCCACCCTCGGGGCCGATCAGCACGGCGAGCGGGCCCGGCTTCGCCTGCGCGAGAGCGGCGACAGGGCTCTCCTGCGCCAGCGCCTCGTCGCAGAAGACGAGCAGCCGGTCCGGTTCGAGCGCGGCGAGCGCCACTTCCAGCCCCTGTTCGGCGCGGACCTCGGGAAGGCTCAGGATGCCGCACTGCTCCGCCGCCTCGACGGCATTCGCGCGCATCCGGTCGAGATTCAGCCGCGAGACCTGGGTGCGGCGGGTGAGCACGGGCTGGATGACGCCGGCGCCCATCTCCACGGCCTTCTGCGCGATGTAGTCGAGCCGGGCATGTTTGAGAGGGGCAAAGAGGTACTGCAGATCGGGCGCGGCCGGCTGCGGCGTCGTCTGCCGCAGCACTGTAAGGCTCGCCTGCTTGCGCCCCTCCACCGCGATCGCGGCCAGCCATTCGCCGTCGCGGCCGTTGAAGACGAGCACGGTATCGTCCTGCTTCATCCGCAAAACCGAGATCAGATAATTCGCCTGTTCTCGCGCGAGCGGCAGTCGATAACCCTCGGCCAGAGCCGGCTCGACAAACAGCCGGTAGCGCGCGAAATCGGGGATGGTCATGGCTCGAGCGCTGTCCTCTCGGCGGCGGATCTCACCCTTCGCGACCGTCGCAGGCCGGTCATCCACGCCAAAACCGCCACAATCCACCGCTAACGGCAGCTCTAGCCGGCAGCCGGCAGCTTCGGCGCGCAAAGGTTCTTGGCGCTAACACGACGTTGCTGTTAAGGAAACCGCGAGGGGCCGGACTGCCCCCGCAGGATGTGGAGCGGAAACGAGATGCGGCGCAGTTTGGCTTCCGGAGTGATCGCGACGATGGGCCTCGCGGCGGCCGCGCTGCTCGACGCCGCCCCGGCCCGCGCCCAGGCCTCCGGCTGCGAGAAGATCCAGGCGCTGCTGCAGGAGCGGCAGTCGCTCGTCGCCTCGCTCAACGCCGCCCAGAAATCCAAGCGCAAGCTGACGCCACAGCAGGCCTGCAGCACGATGACCAAGCTGGTCAGCAACGGCGCGACCACGGTCAAGTTCGCGACCGATAACCAGGACTGGTGCCAGATTCCGCCCTCCTTCATCGAGGGCATGAAGGCCGACAACCAGAAGGCTGCCGGCATCCGCACCCAGGCCTGCAACGCGGTGAAGCAGCAGGCCGAGATGATGCGTCGCGCGCAGCAGCAGGCGCAGGGCGGCGGCAACCCGTTCGGCGGCGGCGACGCCATCACCGGCGGCGGCATGCGCATTCCCCAGGGCGCTCTCTAAGCCCGGCGCCCGGCCATGGCGGGCCCCGGACACCCGGCCCCGGCACCCGACGCTCCGCTCCCGGACGCGCTGCGCGGACATTGGGTCGATACCAGGGCGCCGCGCCGGCTGCGGCCCTTCCTCAAGCTCGCGCGCATCGAGCGGCCAATCGGCTGGCAGCTCCTTCTCCTGCCCTGCTGGTGGTCGGCGGGGCTCGCGGCGATCGCCTCCGGCGCGCCTTTTCCGAGCCTCTGGCACTGCCTGCTCTTCCTGATCGGCGCGGTGGTGATGCGCGGCGCGGGCTGCACCTTCAACGACATCGTCGACCGCAAGCTCGACGCGCAGGTGGCGCGCACGCGTGGACGCCCCCTGCCCTCGGGCCAGGTCACGGCCAAGGCGGCGGCGCTGTTCATGGTGGCGCTGTCCTTCGTCGGGCTCGCGGTTCTGCTGCAGTTCAACCGCTTCACCATCGTCGCCGGCATCGCCTCGCTCGCAATCGTCGCGATCTACCCCTTCATGAAGCGGATCACGAACATGCCGCAGTTCGTGCTGGGGCTGGCCTTCTCCTGGGGCGGGCTGCTCGGCTGGAGCGCGGTGTTCGGGCGGCTCGATGCGCCGGCCTTGCTGATCTATGCGGCGGCGGTCGCCTGGACGGTCGGCTACGATACGATCTACGCGATGCAGGATCTGGAAGACGACGTCATCGCCGGCATCAAGTCGAGCGCGCGCTATTTCGGCGATCATGGGCGCGAGGCGATCGCGACGTGCTTCGCGATCACGGTGGTGCTGGCGGGGCTCGCGGCCTGGACGGCCGGCGGCGGAGCGCTGGCCTTCGCCGGGCTTGCGGCGTTCGCGGGACATCTCGCCTGGCAGGTCTCGCGGCTCAAGGGGGCGAGCGCGAAGGTCGCGCTCTCCCTCTTCCGCTCGAACTGGCATGCCGGATTGCTGCTGGCGGCGGGCTTCGCGCTCGATGCGCTCGGCCGCTCCCATTTCTGATCTCAGTCGGTCAGGCGCTCACCGGCCACGACGACCGGACGTTCCGTGAGTTTGCCGGTCTTGCGCCGCACGAGGAAGCGCGGACGGCGTCCGTTCAGGAAGGCATAGCGCCGCCTGACCCGGATCGGGCCGAGCGCGAGCCGGCCGATCTGCGGAAAGGGCTGCGAAATCTCGCCATCGCTGGTCTCGAGCAGCAGCGGCATGCCGCTGGACCGACCGCAGTCGCGCCAGAGCGCCACCGCCTCGTCGCCATCGACGGTCGCGATCGTGATCGAGCGGCCGTCACCCGCCGTCAGCGCGAGCTGGAAGAGCTGATCCTCGCCTGCTGGATTGGCCAGGCGCAGCGAAACGCCACGCCAGCCCGCGGAACCCCGCAGGATCCGGACGGAGCCGATGCGCTCGATGCGCGGCGTATCCGGCTGGGCCGCAGCGGCCTCGCGGGGGGTGATCGTCGGGTCGGTCGTACCGCCGGGGCCATTCGGTGCGAAACCGAACTCCCCGGCGGCCGGCGTGACTCTGGCCATGGGTTTGACGCCTCTCTGTAATCCCTGCCGCATCGGAGCCCTCTGTGTGGTGCGGGGCTCTCGTGCTTGCCGGGAGAGATTGCGTCTCAGCTCTCTCCGAGCGCTTAAGCGGTTGGGTTAAGGGAGCGTGTCGGGGCCGTTCCAGGGCCTTCCATGGCGTGTTTCCTGCATGATGATTGACGGAATCTTTCGTCTCCGGGGCGCATTTTCGCCTTGAAGCAGGCCTTTGCCCTCCGTAGGGAACGCCCATGAGCACGCCTCCGCTACCCATCGCACCGGATCTCCTGAAGGCCGTGCGCGAAAGCTGCCTGGAAGCCGGTGCCATCGCCACCGACCTGTTCCGACCCGGAGCGAAGACGGCCGCACGGACTTGGTCCAAGAGCGGCGGCTCGCCCGTTACGGAAGCGGATATCGGGGTCGACACCTTCCTGCGCATCCGTCTCTCGGCGTTGCTGCCCGAGGCCGCCTGGCTCTCGGAGGAAACGGTGGACGACGCGCTGCGGCTGTCGCGCCGCTTCGTCTGGGTTGTCGATCCGATCGACGGCACGCGCGCCTATATGAGCGGCCTGCCGGACTGGGCGGTCTGCGTCGCGCTGCTCGACGAGGGCGAGCCGATCCTCGGTGTCGTCCATGCCCCGGCGAGCCACGCCACCTACACGACCCTGCGCGGCGGCGGTGCGCAGAAGAACGGGGGCGCCATCAGCACGACTCCCGTGTCCCGCCTCGGCGAGGCGCGCATCGCCGGCCCCAAGCCGATGCTCGACGCACTGGCACGGATCGAGCCCTTCAAGCCGGTCGACAAGATTCCCTCGCTCGCGCTGCGGCTGGCACGCATCGCCGACGGCTCGATCGATGCCGGCCTGATCTCGGCGGACGCTCGCGACTGGGACCTCGCCGCCGCTGACCTGATCCTGCGCGAGTCGGGCGGGACGATGAGCGGCGGGGCCGGCGAGGCGGTGGTCTACAACCGGGCGACGCCGGTGCATGGCGTGCTCGTCGCCAGCGGCAACGGACTGTCCGCGCCGCTGCTGGCGGCGATGCAGCGGTTGCGCGAGACCCAATCGCAGCGTCTTTGACTTCGCTTCAGGCCGTCTACCGTCACGGATGCGCACTGGCGGACCATGCGGCACTCGCGCCGCGGGCCCGGATGGCTTAACAGGTGGCGCGCTGCACCTGCGGCGATTGCGGTGCACCATGCTGGAGGGATCGATGGCGGCCGAGCCGGAACAGAAACAGCTACTCCACCTCGTCTTCGGCGGGGAGCTCAGCTCCCTCGAAGGCGTGACCTTCAAGGACCTGTCGAAGCTCGACGTGGTTGGCGTCTTCCCGAACTACGCCACCGCCCACACCGCCTGGAAGGCGAAGGCGCAGGCCACGGTCGACCAGGCGCAGACGCGCTATTTCATCGTGCATCTGCACCGCCTGCTCGATCCCGACACCTGAAGGGCTCGACAGCGGCTTCATGGGCTTCTCGATTCTCAAGACGCGCGTGGCGCAGGAGGCGCTCGGCCGAATGCTGGCCGGGTATCTGCGCCTTGTGCAGCGCACCAACCGCTTCGTCGTCGAGCCGGCGGACGTCTATGAGCGTGTGCGCCCGGAGCTGCCGCTGATCATCGCGATGTGGCACGGCCAGCACATCATGATCCCGTTCTCGCGGCCGGACTGGATGCCGGCCTGCTCGCTGGTCTCGCGGCATGGCGATGGCGGCTTCAATGCCGTTGCGCTGCGCCAACTCGGCATCGGCGCGATCCGCGGCTCGGGGGCGCTCGGCAAGAAGATCCGCGAGAAGGGCGGTGCCAGCGCCTTCCTTGCCATGCTGAAGCGGCTCAAGGCCGGCGAGACGATGGTGCTGACAGCGGATATTCCCAAGCGCGCCCGCATCGTCGGGCCGGGCATCATCCAGCTTGCGCGGGCCTCCGGGCGGCCGCTGCACCCGATCGCGGTGGTCACGAGCCGGCGCATCGACTTCAACAGCTGGGATCGGGCCTCGATCGGCCTGCCTTTCGGCCGCGGCGCCATCGTCGTCGGCGAGGCGATCCATGTCGCGCGCGAGGCGGACGAGGCCGCCTGCGAGGCGGCGCGACTGGCGCTGGAAGCCGGTCTCGACGCCGTCCATGCCCGCGCCTATGCGCTGGTCGGCGCGCAGGACCCGGGCGCCGGGTTGAGGCTGGCGCGGCTCGCCGCCGAAGGCGCAGCGCCAGGGACAGCGGCATGAGCGGCAAGGGCGCGATCCTCACCGGCTACCGGCTGCTGACCGGCCTGCTGGAGCCTGTTGCGGCGGGGCTGCTGGTCTGGCGCCGCCGCCGCGGCAAGGAGGACCCGACGCGCCTCGCCGAGCGGCGCGGCTATCCGGGCGTGCGCCGTCCGGACCGGCCGCTGGTCTGGCTGCATGGTGCCAGCGTCGGCGAGACGGTGACGCTGCTGCCCCTCGTCGCCCGCCTGCAGAAGCGCGGCCTGACCGTGCTCGTGACCTCCGGCACGGTGACCTCGGCCAAGCTGCTGGCGGCAAGGCTGCCGGCCGGCGTGATCCACCAGTATCTGCCGCTCGACGTGCCGCGTTACATGCGCCGCTTCCTCGACTACTGGCAGCCCTCGCTCGGGCTGATCTGCGAGTCCGAGATCTGGCCCAACCTGCTGATCGAGGCGCGCAAGCGCGAGGTGCCGCTCGTCCTCGTCAACGCCCGTATGTCGGAGCGCTCCTTCGCGCGCTGGTACAAGGCGCCGCAGACCTCGCGCTTCCTGCTGTCCTGCTTCGAATCCTGCCTCGCCCAGTCGCAAGGGGACGCCGAGCGGCTGGCGCAGCTCGGCGCACCACGCGTCAGCGTCGCCGGCAACCTGAAGTTCGACGTGCCCGCCCCGCCGGCCGATGCCGACACGCTGGCCATCCTCGACGGGCTGACGACGGGACGCCCGATCTGGGTGGCGGCGAGCACGCATCCCGGCGAGGAGGAGCAGGTCATCGCCGCCCATCTCGGGATGAAGCCCTATCTGCCTAACCTGCTGACGATCATCGCGCCGCGCCATCCGCAGCGGGGCGTCGAGATCGAGGCGCTGGCGGAGGCCAACGGCATCGCCCTTGCGCGCCGGGCCGCGGGCCAACTGCCGGAGCGCTGGGCGGAACTCTATATCGCCGACACGGTCAACGAGCTCGGCCTGTTCTACCGCCTCTCGCAGGTGGCCTATCTCGGCGGCTCGCTGGTGCCGATGATCGGCGGGCACAACCCGATCGAGCCCGCCAAGCTCGGCTGCGCGCTGCTGCATGGGCCGTTCGTCCACAACAACGCCGAGATCTTCGCCGCCTTCGACCAGGGCGGCGGGGCACGCGAAGTCGCCGACGCTCAGGCGCTGGCGGGAGCCGTGCATCGCTGGCTGAGCGATCCCGCCAGCGCGCGCCAGGCGGCGCGCGCTGCCGCCCAGACCAGCGCCGAACTCGGCGGAGCGCTCAATCGCACGATCCAGGCGCTGGAGCCACTGCTGATGCGGATGGCGCTCGGCCAGCGCGACGGCGCAGCCTGATGCGGGCGCCCGCCTTCTGGTGGCGCCGCCCGGGTCTGCTCGCCGGTCTGCTCGTGCCGCTGGGCTGGCTCTATGGCGCGATGACGCTGCGGCGGATGCGGCGTCCCGGCACTGATTGCGGCATCCCGGTGATCTGCGTCGGCAATTTCGTCGCTGGCGGAGCCGGCAAGACGCCGACCGCGATTGCGATCGCCGGGCTGCTGGCCCAGCGCGGCGAGACGCCCTTCGTGCTGATGCGCGGCTATGGCGGCAGCCTGCCCGGCCCGGTCGAGGTCCATCCCGAGCATCATGCCGCCCGTGCCGTGGGCGATGAGCCGCTGCTGATGGCGCGCCATGCCCGCACCGTGATCGCGCGCGACCGCGTCGCCGGGGCGAGCCTGGCGCGGGCGTTCGGCGCGAGCGTGATCGTGATGGATGACGGGCTGCAGAACCCGGCGCTGACCAAGCGGCTGAGGCTCGCGGTGATCGATGGCGCCTCGGGCGTCGGCAACGGCCTGTGCCTGCCGGCCGGCCCGTTGCGCGCCCCGCTGGCGGAGCAACTCGGCGAGGTCGATGCCGTGCTGGTCATCGGTGCGGGCGAACCGGGCGCGGCAGTGGCGGCGGCCGCCGCGGCGCGGGGCGTCCCGGTCCT
>FWWL01001902.1_pt1 | contig 46724 bp, 38 predicted proteins | sample 2228331 | NCBI WGS metagenome assembly FWWL01 (sample SAMEA103939775, study PRJEB20133) | metagenome | reverse complement strand
GAGGACCCGCTCGGCCGGCCGCAGCGCCAGCGCGACTGGGCCGATGGCCGCGTCCGCGTGCCCGGCGCCGACGAAAGCGCGACCCAGCGCGCCCGCCGCATCCTCGAGGAACTCCGCCGCCGCCTCGGCGACCCGTCGCGGCCGATGGAGGAGCTGGATTATCTGGAGCGGCTGCTCAGGCGGAATTGAGGAATAGGCAGCGTCATGATCGGGCTTGACCCGACCATCTCGGAAACCAGACACCTCTTGTCATGAGATTCTCGGGTCTCCGCTGCGCTGCGCCCGAGAATGACGACTGGGTCAGGCTTTGGATCGCTCCCAACTCGCCACCACCGCACCGACGACGATCAACACGCAGGACACGGCGAGCAGCCAGCTCGGCTGGGCGTAGCCCGCCAGCACGAGGATGATCGTCGAGAGCACCGGCGCGGCATAGGACGCGACGCCGAGCAGCGCGACGTCACCCTGCTTCATGCCAATGTCCCAGACCACGAAGGCGAGCCCGATCGAGCCGAGGCCCAGCCCGAATACGCCCGCCCATTCGACCGCCGTCAGCGTCCACAGCGTCGTCTCGAAGGCGAGATGGCAGGCGAAGGCCGGGATGGCGCAGCCGAGCATGGTGATACACAGGCTCTCTGACGGCACGGCGGCGAAGCGGCGGGACACCACCGAATAGCTCGCCCAGACGAAGGCGCCGAGCGCCGCCAGGAGATGCCCGAGCGCGAGCCCCTGCCCCGCCCCGAGCCCGCCCGAGACCAGCAGCGCGGTGGCGGCCAGGCCGATCAGCGCGCCGACCAGATGCCGCGGCCGCAGCCGCCCGCCCGGCAACAGCGCCGCGAACAGCACGATCAGCAGCGGCCAGAGATAATGGATCAGATTGGCCTCGGCGGCCGGCGCCGTCTTCACCGCCGCATAATAGAGCGCCGTATCGCCGAAGGGGCCGTAGAGCCCGAGCGCGAAGGAGGCCGGCGTCGGGCGGATGCGAGCGAGCTGCCCGCGCGCGGCCGCGATCGCGAGGATCAAAAGGCCACCGATCACGAAGGTCATGCCGACGAGCTGGAACGGCGGCACCCGCCCGCTCATCGCCGTGAATAGGGCGAGCGTCGACCAGAGCAGGATGGCGAGGAAGCCGATGAGCGTGGCGGTGCGGGAGGTCATGGCGGAGGCAGGTTGGAGCGGGCTGAAGGGCTCGATAGCAGGCATGCCCCGGAAAGCCGAGAGTGGGAGGGCGCAGATCAATACACCGTCATCCCGGGCGACCGGAGGGAGACCTGGGATCCATTCCGGAACGCCTGCCCGGATAGGTTCCGGAATGCATCCCGGATCTCCGCTTCGCTGCGTCCGGGATGACGGCGTGGTTCTCAACGAGCAGGCGGTGAGCGCCTTCGCCGCAGCGCAGCACAGCCTTGGCGCCATAGGCGCCATGATCGCAGCGCCGGATCGCCGCCATTGACCGCAAGGGAGCGAAGGATCAAGCGTCGGACCATGACGACACTCGCCCTGCCGGCCACCGAGCGCCGCCCGCTGATCCCGATCCTCGTTGCGCTGAGCGCGGCGCATCTGCTGAACGACCTGCTTCAGTCGATGATCCCGGCGCTGTACCCGCTGATCAAGGAGAACTTCCGGCTCGACTTCGGCCAGATCGGCCTGATCACGCTGGCCTTCCAGGTGACGTCGTCCCTGCTGCAGCCCCTGCTCGGCTGGCTGACGGACCGACGCCCCTGGCCCTATGCGATGGTCGCCGGCATGGGCGCGACGCTGCTCGGGCTGCTGACGCTGGCCTTCGCGACGAGCTACCCGCTGGTGCTGCTCGCCGCCGCGCTGGTCGGCCTCGGCTCGGCGGTGTTCCATCCGGAGGCGACGCGCATGGCCCGCCATGCCGCCGCGGGCCGCCAGGGCCTGGCGCAGGGGCTGTTCCAGGTCGGCGGCCATGCCGGCTACGCCATCGGCCCGCTGCTGGCGGCGGCGATCGTCGTCCCGCGCGGCCAGTCGAGCCTGACCTGGTTCTCCATCGTCGTGCTGGTCGCGATGGTGCTGATGTCCTGGACCGCCTCGCGCTACTCAGCCTTCCGCCGTGGCCAGCCGAAAGGTCATGGCGATGAGACCGCCGGGCACGGCCTCTCGCGCGGGCGCGTGCTCTTCGCGATGACGATCCTGATCCTGCTCTTGGTCTCGAAGAACGGCTACAACGCCGCCTTCACCTCCTATTATACCTTCTACCTGATGACCCGCTTCGAGATCACGGTGCAGCTCTCGCAGATCATGCTGTTCCTCTATCTCGCGGTCAGCACGGCGGGCGTCATCATCGGCGGCATGATCGGAGACCGCATCGGCCGCGACCGGGTGATCTGGCTGTCCATCGTGGGGTCTTTGCCCTTCGCGCTGATGTTGCCCCATGCCGATCTGTTCTGGACCGGCGTGCTCAGCGTGATCATCAGCTTCGTCATGGCGAGCGCGTTCTCGGCGATCCTGATCTACGCGATCGACCTCGTGCCCCACCGCGTCGGGCTGGTCGGCGGGCTCTTCTACGGGCTCTCCTTCGGGCTGGCCGGCATCGCGGCCGCCGTGCTGGGCGCGCTCGCCGACACCATCGGCATCGTCGAGGTCTTCCGCATCACGGCCTGGCTGCCGGCGCTCGGCCTGCTCACCTTCCTACTGCCGAAGCCGCGGCGGGGGTGAAAACCCGCGTCATGCTCGGGCACGACCCGAGCATCTCTGAGGAGACGCGATCGTCATCGGCACGCGCTTCCCGGGTCGCCGCGCTGCGGCGCCCGGGAATAACGCGCCGGTCTCTCACGCCATGTATTGCCCGCCATTGACCGCGAAGGTCGCGCCGGTGGCGAAGGCGCCCTGCTCGGAGGCGAGGAAGACGACCATCGCGGCGATCTCCTCCGGCTTGCCGAGACGGCCGACCGGGATGCCGGCAATCACGCGTTGAAGAGCGGCTTCCGGCATCGCCGCGACCATGTCCGTGCCGATATAGCCCGGCGTGATTGCGTTCACGGTGATGCCCTTGTTGGCGTTCTCCTGCGCCAGCGCCTTGACGAAGCCGATGTCGCCAGCCTTGGCGGCGGAGTAGTTGACCTGCCCCATCTGGCCCTTCTGACCGTTGATCGAGGAGATCACGATGATGCGGCCGAAGGAGCGGGCGCGCATGCCCTCGATCACCGGGCGCGTCATGTTGAACAGCGAGTCGAGATTGGTGCGGATCACGTCCGACCACTGCTCCCGCGTCATTTTGTGGAAGAAGCCGTCGCGGGTGATGCCGGCATTGTTCACGAGGATGTCGATGGGCCCGATATCGGCCTCGACCTTGGCGATGCCGGCCGCACAGGCGTCGTAATCGCCGACATCCCATTTGAACACCGGGATATTGGTCTCGGCCTGAAACTTGGCGGCCGCCTCGTCATTGCCGGCATAGCTGGCGGCGACCTTGTGGCCGGCCTCCTGCAGGGCCCGGCTGATCGCCGCGCCGATGCCGCGCGTTCCCCCCGTGACAAGTGCCACCTTCGTCATGCTTCGTCCCTCCTCATGGCGGCGTGGGCGCCGCTTTATTGTTCCGACAGCTTCAGATCGGGCCTATACGGCCCGTCGACGTCCTTGATGATGGCCTGGCCGCAGACGACCCGGCCCTGCGCGGCGTCAAAAGTCAGGGTTGGATGCCCGTAAAGCACCCAGCCCTGGCTCAGCGCCTCCGAGACCCGGTGACAGAAGGAGGCGTCGTCGGGCCCGGTCAGGTAGCGATAGAGCGTCGTCTGGCGCGCCATGCCGCCCTCAGCGCTCCAGCGCCATGGCCACACCCATGCCGCCGCCGATGCAGAGCGTGGCGAGGCCCTTCTTGGCGTCGCGACGCGCCATCTCGTGCAGCAGCGTCACGAGCACGCGCGCACCCGAGGCGCCGATCGGGTGACCGATCGCGATCGCGCCGCCGTTGACGTTGACGATCTCGGGGTTCCAGCCGAGGTCCTTGTTGACCGCCAGCGCCTGCGCCGCGAAGGCCTCGTTGGCCTCGACGAGGTCGAGATCGGAGACCGACCAGCCGGCTTTTTCCAGCGCCTTGCGCGTCGCCGGGATCGGGCCCGAGCCCATGATCGCCGGATCGACGCCCGCCGTCGCCCAGGAGGCGATGCGCGCCAGCGGCTTCAGGCCGCGCTTGGCGGCTTCCTTCGCCGACATGATCACGAGAGCCGCCGCGCCGTCATTGATGCCGGACGCATTGCCGGCGGTGACGGTGCCGTCCTTCGAGAAGGCGGGCTTGAGCTTGGCCATCGCCTCCAGCGTCGCGCCGTGGCGGGGATATTCGTCGGTGTCGACGACGATGTCGCCCTTGCGAGTCGAGACGGTGAAGGGAACGATCTCGTCCTTGAACTTGCCGGCCTTCTGCGCGGCCTCGGCCTTGTTCTGCGAGGCGACGGCGAAGGCGTCCTGCTCCTCGCGGGTGATCTGCCACTTGGTCGCGACGTTCTCCGCGGTCGTGCCCATATGGTAGCCGTGGAAGGCGTCCCAGAGCCCGTCCTTGATCATCGTGTCGGTGAACTTCAGGTCGCCCATCTTGGTGCCGGAGCGCAGATGCGCGGCGTGCTGGGCCATGGACATCGATTCCTGCCCGCCGGCGACGATGATGTCGGCATCGCCATTGGCGATCTGCTGCAGGCCGATCGCGACCGTGCGCAGGCCCGAGCCGCAGAGCTGGTTCAGGCCCCAGGCGGTCTTCTCCTGCGGGATGCCGGCGGCCATTGCGGCTTGGCGCGCCGGGTTCTGGCCCTGCCCGGCGGTCAGGATCTGGCCCATGATGACCTCGTCCACATCGGCCGGATCGACCTTGGCGCGCGCCAGCGCCTCCTTGATGGCGGCCGCGCCGAGCTCGTGGGCCGGCGTGTTGGCGAAGGCGCCGTTGAAGGCGCCCACCGCGGTGCGCGCCGCGCTGACGATCACGATGTCCGTATCGGCCATGGGGAAATCCTCACTGTTGTCGCGACGTCCGGCCCGGCCGGACGCCTGTTCGGCAGGCACCTTCGAAGCCCGCCGCGCCGCCGTCAAGTCAGCCGAAAGAGAGGGCCGCGCCGAAACTTGCGGCAGCCGATCCTTGAGATGGCGCAAAGACATGCCGCATCGCCCATGCTGTGATCGGCATTTGCGGGCCGGCGCTCAAAAAACTTGCGACGGACGCCGCAGCGGCTACCATCGCCGCCGGAAGACCGTCAGTCCGGCCGCCGCGCGATCTGTGCGGAAGGCTACGGACCAACGTGCAGGATTCTGATGGCCAGCGACAAAGAACCGACCGTCATCAAGAAATACGCCAACCGCCGCCTCTATCACACGGGCACGAGTTCCTACGTCACGCTGGAAGATCTCGCGGGGCTGGTCCGCAACGGCGAGGATTTCGTCGTCTACGACGCGAAATCAGGCGAGGACATCACCCGCTCCGTCCTGGCGCAGATCATCTTCGACGAGGAATCCAAGGACGGGCAGAACCTGCTGCCGATCGCCTTCTTGCGCCAGCTGATCCGCTTCTACGGCGACAGCATGCAGGCGCTGGTGCCGCGCTATCTCGAATTCTCGATGGACCATCTGACCAAGGAGCAGAACCAGTTCCGCGAGCAGATGGCCAAGGCCTTCTCCGGCGGCGCCTTCGGCGGCGGCGCGATGGACGCGCTGCAGGCCCAGACCCGCGCCAACATGGCGATGTTCACCGAGGCCTTCCGGATGTTCAACCCCTTCACCGCGGCCGCCGCCGGCAAGGCGCAGGAGGACGCTTCTGCTGCCTCGCCCGCCAAGGGCGACGATCTCGGCGATCTCAAGCGCGAGCTGAGCGAGATGCGCGACCGGCTCGACAAGCTCGCCAGGACGAAGTGAGGCGCAAGGGCTGAGCGAGGCGCCGTTCGGCCGCGCTCAGCTTGCAGCGCGCCGGCCCTGCCCCGGCGCAGGGCGGCGCAGCTCCGCCTTTCCGACCAGGTGCCCCTGCAGATAGGTGACGCCCCAGTCGGCAAGCATGCGAGCCTGCGTCTCGTCGTCGACCCATTCCGCTACCGTGTCGACGCCGAGATGGCGCGCGAGGTCGATCAGCGTGCGGACATAGAAGCGGTCGTCCGTCGAGCGACGCAGATTCTGGGTGAACGTGCCGTCGATCTTGAGCACGTCGATCGGGAAGGCGCGCAGATGCCGCAGCGAGGTGTGGCCCGCTCCGAAATCGTCGATCGCCACGCGGGCGCCGCGCTCCTTGATCTTGCCGAGCAACCGGGCGATCCGCGTCGGGTTCTCGATCGTCGCCGTCTCGGTGATCTCGACGATCAGCCGCTCGGCCAGACCCCGTCCGCTGCTGGTGCAGGCGAGGAAGGCGTCCATCCATTCCGGGTCCGAAAGCGACCGCGGCGAGACATTGACCGAAAGTGAAAGCCCCGGCTCCTCCGCCAGCAGCGCCACGGCGAGTTCGAGCACGCGATGGTCGAAGAGCCGCACTAACCCGCGCCGCTCCAGCATCGGGATCAGCTCGGCCGTGGCGAAGAAGGCCCCCTCGCGCCCGAAGGAGACGCGCAGCAGCGCCTCGTGGAAGGCGATCTCGCGCGTCGTCGCGCGCACGATCGGCTGCAGCGCGAGCTCGATGCGGCGCTCGTTCAGGGCCGCCAGCGCGTTGACGTCGAAGCCCGAATCCTGGTCGCTGCGCACGCGGCTTTCCTGCCGCCTTGCGATCACCACCGCGTCGGAGGCGCCGGCCTTGGCGCCGGAGAGCGCGTTCTCGGCAGCAGAGAGCAGCGTCCCGGCATGGTTGGAGAGATCCGGCGCGATCGCGGCGCCGACGCGCAGACGCACCAGCGCGATGCCGCGCGCGGTCTCGATCGCGGACTGCGCCACGGCCTTGCTGAAACGCCGCGCCGCGGCCTCGACCTGGTTCTGCGGGCAGCCGGTGAGCAGGATCGCGAAGCGGTTGCCGGAGTAGCGCACGAGATGGTCGCGCCGGCGCGTCACCGAGCGCAGCCGCTCCTGCACCACGCCGATGATCTCGTCGGTGGCCTCATGGCCAAAATCGTCGTTGAGCCGCGCCAGCTCGTCAATCGCCGCGACCAGCACGACGACATTGCGCTCCGCAGGCAGATGCTCCGAGAGCGCCGAGGACAGCCGGTCGAGCAGAGCCGAACGGTCGCCCAGCTCGCCCGTCTGGCCGAGCAGTTCGTCGGGGCGGACCTGGCGTTCGAGCCGCAGCATGCCGCGGGCGCAGGCGGGCCGCCCGTCGGTGCCCGCGAACCAGCGCCCGGCATCCTCGACCCACATGCGACGGCCGGCCAGTTCGGCCGCATAGCGCGTCCTGTAGATGACGCCCTCGCCCTGATCCTGCCCGCCGGAAGAGAAGACGGCGTCATAGCGGCTGCGGCCGCTCCCCGGCTCGACCAGCCCGGCGAATCCGAGGCCGCGGGACATGGCGGCGGCGGGAATCGGGCCGAGCACATCGGCGGCGTTCGGGCCCCATTGCAGGGCGTCGCTCTGGATGTCCCAGCTATAGACGACTTCACCGATCGACGAGAGCAGGTTGCGCGGGTCGACGCGGGCCTCGTCACGCGCACTGAAGATCGACGGCACCGGCATCGGTGAAGCAGCCTCGGGAGGACGGGACGCCCGACGAGCGCTGGACGGTTCGCGGGCGGGAGATGTCCGGAAACGATGCAGTAAGTGTTCTTAACACCCCGTTAAGCCTGGCCGACCCCTTGCAACTTTCCCTCCGGGCGCAGCGACTGCGTATCGGAGTGGCACATGGCCGAATCGGGGCATCGGGAGCAGGCGGACGGACGCGTGGCGGCGGGCTCGGCCATGCTGCTGCTGCAGCTCGCGGCCAGCCAGGCCGAGATTGGCCCCTTCGCCCGCAGGGGCTGCGAGACGCCGCAGGTCGCGACGGGGCTCTACCGCCGGACGGCGCAGCTTTTCTCTGCCACCGGGCGCCGAGCCTGAAGCGCCTGCGTCTCAGGCCTGGGGATGGTAGACCCAGACCCTTCCGCCCAGGACCTCGTAACGGGTGCTGACTGTCTCGGGATCGCCGGCGTCCGAGAAGCGGCGCTCGGGCGGAGTTTCGCAGGAGACGAGCGCGAACCGATTGATCTGGACGAGCCGGTCCGCCCGTGTCGACCCGGGCATCGGCACGTTCTGCTCGATCACCTCGACCAGCCGCCCCGGTATCACGATGCCGAGCACGATGGCCGTGTGATGGGGCCGGCTCATCACCCATGGCATGCCGACGCGCCCGGCCGGGCCGGACAGCAGGTCGCGCGTGGTCACGGTGCTGCGCACGCTGTAGCCGCGCATCTGGATGATGTCGCCGGCCGCGATCTCGGTCGCCGACCGCACCTCTTCGCCCCAGACATAGTCGGCACGGGCCGAAAAGCGCCGGGTCAGCTGGCGAGAGGTGCGTGCGCGCTGGGCCAACAGCGCGTCCTCCGCGAGGGTCCAGCATTCGCCGTTGCCATGGCGGACGCCAAGCGGCCGCTGGCGCAGCCAGGCGACGATGCGGGCGTTGAGCTGAGGATTGAAGACCATCGCGACCTCCACGCATGACGTTGCGTCGTTGTCGCGGCGATGGCCATCCGGGTTCTGTCGCAGACAAAGAAAAAGGGCCGGCGCAGAGGCCGGCCCCTTTCAAAAAAAAACGTTGCGAGACGCTCAGGCCTCGGTCTTGGCCTTGAGGACCTGGCGGCCGCGATACATGCCCGACTTGAGGTCGATGTGGTGCGGGCGGCGCAGCTCGCCGGAGTTCTTGTCTTCGATATAGGTGGGCTGCTTCAGCGCGTCGGCCGAGCGGCGCATGCCCCGCTTCGACGGCGACGTCTTTCTCTTCGGAACGGCCATGATACTCTCCATCGTGCCGCCGCCCGGAAGCGCTGCCCGCAGGCCACGCCACCGCCACGACGACGGATCAATCTCGTGAGGCGTTGCCCATACACGCTGACGGCCGCGCTGGCTAGTGGCGAATCCGGCTTTTCGCAATCCGACCGGCAGGTCAGGCCGGAACGGCGCAATCCCCCAGCGGGCCGAGCTGCCCGACCCGGCGCTGCACCCGCGCGCTGGCCGAGAGCAGGGCCCGGCTCGGTTTCACCGGGTCGCGCAGGAGCGGGTTGGGCAGTGCGCCGGCCAGACGCGCCGCCTCGGCCGGCGTCAGCTTCGCGGCCGGCTTGCCGAAATGGTGCTGGGCGGCGGCCTCGGCCCCGAACACGCCCTCCCCCCATTCGGCGACATTGAGATAGACCTCCACGACCCGCGGCTTGCCCCAGGCGAAGTCGATCGCCATCGCCAGCGGAATCTCGAGCGCCTTGCGGACATAGGAGCGGCCCGGCCAGAGAAAGACGTTCTTGGCCGTCTGCATCGTCAGGGTCGAGGCGCCGCGCGAGGGGCCGTCCTCGTCCTCCATCACCGCATTGAGCTCGACCCAGTCGACGCCGCGATGGCTGCAATAGCGCTGGTCCTCGGCCGCGACGACGGCCCGGATCAGGTGGGGAGAGATCTCCGAGAGCGGCACCCATTGCCGCTCGACCGGCTGCAGCGTCAGCCAGCGCCCGAGCATCAGCGTCGAGGGCACGGGCACGAAGGCATAGAGCAGGATGGCGACCAGCAGCAGGACCGGCAGCGCCAGCAAAGCGAGCCAGAGGGTCCGCAGCAGGCGCAGCACAGGGCTTCGCCGCCTCGCTGCCCGTTCGCCCGCCATTGCCGTCATCCCCCTCACGCCTCCGCGCCAGCCTCCGGCTTGACGGTTCGGCCGCTCTCCGGCAAGCCCCGCCGGTCTGCGAACGCGAGGCCCGCGCATGAGTTCCGCCCCCACCCGCGCTCCCGAGGCCGCCGACGGGCTCGCCGCCCGGCTGGGCTGGACCGCCGACGCGATCGAGACCCTGCTCGCCGAGTTGCTGGCCGAGAGCCCACGCGAGGGCGAGATCACCCGCCCCGCCCGGCTGCTCGCCGCCATGCGTCATGGCGCGCTCGGCGGCGGCAAGCGCCTGCGGCCCTTTCTGACGGTCGAGACCGCCCGCCTTTTCGGCGTCGCGCCCACGGCCGCGCTGCGGGCCGGCGCGGCGGTGGAGCTGGTCCACTGCTATTCGCTCGTCCATGACGACCTTCCGGCCATGGATGACGATGACACGCGCCGCGGCCGCCCGACCGTCCACAGAGCCTATGACGAGGCGAGCGCGATCCTCGCCGGCGACACGCTGCTGACCTATGCCTTCGAGGTGCTGGCCGACCCCGTGACCCACCCCTCCGGCGAGATCCGGGCCGCGCTGGTGCTGGCACTGTCCCGCGCCTCGGGGCTCGGCGGCATGGCCGGCGGCCAGATGCTGGATCTCGCCGCCGAGGGACGCTTCGGCAGCGGCGAACCGGCTGCTCTCTCCGAGGCCGAGATCCGCAGGCTGCAGGCGATGAAGACGGGCGCGCTGCTGGCGGCGAGCGTCGCGATGGGCGCGATCCTCGGCGGCGCCTCGGCCGCGCAGCGCGCATCCCTGGACAGTTACGGCCGGGCGCTCGGCGCGGCCTTCCAGGTCGCCGACGACATTCTCGACGTCGAGGCCAGCCCCGAGCAGCTCGGCAAGGCGACCGCCAAGGACCAGGACAAGGGCAAGGGCACTTTGGTGCAGGCGCTCGGCCTCGACGCCGCCAAGCGCGAACGCGACGCTCTCAGCGCGGCGGCCGTGGTGGCGCTTTCCGGCTTCGGGCCGGAGGCGGATATCTTGCGTGCGGCGGCGCGCTTCGCGGCGGAGCGGACGAGCTGAGCGGTTACGGCGGGAGTCGATAGCGACGCCGCCCAGGAAAGCCGTCATCCCGGGACGACCGAAGGTCGGCTTGGGATGACGTGAACCGGGTTCCTACCGCCAGCGTCCGAAGGCGTCGGCCAGCGTCTGACCGCCCGGCACGCCCTTCTCGAAGGTGATGATGCCGCGCCGGCCGGAGGCGAAACGCACCGGCACGTCGATCCAGCTGCGGGTCAGCATCAGCTCGATGTTGCGGTCGACCTCGACCGGAACATTGGAGAGCGCCGCCACGAAAAGGTTTTCCCCAAGCGCGGAGTTGATGGCCGAGAGCGGTGCACCGCGCTCGCTCTCCTCCGCCTTGAACTGCGGCACGCCGACCTCGCGCACCGCCTCCGTCGCGGGGTTGCCGGTGCTGGAGAAACGCATCCCGATGATGTGCGAGGCCGGGAAGGCCGAATCGGTGTTGCGGCGGACGGTAAAGTCGAGCGTCAGGCCGATCTCGGTGAACTCGACCGTTGCGCGCACGATCGTCTCGACCGGCCGGCCCTGGCCGACGCTCTCGCTGTCGAGCCGCCAGAAAGCCCGGCCATTGACGGCGCGCGGCGCCTGCGGGCTGTTGGGATCCTCCGTGTAGAGGATCGCCCGCTGCGCCACCGTGACCTCCTGCGAGGGCGCGGCCCCACTGGCCGACGGCCGCGTCGCGGGCGGCTGGGAACCGGCCTCGCCGACGCGCTCGTTGATCTTGCCGGCGGAATCCGCCTGGGGCGCCGGCGCGGGTGCCTCGCTGCGCGGACGCTGCACGGTCTCGGGCGGCTTGACCTTGTTGACGTAATAGGCCGTCACCGCGATGGCGGCGACGGCAACTGCGACACCCCCCGCCACCACCGCCGTCCGCAGATGGCCGGGCTTGACGCGCTTCTCGCGGGGCGGCGCGATACGCGGCCGCGCCGGCTGCGACTCGGCCGGATCGTCGCGGGTCTCGCCGAAGCGGTCCTCCTCCGGCGCGGCGGCGCTCACCGGCGGGCGCGGCGGCGGGGCGGCAGGCTCCGGCAGAGGCGGATCGTCGAAGACCGGCACCGTCTCCAGCGGCGGCTGCAGCGAATCGATGCCGGGCGGCGGCGGCGTGTCGTCGTAATCGGCCTCGATCCGCGCCACAGCCTCGTCGAGCGCCAGCCGCTCCCGCATGATCTCGGCCTCGCCCAGCGGCGGGTCGAGGGTGCGCAGCTGCGCCACGAGGGCGGTCCTGGCACGGTCGTAGATCGCCTGGCGCGCTGCCGGCGACGTGTCGGACAGTCCGGCCACGGCACGAGCCAGGATGGGATAGAAGTCGGCCATTGGCCTCACTTGTCGCTGTTGCGGGCCTGCGTCAACCCTTGGCGGAGCAGCCGGTTTCAGCCCTCGAAGGGGTTGTGGACCAGGATCGTGTCGTCGCGTTCCGGGCTGGTCGACAGCACGGACACGCTCGCGCCGATCAGCTCCTCGATGCGGCGGACATATTTGATCGCCTGCGCCGGGAGATCGGCCCAGGAGCGGGCGCCCGCGGTCGAGCCCTCCCATCCCTGAATCGTCTCGTAGACCGGCTCGACGCGGGCCTGGTCGCTCTGGCCGGCCGGCAGATGCTCGAGGATCTCGCCGTCGAGCTTGTAGCCGGTGCAGACCTTGATCTCCTCGAAGCCGTCGAGGATGTCGAGCTTGGTCAGCGCGATGCCGTCGATGCCGGAGGTCTTCACCGTCTGGCGCACGAGGCAGGCATCGAACCAGCCGCAACGGCGCTTGCGCCCGGTGACGACGCCGAACTCCTTGCCCTTCTGGCCGATCAGCTCGCCGATCTCGTCGAACAGCTCGGTCGGGAACGGCCCTTCGCCGACGCGGGTCGTATAGGCCTTGGCGATGCCCAGCACATAGCCGACCGCCGAGGGGCCGAGCCCCGAGCCGGTCGCGGCCTGGCCGGCGACGATGTTGGAGGAGGTCACGAAGGGATAGGTGCCATGGTCGACATCGAGCAGCGCGCCCTGCGCCCCCTCGAACAGGATGCGCTTGCCCGCACGGCGCTGCGAATCGAGCAGCGCCCAGACGGTGTCGGCGAAGGGCAGGATCTTCGGCGCGATTTCCTTGAGCTGCGTCAGCAGCTCCGCGCCGTTGACCTCGTCGATGCCCAGGCCGCGGCGCAGCGCATTGTGATGGGCGAGCATGCGCTCGATCTTGGCCTCCAGGATCGCGGGGTCCTTCAGGTCGATGACGCGGATGGCGCGGCGGCCGACCTTGTCCTCATAGGCCGGGCCGATGCCGCGCTTGGTCGTGCCGATCTTGAGGCCGGCATTGGCGGTCTCGCGGAAATGGTCGAGCTCGCGATGCAGCGGCAGGATCAGCGTGGCGTTGTCGGCGACGCGGAGATTCTCGGGGGAAATCGCGACGCCCTGCGCCTGCAGCCGCGCGATCTCCTCGACCAGATGCCAGGGATCGACCACGACGCCGTTGCCGATGACCGAGAGCTTGCCGGGCCGCACGATGCCCGAGGGCAGCAGCGAGAGCTTGTAGACGACGCCGTCGATCACCAGCGTGTGGCCGGCATTGTGCCCGCCCTGGAATCGCACCACGACATCGGCCTGGCTCGACAGCCAGTCGACGATCTTGCCCTTGCCCTCGTCGCCCCACTGGGCGCCGACCACCACCACATTTGCCATGGTTCAGGGGTTCCTGCTTGTCCTAAGTGAGTCTTGCGCGTGTCGTTTCGGGCAAGCGCCGCACATGAAAAACCCCGGCGCAAGACCGGGGTTCGAAGGCAGGTTCTTGCACGCCCTCATGAGCCAAGAGCGCGCCGAGGTCAAGGTTGGCGCGCATGGCCGGCGACGGCGCGGGGGTGTAGAAGAGGAGCCGGCGGCCGCCCGCAGGACGGATGCGGGCCCGTGCCAAAGGGATGAAGACACCGATGACGAACACGCTCGACGCCTGGCTCGACCGGCACCACGCCGCTTTCACGGCGATCCGCCAGGACATCCACGCCCATCCCGAACTCGGGCTCGAGGAAACGCGCACCGCCGCCCTCGTGGCGAAGAACCTGCGCGAATGGGGTGTCGAGGTCACGGAAGGAATCGGGGGGACCGGCGTCGTCGGCGTCATCCGAGGCAAGCGCGCCGGCCAACGTGCGGTCGGACTGCGCGCCGATATGGACTGCCTGGCGCTGGAGGAGCAGACCGGCCTGCCCTACGCCTCGCAGCACCCTGGCAAGATGCACGCCTGCGGCCATGACGGCCACACCACCATGCTGCTCGGCGCCGCGCGCTACCTCGCCGAGAATCCGGATTTCGCCGGCACCTGCATCCTGATCTTCCAGCCGGCCGAGGAAGGCCGCGGCGGCGCCAACGCCATGCTGGCGGACGGGCTGTTCGACCGCTTTCCCTGCGACGCGATCTATGGCCTCCACAACACGCCCGGCCTTCCGGCCTCGCATTTCGGCACGGCGGTCGGCCCCTTCCTCGCCTCGGCCGACAGCTGGGAGGTCGTCTTCCGCGGCGTCGGCGGCCATGGCGGCTCGCAGCCGCATCGCTCGACCGACATCACCTATGCCCAGGCGCAGTTCGTGCTGGGTCTCCAGGGCATCGTCGGCCGCAACGTGCCGCCGCTCGACACCGCCGTGATCAGCGTCGGCTACATCCATGGCGGCGACGTCAACGCGTCCAACGTGATTCCCTCCGAGTTGGTGCTCGGCGGCACGGCCCGGACCTATTCCGCCGAGATCCGCGACACGGTCGAGCGTCGCATCGGCGAACTCGCCTCTGCCACCGCGCTCGCCTGGGGCTGCAGGGCCGAAGCGACCTATCACCGCGGCACCAGCCCGCTGATCAACAAGGCCGAGCAGGTCGCGGTCGCGGTGGCGGCGGCGTCCGCTTCGGTCGGTGCCGACCATGTCGACGGCAAGATGCGGCCGGGCACGGGCGGCGAGGATTTCGCCGAGATGATGCTGATCAAGCCGGGCGCCTTCATGCGCATCGGCAACGGCGTCGAGGCGGACGGCTCCTTCAAGGGCCTGCACACCCCGCTCTACGACTTCAACGACGCCATCATCCCCGACGGCATCCGCTATTGGGTCAATGTCGTCCAGGAGGAGCTCGGCATCGGGGAGCGAGCGGCGGCGGCCTGAGGCACAACGCGTCATTCCGGGGCGCCGCGAAGCGGCGAGCCCGGAACCCATAACCGCAGGTCCTTCCGAATCGGGCTCCACGCGGCCACCTCATCCTGCCGATCGAGAGGTTATGGGTTCCGGGCCCTTCGCTTTCGCGAAGCCCCGGAATGACGGCGCCCCCCTCTGCAGGGCTCCCCTCCAAGCCCGTCGGTTGCGCGGCCCGGAGGCAGGCCCTAAGCGGCGGGCTCACGCCAACCAGCGGGTCATCCCCATGCAATCGCTCGCCATCTCGACGCTCACCATCTGCGGCATCGAGGAACTGCCCGCCCACAGCCTGCGCCGGGTCACGCATGTCCTCTCGGTGCTGGACCCCGACTGGCCCGAGATCGACGCTTTCGGGAGCTATGGCGAGCACACCCGTGTGACGCTGCGCTTCCACGACATCATCGATCCCGCACCCGGCAAGATCCATCCCGAGCCGGAGCATGTCGCCCAGATCCTGCAATTCGGCGAAGGACTGCGCGAGGGCGCCGGCGAGCGCGTCGAGGGACATCTCCTCGTCCACTGCCATATGGGCATCTCGCGCTCGACCGCGGCGATGCTCATGCTGATGGCGCAGAACGATCCGGAAGCGAGCGAGGACGCGCTGTTCGCGCGCCTTCGCACCGTGCGCCCGCAAGCCTGGCCAAACTCGGTGATGATCGGCTTTGCCGATGAACAGCTCGGCCGCGGCGGGCGCCTCACGCAGGCGCTGCGCCGCCATTACGGCCGGCAGCTCCAGACCGAGCCGCGCTATACCGACTGGATGACACGGCTCGGCCGCGGGCGCGAGCTCGAGATGGCGGTGTGAGCGGTGGTCGTTTGTCCCTCCGACACTCGGCCGTCATCCTGGGCGACCGAAGGTCGTCCCGGGATCCATCCGAGGGCGGCGCAGAGCCCGATGATGGATCCCGGCCTGCGCCGCTGCGCGGCTGGTCCAGGATGACGCGTGGTTCGTGAGCAAACTTCCCCGCCCCCTCAGTTCAGCGGACGCGGCAGAGGCTGCGGCCCCGGTCCCGGCTGCGGGGCATAGGTGACCTCGCGGTCACCCGGCCATTTGATCCGGTAGGCGACCTTGATCTCCTTCTCGGCGCCGGGCGCGAGGTCGAAGGTCCAGGCCGAGACGCCGCGCTTTTCGCCGACCTGCTTTTCGGTCGGCGGCGTGGTCTGCGCCGGCAGGCTCTCGACTGTGATCGCGCTGTTCTCCGAATAGGGAATGCGCTCGGTCACCGTCACCTTCACCGGCTGGGCGTGCAGGCTCTTCACCACCGTGCGGAACTCGCGCAGATCGGTCCGGCTCTGGCCCAGCCAGTTCGGCTCGTTCTCCCGGCGGCGCACCGGCGCGCGCGTGACCTTGAGCTTGTCGTCGGCGCCGAAGCCGAGCTCCACCCTGTCGCCCGGCGCCACCAGCCCGATCCGGCCACGCCCGATATAGGTGCCGTCGCGATGCAGGGCCACGGGGCCCGGCAGCAGCGGCGCCGCCTCCTCATGCACGAAGCTCGCCTCGAGATAGGCCCTCTCCTCCAGCTCCGGCACGATCCGCGCCGTCAGCGCCGGGTCCGCCTTGGCCTGGCTCAGCAGCACGGTCTTTGAGGAGCCGTCCTGTGGAATGGTCGCGCGGCCGGGCACCTGGAAGCTCGCCTGATAGGCCCCCGCCTCGACCGTCGCGGTCTGGACCTCTGCGGCGACGGGGGCGGGTGCGGCAGCAGCGCGCTGCGACGCCTCGGCCTGGGCGTCCGCCTCCGCCTTGGCACGGGCGGCCGCCATGGGAGCCTGGGCGCGCGCGGTCGGACGCGCCTCGTAGAGAACCGGCGGTTCGAAGAACATGACTTGCACCGGGGTCAGTTCCGGAACCCGGGTGCCGCCGGCCGAACGCGTCGTCGACAGCGTCAGCGCCACCTCGCTCCAGTCCTCCCCCGTACGTTGGCGGAGTTCCGCGCGACGCACCAGTTCGAGACCCGGTTTGCCACCGGCAGCCGCCGTCGTCAGACGCGCCTCGTATTGCGGGGTCCAGCTCGCCCCGCCGACGCGGTAGCTGACCGTGAACTCGGCCGCGACCGGCCCGGGCGCCTCGACCGCGATGGCAACGTCGCGCTTCGGTGCGCCCGGCCGCCCCGGCTGCGGCTTCGCCCGCTCCAGCGCCGCGATCTCGCCCTCGACCTCGGACGCGCGCGCCCGCACGCCGCGCAATTCCTCATGCACCTTGACCAGCGCCGTGCCGATCGCCTCGAACACGGCCGGCCAATCCGCCACCGGCAGCGCCTTGCCGTCGGGCCCGAGCTTGTCCGGTCCGGTCTGGCCGAAACGCTCGATCGTGGCGCGCTTGGCCTCGATCGCGGCGATCTGACCCGCGAGGGTCTCCTTCTCCTCGCGCAATGTCTTGAGCTTGCCCTCGATCACCGCATCGAGAACCGGCCGGGCCTCGCCGGGAGCCAGACGGACATCGACGGCACCGACCGAGAAGCCCGCGCTGCCCTTGCCCTCGACGCGGATCGAGGCGGGATCGATCGTCGCCGGCAGGCCGCGCAGCACGATCTGCGAGGCGCCCTGCAGCAGCTCGGCCTTGCCCAGCCGCGTCACCACCGCCCCGTCGGGATAGACCGTGACCCGGTCGATGCGGGTGGGGAGCTCGATTTCGGCTGCGGCGGCGAAGCCGGGCGCCAGCACGAGGGCGGCGGCTAAACGGGTCATCATGGTCGGCTATCCCCTGGGCGATCACGTCGCCGTGATAGGCGCGTCCGAATTCGGCGGGGCCAAGGCGGAATTGGGCCCGATTGCGGACGACGCCACCCGATCGCGGTCTGCGCCCAGCGTCGTCCTTCCATTGCAGGAGGCCGATACGAAAAAGGCCCCGCCGTCCGGCAGGGCCTTTCGCTGATCCCGGCGAGGTCGCTTGGAGGTCAGAACTCTTCCCAGCCGGCATCGCTGGCGCGGCTGTTGGCGACCTTCTTGGCCGGAGCCCGCGCGGCGGCGGGCGCCGGAGCCGGCGCGGGACGCGCAGCCGGACGGTGGCCGGCGAAAGCGGCCTCCGCGAGCTGGCGCAGACGGGCGGGCTCGCCAGCCGGAGCGGAGGGGGCCGAACCCATGGCGCCCCCTGAATCCGGCCCGGTCTTGAAGGCTGCGACGAGATCGTTGAGCTGGCCGATGCGGCTGGAGAGCGAGGCGGCGGAGGCCGCGCTCTGCTCGGACAGCGCTGCGTTCTGCTGGGTCATCTCGTCGAGATGCGCGACCGCCTGGCTCATCTCGTCGATGCCGCTGGCCTGCTCGCCGGACGCCGCGGAGATCTCGGCGATGGTCGCGGCGACCTTCTGCGAGGCGCCCAGGATCTGCTCCAGCGCCTCGCCCGCCTGCCGCACCAGCTTCACGCCGGCGCCGACTTCCGTATTGGAGGACGAGATCAGCGCGGAGATGTCCTTCGCCGCTTCGCTGGAGCGCTGGGCGAGAGTCCGCACTTCCGAGGCCACGACCGCGAAGCCCTTGCCGGCATCGCCGGCTCGCGCCGCTTCGACCGCGGCGTTGAGCGCCAGCAGGTTGGTCTGGAAGGCGATGTCGTCGATGACGCGGATGATGTCCGAGATCTTGGTCGAGGCGTCCTCGATCCGCGCCATGGCGTCGACCGCCTGGCCGGCGATCGAGCCGCCGTTCTGCGCCGCCTTCATCGCCTCGTCGGCAACGGAGGCCGCCTGGCGCGAGGCCTGGGCGGTCGCCTTCACGGACGCCGCGAGCTGCTCGGTCGTCGCCGCGGTCTCTTCCAGCGACGAGGCCTGTTCTTCCGTGCGCTTGGACAGGTCGTCGGCGCCCATATTGATCTCGCGGGCGGCCAGGCCGACATCGGCCGAGGTCACCTGGATCGTCTTCACCGTCGCCGACAGACGGTCGACCGTGTCGTTGATGGCGTTTTTGAGGTCGGCGAAGCGGCCGCGATAGGTCGTGTCGACCCGATGCGTCAGGTCGCCGGCCGCGATGGCCTGCAGGGCCTCGGAGAACTCGCTGGTGGCGCCATCGACGACGGCGTTGATCTCGTTGATGCCGGCGACCAGCTTCTGCATCTGCTCGTCGGCCTGCTCGATCTGCAGCCGCGCCGAGAAGTCACCGGCCGCCGCCGCCGCCACGACCTCGCCGACATCGGAGACCACCGCTTCCATCGACTGCGCGCGGGCCAGCCGCGCCGCCGCGGCCGCCTGCTCCTGCTGCTGCAGCAGCGCGACCTGCTCGGAGCTTTCGCGCAGCACGGAGACGGCCTTGGCCATGGTGCCGATCTCGTCCTGCCGGCCGAGATGCGGCACGGTTACCTTGAGATCGCCCTGGGTCAGCGCGCCCATGACGGTGCTGAGATCGAGGATCGGCTTGGTCAGCGAGCGCTGGGCGTAGAACAGCGCCATCAGCAGCGAACCCAGAAGCATGACGACAAGCGCGACCGGCAGACCGATCTGCGCCAGATGCGTGAAGCTCGTCGCCTCGTTCTGCAGCGCGTCGCTCGCGGCATCGGTGGTCTTCGCGAAGCCGACCAGGAGATCGTTCAGGGCCTTGCGGTTGTTGCGGTTGGCTTCGTTGTTGCCCTGGGCGTTGGCCGCCGCCGTCGAGACCTCCCGGGCGAGCCGGATCGTCTCGGAACGGAAGGTGATGAAATCCGCGATCGCCTTCTCGATGGCGCGTGTCTGAGCCCGTTCGGATTCCGGCGCCATCCGGGTGAGGTCCGCGGCCAGAGCCCGCATCTGCGGGAAGCGCGCTTCCATGCCCTTGGCGAAGGGTTCAGCGGCCGCGGCGTCCTTCGACATGTAAATGCCGCGCGCATCCATCACCACACCAAGCACATGGCCGTTGATCTTGTCGGTCGCCAGCGTGATGTCCGAGAGGTTCGCAGCGCGCTGGTTGAGATCGTTGGAGCGCGACAGCGCCCAGAGTCCGAGGGCCGACGAGATGACGGCGCCCAGCGAGACGATCGCCAGGATCGCGATGATTTTGATGCGGATGGATTTCAACGTCTTCGGGCCCCAGCAACGGAACGTAAAACGCTCCATCGGAAATGATATCGAGAGCCTGCTTCGGCTCAGACGAAGAGGAAGGTCCAGACCTATCCCAACGTCATTACGGCTCCGATTTCCGCCCTGTTCCTTTAAATTTCGATTAAGAGCGAAGACGAATTGCACAAGCATTGTGCAACTTAAGCGCGATAGAGCTGTAATTTCAGTGACATCCGGTCATCGAACGATCAGGGCTGCCGCCCCGACGGGCCCTGTGCAGGGCGGCCTTCGAATCAGGGTCCGGCGGCAGAGACCACGTCACCAGCTGTAGCGGAGCGCCGTCTTGCCGCCGAAGCTGCGGCTGTTCGGTGCGAACTCGCCCTCGAAGGTGGCGGCGAGAGTGAGGAGCGGGCTCAGCCTGAGCTCGGCGGAGGCCGTGGTGCGCAGCGCATTCCGGTCGAGCGCAGTGCCACCGACGATGAAACTCGCGCCGGGCAGCGTCTGGAAGCTCGCCAGCGCACTCGAGCCGACATTGCCGTTGCGGATCCAGGCGGCGCCGGCCTCAAACTTGAGCGGCTTGCCGGCGAGCACGAGTTCCATATCGGCGCGCAGGCCGAGTTCGCCGCGCAACCGTGTCGTATCCTTGCCGGCATAGGCGAGCGCGAAGGTCCCGGGCCCCGCCAGCGCGGTTTCCTGATATCCCGGAAGCGAAACGGTGGTGAACTGGCCGGCGGCATAGGAGGTCACGCCGAAGGAGGCGAGCCCGAAGCGATGGCCGGCCTCGATCCGCCCCGCCCAGCTGTTGGCGGTGAAGCGGCCCTCGAGGCGGTCGAGCCCGGCGACTGTCCGGTCGGTGGTGACGTCCTGCCAGGCATAGGCCACCGACCCCGTGAGATAGCTCTGGCGGATCTGCTGACGGATGAAGGCGCCGGCCTGGAACAGGTCGGAAAAGCCCGAGCCCAGCCCGTAGGTGTTGAAGCTGGTCGCGCCGCCACCGAGCGCGAAGCCCGCGACGGTGTCGGGCGCGATCCGGTAGTCGGCGCCGGCCATTGCGCCATAGATCCGGCTGGTCGTGGCGGCGGTGCCGGCGCCGGCATCGGCCCCGTTGAACTGCGCCGCGCCATAGCCGCCGGCCCAGACGCTCCAGCGCCAGAGATCGGGATCGGATGTGATCGCGGGCTGCCTGCCGCCCTTGCGCGTCGGCAGATCCTCCGCCTGCTCCTTGGTGGAGGAATAGGAGGCATAGCCCGTGGGCGCCGGCGCCAGCGGCACGCCGCGCCCATCCGGCGCGACGGCCGTCAGCGAAGTCATGAACGGGTTCATCACGGTGGCGCTGGACTGCTGCACGCCGGTGGCGGACTCGCCCGAGACCTGCGACAGGCCCGCCGGCGTCAGGCTGCCGAAGACGGTGGGAATGCCGCCGGTGCGCTTGAAGAAATCGGTCAGAGCATTGGCGGCACTGGTCTGGTTCGGATTCAGGCCACGATTGGGAAGAGGCGAGACCGCCGGTGTCGAAGACGACGTCGTGGACGACGAGGTCGAGGTAGCGGTCGGCGTGAAATCCAGCGTCAGGTCGAGGAAGGCGTTGTTCCTGTCGTAGCTCAGCGCCGATTTGAAGCCCGATGGCAGGTTGGTATCGACCTTCTGACCGAAGGTGCCGGTGACGCCGCCGGCCGCGTTCAGGATGGTGTACTGCTTGGCGACATAAGTGCCCGGCTCGAAGCTCGCAGCGACCTTGGCTCCACCCAGCGTCGCCGTGCCGGTGACGTTGACCCGGTCGGAGGCCGCGGGCGAGACCTCGACCGCATAGGTCGAGCCTGCGCTGAAGGTCAGGTTGCCGTTGACCGACAGGGTGCCGATCGAATTGCCGGGCGCCAGCGTGCCGCCGTTGATGCTGGTGGTGCCCACCGTGCCCGAGCCGCCGAGCGTACCGCCGGCGTTCACCGTCAGGCTCGATGAGGAGGCGATCGAGCCGTTGACGATCAGCTTGCCGGCCGACACCGTGGTCGCGCCGGTATAGGTGTTCGCGCCCGAAAGCGTGACATCGCCCGTGCCGGTCTTGGCGAGCCCGCCGGTGCCGGCGAGGATCGCCGACAGCGTGCCGGCCTGCAGGTCGAAACTGGCGGTCGAGGAGAGCGTGCCGTTGCGGACCGTGCCACCGGTCAGCGTGAAGGCGCTGGCGGTCTGCGTGGTGCCGCCGAGATCGAGCGTGCCGGCCGAGACCTGCCAGGCCATCGTCGCGCCGGGCGCGTTACTCACGGTCCAAGTGCCTGTCCCGGACTTCGCCAGGGTGCCGAAGTTCCGGTACTGACCAGCGGGCCCCAATTGCGAGAGATCGAAGGCACCGTTCGACGCCCCGCCGAGCGCGAAGGTGCTTGTGCCGGAGGCCACGACGTTGCCGGTGACCGTCGCTCCTGACCAGACTTCGAGGCGGTTGGTGCCGCCGCTGAAGGTGATGGCATTGGCACGCGTGACGCCATCGCCTGAGAGGCCGCCGGTGACGGTGGCGCTCCCTGAGAGAATGAGAGTCAGATCGGAGCCGATCACGCCGGCGCCGCCCGCGCCAGCGGCTGCCGTCGCGTTGCCGACACCACCGTTGCCGCCGCTCGCACTGCCATGGATCGTCACCGTCGCGCCGGCCCCCGTCGTCGTCAGGCCGTTGCCGCCCGCACCGCCGACCCCGGGGACGGCGATGCCGCCGCCGCCATTGCCGCCATTCCCGCCCACGAGGCTTCCATTGATCGTCGCGCTCGTCGACGCGCCGATCGTCAGGCCGCTGCCGCCCGCTCCGCCGGCGCCACCCTGTCCGAGTGCGCGATTGGCGCCTGCGCCATTGCCGCCATTGCCTCCGGTCAGCGTGCTGTCGACCGTCACCGTGCCGGAGCTGCCGAGGGCGGCTGCAGCGCCGCCATTGCCTCCGGCGCCGCCATAGGCGTTGTCGGTCGCGCCGACGGTCGCGCTGCCGCCGTTCCCGCCCTGGCCGCCTGTCACGGCCTGGTTGAAGATGATGGTCGCCGAAGCGGAACTGGTCACGCCGGCACCGCCATCGCCGCCCCGGCCGCCTCGCGGATTGTTGACGGCGCTTCCATTGCCGCCTGCCCCGCCGGCGCCGCCCGTGATCACGGCGTCGATCGTGGCAGTTTCGCCGGTCGGGACCGGGATGGCGTTCGCACCCGATCCACCGTCCGTCGCGGTGGGAGAGCCGGCACTACCCGCGGTACCGGCCGTCCCCGTCGTCGGCGTGCTGTAGGCCACACTCTGGGCCTGAGCCGCCCCCGGCGACAAGGGGCCCGCCAAAAGGAGAGCGGGAACACAGGCGATCAGCAGGGCGCACCGTCCGGCGCCGCCGAGCATCGCGGCGCGCAGCCGCGGGCAGACCCCTGCGCTCCGGGCCGGGCTTTGCCGTCGAACGGGCGCTGTGTCGGAAGCGGGAGAATGGCTGGGCGAAATCCGTTCGAAGTCCTGCGCGGCGCGACACGCCCCGCCCGTCGCCGCCGTCATGCCAGCCCCCGCCGCCCCCGGGGTCTCCAGCGCCCCGAATCGCCGCCCTGAGGGGCGGCATGGCGTCAGAGGGCGTCGATTATGGTTAGCGCAGCGTAAACGGGCGTTGCCGGGCGGCGCCCCGAAACGGCGCGACACAGAGCCTCGACCGGGTCCCCGGTGCTTCAGCCCCGGCCGCGTGCGCTCGCCTGCGGCTTGACGCGGTGGTTGAGGAAGTTGCGCAGCTCGGTGACGCGGCGGGTGTCGTCCAGCACCTCGGCGTCGAGACCGTGGGCCCAGGCGAGGTCCTGCCGGCTCCTGTCGGCGTCGAGCGCGCGCAGCTCCGACAGCCAGCTTTCGGCGGCGGCCTCGTCGCGCCGGAAGCCCTCCTCGACCAGGATCGGCACCATCCGCCCGAGGATCGAGGCGACCTGGCGCAGCGGGAACTCGGGGTGGTACTGCACGCCCCAGAACACGCCGCCCTCATGGCGGATCTCGGCCGCCTGCACGTCGCTATAGGCGTTCGAGGCCAGGACGGTGGTGTCGCCGGGCGGCAGCACCACCGTGTCGAGATGGATCGCCGGCGCGTCGAAGGCGGCCGGGCGCCCGGCCAGCAGCGGATGGCTGCGGCCGGCCTCGTTGACCGTGATCCGCCGGGCGAAGCCGACCTCGCGCCCGCGCGGGTTGCGCGTCACGGTGCCGCCGGCCGCGACGGCGCCCATCTGGATCCCCCAGCACGAGCCGAAGCAGGGCGTGCCGCTGGCATAGATCGCGCGCATCAGTTCGATCTGGCGCGTCACCGCCGGTTCGAGCTCGTAGATGTGCAGGGCCGAGCCGGTGAGGACGATGCCGTCATAGGATTGCAGGCCCGCGCCATCCGGCAGATTGGCGCCCTCGTCGGCCGGCAGGCAGATGTCGGTCACCACGCCGGGCTCGATCGCGGCGATCTCGGCGGCATAGGCCTCGGCCGGCTGGGCACCGTAGCCAGCGGCATGGCTCTCGCGCTGGGCGCGGGTGTTGCCGTCCACGAAGAGCAGGCGGAGCGGGCGACGGACGACATCGAGCATGGGAGGAGCCGCGGGTGACTGTGGGTGAGGGATGCGCCGGGCGCCGGGCGCCACTGCGCCTCATCCCACATGACGCGAACCGCGCGCAAGGCTATTGCAGGAGCCCGTTTCCCGATCGGTTGACCGCTTGCCCGCGAACCAGACCCTCAAGCAGCGCCTCTGGGGCAATGCCTATCTGCTGCTGACCCTGACCACCCTGATGTGGGGCGGCAATGCCGTCGCCGGTCGCCTCGCGGTCGACGCCATCTCGCCGATGGCGCTGACCTCGCTGCGCTGGGTCGTCGTCTGCGCGGTCATGCCGGTGCTGCTGCGCCACCAGATCAGGGCGCATTGGCCGGTGCTGCGGGCCCACTGGAAGTTCATCGTCGCGATGGGCACCGTCGGCTTCACCGCCTTCAACGCCCTGATGTATCTCGCCGCCTATTCGACGACGGCGATCAATATCGGCATTCTCCAGGGCTCCATTCCCGTCTTCGTGCTGATCGGCGCCTTCATCGCCTATCGCACGCCGATCGGCCCCGTGCAGGCGCTCGGCGTCCTCGTCACGCTCCTCGGCGTCGCCGTCGTCGCCAGCCGCGGCGACATCGCGGTGCTCCGGCAATTCGCCTTCGCGCCGGGCGATCTCTTCATGATCGTCGCCTGCACCTTCTATGCGGGCTACACGGTCGCGATCCGCTCGCGGCCGCAGGTGCCCGGCCTGGTCTTCTTCTCCGCGCTGGCGATGGTGGCGTGCCTGGTCTCGCTGCCGCTGCTGGCGATCGAGATCGCGCAGGGCGCCTTCACGGTGAAGACGCCGCAGGGCTGGCTGATCCTGCTCTATGTCGCGATCGGCCCCTCGATCCTGTCGCAGCTCTTCTTCATGCGCGCGGTCGAGCTGATCGGACCGGGCCGCGCCGGCGTCTTCGTCAATCTCGTGCCGGTCTTCGCGCCGATCCTCGCCGTGCTGATCCTCGGCGAGCAGCTCGCGCTCTATCACGGCGTCGCCCTGCTGCTCGTGCTCGGCGGTATCTTCATCGCCGAGCGGCTGGCGAAGCGCGTCTAGCGCAGCGCCGAGACGGCCAGGCGCGCCACTGCCGCATGGGCCGCCTCGCGCTGCTTGGCGTCGGCGGTCGAGCCCGCGAGATAGACCGCAATGGCGAAGACGCGCCCGTTCGGCAGGGTGACGAGCCCGATGTCGTTGGTGGCGTGGTTGATGCCGTCCATCGTCAGCCCGGCGCCGGTCTTGTGGGCGAAGCGCGCGCCTTGCGGGAGGCCGGCGCGGATGCGGTCGGGACCCGATTTCGTTTCCAGGGTGATCCTGTCGATCAGCGCGCTGTGCGCCGGCTCGCGCAGCCAGTTGCCCTTGGCCTGCGCCTCGACGAAGGCGACGCTGGCCTCGGGCGTGGCGCTGTCGCGCGGATCCTTAAGCGCAGCCTGAAGCGCCGCCTTGCGCCTGGCCGGATCTAGCGCGGAGAGCCTGGCGCGATAGGCCGGCTCGTCGATCACGTCCGACCAGCTAAAGCCCGGCAGACCGAACACCTCGGGCTGGAACTGCCGCTCATAGCGATCGACCGAGATGCCGGTGATGCCGCCGGCCTTCAGCATGGCGGTGACCGCCTGCGGCCCGCCGATCTCGCGCATCAGAATGTCGGCGGCGGTGTTGTCGCTCTCGCCGGCGGCGAGCGCGATCAGCTCCCGCACCGGATAGGCGTTGGCCTCGCCCTTGAAGGCCTTGGCGAGCGGGCTGTGATAGAGCGAGAACTCGCTGCGCCTGATCGTGACCGGCTGGTCGAGCCTGAGCTTGCCGGCCTCGACCGCCTGCAGCGCAGCAATCGCCAGCGGCCATTTGAACACGCTCTGCATCGGGAAGCGCTCGCTGCCGCGATGCGACCAGAGCGAGCGATCCTTCAGATCGAGCAGGGCGACGCCGAGCCGGCCCCTGGCGTCGCGCTCGATCGCGCCGATCTCGCGCGACAGCCTCGCCTTGTCCCAGTCGGCGAGGGCCGGTGCCGACGCGAGCCAAGGCGCGGCAGCGGCGCAGGCGAGGATGGCGGTGGTGATGAAGCGAGGCATCGGCGTCTCCCGTGAGCGGCGCGCACGGAAGACGGCGAATGGGGCGCCGGTTTGTCGAACCGGCGGCGGGTCTCAGCTCGCCTGCTTGACCGCGATGCCCTTGTCCGCGAGCAGCGCCTGCAGCTCGCCGGCCTGGAACATCTCGCGGGTGATGTCGCAGCCGCCGATGAACTCGCCCTTGACGTAGAGCTGCGGAATCGTCGGCCAGTTGGAATAGGCCTTGATGCCCTCGCGGATCTCCTGATCCTCGAGCACGTTCACGCCTTTGAACGGCACGCCGACATAGGACAGGATCTGCACGACCTGCCCCGAGAAGCCGCACATCGGGAATTGCGGCGTGCCCTTCATGAAGAGCACCACATCGGCGGACTTCACCTCAGCATCGATGCGGGCGTTGGTGTCGGACATGAGCGTATCTCCGGAGTTCAGTTCTGGCTCGCCAGAGCGTCCTGCTCGTTGAGGCGATGCACGATGCGAAGGATCTCGTTGGTCTGGGTCAGCATCCGGTTTTCGAGCAGGACGAGATCGCTCTTCACCTCACCGATATCGCGCTCCAGCCGGCCGAGGCGAACGTCGTGTCGCCCGAGCGTCTCGATGACGTGATCGAGCTTGCGGTCCATATTGCGCAGGAGAACGAGCGTGTGATTGGCGACGTTCGGATCGGGCTCGGCCATGGCGGCTGCTCCAGGGTTCGCCTCAAATATCAGGCGTCACCGTCGTCAGCGCAAGGGCGTGGAGGACGCCGCCCATGTTCCCCTGCAGCGCGGCATAGACCATCTGGTGCTGCTGCACGCGCGTCTTGCCCTTGAAGGCGGCCGAGATCACGGTCGCGGCGTAATGGTCGCCGTCGCCGGCGAGATCCTTGATCTCGACGATCGCATCCGGCAGCGCCGCCTTGATCATCGCCTCGATGTCGCGCGCATCCATCGCCATGGCGGTTCTCCTCAGGCGGCCTTGCCGGCCATATAGGCCGGCAGCCAGGTCTCGTGGGCGCTCCTCAGCTCGGAAACGGCCACAGGGGTCTCGCCGGCCAGCGCCAGCGCGGCACCGCCCGTGCGGCCGAGTACCGTCACCGGCACGCCCGCCGCCACGATCTCGGCCCGGACCGCTTCGACCGAAGCCGCCGGCACGGTGACGAGATAGCGCGCCTGGTCCTCGCCAAAGAGCACGGCATGGGCCGGCCCCGCCGGCAGCGTCTCGATGGTCGCGCCGATCCCGCCGGACATCGCCATCTCGGCCAGCGCGACGGCGAGCCCGCCGTCGGACAGGTCGTGGCAGGCGCTGACGCGCCCGGCCGTGATCAGGCCGCGCACGACATCGCCGTTGCGGCGCTCGACGGCGAGATCGACCGGCGGCGGCGCGCCCTCCTCGCGGCCGCAGACCGTCGCGAGATAGCCGCTCTGGCCGAGCCAGCCCGTGGTCTCGCCGATCAGCAGGATTGCCTCGCCCTCCGCCGTGAAGGCGACGGTCGCATGCTTGGTCACATCGGCGAGAACGCCGACGCCGCCGATGGTCGGGGTCGGCAGGATCGAGACGCCATTGGTCTCGTTGTAGAGCGAGACGTTGCCGGAGACGACCGGGAAGTCGAGCGCCCGGCAAGCCTCGCCGATGCCCTTGATGCAGCCCACGAGCTGGCCCATCACCTCGGGCCGCTCGGGATTGCCGAAATTGAGGTTGTCGGTGATCGCGAGCGGCGTCGCTCCCGTCGCCGTGAGATTGCGCCAGGCTTCCGCCACCGCCTGCTTGCCGCCCTCGAAGGGATCGGCTTCGCAATAGCGCGGGGTGACGTCGGCGGTCATCGCCAGACCCTTCGGCCCGTCCTCGATCCGGATCAGCCCGGCATCGCCGCCCGGCGTCACCACCGAATTGCCGAGGATCAGCGTGTCGTACTGTTCCCAGACCCAGCGCTTCGAGCACAGATCGGGCGAGCCGATCAGCTTCAGCAGCGCCTCGGCATTGCTGATCGGCGCCTCGACGCTCTCCGGCGCAATGCGCTGCTGCGGCGGCGTCTCGATCCAGGGTCGGTCGTATTCGGGCGCCTCGTCGCCGAGCTCCTTGATCGGGAGATCGGCCATGGTCTCGCCCTGGTGCTTCACGACGAAACGCAGATTGTCGGTGGTGTGGCCGACGATGGCGAAATCCAGTCCCCATTTCCGGAAGATCGCCTCGGCCGGCTCCTCATGGCCGGGCTTGATCACCATGAGCATGCGCTCCTGGCTCTCCGAGAGCATCATCTCATAGGCGCTCATGCCGTCCTCGCGGCAGGGCACGGCGTCGAGATTGAGCTCGACGCCGAGATCGCCCTTGGCGCCCATCTCGACGGCCGAGCAGGTCAGGCCCGCCGCGCCCATGTCCTGGATCGCGTCGACATGGCCGGCCGCCATGATCTCGAGGCAGGCCTCGAGCAAAAGCTTCTCGGCGAAGGGGTCGCCGACCTGCACGGTCGGGCGCTTCTCCTCGGCGCCCTCGTCGAAGGCGGCCGAGGCCATGGTCGCGCCATGGATGCCGTCGCGGCCCGTCTTGGAGCCGAGATAGACGATCGCCTTCCCCACGCCCGAGGCCTTGGCGTAGAATATCTCGTCAGCCTTCGCGATGCCGACCGCCATGGCGTTGACGAGGATGTTGCCGTCATAGCGCCTGTGGAAACCGGTCAGGCCGCCGACATTGGGAACGCCGAAGGAATTGCCGTAGCCGCCGACGCCGGCGACCACGCCCGAGACGAGATGGCGCGTGCGCGGATGGTCCGGCGAGCCGAAGCGCAGCGCGTCGAGCACCGCGATCGGCCGCGCGCCCATGGTGAAGACGTCGCGCAGGATGCCGCCCACGCCGGTCGTCGCGCCCTGATAGGGCTCGATGAAGGAGGGGTGGTTGTGGCTCTCCATCTTGAAGACGATGGCGAGGCCGTCGCCGATGTCGATGACGCCGGCATTCTCGCCCGGGCCCTGGATGACCCAGGGCGCCTTGGTCGGCAGGGTCTTAAGATGGATCTTCGACGACTTGTAGGAGCAGTGCTCGTTCCACATCGCCGAGACGATGCCGAGCTCGGTGATCGTCGGCTCGCGGCCGATCAGATGCAGGAAGCGCTGATACTCGTCGGGCTTCAGGCCGTGTTCGGCGACGAGCTGCGGCGTGATCTTGATGTCGTTGGGAATCACGGGGCGAGGGTTCCTGCCGTTCCGGCCGCGCGGCCAGTTTCGATGCGCGCGGCATAACCCGACTGACCGGCAGTGACAACGCATTCCCGCCGCAACCGCCCTGCGCGACCCGCTTGGCACGCCCCCTGCGCTGTGTCCGTCGGCACGGAGCGGACCGTACCGCGGAGGAACAGATGATGTCGCTTTTGTCCCGTTTCAGGACCGACCGTTCCGGCAATGTCGCGATGATGTTCGGCTTCGCGGCGGTCCCGCTGATCGGGCTGGCCGGCATCGTCGTCGATTACGGCCGGGCCACCTCGGTGCGCACCACGCTGAACGCCGCCGTGGACTCGGCCGCGCTGATGGTGGCGCGCGAGGCCAGCAGGCTGACCGATTCCCAGCTGAAGACCCGCGCCGAGGCGCTGATCCGCGCCAATCTCGCCGGCGGCAGCACGGCGACGCTCGACGGCTATACCGTTACCATCGATCGCGCGGCCCGCACCGTGAACGTCTCCGCCAACAGCACCGTCGAGACGAGCGTCGCGCGCGTGATCGGTTTCGACAGCATTCCCGTCGCCTCCACGGCCCAGGCCGCCTGGGGCACGAACACGATCGAACTGGCGCTGGTGCTGGACAACACCGGCTCGATGGCCTCCTCGAACAAGATGACCGAGCTGAAGAAGGCTTCGCTCGATCTCCTGAAGATCATGAAGGACGCCTCGACCGCCACGGACCAGATCCGCATTTCGATCGTGCCCTTCGCCACCCAGGTCCGCCTGCCGACGAGCTACAAGGACGCGCCCTGGCTGCGCTACGACCAGACCCGCACAACGGGCAGCGGCGGGAATCGGAAGACCGAGACGATCAGCAAGGCGACCTGGCAGGGCTGCATCAGCGACCGCGACAAGCCCAACGACGTGAGCGATGCGAGCGCCGTCGCCGGCGCCACGGCCACGCTCTATCCCGCCGATTTCTGCGCCCAGTCGACCCTAACGCCGATCCGCCCGCTGACCAGCGACTGGACGGCGCTGGAAAGCACCGTCAACGCCATGACCCCGGTCGGCAACACCAATGTCACCATCGGCGCGGCCTGGGGCATGGCGAGCCTGAGCCAGGGCGCGCCCCTTCCCGAAGCGGCCGCAGCGACGACGCCGCGCCTGACGAAATACATGATCCTGCTGACCGACGGCGACAACACGCAAAACCGCTTCGGCGATGGCCAGACGACGATGGACCAGCGCACGGCTGCGGCCTGCGCCAGCGCCAAGACGGCAGGTATCAAGATCTATTCGATCCGCGTGATCAACGGGAACAGCAGCCTGCTGCGTGGCTGCGCCAGCGAGACGTCGATGTTCTACGAGGTTTCGAATGCCAGCCAGCTCGGGCCGATCTTCCAGCAGATCGCCCGCGAGATCAGCCAGATCCGCCTGACGATGTGAGGCCTTCGAGCGCCGCGCGCAGATCGGCCGGGATCGGCACCGGGCGCTGCGTGGCGCGATCGACATAGACATGGGTGAAGCGGCCCTGCGCCGCCGCCCGCTCGCCGCCCTGGCGGAAGACGCCGATCCGGTAGGTGACGGAGCTGGTGCCGAGCCGCTCGACGCCCAGTCCGAGTTCGACCGTCTCCGGAAAGGCCACGCTCTCGAAATAGGTGCAGCTCGTTTCCACGACGAGCCCGACGACGCGGTTACCGGCGATGTCGAGGAAACCGCGCTCGATGAGCCAGGCGTTCACGGCGGTATCGAACCAGGAGTAATAGACGACATTGTTGACGTGGCCGTAGACGTCATTGTCGTGCCAGCGCGTCGGGATCGCGCGGAAGACGCCGAAGGCGGCGCGCGCGAGCCGTTCTGGTCTGCCGCTCATGGCGATCCTCCCGCTCTCAACCGCCCGCCTTGTCGCCCGTCCCGATCTCGGTCACGCCAAGCGCATCCGCCAGCCGCGCCTTGGCCGAACCGGGTCTAAGCGGCTTCTGCTGGCTCTCATGCGGTGCCCAGCCCGACAGCCAGACCATCTCGAAGGTGGCACGCAACCGACCATCCGCATCGGCGAAGCGCTCGGCATAGAGCGCCGCCGCCCGCATCAGCGTGTCGCGGCGCAAGCCCGTCCGGCGCCTCGCCGTCAGCGCATTGCCCCAGCCCAGCGCCCGCAGATCGCGCAGCAGCCCGAAGAGATCGCGGTAGCGCACCGTCACGACCTCGCTGTCGACGACCGGCAGGGCGAAGCCCGCCCGCTGCAGCAGGCTGCCGAGATCGCGCAGATCGGCGAAGGGCGCGACACGGGGACTGGCGCCGCCCGATGTCTCCGCCTCGGCCTCGAGAAGGATCTGGCGCAGTTCGGTCAGCGTCCGCCCGCCGAGCAGACAGCCGATGAAGAGCCCATCCGGCCGCAGCGCACGGCGGATCTGGATCAGCGCGCCGGGCAGGTCGTTGACGCCCTGCAAGGCGAGAAGGGAGGCGCAGAGATCGAGGCTCGAGGCGGCGAAGGGGAGCCGTTCCAGATCACCCACCAGATCGGGCCGGCCACCCGGGGCCTCCGCCATGTGGAGGACGCGGTCGGCCTTGGCTTGCAGGGCCGGGGCGGCCATCGGCAGGGCCGAGCCGAGATCGGCCGCGTCGCCGAAGCGGCGCAGCACCGCCGCCAGCCGCTCCTCGAGATCCTCCGCGGCACGCCGCAGCAGGAAATCCGGATAGCCGGCCGCGAGCGCACGCGTCAGCCGCCGCCGGCCCAGCGCCCGGTCGAAGACGCTGACCGCGTCACTCACGGGTCACGTCCGTCTCACAGACGATCCAGCAGCCGCTCGAGTTCCTGGCGCAGCTGCGGCCCTAGATCCTGGCGGTCGAGCGCATAGGCCACGTTGGCGGCGAGGAAGCCCATCTTCGAGCCTGTGTCGTAGATGTCGCCGTCGAAGCGCACGGCATGGAACGGCTCCAGCCGCGATAGCGCGATCATCGAATCGGTCAGCTGAATCTCGCCGCCGGCACCCGGCTCCTGATTGGCCAGCAGGTTGAAGATCGTCGGCTGCAGGATGTAGCGGCCGGTGATGTGCAGATTGGACGGAGCGGTGCCCTTCGGCGGCTTCTCGACCATCTTGGTCACCTTCGAGACCTTGGCCTCGCGCTTCTCGACGCCGACGATGCCGTATTGATGCGTCTGGTCGTCCGGCACCGGCGCCACGGCGATGTGGTTGCCGCCATGCTTGTTGTAGGCGTCGATCAGTTCGGCGAGGCATCCCTTGCCATGGGTGTGATGCAGCATGTCCGGCAGCAGCAGCGCGAAGGGCTCGTCGTCGCCGATGATGTCGCGCGCGCACCAGACCGCATGGCCCAGCCCGAGCGGCTGCTGCTGGCGGGTGAAGCTCGTCGCGCCCGCCAGCGGCAGATCCGCAGCGAGCGCTTCGAGCTCGGCCGTCTTGTTGCGCTTGCGCAGCGTGTCTTCCAGCTCGTAGGCGAAGTCGAAATGATCCTCGATCACCGCCTTGTTGCGGCCGGTGATGAAGACGAAGTGCTCGATGCCGGCGGCGCGGGCCTCGTCCACCACATGCTGGAGCGCCGGCCGGTCGACGACCGTCAGCATCTCCTTCGGAATGGCCTTGGTCGCAGGGAGAAACCGGGTGCCGAGACCGGCGACGGGGAAGACGGCCTTGCGGATGCGTTTCGACATTGAAGGTCCAATTGTCGCCTCGGCCTCGGGTGCCTGTGGCGGTGCGGGTGGAAGAGCGGCCGGCGCGCGGCTTGGTACAGCCGGTCAGATCGTATTAGAAGCACGACGAGCTTGCGAGACCGTGAACGCCTTTTGCGTCGGGCGGTTCCTGGCGACGGAAGGTGTCGGAAGACGATGACGGTCCTTGTTTCGGGCGGAGCCGGTTATATCGGCAGTCACATGGTTCTGGAACTGCTGGACCGTGGCGAGAGCGTGGTCGTTCTGGACAATCTCTCGACCGGCTTCTGGTGGGCGGTCCCCAAGGAAGTCCCGCTGATCCAGGGCGACGTCGCCGATCAGGATCTCGTCGCCCGCATCATCGCCGAACACGGCATCACCGAGATCGCCCATTTCGCCGCGAAGATCGTCGTGCCGGAATCCGTGGCCGACCCGCTGGGCTACTATCTCAACAACACGGTGAAGACGCGGGCGCTGCTGGAGAGCGCGGTCCGCGGCGGCGTCCGACGCGTCATCTTCTCCTCGACCGCGGCGGTCTATGGCGAACCGCCGGTGAGCCCGGTGCCGGAGGAGATCGAGCTCAACCCGATCAACCCCTATGGCCGCTCCAAGCTGATGAGCGAGTGGATGCTCGCCGATGCGGCGAAGGCGCATGGGTTGGGCTACGTCGTGCTGCGCTATTTCAACGTGGCGGGGGCCGATCCGCGCGGCCGTTCCGGCCAGTCCTCGCCCAACGCGACGCATCTGATCAAGGTCGCCGGCCAGGCGGCGCTCGGCCAGCGTGACGGGCTCGAGGTCTTCGGCACCGACTATCCGACGCCCGACGGGACCTGCGTCCGCGACTACATCCACGTCACCGACCTCGCCCGCGCCCATCTCGCGGCGCTCGACCATCTGCGCGGCGGCGGCGAGAGCCTGACCCTCAATTGCGGCTATGGCCGAGGCTATTCGGTGAAGCAGGTCGTCGAGGTGGTGAAGAAGGTCTCCGGGGTCGATTTCCCGGTGAAGTTCTCGGGCCGCCGTGCCGGCGACCCGGCCGCCCTCGTCGCCAAGGCCGACCGGATCCGCAACGAGCTCGGCTGGAAGCCGGAGCATGAGGATCTCGAGGAGATCGTTCGCCAGGCGCTGGCCTGGGAGGACAGGCTGAAGACCCGCAACGCGGTCTGAGCGATCCGGGCTCAGCCCGTCGCGGCCAGTTCGGCGGGATCGCGCACCGCCGTCACCGTCAGGCGACGTCGCTCGGCTGTCCGCGTCACCCAGTCGATCGACTTGCCGGCAGCCATGCCGATCAGGGCCGCGCCGATCGGCGTCATGACCGAGATCCGCCCGGCGTCGATGTCGGCCTCTTCAGGGCGCACGAGCGTGATGGTGCTTTCCTTGCCGGACCCCTCGTCCCGGAAGGTGACGCCGCTGCCAATCCGGACATGATCGCCTGAATGCCGCCCGGGCGGGAGAATGCGCGCGCGGTCGAGCTCGCGGGCCAGCGCCTCCGCCAGATCGGCCAGCCGCTCGCCGGCGCCGTCGACGGCACGGCTGAGCAGGAGATGGTCCTCGGCGGTGAGCACGATGGCGGGACGCGCGGAGCGCTTGGTGGCGGAATTCATGCTGTGTCCTGATGGTCGGTCGCGGGCTGGCGACGCGTTTCGATCGCGCCGGCGACAGCCGTGGGACGATGGGTGAGAGGCTGAAAATGCTGCCGATCGGCGCTTTGGCGACCCCGAACCCGGAGCGCACAGCGCAGCGGGCGCGGGGCTAGGAGCCCGCGATGAAGGAACCGGAACGGCGAAAGCCGCAGCAGATGATCGACAGCCGGATCATGCGCAGAGGCTCGGCCATGCCGCCGGCTTTGTCAAATCGGCGCGATCCTCCGACGCCGAGCCCAAGGATTGCCGCCGGGCTTAACCTTTGGTTAATCTTGTTCGGGCGCTCTGGAGCGGCCCTTTTTCTCCAGCCGTCCGGGTTTGTCATGCGCCTGTCCGTCATCGCCGCAACGGCCCTGATCAGCCTGGCGCCTGCCCTCGCCCAGACGACCGGTTCGATCAGCAATTCAGCCGCCCGCACGCGCGAGGCTCCGCCGACGCCGGCGCCGCGCCCTGCGGAGAGCGATTTCGGCGGCTTCCTCCAGCGCCTCTGGCCGCAGGCCCAGGCGCGGGGCATCTCGCGCGCGACCTTCGACCTCGCCTTTCGCGGCGTGACGCCCGACCCCGCCATCGCGGCGCTGACCAAGAAACAGTCGGAATTCAGCGCGCCGATCTGGGGGTATCTCAACAGCGCGGTCGGCGGCACGCGCATTCCCCGTGGCCGCGATGCGGCGGCCGACAACGCCTCGGTGCTGGCGCAGGTCGAGGCGCGCTACGGCGTGCCGAAGGAGATCGTGCTCGGCGTCTGGGGCATGGAAACCAATTACGGCTCGTTCAAAGGCGACAAGGACACGATCCGCTCACTGGCGACGCTCGCCCATCTGCGCTATCGCGGCGACTTCTTCCGCGACGAACTGCTGACCGCTCTCGAGCTGATCGAGGAAGGCCATGTCGAGCGCCGCGAGCTGCGCGGCTCCTGGGCCGGCGCGATGGGCCACACCCAGTTCATGCCGTCGAGCTACCGCAAATACGCGGTCGATTTCACCGGCGACGGCCATGCCGACATCTGGAGCTCGACCGCCGACGCGCTCGCCTCCACCGCCAACTACCTCAAGGGCCATGGCTGGGTGCCGGGCCTGCCCTGGGGTCTCGAGGTCTCGCTGCCGCAGGGCTTCGACCACAGGCTGAACCGGGCGAGCTTTGCACAGTTCGCCTCCGCCGGCGTGCGCAAGGCCGATGGCGGGCGCCTGCCCTCCTCCGGCGAGGGGCGGTTGTTCTACCCCGCCGGCCATCGCGGCCCGGTGATGCTGCTGACCGCGAATTTCGACGTCATCAAGAAGTACAACTCCTCGGACGCCTATGCCCTCGCCGTCGGCCATCTCGGCGACCGCATCCTGGGGCGCCCGGAGATCCAGGCCGACTGGCCGGTGCAGGCGCCGCGGCTCGACAAGGCTGGCATCCAGGACCTGCAGCGCCGGCTCAAGACGCTCGGCCTCTACGACCACGACGCCGACGGGCGCATCGGCACCGGCACGCGCGAGGCGGTGCGCCAGTACCAGCTCCGCCAGGGCGAGATCCCCGATGGCTGGCCGACGCCGGCCCTGCTCGCAAGGCTGCGCGGCGCGCGCTGACGGGCGCCGCGTCTTCCGCTATGATGGCGCCGCCCCGACGAGGGGCACGGATCGAGAGCCCGATGCGGTTGCGCGCCCTTCTCACGATACTTGCTGTGGCCGGCCTGCTGCTCCTGACCGGCGGGCCGACGTCGTTCGCGCAGCAGGCACGGCAGGCCCAGCCGCAACAGCCGCAGCAGCGCAGCTTCTTCCAGCTCTTCTGGCAGCAGCCGGCGCAGCCCCAGGTCGTCCAGCCGCAACGACAGCGCGTTGCGCCGGTGGTGCGCCGCCGCCCGGCCGCGCCTGTCGTCGTCCGCGACGATCCCGTCATCCCCAAGGTCGACGTCGCCCACCACATTCTGGTCATCGGCGACTCCCTCGCCAACCTTCTGGCCGATGGGCTGGAGGACGCGCTGGAAGACCGGCCCGATCTCGGCGTGATCGCGAAAGCCAAGCCGGATTCCGGCCTCGTCCGCAGCGATTTCCACGACTGGCCGAAGGTCGCCGCCGACCTCGTCGCGGCCGACACCAAGATCGGCCTCGCCGTCATGCTGATCGGCCTGAATGACCGCCAGGCCCTGCGCGAAGGCGAGACGGTGCACGAGCCGCTGAGCCCGCGCTGGCTTGAACTCTATCGCGAGCGCATCCAGGCGGTGGCGCAGGTCTTCGCGTCGCGGCGAATCCCGCTGATCTGGGTCGGCGCGCCGCCCGTCCAGAACGCGCGGCTTTCCACCGACCTCGTCACCTTCAACGATCTCTACCGCCAGCAGGTCGAACGCGTAGGCGGACAATATGTCGACCTCTGGGGCGCCTTCGTCGACAGCGAGAACCGCTATACCGCCATGGGCCCCGACGTCTCGGGCCAGACCACGCGTCTGCGGCTCGGCGACGGCATCCATTTCACCAGCGCCGGGGCCCGCAAGGCGGCCCATTTCGTCGATGTGCTGGTGCGGCGGCTGTTCGCCCCCGACCTCCAGAGCGGCATCATCGCCCTGCCCGTCTCGCCGGAGACGGGAGCGCCGATCAATCCCGAACTCCAGGCGGGCGGCATCGAACGGCTGATCGACCAGATGGTCGCGGGCGTGCCGGTGATCAGCCTGCCGGCCGCACTCCAGGCCAAGCCGGCAGCGGGGCCGATCCTGCCGCTGACCGGCACGGCGGGGCCGGGCGAGCAGGCCCTGCTGGTCTCGATCCCGGAGGCACGCGGCCGCGGCGAACTCGCCGGACAGCTCGACCGCATCTTCGGCGAGGGCATCCTGCCCGAGCCGAAGCCGGGGCGCCTGGACGATCATCGCTGGCCGCGGTGATTAACGTCATGGTCGGGTCACGCCCGACCATCCCGGAAACCCATCACACCGGCAGGATCGTCTCGCCCATCAGGTGCTTGTCGATCGCATGCGCCGCCTGGCGGCCCTCGCGGATCGCCCAGACGACGAGCGACTGGCCGCGCCGCATGTCGCCGGCGACGAAGACCTTGTCGACGCTGGTGCGGTAGTCGCTGTCATTGGCGACGACATTGGCGCGCTTGTCCACGGCGGCGCCCGACTGCGCGATCATGCCATCGATCACCGAGCCGGCGAAGCCGATGGCGAGGAAGCAGAGATCGGCCTGCAGCGTGAACTCCGTGCCCGGGATCGGCTTGCGCTTCTCGTCGACGCGGACGCATTTCACGCCGGTCAGCTTGCCGTTGCGGCCTTCGAGGCCGAGCGTCGCCGCCTGGAACTCGCGCTCGGCGCCCTCGGCCTGCGAGGAGGAGGTGCGGAACTTCGTCGGCCAATAGGGCCAGACGGTGAGCTTGTCCTCGATCTGCGGCGCCATCGGCCGGATGTCGAGCTGCGTCACCGAAAGCGCCCCCTGGCGGAAGGCCGTGCCGACGCAGTCCGACGCCGTGTCGCCGCCACCGACCACGACGACATGCTTGCCGCCGGCCAGGATCGGCGTGATGCCCGAGACGTCCTCGCCGCCGACCCGCTTGTTCTGCTGGGTCAGGTAAGGCATCGCGTAATGCACGCCGTCGAGATTGGTGTCCGGCAGGCCGGGATCGCGCGGTGCCTCGGCGCCGCCGCTCATCAGCACGGCGTCATACTGATCGACCAGGTCGCGGAAGGGCAGCGTCACGCCGACATTGACGTTGTAGTGGAAGGTGACGCCCTCGGCCTCCATCTGCTTCACGCGGCGGTCGATGTGCTTCTTTTCCATCTTGAAGTCGGGGATGCCGTAGCGCAGCAGGCCGCCGGCGCGGGCCTCGCGCTCATAGACATGGACCTCGTGACCGACGCGGGCTAGCTGTTGCGCCGCGGCGAGGCCCGCGGGGCCGGAGCCGACGACGGCGATCTTCTTGCCGGTGCGGATCGCCGCCGGCTCGGGCACGATCCAGCCCTCCTGCCAGCCCTTGTCGGCGATCGCCTGCTCGATCGTCTTGATCGTGACGGGCATGTTCTCGAGGTTCAGCGTGCAGGCTTCCTCGCAGGGCGCGGGGCAGATGCGGCCGGTGAATTCCGGGAAGTTGTTGGTGGAGTGGAGGTTGCGCAGCGCGTCCTCCCAGCCGCCGGAATAGACCAGCTCGTTCCAGTCCGGGATCTGGTTGTGGACCGGGCAGCCGGTCGGCCCATGGCAGAACGGGATGCCGCAATCCATGCAGCGCGCCGCCTGCTTCTTGACGTCGCGCTCCTCCAGCGGGAGCGTGAACTCCCGGAAATGGCGGATGCGGTCGCCGGCGAGCTGATACTTCTGCTCCTGCCGGTCATATTCGAGAAAGCCGGTGACCTTGCCCATGCCTTTTGTCTCTCGCCGTCCCGCCCGGCTCAGCCGGGCATCCCCGCGGGGCGGGGCGCCTGTCCCGATGAAGCCCCGGGGCGGCAGAAGCCCGCCCGGGACCGACCCTCGTGTTATTCCGCCGCCTGCAGCGAGCGCGCCTGTTCCATCTCGCGCAGCGCCCGGCGGTACTCGACCGGCATCACCTTGACGAACTTGGTCCGGTAATCGGCCCAGTTCTCCAGGATGCGCCTGGCCGTCTCCGAACCGGTGTAGTCGACATGGTTCGTCAGCATCTGCATCAGGCGCTCCTCGTCATGGCCCGACATGTTGGCCATGTCGATGCGGCCCTTGTGCTCGAGATCGCCACCATGATGGTGCAGCCGCTCCATCAGGTCCTCCTCCTCCTCGACCGGTTCGAGATCGACCATGGAGAGGTTGCAGCGCTGCGGGAAGGTCCCGTCCTCGTCGAGCACATAGGCGATGCCGCCCGACATGCCGGCCGCGAAGTTGCGCCCCGTCGGGCCGATCACCGCGACGACGCCGCCCGTCATGTACTCGCAGCCATGGTCGCCCGTGCCCTCGACCACGGCGACCGCACCGGAATTGCGGACGGCGAAGCGCTCGCCGGCGATGCCGCGGAAATAGGCCTCGCCCGAGATCGCGCCGTAGAGCACCGTGTTGCCGACGATGATCGAGCGCTCCGGCACGGCCTTCGAGGCCGGGTCCGGCTTCACGATCAGCTTGCCGCCCGACAGGCCCTTGCCGACATAGTCGTTGGCCTGGCCCGTCAGCTCGACGGTCACGCCTGCCGCGAGGAAGGCGGCGAAGCTCTGGCCCGAGGTGCCCGAGAGCTTCACCGTGATGGTGTCCTCCGGCAGGCCGGCATGGCCGTAACGCTTGGCGACGGCGCCCGAGAGCATCGCGCCGACGCTGCGGTCGACATTGCAGATCGGGTGCTCGAGCACCACTGGCGTGCCGGTCTCCAGCGCGTCCTTGGCGCCCTCGATCAGCTTGCGGTCGAGCACATCGTCGATCGGGTGCTTCTGCAGCTCGACATGGCGGATAGCCACGTCCGGCAGATCGACCTTGTGGAACAGCCGCGAGAAATCGAGCCCCTTGGCCTTCCAGTGGTCGATCGCCTCGCGCTTGTCGAGCAGGTCGGAGCGGCCGACGATCTCGTCGAGACGGGTGAAGCCCATCTCGGCCAGGATCTTCCGCACGTCCTCGGCGACGAAGAAGAAGTAGTTGATGACGTGCTCGGGCAGGCCCTTGAAGCGCTTGCGCAGCACCGGATCCTGCGTCGCGACGCCGACCGGGCAGGTGTTGAGATGGCACTTGCGCATCATGATGCAGCCTGCCGCGATGAGCGGGGCGGTCGAGAAGCCGAACTCGTCGGCCCCGAGCAGCGCGCCGATGACGACGTCGCGGCCCGTGCGCAGGCCGCCATCGACCTGCAGCGCGACGCGGCCGCGCAGCTGGTTGAGGACGAGCGTCTGCTGCGTCTCGGCGAGCCCGATCTCCCAGGGCGAGCCGGCATGCTTCAGCGAGGTCAGCGGGCTCGCGCCCGTGCCGCCCTCGAAGCCCGAGATGGTGATGTGGTCGGCGCGCGACTTGGCGACGCCGGCCGCGACCGTGCCCACCCCGATCTCGGAGACGAGCTTCACCGAGACATCCGCCGTTGGGTTGACGTTCTTCAGGTCGAAGATCAGCTGCGCGAGATCCTCGATCGAATAGATGTCGTGATGCGGCGGCGGCGAGATCAGGCCGACGCCCGGCGTCGAATGCCGGACCTTGGCGATCTTCGCATCGACCTTGTGGCCGGGCAGCTGGCCGCCCTCGCCGGGCTTGGCACCCTGCGCGACCTTGATCTGCATGACGTCGGCATTGACGAGATATTCGGTCGTCACGCCGAAGCGGCCGGACGCGATCTGCTTGATCGCCGAGCGCTTCGAGCGCCCGTCGGCCATCGGCTTGAAGCGGATCGGCTCCTCGCCGCCCTCGCCGGTGTTCGACTTGCCGCCGATCTGGTTCATCGCGATCGCGATGGTCTCGTGCGCCTCGCGCGAGATCGACCCGAAGGACATCGCGCCCGTGGCGAAGCGCTTGACGATCTCGGAGGCCGGCTCGACGCTCTCGAGCGGCACCGGCGCCCGGCCGTTGTCGCGCGCCTGCTTCAGCTTGAACAGGCCGCGGATCGTGGTCAGCCGCTGCGCCTCGTCATTGACCTGCTGCGCGAAGGCCTCGTAGCGGTCCTGGGCGTTGAGGCGCACCGCATGCTGCAGCGAGGCGACGACGTCCGGCGTCCAGACATGCTCCTCGCCGCGGATGCGGTAGACATATTCGCCGCCGATATCGAGGCTGTTGCGATAGACCGGCGCGTCGCCGAAGGCGTCCTTGTGGCGGCTGACGCTCTCCAGCGCGACCTCGTCCAGGCCGACGCCCTCGATCGCGGTCGCCGTGCCGAAGAAGTAGCGCTCGACGAAGTCGCTGCGCAGGCCGACCGCGTCGAAGATCTGCGCGCCGCAATAGGACTGGTAGGTCGAGATGCCCATCTTGGACATGACCTTCAGCACGCCCTTGCCGACGGACTTGATGTAGCGCTTCACCACCTCATAGGCGTCGACCTCGGTCGGGAAGGCGCCCTGCTCGTGCAGGTCAAGCAGCGTGTCGAAGGCGAGATAGGGGTTGATCGCCTCCGCCCCATAGCCGGCGAGGCAGCAGAAATGGTGGATCTCGCGCGGCTCGCCCGATTCCACGACGAGGCCGACCGAGGTGCGCAGACCCTTGCGGATCAGGTGATGATGCACGGCCGCCGTCGCCAGCAGCGCCGGGATCGGGATCCGGTCCGGCCCGACCAGGCGGTCGGACAGGATGATGATGTTGTAGCCGCCATGGACCGCCGCCTCGGCGCGCTCGCAGAGGCGTTCCAGCGCCGCCGCCATGCCGCCCGCACCGTCGCGCGCCGGATAGGTGAAGTCGATCGTCTTGGTGTCGAAGCGATCCTCGTAATGGCCGATACAGCGGATCTTCTCGAGATCGTCATTGGTCAGGATCGGCTGGCGCACCTCGAGGCGCTTGCGCCGCGAGGTTCCCTCCAGGTCGAGGATGTTCGGCCGCGGCCCGATGAAGGAGAGCAGGCTCATCACCAGTTCCTCGCGGATCGGGTCGATCGGCGGGTTGGTGACCTGGGCGAAATTCTGCTTGAAATAGGTGTAGAGCAGCTTCGACTTCGACGAGAGCGCCGAGATCGGCGTGTCGGTGCCCATCGAGCCGACCGCTTCCTGCCCCGTCACTGCCATCGGCGCCATCAGCAGGCGGGTGTCCTCCTGCGTGTAGCCGAAGGCCTGCTGGCGATCGAGCAGGGCGACGTCGGTGCGCTGTGCCCGCGCCTCGACCGGCGGCAGGTCCTCGAGCACGATCTGGGTGCGCTTCAGCCACTCCTTGTAGGGGTTGGCCTGGCACAGGCTCGCCTTGATCTCGTCGTCGCCGATGATCCGGCCCTCTTCGAGGTCGATCAGCAGCATCTTGCCGGGCTGTAGGCGCCACTTCTCGACGATCTTCTCCTCCGGGATCGGCAGCACGCCGAATTCGGAGGCGAGCACCACGAGCCCGTCATCGGTGACGAGATAGCGCGCCGGCCGCAGGCCGTTGCGGTCCAGCGTCGCGCCAATCTGCTTGCCGTCGGTGAAGGCGATCGCGGCCGGCCCGTCCCAGGGCTCCATCAGCGCGGCGTGATACTCGTAGAAGGCGCGCCGCTCCTCATCCATCAGCGGGTTGCCGTTCCAGGCCTCGGGAACGAGCATCATCATCGCATGCGCGAGCGAGTAGCCGCCCTGCACCAGGAATTCGAGCGCGTTGTCGAAGCAGGCGGTGTCGGACTGGCCCTCATAGGAGATCGGCCAGAGCTTCGAGATGTCGGGCCCGAACAGCTCGGAATCGACGCTCGCCTGCCGCGCCGCCATCCAGTTGACGTTGCCGCGCAGCGTGTTGATCTCGCCGTTATGGGCGACCATCCGGTAGGGATGCGCCAGCCGCCAGGACGGGAAGGTGTTGGTGGCAAAGCGCTGGTGGACCAGCGCGATCGCGCTCTCGAAGCGCTCGTCCTGCAGATCCTTGAAATAGCTGCCGAGCTGGGTGACCAGCACCATGCCCTTGTAGACGATCGTGCGCGCCGACATCGAGACCGGGTAATAGGTCGCGGTGGCGCGGTCCTTCAGCTTGTAAACCTTGTTGGAGACGGACTTGCGCAGGACGTAGACCTTGCGCTCGAACTCCTCCTCCGTCGCGATTTCGGCCGGGCGGCCGACGAAGAGCTGGCGATGGACCGGCTCGGTCTCCTTCACCGCCTTGCCGAGATCGGAACCATCGACGGGCACGTCGCGCCAGCCGAGGAAGATCAGCCCCTCCTCGGTCACGGTCTGCTCGACGATGTCCTCGCAGGTCTTCCGGTCGCCATTGTCGCGCGGCATGAAGAACTGGCCGATCGCGTAATGGCCGACCTCCGGCAGGGTGATGCCGAGCGTCGCGCATTCCTCGCGGAAGAAGCGGTCCGGGATCTGGGTGAGGATGCCGCAGCCGTCACCGAGCTTGGGATCGGCGCCGACCGCGCCGCGATGGTCGATGTTGAGCAGGATTTGCAGGCCCTGCGCGACGACGGCGTGGCTCTTGCGGTTCTTCATGTCGGCGATGAAGCCGACGCCGCAGGAATCCTTCTCCATCGACGGATCGTAGAGGCCCTGGCGCACCGGCATCGCCGGATCGCGAACCTCGGGGAAGCGCTCGAAGGCCGGCGTGGCCGGCGTGGCGCCGCCCGAGGTCTCCGCGCGCTCGAAGGCGCCGCTCGACTGGCTGGTTTCGCTCATCGTCAAACCCCGCTTGCCACGGCCCGCCCAGCTTCCGCCGGAGGGCCACCTTGAGTCCATATCACCTGTCCACCGCTCCGGACCCGTCTCGGCCCCGGCTCGCGGAGCCGCAGCAAGGACGGGGCCAACCGGGCCGGTCGCTTTGTCGTCGGAGGGTGCTTGCGCTGGTCTCGGGGCGCCCGCGTCCTCCGCAGGCGCTGAGGGCTTTCGCCCTGCCGCGCCTGTCAGGCTGCCGCTTTGCGGGCGGCGCGCGTACGATTGGCTTTGGCGTGTTTGGCCGTGCCTTTCGTCATCGATCCGCTCCGTTGCGTTTGGCACGACCGTTCTCCCAGAGGGGCCCGATCGGCACGGCGAAAAATGGGACAGCAACACTGTCCTATCTCGTGAATTTGCCAGAATTCCAATCTTCGCACAAGCGGTGAATCGACACCCTTCGGAAATTTTATGTTGAGTGAGCCCCGCATCCCGACATTTCTGGCATGACTGGCCGCGGAGACCGCTCACTTCCTGTCGGGACTGTCCCTCGGCGGCTCTGGCGCCCCGAGGACCGGGCGCCTAGGCTGGCGGCTTCCGTGCTCCATGGTCAGGCCCGATGTCGCTGGTGATCGTCCCCGTCTATGCCGCGCTGCTGGCGCTGCTTTTCGTCATGCTCTCCCTCTCGGTCGTGCGGCAGCGGCGCAGCGGCCGCGTCGCCATCGGCACGGCCGGAGACCGCGAGCTCGAGCGGCGCGTCCGTGTCCATGGCAATTTCGCCGAATACACGCCGCTCGCTTTGCTGCTGCTCGCCATGGCCGAGTTTCGTGGCGCGCCGGCCCTGCTGCTGCACGGGCTGTGCCTGTGCCTGCTCCTGGGACGCGCCAGCCATGCCTGGGGCGTCTCGCATCTCGACGAGGATCTGCGCTTCCGCGTCGCCGGCATGATCGCGACCTTCGCAGCCCTGATCGCGGCCTCGCTGACCCTGCTCATGCAGGCGCTGGTCGGCTAGGCGCCCGGCGCCCTTGGCGACGGCGCCGCCTGTCTCTATCGCTGGCGACATGAACTTCATCAGCGACAACATCGCGGGCGCCAGCCCGAAGGTCATGGCGGCGATCGCCGCCGCCAATGACGGACCGGCCTCGGCCTATGGCACGGATGGCTGGACGGTCGCCGCCGAGCGGCGCATCGCCGAGATCTTCGAGCACGAGGTCGCGGTCTTCTTGGTGACCTCGGGCACGGCGGCGAATGCGCTGGCGCTGGCGAGCCTGACCCGCCCCTGGGGCGCGGTGATCACCCATGAGGAGAGCCATGTCGCCGACGACGAATGCGGCGCCCCGGAGTTCTTCAGCGACGGCGCCAAGCTGATCGGCCTGCCCGGTGCCGGCAACAAGCTCTCGCCCGCAGATGTGACACAGACGCTGGCCCGCTTCCGCGAGGGCGCGCTGCACCAGGTCCAGCCGCAGGTGCTGTCGATCACCCAGGCCACCGAATGCGGCACGATCTACACGCCCGACGAAATCCGCGCGCTGAAGGCGGCCGCCGCACCGCGCAGCCTTGCTCTGCACATGGACGGCGCCCGCTTCGCCAATGCGCTGGTGACGTTGGGCTGCAGCCCGGCCGAGACGACCTGGAAGGCGGGCATCGACGTGCTCTCCTTCGGCGGCACCAAGAACGGCGCCTGGGCGGCCGAGGCGGTCGTCTTCTTCGATCCCGCCCGCGCGGCCGAGATGAAATGGCGCCGCAAGCGCGCCGGCCAGACTCTCTCCAAGGGCCGGCTCATCGGCGCCCAGTTCGAGGGGCTGCTCGCCGACGGGCATTGGCTCGAGCTCGCCCGCCATGCCAATGCGCTGGCGCAGCGCCTCGCGCAGGCGATCGGGCGCAGCACCCAGGCCCGCCTCGCCTGGCCCTGCCAGGCCAATGAAGTGTTTCCGATTTTGTCTCCGGCCCTGCAGGCACGGCTGAAAGCCGCCGGCGTCGGCTATCTCGACTGGTCCGCGCGCGCGCTCCCGGTGGGCGAAGCGCTCGCCGAGGGCGAGGTGGTCGGCCGCTTCGTGATGTCCTTCGCCACGCCCGAAGCCGATGTGACCCGGCTGATCGCCCTGATCGAGGCCGCGGAGGGCTGAAACCCTCCCGCTTTCAGCCCCACGCCTGCCGCAATCCCTAAGGAAGACTGAACGCCTGTCAGTCCATCCTGGAAGGGTCTGCCCCTCATGGTTCTTCGTTCGACCGCGCCGACGCGCACTGCGCTGATGGGTCTGGCCGTCGCCGGCGCTCTCGCCGGCAGTGCCGGCTCCGCCTCGGCCCAGTACTATCTTGATGACGACGCGCCCTATCTCGAGCAGCGCTTCGGCTATGGCTACGGCTATCGCTATGTCGCGCCGCGCCCGCCGGCACCGATCCCGCAGCGCGCGATCTCGCGCATCGCCGCCCGCGATCTGGGCCTGGTGCAGGTCGACCGCACCATCGCGACGGGCTCCGCCTATGTCGTCGACGGGCGCACCCGCAGCGGCGCCCGCATCCGCCTCATCCTCGATCCCTATAGCGGCCAGGAACTCGACCGGATCGTCCTGCAGCCGGCGCCCCGGCAGGCCCCGCGCGTCGCCCGCATCGAGCCGCGCGAGGAGGCAAAGCCGCGTCCGCCGCGGCTGACCCCGCAACCGCCGGAGCGCCCGCCTGTCCTGAAGCCGCCGGGGCAGGCGGCG
>FWWL01001900.1_pt1 | contig 46748 bp, 44 predicted proteins | sample 2228331 | NCBI WGS metagenome assembly FWWL01 (sample SAMEA103939775, study PRJEB20133) | metagenome | reverse complement strand
CAACAGCAACCGGAAGGAGATACATCCCCGCAAAAACCATAATCGATAGAAAAAGCAAAGAGGCTGCCCATAATTACTTATGGGACAGCCTCTTTTTTATTTCTTGTTCAATTGCTCAAGCTCACGGCGTACTTGCTGCGGATAGAGTTGTAATGACGTGCTCTGACCGCTGGCGTACTGCAAAGCTGAACTTACGTCGATCTGTCCATAGCCGAAGTCGTTATCTTTGCCGGACGAACCCAAATCTTTGGACGTTCGCCTGAGCAATTCCATTACTTCTTCGTTGCCAAGCTTAGGGTTTGCCGAACGAACCAACGAGGCAAGAGCAGCCACGTGCGGAGAAGCCATTGACGTTCCGGATAAAGCGGCATAGCGGCTTCCGGGATACGTGCTTGGAATGGAAGTGCCCGGGGCGGCTACGTCAATGTAGTCTCCGTAATTAGAATACTCCGCTCGCGATTCATCGGGGTCTGTTGCCGATACGGCCAGCACTTCCGGATAAGCGGCAGGAAATCCGGGGCGATCCGTGTTGTCGTTGCCGCTTGCGGCAACCAGCACGACGCCGCGATCATGCGCGTATTTCAATGCGTCGTGCAGGAATTCCGCATCCGCATAATTACCGAGGCTCATATTGATAATATTCGCCCCATGGTCGGTCGCCCAAATTATTCCTTCGGCAACGGAATAAGTGGACCCGGCTCCCGAGCTATCGAGAACTTTAACGGGCATGATCTTCGTGAACCAAGTCATGCCCGCAACGCCTTCGTTATTATTAACTTCCGCGGCGATGATTCCGGCAACGTGAGTGCCATGTCCGACGTCATCTTCAGGTGAACTGGAAGGATCGACAATATTGATGCCTTTTACCAGTCGGCCTTTGAGATCGGGGTGATCGGATTGAACGCCCGTATCCAATACGGCTACGATAACGTCCGCGCTCCCCTTAGTTACGCTCCAGCCGGTTTCAGTGGCAATTTCGGGCAAATTCCATTGATATTCAGAGTAAAGCGTATCATTTGGTACGATAATCGTATCGTTGGGCACGATTTGATTCGTTAAATACAAGTAATGAGGCTCAACGAATTCCGGCTTCCACTTTTCTAGAAAATATTTTTTGAGAGTTTTGATTTCATGTTTCTTGGAACGTAATATATAGGTTTTCCCAGTATGGCGCACAACTGTTAAATCTAGCTCTTTGCGCAGCTGCAGCAATTGACGTTCCGATAAAGGAGACCGGAATTTGACGACGATTTCGTCTATCGCATAATGGCTTACGTTCCCGTTGTCTTCCCCGCTTCGAACCGTCGTTTCTTTGTTCGATCCCGGAACGGCGGATTCAATGCGGTACCTTCCTTCGGGAGGGTAAGGAACGAGTCGTAAATTCCGGCGCTGATGCCGCTCCACCGCTTGTATGACTTCAGTGGAGACTAAAGCGATGATGCTTTGCTTAGAGGCAGGCGCAATCTCCGATAAGACGAAATAACTTTTCCCAAGATAGGAAAAAGTAGGGGAAGAATAACTACGGCCCTGACTTGAAGCCTTTCGCCCCTTTGACAAATAAGGATTTGCCATCTTGCTTAAACCATCGTCAAGAGTACCGACTGTCTTGTGCTGATGCACGTTCTTCCACTCGACCATGCGTATTTCAGGGTGGTTTTTCAACAGATCATCCACCTTCTGAAGTGATTTAACCTTTGTTTTATTTTGCAGAAAATTCCGAACATCTTTGGTAACCTGGGATCTTGACAACCGCTCTGTCGCCTCCATATCCTGCCGCACTGTTTGTTGTTTGTATAGGGCCTCTTCTTTGGAGGCGGATCGTACAACTTCCGGCGACTCTGCGGGAGCAGGCTGTGGACGCGCAGGATAAAAGGAAGGCGGGAATAGAGGAATAGCGAACAAGATGACGGCGATCGTAAATAATAACCCTAACAGCGTATTTCGACGCAAGGCGCACCTCTCCTTTTCCATCCCGTTTAATAAGGAAGCTCGTATCCTTAGGATGAAAGCTAAGCGAGAAAAATATACTGTGCGTTTTTTCCCTTGCCAGTACCGTTTCATCGGGTTTTATGTTACGATGAGAAAGGTTTCGCGAGGTCAAATGCGGGACTTTTTAGCTTGACACCCATAAGAATCTTACGAGGTAACGCTTTTGCACAATGGAAAGGGGAACAATCCATGCCAGCAACCAATATTAAAGGGCTTGCCGAATCCAGCCGAGAGAAATTGAAGGCAGCCATTGAACCGATCGAACAATTCCTTAATCACAATGCGCTTGGACAACTCGTTCAGGAAGACAATCCTGATAGTTCAAGCTTTTACAGCGGCTTATTATCCGATCTGCGCCATCTGCTTGTGTTCTCGGAAGTGGCTTACGAGAAATTGGGCGCGATACTCAGACGTCCGAATTTCGATAACGAGCTAGCTGAACGTGCATTGTATGAGGTATACCATAAGGGCGTCAATGCCTTTTTCTACCCGAAAAATGAATGTTATTCCGAAGACGGCCGTTACGCCTATACCGGGCAAGACGCAATCCGCTTCCGCATAAAACCGGTTCGTTCCGCTCGTGATGTCGTATTGCAAGTTTCCAGTATATATGAGGAATTACGAGATGATTTATCTTACTACGAAAGTGACTACCTGACCCAACGCCGGATGCAAAATCAATCGAAATAACAATTATGCCTTTAACCCCCACCCCTCTATCCGTATGCCCGCCTTTGCAAGGCGCACAATAGGACAGGGGGGTGATTTAAATGCCGAATGGCGTCGTATGCAGCGTAAGCAATTGTGCTTTCTGGGACGAGGGAAATCGTTGCGGAGCTAAGGAAATCGCCATTGAAGTGGACTCGCACGCTCAGAAACATTGGAATGAGGAGTTTGCCGACGAGTTTTATTCCCATCAGGATTCAGCGAAGACTTCGTCCGTTACTTGTTGTTTGACTTTTCAGCCCCAAAACAAGAAGTAGGTCTTGCGAATCGCGAATTACGAATTACGAATGATGTCGGGACTAGTCGGACTCCGGTAGTTGATGTACAATAAGGATAATTATTCAATTTGATACCGGGAGATTACCGACTTGAATGTAACGACGAATCCACGGTTAATGAAACAATTGCTTCTGTCACAATGGATGACTGAGCTGAATCCATTAAGCAGCAAAGCAACGGAAACGAATGCCAACGAGAATTCAGGCCTTTTCGATATGTTATTAAGCCAGTTGGCAACCACGGAGTCCGCGCAGGGAACGAATGGCGGATTAGCTATGCAAATGGCGATGCCGGGTCTTTCATTGCCGACCGCTTCATGGGGAGAAACGCTTACGGACGATAACGGTTCGTCCTCGGCCTACGATTTTCTCATTACCGCTGCAGGGGCTAAATACGGAGTGGATCCTGCCTTGATCAAAGGCGTGATTCAATCGGAATCCTCGTTTAACTCCAATGCCGTATCCTCGGCGGGCGCCAAAGGGCTCATGCAATTAATGGATGATACGGCCCGGGGACTGGGAGTAACGAATCCCTTTGATCCCGTTCAGAACATCGACGGGGGCACGCGGTTCCTTTCTTATCTGTTACGTAAATACGAAGGCAACGTATCTACGGCTCTTGCCGCGTACAACGCAGGACCTGGACGAGTGGATCGGTTGGGCATCGAGAATGACCAAGATGTCGCCGCGAACCTTCAGAAGCTGCCGGAGGAAACTCAGAAATACATCCGCAAAGTTCTAGAAGCTTCCAATCAGTGGGGCGCCTAAAGCCGAATATTCGTTCGTTAACAGATCGGGGATCAATACGGGATGCAGCGCTCCCGTTTTTGGTCCCTTTGTTCTTGAGAAATTATCGCGCGGAATTGAAGAATGGGGAATCCTAAATGAAAATCTATTATTACGATCATTGCGCCTCTACGCCGATGCCGCCGACGGTTATCGAGACGATGAGCGATGTTATGAAGCTGCATTATGCCAATCCGTCCGCCTTGCACCGATCAGGTGCGGAAGCCATGAAGCTTGCGGAGAGAGCCCGTACTAGCATCGCCGATAGGATGGGGGCAAAGGCAAATGAGGTTGTCTTCACCTCCGGCGGCACGGAAGGGAACAACTTAGCCATCAAAGGCTCGGTGAGCAAAGTGACGAGAGCGTCTAAGCATGTCGTTACTACGGCGGTTGAGCACGCTTCCGTTTATGAATGCGTTCGTCAGCTTGAAGCTGCCGGAATCGAGACGACAATATTGCCGGTCGACCGGCAAGGGATTGTTAATCCTGCCGACGTGGAGAAAGCGATCAGGAAAGACACGGTACTCGTCAGCATCATGCAGGTCAACAACGAAACCGGGGTTATCCAGCCGATCCAAGAAATCGGAGCGATCATATCCCGTAATCCGCATGTCCGTTATCATGTGGACGGAGTCCAAGCGATCGGGAAAGTGCCTTTCTCCTGGAAGGAATGGGGAGTACATCTTTACACGGGTTCCGCGCACAAGTTCGGAGGCCCTAAGGGCGTCGGGTTCTTGCTCGTTAAAGAAGGAATGGAGCTTGCGGCTATGCTGGACGGCGGCGAGCAAGAATTCGGAATGCGGTCGGGAACCCTTAACGTACCGGGAGTCGTAGCGATGTCCCAAGCTTTAAGATTGTCACTCGAAAACAGTAAAGACAGAAGACGGCGGATGTATGCGATGAGACGGGAGCTGCTAAATATTATCGCAGAAATCCCTGAATTGGCTTTTAACGGCATTGACGCCGACGATACTGAGCGTTCCGCACCCCATGTCGTGAATTTCTCTTACCCGGGAATGAGGCCGGAGGTCATGATCCACATGCTTGAAAAACACGGCATATTGGCATCGACCCAGTCCGCCTGCTCCTCGAAGAGTTTGTTGCCAAGCCGAGTTCTGCTGGCGATGGGGCAAGAGGCGGAACGCGCTGCCGGAAGCATTCGCATAAGCTTCGGTGACGAGCATACGATCGAGGACATCGAAATATTAGGCGATAGGCTCAAGATGGCAGTTGCCAAATTGAAGCCTTTGGAAAGGAACCGGGAATGAACTACGAGCTAATCATCGTACGGTTCGGGGAAATCACCATCAAAGGCCGTAACCGCAATCGATTTGAGGCAATGCTGCTGCTGCAAATCCAGTCGGCGTTGAAGGCTTTTCCGGCATTGAGCTACGAGAGGGCATACGCACGAGTTTACGTCCGCCTGAACGGGGAGAATTATGGGCAAGTCGCATCCAGACTGAAGGATATATTCGGGATCATGTCTTTTAGCCCTGTAGCGAGGGCGCCGCAAGAAGTCGATTCCATTCAAGAATGCGCTCTTGAGATCATGCGGTCCTTGAACCCGGCGCCAAAAACTTTCAAGGTTTCCGTGAAACGCGGGTGGAAGCAGTTTCCTCACGACTCCTTGGAAATGAACCATCTCATCGGATCCTTTGTGCTACGTCATTCACCGGAATTAAAGGTGGACGTGCGTCAGCCCGAAGTGGAGCTTAAGGTCGATATCCAACACAAGGAAACCTACGTATACTGCGAAGTCGAGAAAGCCGCGGGAGGTTTTCCTTTGGGAATGAACGGCAAAGCGATGCTGCTATTGTCCGGCGGGATCGATAGCCCGGTAGCAGGCTGGATGGCGATGAAGAAAGGACTGAAGATCGAAGCCGTCCATTTCCACAGTTATCCCTTCACTAGCGAGCAAGCCAAGGAAAAGGTCATTTCCCTTGCGCAAAGGCTAGCTTATTACGGCGGGAAGATCAGGCTTCATCTCGTTCCGTTTACGGATTTACAGACCAAGCTTGCGCAATCGGGTCACGATAGCTTGATTATAACCCTGATGCGCAGAAGCATGCTTGAGATCACGGAACGTTTAGCGGAGCGGAGCGGGGCGTTCGCAATCGTAACAGGAGATAGCTTAGGCCAGGTAGCGAGTCAGACGCTTGGCAGCATGAACGTAATCGGCCGATCAACCTCGCTGCCGCTGCTTCGTCCGCTTGTCATGATGGATAAGCAGGAGATCATCGATATAGCCGTAAGGATCGGCACGTTCGATACGTCCATATTGCCTTTCGAGGATTGTTGTACTCTGTTCGTACCGAAGTCACCCGCGACAAATCCGAATTTATCGATCGTGGAACGGGTTGAAGCGCATATGGGAGAAGAACTGGAACGTTTGACCAATGAGGCGGTAGAAGGAACGGAGACCGTTATATTAACGGAAATGGGAGTATCGGGAGCGTTGGGAGCGACAAAGCACCGGGAGGACGAGTGGTTTTAAGAATGAATAAAGCAAAGAGGCTGTCCCATAAGGTTGACCTTATGGGACAGCCTCTTTCAGCTGCAAACGAGATTTATTACATAACTACCGTTCATCAATGCGTTTCACGGCTTTTTTTGGTGGCTAGCGCGGGACTTGTCTGTTTATGCTGCGCACGGCGCGCTTTGATAGCATTGGTCCATACGCCCGCGACAATGACGAGTACGACCATCGTGGCGATGAATATCCAAGTGAAAACGGGATTGTCTAGGAAGAAGCTCTTGAATTCCCCCTCGTGCGTAATCATCTTGGCGGCGGTATAAGCCAGAACGCCGGATCCTAAGTATATGATCCAAGAATACTTTTCAATTATCTTAATGAACAGTGTACTGCCCCATACGACTATCGGGATGCTGATCAGAAGACCTAGCACGACAAGGAAATAATCTCCATGCGCCGCCCCGGCTACGGCGATAACATTATCCAGCCCCATAGCAGCGTCGGCTATAATAATGGTCTGTATGGCTGACCATAATGTTGAGCCTGCCTTGATGTTGCTGTGGGCTTCCTCTTGTACGAGCAGCTTGTAAGCAATCCATATCAGCAGTACGCCGCCAATGGCTAGCAAGAACGGAATTTTAAGCAGCGTGACTACGAGCATGGTGGCGACGACGCGGATTAATACCGCGCCGGCGGTGCCCCAGATAACCGCTTTTTTCTGCATGTGTTTTGGTAAATTCCTTGCCGCGAGACCGATTACGATCGCATTGTCTCCCGCGAGCAATAAATCAATGAACACAATGGTCAGCAATATTGACCAGAAGTCCAAGCTCAAAATATCCCATCCGAATAATTCCACAAGTGGTCCCTCCCCAATCGATTCAAACAGTAATACGTCCCAATTTAAATTTGGATTCAAAAATGTGCCTACATATCCTCATCTGCTTGTACATAAAACAAGTAAGAGGGGGTGACGGTATGGGGACGGTGGAAACCTTCTTCGTTTTTTTGGAAATTGTGATGATTAATTTGCTGTTAAGCGGCGACAACGCCATCGTCATCGCAATGGCTGGACGCAGGCTGCCGCCAGCCCAGAGAAGGAAAGCGGTCTGGTGGGGAGCGGTCGCTGCCATTTTGCTTAGATGTATTCTAACGCTGGGTGCGCTGACGTTGCTGCACATTCCTTTCCTGCAAACCGCAGGGGCCATACTGCTCTTGATCATTGCAATGCAGCTATTGCTCGATAATCGCGAACCTTCCGCGCATACGCAGGCGGCAACAACTCTTGCAGGCGCTGTCTGGACCATTGTCGTGGCGGATTTCGTCATGAGCCTCGATAATGTTCTAGCGGTTGCCGCGATCGCCGATGGAGATACGGCAATGCTAATCATCGGTATCGTAATGAGTATCCCCATTATTATTTGGGGCAGCTCGTTTATTATGCGGATGCTTGACCGATTGCCCGGTTTAATGTTCCTAGGAGGCGGTTTGCTCGGTTATACCGCCGCTGAAATGGTGTTGGACGATCCCGGTTTGCAGCGTTACAGCCATCTTTTGCCGTCTGAATTCGAAAAGCTGTTTTCCCTCGTAACGGTCATTATACTTCTTGTCCTCGCGTTGATCGTTCGTCACCGCAGAAAAGTCCGTTAGCCTTGGATATCATATAAGGGAAATATTTGCATCCGCGAACTGGTTTTTTCCCTTCACTTCCATTAAACTAAAGAAAAAGATGTCGCGAAGTAACTTGAGCGCGACGTTCAGAGAATGGTATGAAGTGGGGGAACCTTCGTGAACAGACAATCCGCCGCAGTCGGAATCGGAGTCGTGGCTGTTGGATTGATAATACTTTTGGGCAAATTGGGTGTTTTCGCATTTATCGGCGCAGTATTTTGGCCGCTGTTTATTTTGATTCCAGGCGTACTGTTGCATGTTCTCTATTTCGGTCGCATGGTTCCTTCCGTTGCCTTGATACCTGCCGGGATCTTGACGGTCGTATCGGTAATTTTACTGATCGGCAACTGGTTTGGCTGGGGGCTAATGAAATATTTGTGGCCGTTGTTTCCCTTCGCGATCGCCGTCGGGTTATATGAATATTACGTGTTCGGCTACAGCCGTTCCCGGCAAATATGGCTGGCTGCCGTAGGTCTTGCGGTTCTATCGCTAGTCATGTTCGGGATGACGCTGCTCTGGACATGGGGGATATACGTGTTGGCGGCAGGGCTAATCGGCTTCGGTGCTTGGCTCGTGCTTCGTCGTCCGCGAACCTGGTGATGGAATAATTGCTAGTCGTTTCACATTGTAGTTGGCTTTTTAATCGTTGTAGCGTATAATAGAAGGGATGAGGACCAGCGTTTACTTTGTCTATTGCGCTGCGTCAATCGTACCGGTGATGCAAATTAACGTCGGCCTCGCGTCGGCGTTTTGTTTTGTGGATTTAGAGAACCCTATACGGGGGACCAGAGATAAATGAGGAGTGGAAGTATGCATTCAAGAGACCGTATTCGCAATATCGCAATCATTGCCCACGTTGACCACGGTAAAACAACGTTAGTCGACCAATTGCTGCGTCAATCGGGAACATTCCGTGAAAACGAGCAATTGCAGGATCGTGCCATGGATTCCAACGATTTGGAACGGGAACGCGGGATTACCATTTTGGCTAAGAATACCGCCGTTCAGTACAAAGATTACTTGATCAATATAGTCGATACGCCTGGACATGCCGACTTTGGCGGAGAAGTTGAACGGATCATGAAAATGGTCGATGGCGTTCTGCTTGTCGTCGATGCCTTTGAGGGATGTATGCCGCAAACTAAATTCGTGCTTCGCAAAGCGCTGCAACAAGGCTTGACACCGGTTGTCGTATTGAACAAAATCGATCGTCCTGCCGCTCGTCCTGCTGAAGTCGTAGACGAAGTGCTTGAATTGTTTATCGAGCTTGAAGCAACGGATGAGCAGTTGGAATTCCCTGTCGTTTACGCTTCGGGATTGAATGGAATCGCAGGCAATACGCCTGACGACTTGCAAAAAACGATGGAGCCCCTGTACGAGATGATTCTCGAGCATATCCCGTCTCCGAAGGAAAACCCAGACGAGCCATTGCAATTCCTCGTTACTTTGCTTGACTACAATGAATACATGGGACGTATTGCGATTGGTCGCGTAAATCGCGGTCGCATTGGTCAAGGCCAAGTCGTCGCGGTTATCGATCGCGAAGGCGCGGTAAAGCAAGCGCGTATCGAGAAGCTGTTCGGCTTCCAAGGATTGAAACGCATAGAGGTCGAAGAAGCGGCTGCCGGCGACATTGTCGCGATTGCAGGCTTGAAGGATATTAACATCGGCGAAACGATTGCCGACCCTGCCAATCCGGAAGCTTTACCGGTACTGGCTATCGATGAGCCGACATTGCAAATGACGTTCCTCGTCAACAATAGCCCTTTCGTAGGCCGTGACGGCAAATGGGTAACCTCGCGTAAACTGCGCGAGCGTTTATTCAAGGAAATCGAAACCGATGTCAGCTTGCGCGTTGAAGAGACCGACAGCCCTGACGCTTTCATAGTCAGCGGACGCGGAGAATTGCATCTGGGTATTCTAATCGAGAATATGCGCCGCGAAGGCTTCGAGATTCAAGTTTCCAAACCGGAAGTTATCCTTAAAGTCATCGACGGCGTGAAGAGCGAGCCGATCGAACGCCTGTTGATCGACGTGCCGGAAGAGAGCATGGGCGCCGTTATGGAGAGCCTTGGCACGCGTAAAGCGGAAATGGTCAATATGATCAATAACGGTACAGGCCAAGTCCGTTTGGAGTTCCTCATTCCCGCCCGCGGACTGATTGGATACCGCACGAACTTCTTGACGCTTACTCGTGGATACGGAGTTATGAATCATGCGTTCGACAGCTACGGTCCGATGGTTGGCGGTCAAGTCGGCGGACGTCACCAAGGCGTGCTTATCGCGAGCGAGACGGGCAAGACAACCATGTACGGCATGATGTCCGTAGAAGATCGCGGTATTCTGTTCCTAGAGCCTGGCTTAGACGTTTACGAAGGAATGATCGTCGGCGAGCACACTCGCGATAACGATATCATCGTTAACATCTGTAAGGAAAAGGCTTTGAACAACATCCGTACCGCCAACAAAGAAGAAACCGTAAAGCTGAAGTCTCCGCGTCTCATGTCCCTGGAGGAAGCTCTGGAATATTTGAACGATGACGAGCTGTGCGAGATTACGCCTAAAAATATCCGCCTCCGTAAAAAGATACTGAACAAGAGCGAGCGCGAACGGTCCGAGAAACAACGCCGCACGGCTGAAGCCGGAGTTTAATAGCAGGAGATAACAAACGGCTAGCCGCCGTCCTAAGGACGGCGAGGCCGTTTGTTTGCAACCTTGCGGACGGTTAAACCGTTATATGTGATGACGGCCGATGTGCGACTTTAGGTTGCGCTTGATCGGATCGCATCGCTGAAGGAGGGTTTTCTATGCAGCAGTGGTTCCATGATCACGCGGTGATTTCCTATCTGCTCATCGTTGCCTGTACGATTTATATTTTTAATACCGTGTTCAGGACGGGAAAGCTTCCTATACTTAAAGAAATTCTCGTGCACATCGTATTGGCTCTCGGTTGTTTGGTATTGCTCTTACTCCAGCTAGACAAGTTGCCGATCATACAATGCATGGCTGTCGCAGTCGGAATGATGGCGCTTCTCCGGATGCGCCAGTTCTATGATAAACGCAAAGCTTCCCGCAGCGGCAAGAACGGCGGCTCACCCAACGTGAATTCCGCTGATCCGCAATAGCCTTACTGCAGATAGGGGGAAACGGCCGTGTCTTTAATGGATGCGTTGTTCTATTGGTTGCAGATGAAGTGGGTTTCCTCCGCCCATCCCGATGATGAGGCGGCAAGGGAAACGCTTTTCTTTTTTGCGCAAATCTTGTCCGAAGACCACGAATTGGTGTCGTTTGACGTCAGTTCCGAAGATGCCGGGAAAGTATACGTCACTTATGTAAAAGCTAACGAATCCGAGCGTACCGTTTGGTTTGACCGCGATGCCGTGGAGCAATTGAACCGGGATATGTTCGGTTACCCGGATGGCATGGATGATAGTTCCGACGCCGAGGATGAGGAGGAAATGGTTTGAGCCAGGATACACCGCTGCCTTCAAGAACGGCGAATCGCACCTCGCCGCCTAAAGCATCTAAACCACCCGGCAAGAAGTTTCGGTGGGGAAGGTTTATTTTCCTATTGCTAGCCTTGGTCATTGTGGTTTTAGCCTGCTATGCGGGTTACTTATATTACATTGGGGATAAAAACCTGACAAAGATTGCCAAGCCGAAAGACGGCAGCGGCGTAACGATAGCGAAGGAACAACGGGCGCAGGTCAAGCCGATTGCCCTCGTGCTGCTTGGATTGGATACCCGCAGCGAGACGGGAAGCATGAATACGGATGTCATGATGGTCGCTGCCTTTAATCCGAAGACCAAAACCGCGACGGTCGTCTCCATTCCCCGTGACAGCGATCTGAATTTGGACGGCTACAAGAAGCATAAAGCTAACGGGTATTATGCCGCTTTCCATTCTTACGGTCGCAATGAAGAGAATCTGGAAGGCGACAAAATTCAGGCATACGCAAGGGATGAAACCCGTCTGATGTTGTCCCGCTTTTTCAATATCGATATCGATTATACGGCAGTCATCGATTTCCAAGGATTCGTGGACGTCGTGGACGCGCTTGGAGGCGTGAACGTAACGGTCGACAAGGACATGCGTTACGTCGATACGGTTGACGATACGGATATCGACTTGAAGCAGGGAGATCAGGAGCTTAACGGTGAACAGGCGCTTGGATTCGTCCGTTACCGCCAGTCCAATCGCGGAACCGCCGCATCAAGCGATTTCGAGCGCAATGAAAGACAAAGCCAAGTTCTCGGCGCGATTACGGATCGTTTGAAATCATTCAGCAGCGTGACTAAAGTCGACGGCATATTCAACGCCGTAGGCGATAATATGAGGACGGATATCCCTAAAGCGCAGATTGAGAATATCATCAATACCTATTTCGGCATTAACCGCTCCGACATCCGGTTTATTCCTTTAACAGGTACATGGGAGAGCCCTTATGTATACTTGGAAGAAGGAAAGCTGCAAGAGGCGAAACAAGCTCTAGCCGAAGAGCTCTTGCCGGAAGGACGTCCCGCGGCTGTACCTTCAAGCTCGGCTGCGCCATCCGAATAACTCGATTGTCCCGTTGGAAACGGGTTTTGCTTATGTTATAATGAAGCCAGAAATTCCAGTTAGGAGGGCTGCGGGTGGCAGAAACGAATACAGCTCTTACCGAAGCTCTTTACTCGCAATTTCAGAAGGAAAATTTCGTCCTACTGCATACCGTAGACGCCGAAAGCGGCAGTCCGACCTCCAGTGCGATTTCCTGGATTTATGCGGTAGATTTGGCCCGGCTTCGCTTTTCCTTAGATGGCCGTTCGCGGTTAATCTCGAATTTGAAGTCGCGTCCTGAAATTAGCGTTACGCTGTTCGGCGGGGGAAGCGTCCATGCGGTGTATGGGCAAGCCCATCTTGTTACCGACCATTTGGAAGGGGTTCCTTTTCCGCTGGCCTGCGTAGACATCGAGATAAGTGCAGTTAGAGACGCCATGTTCTATGGAGCCCGTCTGTCCGTACTGCCGGAGTATGAGAAAACTTATGACAAAAGAGCCGCAGACCGCTTGGATACCCAAGTTTTCGATGCAATGAGAAAAGCCCAGTGAATTTTCACTGGGCTTTTTGTCGCTTATTTACTTCTTGAGCTTGTTCAAGGAGCTGGTCCCCATATTTTCGGGGGTTTTCGGCGGAATGATGTTACGCGGAATTTGCGGTATGAGTCGTCCGACAATATCGGAGAGCTCCTCCGTAAAACCGGCGAGCGGCCTGCCGTTCTGGACATCGACTCTTATTTCCCTAAGCCTTTGGGCAAGGTCGATATCGGCGGTTACAACGGCGTTGACTCCGTAAGGATCTTTGCGAAACGCTTCGGCTACCGCGTATTTGAGCGTACCGACTTCGGATCGTTCCATCCTCTCGCCTACATCGATTCCGACAATCGCGTAATTGCCGAAGACTACACAGTTGGCATCTTTGACGCCTACGACGCCGCGCGCGAGCATTTCAAGATGAGCGGCAACCTTGTTCGGATTGTCAATGTTGTTCCTGGCAGCTCCGTCTTGTGCCTGTGCTCGCAGACGATTATCGGTCGGTGATGGCGCTGATTCCCTTGTACCACAGCCTGCGGAGCCCATAGCCAACATCAGCAACATTAGCAATGCGGTTCCGTAAGCTATCATTTTATAATGCTTCAATGATGTTCACCACCCTGGTTTGGAGGGATGCCCGTATCAGCCGAGGAAGTCGCCATCGATGACGCTCGGCCGTCACAGGAGAAAGCGTTCAATGGTGTTATTGTTACCTGATATCCGCTCACCTATGTAAAGAACGCTTTGCTAAAATCATTGTCATTACCAGCCAATCGCCGAATCGGGAGGGACACCGCATGCGAAAAATTTATGTGCTTGATACGAATGTGCTATTGCATGACCCGCTCTCCTTGTTTGCCTTCGAAGACAACGAGGTCATTATACCCTCGGTTGTTCTGGAGGAAATCGACTCCAAAAAGAGGCTTGCCGACGAAATCGGGCGAAATGCCCGCAATATATCGCGGGAGCTAGACAGCATGAGGGCCATGGGGCAACTGCACAACGGCGTGACGCTTCCAAATGGCGGATTGTTAAAAGTGGAAATGAATCATCGCCGCTTCGTGAGGGTACAGGAACTGTTCGGGGAGATGACTAACGATAACCGGATACTCGCGGTGGCGTTGAATTACCATATGGAAGAACAGGAAAGCGGCGATCCTCGTCCCGTAATCATCGTCAGCAAAGACGTGCTCGTTCGGGTGAAGGCGGACGTGCTTGGGATTACCGCGCAGGATTACTTGTCGGATCAGACCGCTTCCGTGTCCGATCAATATACCGGACATCTAACGCTGCACGTTCATCCTTCCGTTATCGATGAATTTTACTCCACTCGGTTTCTAGGCGTGAATCAGCTCGGCATTAGGGTGACCTTGCACCCGAATGAATTCGTTATCCTGCGGGATGAGCTCGGAACCTCGAAGTCGGCGCTGCTGAAAGTAACTTCGGATGGAAATCGGCTAGAGCCATTGCACATGAGCAATGATCCTATCTGGGGGATTACCGCACGCAACGCGCAGCAGAGGATGGCGTTGGAACTGCTTCTTAACGACGATATTCCTCTGGTGACGCTAACCGGCCGCGCGGGTACGGGGAAGACGCTCATCACACTTGCGGCCGGTTTAATGAAGGTGGAAGACGAACACCGGTTCAAGAAATTGCTCATCGCGCGTCCCGTCGTTCCGATGGGCAAGGATATCGGCTATTTGCCGGGTGAAAAAGAAGAAAAGCTGCGTCCGTGGATGCAGCCCATTTACGACAATTTGGAGTTTTTGTTCGATACGAAGAAATCCGGGGATCTCGATAAAATATTGATGGGAATGGGGAGCATCCAGGTTGAGGCGCTCACTTATATACGCGGCCGCTCCATTCCGGGCCAATTCATTATTATCGACGAAGCGCAAAACTTGAGCAAACACGAAGTGAAAACGATTGTTTCCAGGGTCGGCGAGAACAGCAAAATCGTCTTGTTGGGCGATCCCGAGCAAATCGATCACCCTTATCTGGACTCCCAAAGCAACGGACTCACTTATTTGGTGGAGCGCTTTAAGGAAGAAGGCATTACCGGACATGTCACCTTGGAGAAGGGAGAGCGTTCACGCTTGGCGCAGTTGGCGACGGAAAGGCTATAGAGCGGGGCAAATGGCTGAGTCGCTAATAATGCCATTCCACGCTGCATCCATAAGCATTAGCTATCCGCTCGGCAAGCTCCGCAAGTTGTCTATCCATTAGATAAATCGTAACGCTTTCCTTCGTTACGTTACCGATTAGATGTTCATCCAGTTGCAGCAAAGCCGGGGCGGGTTCCGCATCCGGCTTTGCTGCGTTCAAGGAGAATAAAGCGGTCATGGCCAAATCTACGAAAATGTTCTCATCGCGAGTAACGATCGCATAATCCTCATACAGGGGCCCCTGTTCCAAACCGTTCGCCGGCAGCAATAACAGGTCGCATCTCTCCGCGGTTACTCGATAATGCTCCAACAGCCCGGCGACGGGAGGAAGATGATCTTCCGAGTCGAAAATTAGCAGTTCCTTATAACGATCGAAAAGCGGGGCTCGCTGTGCAATTCCTTTTATGATTTGCGCATAAAATCCAGGGATTTTGCCATCGGGCAGTTGCATGTCCAAGCCGTATTTACGTTCCAGGTTCATCGGGGCGCCAACCTTCCATATGTGAGCATTTTATTTATTATCATAACCGATAAAGCGCTTTCCAAAAAAGGGAGACAGGTTAGCCGTGTCCTGTTATCATGAATAAAGCGAAGTTAACGTTAACGATGAAAAAAGGTGAAGGAAGTGGCAAGTCGTAAATCGGTCTTGGTGTTCCTATTGCTATGTATAATGGTCGTGATCTTATCTCCTTGGGCAGATGCGCCCTCCCCCTCGTCCTCCTTTGTCCCTGTACATGAGGGTGAGGCTATCGCTGCCGAGCAGCAGGTCATCGCTCAAGAGATTTCCCGATTGACGGTGGAGGTTGCCCTGGGAGAGCCGGAATTTGGTACGCTCGCCCGTCAAAGCGATGCTTTCTCTCTCAGGCATCCGGATATAAACGTGGAATTGTTAAGGACTGATCCCGAGCAAGCTTATTTGACGTATAAGCAATCGTCGCAAATGAGAGAATCCGCGGATGTAATGCTCTTATCCAACGAATGGGTCAAGGAATTCGCCGCTTCGGGTTACTTGCTTCCCGCGGATGCGGCATTCGTAGGCAAAGCTTTGGCCGAACAATTCGATGCCTTGGCTTCTCCGCTTAAATGGAACGGCTACCTGTGGGGAGTTCCCCGCGATATGGATCCGTTCGTAATCGTATGGAATACGGATTTGTTGCTCAACTGGCTGGGAGAAGATGTCGTTCTCCCCCTGACGATCGAACAATGGACCGCTTTGGCGGCTAAGAGCGCCGAGCTGCTAGGGACCGTCACTTGGTTAACGATTGACCGTAACGATCCGCTAGCGCTTCTCGCGTGGCTGGAGAACGCCATAGGCGAGCGAAGCGATGGGTTGTGGACCAGAGGGAGCAAATCTTGGGAGGATACTTTATTTGAAAAAGGTTTATCCGTAATAGAACAGCAGAGATCCGGCGTGAATTTTGTGGACAATACCGGAGAAGCCAGCCGTTTATTGGAAGACGGGGCAACGCTTGCGGCGGTCATCCCCTATTCGATAGCCGGCCCATTGGTTGCCGGACCGCGACTAGGCTCTGAAGCAAAGCTTGAGCTTGACCATCGCTCCTGGAAACTTCCTTTTGTTTGGCCGCGCGGCAGCAGCTTCGTTATTTCATCGAATACGGAAGCGGAAGAGGCTGCATATATATGGATTGCCGAAATGACTGACGCCCTTAACCAATTGCAGAATATGGAGGAGGGCAATAAGCTTCCCGTCTATCGTTCCCTATACGATAGCGACAGGAAGCTATCCAACCTGCTGCCGGATAGAACCGGGCAAACGTTCCCCAATCAATCTTCGCTCACGATTGAGCCCTGGCATGCCGCCCGACTTAAGCAATTGGGCATTATGTGGGGCAGTTTTGCAGAAGGGGACATAACATTGGAAGAATGGAAAAAACAATGGAGGGACTCTTTAACCGATTTTGAGCTGGACGATTAACTTGCCGTCTTCGATAGTTACGGATTGGGCCTTTACATATTTGATCAGCTTCTGCGGGTAGAAACCTAGATCGAACTCTCTCTCCAGATCGGCCCTAGTCGTATCGGGCAGAGCCAATCCGTTAAAAATCAACTTATCGACGTGAAAACGAATGGCATTCTCGGGCTCCTCTTCAACCGTATACTTTCCTTGAATTTTGACCTGGATATCGCCATTGTTTCCTTCCATCGTCAAGAGGCCGTCGCCGAAAGAGAATGAAAAATCATCAAACCGGCTATCCTCGCTCCGTAAAAATTCATTTAATTGAACGTCGGATATCGTCAGCTTTGTATTTAAACCGCTAGTTTCAATGATGCCGGGAGTTTCTTTAATAAAATCGGGTAAATTTTTCATCGATTCGGCAAGCGCCCTGAAATGTTGTTTGACTTCGTAAAGACCGACGTTTTTCCAATAGGCCTGAAGTTCCTCCATTAAGCGGAGCATCTTTTGTTCGTCGCCGCTTGCGGCGAGATCTTGATCCAATTCAGTCTGCAAGGCGATAATCCGCCCGCGCTGGGCGACTAGATCTCGCTCAACCGCTGCTAGTTCTCCTCTGTCACGCTGAAGTTGGTCATAGCCTTTTTTCAGTTTTTTATATTCGTCGTTATAGCCATCCATCGTCTGGCGGTCGGATTGAACAACCATATCCATCATGTCCCACACGCGGATGAGATCGGGTAGAGAGTTCGCGGACAATATAGAAGATAGCCAGAAATCCTTGTACCCCATATAATACGAGCGCAGCACGCGCCCCGCTTTTTCCCTTTGCACGGCTATCGCGATTTCTTGCTCGGCGAGCCGGCTTTCGCTTTGCCCGATAGCGGTTTGAGTATCCTCCTTCAGCCCGGAAATCCGTCCAATTTCCCGGTCAAGCTCGACGACGGATAAGCTTTTTTCTAACAATTTCCTTGTTTCTTCCGGCAGTGGCTCCGCGAATACCGGCAACGTTGCACCGGCCCGCGATAGAAAAAGCAGCAATATGGAAGCCACCAGCACAGCCGCTAGCAGGCGACGCATCGGGATCCCTCCTTTCATGGTGCGTTCCGATACATACGCCAATGGCGCCGGTGATCGGGTGTCATAAGTCGGACGATCGACGCTGTCGTCTGATCCTATGTTATTATAATATGACTACCGAGCATGGGAAAGGTGTGGAACCTTTGGAAGCTGTTTTTGCTAATGCGCCTCTTTCCGGCTTACTTAGAGAAACGATTCTGTCTAGTTGTTATTCCGGGGAAACAGAGGGCGGTGAAGTGTTGTCCGCTATCCCCTTCCATCAGTATATGACGCTTTGTCTCTATCATCCCGAATTTGGCTATTACCGCCGAGGATCTTTAAGAGTCGGCAGGGAAGGTGACTTCTATACTAGCGCCTACGTCGGAGAATTGATGGGGGAGCAGCTGGCGACGGAATTATCGCGGCTTGCGGGCGAATGGTTTGCGGAGGGCGAGCCGGTTGAAGTCGTGGACTGGGGCGGCGGTACCGGCCGTCTTGGCCGGCAAATGATGGATACATGGAAACAGGCTGCCGGCAATGGCGGAGTAACGGGTGAGGATGGGAAAATATTTTCATTAACGATAGTAGAGGGAAATCCGGAGCATAGACGTTTGGCAAGAGAGGAAGTGGCCGATTACATACAAGCAGGAAAAGCCCGCGTAGTAAGCAGTGAAGAATGGGAAAGCTTAACGATTCGCGATCATCCCGTTATTATCGTGGCGAATGAGCTGTTAGACGCTTTTCCAGTCCATCGTTTGGCGCAGCGGAAAGGGCGATTGCGGGAGTGGGGTGTTGCTCTGGAGGAGGGAGGCCGATTGGTTCCTTGTCTAATGGAGCCGACGAATCCACACCTTGCGGATTGGATAAACGAAGAAGGCATCAAACTATCGGATAATCAAACCATTGAAATAAATTTGGATGCGGCAGAGTGGGTGGCGGGTATCGCGAACCGATTGGGGAGAGCGTTGATGGTGTTCATCGATTATGGCGATGAGACGGACGAATTGATCGCACCGCATCGAATGGACGGTACGCTCCTATGTTATTACAGGCACCGTGCGCACAACGATCCGTATTCCTTGCCCGGCGAGCAGGATTTGACGGCCCACGTCAACTTTAGCCACATTCGCAAAAGCGCCGAAAATTCAGGGTGGAAAGAACTGTGGTACGGTACGCAGAAGAAGTTTCTGATTGAATCGGGAATACTAGGGAAGCTAAGTGCGCATACGCTTACCGATCCGTTCCATCCTACGGTGCGTCGAAATCGGGCTATTCGCCAGCTGCTGCTGTCGGACGGAATGAGTGAATTATTCAAAGTACAGATTTTTCTAAAAACGGACAATTAATGAGCGCAAACAATTATAAGAGGCTGTTCCAAGTCTGGATAGACATTGGAACAGCCTCTTTGTGCTCATTTCTCATATTTAATTCGCAGGCATATGTAACCGCCCTGCGGCAATCGCGGATTATACCGGAATGCCCATTTCGAACACGGTCCAATAAGTAAATCCTAGGAACGCTAACACCATGTATCCCCAGAACATCAATAGATACGTCCGTTCGGAGAAATTCAAATAGCCGAGTAAGAAGAAAACAGCGGTCTGCATGAAAAACAACAATGCGAATTCATACATGTCGCCTGCAAACGCCATTAGGGCAATTACAAGTGTCCAGAAGCCGAGCACTCTAAACATACGTGCCATGTTATATTCCCCTCTCATACGCACAAGACGATTTCTAAAGCATATTATACCGTTTGGACAAAAGAGTGTAAACCGACAACTCGTGACGAAACGGCAAACTTTTCGTTTGTTATCAGTATTCCCGACCATGCTCGATGTATGTATAACCGTTTTACTTGCATGTCTATTTGCCGGCTTAGGTATAGTGATTCGAAAAGTGGATATAAATAGAAGTATCCGATAGATTCTATGAATTCTACTACGGGCATAGAAATGAAGAAAGCAACAAAATATACCCGATTCTTAAGGAGGGAAGGGCACCCATGACGGCTGTCAGACAAGACGCATGGAGTCCGGATGATGATTTGATATTGGCGGAGGTCACCCTGCGCCACATCCGCGAAGGCAGTACCCAATTATCCGCATTTGAAGAAGTGGGGCAACGAATTGCCCGTACTTCCGCAGCCTGCGGTTTTCGTTGGAATAGTTGTGTCCGTAAAAGATACGACGAAGCAATCGGCATGGCCAAGCAACAACGTCAGAAACGTAATTATCTAAAAAAACAAGGAATATCGACCATTTCCGGCGCGGAACGCCTGGCAGTCGAAGATGGCGACAATGGGAAAGCAGAGCTATTGTCGGCGGAATCGATGTCATTGGAGGCGATTATCCGATATTTGCGCCAATGGAAAGGAACCGTACAAGAAATGAGCCGGCAAATTCGTCACCTTGAGAAGGAACTGAAAGACAAGGACGACCGTCTTAGCGAGTTCCGCGAGGTAAACGAACGCTTGTCCAAAGAGGTAAATGAAGTACAAACCGATTATCGGGTCGTGAATGATGACTACAAAGCGCTCATTCGAATCATGGACCGCGCACGTCGCCTAGCTTTTCTCACAGAGGAAGTAGATGAGGATCGGGCCAGGTTCAAAATGGATGCGAACGGCAATCTCGAGCGTATTGAATAACGAAGAAAGCAAAGCATAAACCCGCGGGGACTATCCTCGCGGGTTTTGCTTTGGTATCGTTAGGAAAAAACGAGAAAAGGAAGAAGTACATGGCGGAGATCACGGTATTAGGCGGAGGTTCGCTTGGATTGTTGCTGGCCGGCAAGCTGTCAGCATCAGGGTGCGAATGCCAGCTTTGGACGAGGACGGATAGTCAAGCTTCTCTTTTGAATAGCAATGGACTGAAGCTGGAGAGCCAATCGGGACAATTGTCAAGCAGGATTAATATCCGGGCCGTCCCAATCGAAGACGTATTAGCCTTTCAGGATGGGCCTGTCCTGCTAGCGGTCAAACAAACGGCGCTGACCCCCGAATGGCTTGAAAAACTGGCAATCGTTATTCCGAATGGCGGAACCCTGGTACTCTTTCAGAACGGAATCGGTCATGCCGAGCGTCTACGGCATGCATTGCCCGGAAGAAAGCTGATTATGGCGGTCACGACGGAAGGGGCATTGAAAATAGACGCAACAACCGTCCGTCATACCGGACACGGCGAAACCAGGTTGGGTGAATGGCGATTCGAAGACAGTGCGGGGAAAAAGGAAAATATGGATTCAGATCATGAGGAGCATTCCGCAATGCTGCGACTCCTTGAGCGGCTGTTGAAACAGGCAGGATTTTCCGTTTTTTTGTCGAAACAGTTGAGAGAAGCGATTTTACGGAAGCTGCTTATAAATGCCGTTATCAACCCGCTTACGGCGATATTGCGAATTCGCAACGGCGAGCTTACAGAATCTGCAGCTCGAATGCGATTGATGCAGGCTTTGTTTCAAGAATCGTTCGAGATCTTGGACGAGTACGATATTGGCGATAAATCCGAGCTATGGAATACGGTGTTGGAGGTTTGCTCCGCTACAGCCTACAATGAATCCTCCATGCTGCAGGATGTTTCCTCCCGTAAAGAAACAGAGATCGATTACATTAATGGCGCGATTTGCCGGATGGCGGCCGGGCAAGGCAAGGAGGCGCCTTGGAACGAATTCGTTACGGCCCTCGTCAAAGCCGCCCATTAAATTAGGGGAGAGGTAACAACTGAGCTCCATCTGGAATTCTCTTGTTGATGCATACGCGTTTTTGGCCGTCTTGCCCATTATTCCGTTCCTCCTCGTATATGTTGTTGCTTCCATGCGCGGCGGGGACCGGAAGAGAGCGTTTCGGCTATCCATGGATGTAACTAACGCTTTCTTGATCGGCTGCGTCGCTTCGCTGCTCAACAGCCGTCTGAACACGAATTTCGGCCTTTTCTTTATTATTTTATTGCTGCTTATCGGCGGCGGATTAATCGGCAATGCGCAGAACCGGATCAGAGGGAAGGTAGACACCTCCAAGCTGGTGAGAGCGGTTTGGAGGCTGAGCTTTTTCGGCATGACCGTCCTGTATGTGCTGTTAATGGCTATGGAGCTTATTTTCCCTACGGGAAAGGAATGATTTCCGATAGCCGTAAGCCCGAACGTTACGAAGACGGCGGACGTATACATTAGCAAATGCTAAAATAAAAAAATCTATCCGATATTATCGTCGAACCTTTTGACGCGCATTCTGCTCTTGTGTACAATCAATCTGACGACACAAAGACAGATCGGGGGAACTTTCCCTTTGAACATTTCATCCCTTATTGAACCAAACCGTTCCTCATTGGCGGAACGTTATCGATTAGGAGATTCGGAAGCAAGCGAATTATTCGGCAGGCATCCGTCCCAAGATGAGCACTGGGCGCAAAGAGCAGCCCAATTGGATGAGTCGAACGCAGGACGGGCAAACCTCCGGCAAGTAACGGCCGCTTTAAGAGAATATCAAGCAAAACTCCCCTTTTATTCCGAAGCGGCAGCATCCTTGGAGAAGCTGGGGCAATCCGGATGTCTGGTTGTCATAGGAGGACAGCAAGCCGGTTTGTTCGGCGGCGCGTTGCTTATCTTCTACAAAGCGCTATCGGTTGTTCAGACGGCCCGTGATGCAGAGAAGCGATTAGGCAGGCCCGTCGTACCCGTCTTCTGGATCGCCGGAGAAGATCATGATTACGACGAAGCGAATCATGTGAATATTCAATCTTCCGAGGGCGGGGTCAGGCGAATTCGGATCGAACGTCCGGAAGGGCCGAGGCTCGCGGTTAGCAGAACGCCGCTTACATCGCAGCAATGGGAATCGGCATTGCAAGAGTTGGCCGCCCATTTGCCGGATACCGAGTTCAAACCGGCTCTGCTGGAACGTCTTCAGAGCCATGTCGCGGATGCACCTTCGTTGAGCTTGGCGTTTGCCCGTTTGCTTGCCGATTGGTTCGGCAGCCAAGGATTGGTTCTTCTCGATGCGGACGATCCTAACTTGCGCGTGTTGGAAGGCCCGATGTTCAGGGATTTGATCCTTAGGAACAATGAGCTCGAAACCGCGTTGAACGAAGGGGAAAGGCGTGTTTTAAACAGGGGCTTCAAGCTTCAAGCGGAGACGACTCCAAGAAGCGCGAACTTATTCCTCCATCATGAGCAGGGACGGTTATTGCTGCATAAGGAAAAAGACGAATTCATTGACCGAAGGGGCAACGTATCTCTCTCACGGGAGCAAATGCTGGAGCTTACGGATAATGCGCCGGATCGCCTGAGCACGAACGCGCTCACCCGCCCGCTCATGCAGGACTATTTGTTTCCCGTGCTTGCTGCGGTTCTCGGTCCTTCCGAATTGGCTTACTGGGGAATTCTCGGTCCAGCCTTCCACGAGTTCGGCATGTCCATGCCGATATTGATTCCACGGCAATCATTTACCTACTTAGAGCACAATGTAATTAAACTGCTGGACAAATACTCATTGTCCGCCGAAGAAGCGATTCGCGAATGGGAGCAAAAGAAATCAGAATGGCTCGGCTTGCAGGATGAATGGGACTTGGAAAAGAAATTCGAGCTCGTCAAACGACGATTCGCGGAACTATATGCACCGATCATGGACACCGTATCGCCGATTCAGCCCGGTCTCGCTAAATTGGCGGAGAGCAATCGGGATAAAATACTGGAGCAGATCGCTTACCTGGAATCCCGTTCCCTTGACGCGGTTGCCAAACGGTATGAGTCTTCCCTCCGGCAATGGGATCGGATCCATCAATCTCTCTCTCCGATGGATAAGCCGCAGGAAAGAGTGTACGGAACGATACATTTCTGGAACCGCTACGGATCCGAATGGTTGGCGCGTTGGTTAGAGGTGCCTTACGAGGTTACCGGGGGCCAACGCTTGGTAGAGGGCTTAACGACTTTATAGAATAGAACCTGGAGGAACCATCTTATGAAAACAGCATTAAAAAGCATTGTCCGCGATCCGTCATTGGCACCCGAAGGAAAACTTAAAATCGACTGGGTGCAAGCCCATATGCCCGTTCTGAACCAAATTCGCGAGCAGTTCGAGAAAGATCAGCCTTTCAAAGGACTTCGTGTCGCGATATCCCTTCACCTGGAAGCCAAAACGGCTTATTTGGCCAAAGTCGTGCAAGCCGGCGGGGCCGAAGTCGTCATTACGGGCAGCAATCCGCTTTCCACCCAAGACGACGTTTGCGCTGCGCTAGTGGAAGACGGAATCGCGGTGTACGCGAAATACAATCCGGATCCGCAAGAATATAAGGACCTGATGGTCAAAACATTAGAGACGAAGCCGGATCTTATTATCGATGACGGCGGAGACCTCGTATCGATCCTGCACTCGGAACGCCAGGATTTGCTCGCTCAAGTACGCGGAGGTGCGGAAGAGACGACAACCGGTATCCTGCGCCTTAAGGCAATGGAAAAAGACGGTTCGCTGAAATTTCCGATGGTAGCCGTTAACGATGCATACTGCAAATACTTATTCGATAACCGTTACGGTACTGGACAATCCGTATGGGATGGAATTAACCGGACAACGAACCTTGTCGTAGCAGGGAAGACGGTCGTCGTTAACGGTTACGGCTGGTGCGGCAAAGGCGTGGCTATGCGTGCTAAAGGCCTAGGCGCGAACGTCGTCGTTACAGAAGTGGACGCCATTCGGGCGGTGGAAGCTTACATGGATGGGTTTACGGTGCTATCGATGGCCGAGGCCGCCAAAGTCGGCGAGTTTTTCGTAACGGTAACGGGCAACAAGGACGTTATTCGCGGAGAACATATCGCCAACATGAAAGACGGAGCGATTCTATCCAATGCAGGGCACTTCGATATCGAGGTCAATCTGGTGGAATTGGCGGCAATGTCGGTTTCCAAGAGAGTCGTTCGCCGCAACATCGAGGAGTACGTCCTGAAGGACGGTCGCAAGATTTACGTGCTTGCGGAAGGACGGTTGGTTAACCTTGCGGCCGGAGACGGTCATCCGGCTGAAATTATGGATATGACTTTCGCTCTGCAGGCGATCGCGCTTCGCTACGTCAACGAGAATTACGAGAGCATCGGCAATCAAGTCGTTAATGTACCCTACGAGCTCGACGAGCTCGTTGCCCGCACGAAGCTGCAATCCCTGGGCATCACGATCGATACGCTATCCGAAGAGCAGAAGGCTTATTTGGATAGCTGGGCTTCTCATTAATACCTTGAAGTGATCGTTTTCCTTAGCCCGCTCGCTTAAACGCGAAGCGGGTTTTTTGCATTCTTCGTATTCGAGGAAACATTTTCTTGATTTCCCTCGTCTGTGTAAACAGAAAGCAAAAAAGGGGAGATCAAGATGAAGGGTAAAGGGAACCGCGGAATTCGAGGCGGCATTCTGGTTATGCTGATGGCTTTGTTGTTGCTTGGAATAACGGCCTGCAGCGGGAGCAATAAAGACAGTAATTCCGCGCCTGCAGCGGGAGCAGCCGAGCCAGCGGAACAGGAAAATTCTCTCGGAGATGCGGATATGGCCAATAAAGTGACCACTACACAGTCCGTACAGTTCTCCGAGAGTGTCGCGGCAGAAGCATCGTCAGCGCCGGAAGCTACGGTGGACGCTAATGGACAGAGCGGCGGTACCGCGTCAAGCGCGGGCGGCGGAGGAATCGGCCCGATCGCGGACGCGAACGCGGGATTCGGCCGCAAAGTCATCTATCGGGCCAATCTGGTCATGAAGGTCGAAGAATTTAAAGTCGCCGAAGAACGGCTGCTCGATCTCATTCATCTTGGAGGCGCTTACGTGCTCCAGTTTTCCGACAGCCGCAATACCGATGAAGTGGGCGCTACCTACGTGATTAAAGTGCCGTCGGAAGGTTTCTCTCCCTTTCTGGAAAAATTGCAGAAGATCAAGAGCCTGAAGTTCGAACGCGAGGTAGAGGGCAGCGACGTAACGGAAGAGTTCGTCGACCTCGATGCCCGCCTCAAGGCAAAGCAAACGGTAGAATCACGGCTGCTGTCATTCATGGACAAAGCGACCAAGACGGACGATCTCGTTCGTTTCTCCAATGAGCTTGCGCGAGTTCAGGAGGAAATCGAGCAAATTAAAGGCCGCATCCGTTTCCTGGATCAGAACGTAGCCTTTTCCACCATTAACTTGCGGCTCTATCAAGCTAATGGCATTGCGGAGATCAAAGAGGATAAAGCGGAAGAAGAGCAAAGCTTCGGTGAACGGATAGCCGATGCCCTATCGGGAAGCACCAAAGTACTGAGACAGTTCGGAGAAGGTTTGTTGGTCGTCTTGGCCGCTATGCTTCCCGTGCTCATCGTCGCTGCCGTAATAGGAGTGCCGACCTATTACTTCGTTCGTAAGCGCGGGGTTGTCAGGCGGGCGGTTTCGGAAGAGAAGAGGAAAGCGTGGAATAATCCGTTCGTGACGGTTGAACCAACCGGATCGGACGCCGAGGCCGCTCCCCCCGATTTCAAATCGGACCCGGATGGGGAAGAGCGTAAAGACGGGGATCGTTAATCCCGTAAAATATTTTTTCGAAAATCCTGCTCACGTGGCAGGATTTTTATTTTGTGGAGCGAATTATGATCATAAGTGGTTCAGAGTGGTGGAAAGTGGTGAAAGATGGGGAGGTGAAGAGAGCTCATGTTTTTAGGCGAATTTCAGCATAGCATCGACGATAAGGGACGGATTATCATCCCGGCGAAATTTCGCGAAGCTCTCGGCACCGACTTCATTGTCACCCGAGGATTGGACAGCTGTCTGTTCGTCTATCCCCGCCAGGAATGGGCCCAGCTAGAACAGAAGATCAAAAGCCTGCCGTCCATGGCCGCTAACGCAAGGGCGTTCTCTAGGCTGTTATTCTCCGGCGCATCGGAATGCGAATGGGACAAACAGGGAAGGGTAAACGTGCCGAATCACTTGCGCGATTACGCCAAGCTGGACAAAGAATGCACCGTCATCGGCGTGTCCAGCAGGGTGGAGATTTGGGACAAAGCGACATGGGAAGAATATTCACGGCAATCGGCCGATTCCTTTAACGAGATTGCCGAGAAGCTGGTCGATTTTGATTTTAACTTCTAACTTTCTAACAACATCAAGTCCCATACATACACAAGAAAGACGGACCCATTTCCGGGTACCGGGAGGCCGCAATCATGTTTCATCATGTGACAGTGTTGAAAGAGGAATCAGTGAAAGGCTTAAACTTACGTCCGGACGGCATTTACGTCGATTGCACATTGGGCGGAGCGGGCCACAGCGAGCTTATCGCTTCACAGCTCGGGCCGCAGGGTCGATTAATCGCGTTGGACCAGGATGAAGCCGCCCTCGCCAATGCGCGTGAACGGTTAGCCGCTTACGGCGATGTCGTCACTTTGGTGAAAAGCAACTTCCGGTATCTGAAGATGGCGCTCCGGGAAGCCGGGGTTCCGGAGAAGGATGGAGTTCCGCAAGTCGACGGCGTGCTGTTCGATCTTGGCGTATCCAGCCCGCAGCTCGACGAAGCCGATCGCGGCTTCAGCTATAACCAAGATGCTGAACTGGATATGAGGATGGACCGCGACGAATCGCTTACGGCCAAGGAAATCGTAAACGAATGGGAAGAACGGGAAATATCCAACATCCTGCGGGATTTCGGAGAAGAGAAATTTGCCCGCAAGATCGCCGCGAATATCGTGAAAGCCAGAGAGAAAGCACCGATCGAAACGACAGGCCAGTTAGCCGAAATTATCAAAGTTTCGATTCCCGCGGCAACGCGCCGCACGGGACCTCATCCCGCGAAACGCTCTTTTCAAGCGCTTCGGATCGCCGTGAACGACGAGCTTGGCGCGTTCCGGGAAGCATTAGAGCAAACGATCGACTGTTTACGCCCGGAAGGCCGCGTAGCGGTCATCACGTTTCATTCGCTGGAGGATCGAATCTGCAAGACGGCATTCGCCAAGGAGGTCGCTAGCTGCAGCTGCCCGCCGGATTTTCCGGTATGCGTATGCAACGGAGGAGACGGGCGGCTGAAGCTAACGCCGCGCAAACCGATATTGCCTTCGGAGGAAGAGCTCGCGGCCAATCCGCGCGCGCGTTCTTCAAAGCTAAGAATCGCAGAGAAGCTCGGATAAATCGGGTTACGAATAGATATTAACGAGAGGGGCACAAGGAACAGATGGCATATTACGGCAACTTGGCGCTTCGTCCGGAGCGCGTACAGGAAGAGAAAGTCCAACAATCGCGAACGACGCACAAGAGCAAGGTTACTCGCCGCCGCTCTATTCCGATCGGAGAAAAGCTGTTGTACTTGTTTACGATCGCGGTAGTCGTCTTGGTTGCGGGAATCATTATTTTCCGTTATGCGCAAATCTATCAAATCAACGGACAGATTCAAGCGACCAATAAAACTTATGAACAAACGTCGGAGCAAATGAAAGAGCTTCAAAGGGAAGTAGAGCGTCTGAGCGATCCCAAGCTAATCGTCGAAAAGGCGACCGCGCTAGGTTATAAATCCGTATCCGGCGCAATTACGATACCTTCCAAAGAAGACGATCATATTGCCATGGCGACGAAGCCTAAGGGATGATCGGGAAATAAGAGGGCTTTGCTATGACGAAACGAATTAAACTGCGGACGCTATTGATGGGAGGGTTAATTACCCTCCTTTTTCTTGGTTTGGTCGTACGCGTGTATTGGGTTCAAGTCGTAACTGCGGATTTTTGGTCGGAGCAAGCGATGAATACCTGGATAACGAGCAAGACAATTCCGCAAGAGCGTGGGATGCTGTTAGATCGGGACGGTAAAGTGTTGGCTGCCGATGCCATGGCCTACACGGTTGCTGTCGGTCCTAAACGCATTGCGGAGCTTGAGGCGAAACATCCCGAGTGGAAGCTGGCCGATCGTATCGTATCGAAGCTTCACATTGTGCTAGGAACACCGGAAAACAAGCTTCGTGAAATGATTGCCTCCAAGAAGGACGACGGAACTTACAGAGATCAGCGAGAAGTCCGTCCGGACGGGTGGAAGGTCGATAAGTCGGTCAGGGACCGCCTTGCTGCTTTCCAGGAAGAGCTCCGAAAGCTGACGGACACGAATAATGTCGGTCTTACTTTCATAGAAGAACAGAAACGCTATTATCCCAACGGTACGCTTGCTTCTCATATTCTAGGTTACGAGAATAAAGAGGGTAAGGCAATCATCGGCTTGGAGAAGATGCTCGATGATCAACTCAAAGGAGAGCCGGGGTTCATCAAATACCAGAAGGACGGCAGCCGGACACAGCTGCCTAACGGAGAAGTGGAAGCCAAACAAGCGATAGACGGCAAAAACGTGACTTTGACAATAGACCGGGACATTCAATTCTATATTGAAGAAGCGTTGCGTGCCGCTTATGAAAAATATAATCCGGTCAGCATTACGGCGATTGCCGCGGATCCGGATACGATGGAAATTCTCGGAATGGCAAGCTTTCCGGACTTCAATCCGAATACTTACTGGGAGACGAAGGATCAGAACTCATTCCGGGATAACGCCATCCAATCGGTATACGAGCCCGGCTCGACGTTCAAGATCGTAACTTTGGCAGGCGCGGTGGAGGAAGGCGTATTCAATCCGGAGGATATTTACAAATCGGGTTCCATTAAATATAGCGAGAAAGATAGGCCGATCAAAGACCATAATACGGTCGGCTGGGGCGAAATCTCCTATCTTGACGGGCTCAAGCATTCCAGCAACGTGGCTTTTGTTAAGCTTGGGTACTTCTTGCTGGGCAAGGAAAAATTAGTCAAGTACATCAACGATTTCGGTTTCGGCCGGAAGACGGGGATCGAGCTGCCGAATGAAGTGTCTAGAACCTTCAGTCTCGATTACCCGTCAGAGGTCGCAACCGCTACCTTCGGCCAAGGGAAGGTTCTCGTTACGCCTATTCAGCAGGTGGCGGCCGTAGCCGCTGTCGCCAATGGCGGCAAGCTGATGCAGCCGCATATCGTAAAGTCTATCAGCGATCCGAATACTGGCGAGAAAACGGTGACGGAGCCTGCGGTCATCCGTCAAGTCATCTCTGCAGATACGTCGCGCAAAGTAGGCGAATATTTGGAGATGGTCGTGAGTGACCAAGTAATCGGTACCGGCAGGAGCGCTTATATTCCGGGCTACCGCATAGCCGGAAAAACAGGGACGGCGCAAAAAGTAACGAAAAGCGACGAGACGAATAAAAACGGGTATTCGAAGGACAAATACGTCGTTTCGTTCATCGGCTATGCACCCGTTGAGAAACCGAAAGTCGTTCTGTACGTCGTTGTCGATGAGCCGCAAGTCGAGAATGCCGGAGGCGGGTCGGTAGCCGGTCCGATATTTAAGGAAATAATGGGCAAGTCTTTGCATCATCTTGGCATCGAGCCGAATTTACCGGATACGCCGGATGATTCAGCGTCAGCATCCTTATCCGCATCCGTATCTTCCAGCAAAAAGGCGGAAGTAACAGCTAACGTGCCCGATGTGACCGGTTTAACGGTATCGCAAGCTCGGACCCAACTCAAACAGCTGTCATTCCCGGTCGGGGTGCTAGGAAATGGCGGGAAGGTTCTCCAGCAGCTGCCGAAAGAGGGGAGCGTGCTTCCGGCTTCGCAGCAAATTTATTTGTTAACGGATACGAAATCGGGCAACGTTCCTGATTTGAAGGGGCTGTCGCTCAGGGATGCCCTGGAAATGTGTTCTTTGCTTAAGGTTGTTTGTACCGTCGAAGGTCAAGGGTATGTCACCAAGCAAAAAGCAGTCAAAGTCGAGGGTAAATGGATACTCCAATTAACGCTCGCACCGCCCGGACAAGCTGAAGAGCCGCCTCCGGTTACAGCCGAAGCCTTGCCCGGGGGCTGAGGGCTTGTTCTAACCCCCTTGTCCCGAGAATAGTCTGGAACTAAGCCGAATTAGGTTCAGACGATCCTATTAAAGGGGGTTTTTCGATTTGAAGGTTTCGCAGGTTACGGTTCGCAAGAGGTTGTACGTCCTGTTGATAATAGCGGTTCTTGCATTTGGGGCAATGATCTTTAGGCTTGGGTATGTTCAATTATGGATCGGCGAGGAAATTACTCAAAAGGCGGAGGATTCTTGGAGGCGGGAAATCCCTTTCCAAGCGAAACGGGGCGAGATCCTGGATCGTAATGGAACCCGGCTTGCCTATAACATCAGTTCGCCGACGATCATGGCCATTCCGGTTCAGATCAAAGATGCCGGAGAAACGGCGCGCAAGCTCTCGGAGCTTCTTGGAATGTCGGAAGAGAAGCTAGTCAAACTTCTGACGAAGAGGGCATCGAGCGTAGAGCTTAAACCGGGCGGTCGAAAAATAACGACGGAAAAAGCGATGGAAATCCGTAATTTAAGGCTGCCTGGCATTGTCGTCTCGGAAGACAACAAACGATACTATCCTTACGGAAATTTGGCCGCGCATGTGCTTGGGTTCACGGGCAGCTATAATCAGGGATTGACGGGTTTGGAGCTGCAGTACGACCAGAGATTGACGGGTCTAAGGGGAAGCGTGTCCTACTTGTCGGACGCAGCTGGCAGGAAGATGCCGCAATCCTCGGACGATTTCGTGCCGCCGCAGGATGGTTTATCCCTGCAACTGACGATCGATCAGACGATTCAATCGATCGTCGAGCGGGAGCTGGAGCAGGCCATGCTGCAGTATCAGGCAAACAGCGTCATCGCGATCGCCATGAATCCGAACACCGGGGAAATCTACGCGATGGGCAGCCGCCCCACCTTTCAGCCGGATAAATACCAGGAAGTGACCTCCGAAGTGTATAATAGGAACCTTCCGATCTGGATGACCTATGAACCGGGGTCTACGTTTAAGATCATTACTTTAGCGGCTGCCCTGGAAGAGGGGAAAGTCGATCTCAAGAACGAGCATTTCTATGACCCCGGGTACATTGAAGTGGCGGGAGCCAAGCTGCGCTGTTGGAAGAAAGGCGGTCATGGCAGTCAATCCTTTATGGAAGTGGTCGAGAACTCCTGTAACCCCGGCTTTGTCACGCTCGGACAAAGGCTGGGCAAGGAGAAGCTGTTTTCCTATATCAGCGCGTTCGGCTTCGGCAAGAAGACAGGCATCGATCTGAAAGGGGAAGAGAACGGGATTATGTTCAAGCCCAAACAGGTCGGACCGGTTGAGCTTGCAACAACCGCCTTCGGTCAGGGCGTATCCGTTACGCCCATTCAGCAAATAACAGCCGTTTCTGCCGTCATTAACGGAGGTAAATTGTTCAAGCCTTTCGTGTCTAAGACGTGGATTCAACCGGAGACGGGGATGATTCTAGAAGAGGCGAAACCGGAGCTTGTCCGGCAAGTCATCTCGCCTGAATCGTCCAAGAAGGTGAGAGAAGCGCTGGAGAACGTGGTTGCGCAAGGCACTGGGGGCAAAGCCTTTCTTGATGGCTACCGAGTCGGAGGGAAAACGGGTACGGCGCAGAAGGTTATTAATGGCAAATATTCGAAGAATGAGCATATCGTCTCCTTCATTGGATTCGCTCCTGCGGACGATCCGCAGTTAATCGTATATGTGGCGGTAGACAATCCTCAAGGCATTCAATTCGGAGGGGTCGTGGCCGCGCCGATCGTACGCAATATTATGGCGGATGCCTTGCCTTACTTAGGCGTAAAACCTCGGACCAAACAAGTGGAGAAGGAATATAAATACGGGAGCGGCGAACCCCGGATCGTTACCGTTCCTAATCTGGTAGGCAAAACGGTATCCGATTTGTACGAAGATATGAATATGAACTTCCAATTGGCCGCGTCCGGCAGCGGGAATACGGTCATTCGGCAAGCTCCCGCGGCTGGCGCGCGGGTCGACAAAGGCTCGGTCATCCGCATTTATCTAGGCGCTTCGGACTAAAGTTTGCTTTTCCCCTTGAATGAATAGGAGCCTATGGACGATAATGAGTGTACATTAGGTGGTCGAATAGGAGGCCGGTTTCTTATGAATTTAATCGATTTGTCCCAGCAACTGCTGCTAGCCAGAATAATCGGCGATCCATCCGTTGTCATTCAAGGCTTGGAAATAGATTCGCGCAAGGCGGTGCCCGGCTGCTTATTCTTTTGCTTGCCCGGTCACACGGTAGACGGTCATGACTTCGCGCCTCAAGCGATCGAGCGGGGGGCTAGCGCCCTTGTGACGACCCGCGAATTGCCCGTAGCCGCCACGCAGCTTATCGTGCCCGATACTCGGCAGGCGCTTGCGATGCTAGCCGATTTCTTCTACGGAAGACCTTCCCGTAATCTGCGTCCGATAGGGATTACCGGAACGAACGGAAAAACGACGACAACCTACTTAGTAGAACAAATATGGGCAGACGCGGGCGTGTCCGCCGGGGTCATCGGTACGATCGAAACCCGGTATGGAGGCCGCGCTTTTCCGATGTCGGGAACGACTCCGGACGTTCTGGAGCTGGAGCGGATATTTCATTCCATGGTGGCAGAGGGAACGGAGCGCTGCGTCATGGAAGTGTCTTCCCATGCATTGGAGCAAGGGCGGGTCAAGGGCTGCAACTTCCGGACCGCCGTGTTTACGAATTTAACCCAGGATCACCTCGATTATCACGGAACGATGGAAGCATACGAAGCCGCCAAGGGTTTATTTTTCTCCCGGCTCGGCAATGCGTTTTCTGACGATCCGCGGGAGCGTAAATTCGCTGTTCTTAATGCCGACGATGAAGCCTCTCCTCGTTTAGCCAAGTTGACGTCTGCCGAGGTACTGTATTATGGAATCGAGAAAGAAGCCCATCTTAAGGCTTCCGATGTCCGTATTACGGCTAACGGAACGTCTTTTGTTTTGGATTCGTTTCTCGGCAAACGCCAGGTCAGCTTGCAGCTCGTCGGGAAGTTTAACGTGTATAATGCGTTAGCAGCTCTGGGAGCTGCATTGTGCGAAGGGATTGACCTCGACCAGGCTATTCTAAGCTTGGAGAGGATTCCTGGAGTGCCTGGACGGGTTGAGGCGGTCAACGATGGGCAATCTTATGCCGTTATCGTCGATTATGCCCATACGCCCGACGGATTGGAAAATGTTCTTCATACCGTCAAGGAACTTACGACAAGGAATGTCATTTGCGTATTTGGCTGCGGCGGCGACCGCGATACGACGAAACGTCCCATTATGGGGCGAATTGCCGGCGAGCTTGCTAATCGTATAATCGTGACTAGCGATAATCCGCGAACTGAAGATCCGCTCACGATATTACGTGATATTGAAGCCGGTTTGAAAGAGTCTGGAATATCCCCGAACCGTTATGAGCTCGAGCCCGATCGGCATGCCGCAATCGAAAAAGCGGTTGAAATGGCAAGCCCCGGCGATGTAGTATTGATTGCGGGGAAAGGCCATGAAACCTATCAGCTAATCGGAGGGGTCACCCATGACTTTGATGACCGCCTCGTAGCGAAAGAAGCGATAAGGAGTCGAATAAAGTGATGCAGGCAACGGTTCGCGAACTGGCCGAGTGGTGCGGCGCAGAGAGCATAAAGGCTATATCCGATAAAGGCGATCTATTATTGTCGGGTGTTTCAACCGATACTCGCAAAGTTAAGCCAGGACAATTATTCGTGCCGTTGTTAGGAGACCGGTTTGACGGTCACGATTATATTCAGGCGGCACGTGAGGCTGGCGCTTCCGCTTCTTTGTGGGATAGGAACAGACCGATGCCCGATATCGATATTCCTCTGATCGTCGTAGAGGATACGTTGCTTGCTCTTCAAGCTTTAGCGGTCGGTTATTTAAGCCGTTTGCAAGCGAAAGTCGTTGCGGTAACGGGGAGCAATGGGAAGACGACAACCAAGGATTTAATTTCCTCCGTGCTGTCCACCCGATATCGGGTACATAAAACAGAGGGGAATTACAATAATCATATCGGATTGCCGCTAACGATTCTAAGCGCGGCTCAGGACACGGAAGCGCTCGTTCTGGAGATGGGGATGAGCGGAAGAGGAGAAATTTCCCTGTTATCCGGCATAGGGCAACCCGATGTGGCGGTCATAACCAATATCGGGGAATCCCACATGAAGCAGCTTGGATCGCGGAGGAATATCGCCAGTGCCAAGTTAGAGATTACGAACGGGTTGAAACCGGGAGGCAAGCTCGTCTATTACGGCGATGAGCCGCTTCTTACCGAGGCAATAGCGGAATTAAATCTTACAGCTGAGGTTGGGACCATCACTTTCGGAGAGAATCCCGATAATAATTGGATTGCTCGTTATATTAGGGTTACCGCAGATGGAACCCAATTTTCCGTGGCAGGCGAGGACGATACGAATTATGAGTTGCCGGTGCCGGGAAGGCACAACGCGGTTAATGCCCTAGCTGCCATTGCGGTAGGAAGGCTGTTCCAATTATCGTTCGAAGAGATCGGCGAGGGGTTGAAAGCCGCAAAGCTGACGGGCATGCGCATCGAACGAAGCTCGGCAAAGAACGGAGCCGTTATCCTCAACGATGCTTACAATGCCAGCCCGACTTCCGTTAAAGCTGCGATCAACCTGGTTGCCGAGTTGTCAGGTTACCGCAGAAAGTGGATTGTACTGGGCGATATGCTGGAGCTAGGGACGGACGAGGTTGCCCTGCATGGAGAAATCGGTCGCTATTTGACAGCGGACAAGGCGGATAACGTCGTTGTTTACGGACCGCTGTCCGAGCAAACTTACCTCGAAGCCAAACCGGGGTTCCCGGGTAGAAGCGTGCTATATTTTAAAGAAAAAGCCGCATTAGCGGACTATTTGCTTGAGCAGCTAGCTTCAGAAGATTTAGTGTTGGTTAAAGCTTCTAGAGGTATGCGGATGGAAGATGTCGTAACGGCATTACAGAAAGGAGACAGGGGGTGACGGAATGGACTATACATCGATTTTTTGGACACTAGGCGTTTCCTTCGTGCTCTCCGTTCTATTTGGGCCCTTGTTTATTCCGCTCCTGCGCAGGCTTAAATTCGGACAGCAGGTGCGGGTCGACGGGCCTGAGTCTCATTTGAAGAAAACCGGTACGCCAACGATGGGCGGCATTATCATCTTGATTGCTTTGACATTGGCATTTTTAAAATTCGCCGATCAAGGACCGGAATATTGGGCGATCCTGACCGCATGTCTCGGGTTTGGCCTTGTCGGATTTATGGACGACTACATTAAAATTGTTTTCAAACGGTCGCTCGGTTTGACGGCAAAACAGAAACTGTTAGGTCAACTGCTATTTTCCGCTATTTTCTGCTTAATCCTGTATCAAATGGACCACAGTACGGTCATAAGCGTTCCCGGAACGGATTGGTCGATTGATCTGGGATGGGCGTATTACTTGCTTGTCGTCATCATGTTCCTGGGCTCCACGAACGCCGTTAACTTTACGGACGGCTTGGATGGGCTGTTGCCCGGGACAAGCGCCTTGGCCTTCGGCGCCTTTGCCGTTATCGCTTTGGAAGCGACGCAGCCGCAGGCAGCAGTATTTAGCGCGGCCGTGGTTGGAGCGGTGCTGGGCTTTCTCGTCTATAACGCGCACCCTGCCAAAATCTTCATGGGAGATACGGGCTCGCTCGGCCTCGGAGGCGGTATTGCCGCAGTCGCGATTCTAACGAAAACCGAATTGCTGCTTATCGTCATCGGAGGCGTATTCGTACTTGAAATGTTATCGGTTATCATACAGGTAGCATCATTCAAAACTCGTGGCAAAAGGGTATTCAAAATGAGTCCGATCCATCACCATTTCGAGCTCTCGGGCTGGTCGGAGTGGCGCGTCGTCACGACTTTCTGGATCGCGGGCTTGTTGCTGGCGGGAGCCGGACTACTGCTGTACAAGGTAAGTTAAGTGCGGCCAAACGAACAGCGCCTCCGGCGTCTGCGGTTTGTCTCGCTCAAAAGGGGCTATATACGAAAATGATGCAACTTACATCCTACCGGGGACGGCACGTCGTCGTTCTCGGTTTGGCAAGGAGCGGCGTTGCCGCTGCCAAGCTGTTTCACGGCGTCGGAGCAGACGTTATCGTCAACGACAAAAAAGAACGGGATCAATGCCCTGAAGCCGATGAATTGACGGCTTTGGGCATTTCTGTTGTGTGCGGAGGCCATCCGGAAGGGCTGGTAACGCGGGAAACGGCGTTGCTGGTCAAGAATCCGGGCATACCTTATACCGCGGATCCCATCGTTGTCGCGCAGCGGCTGGGCATTGAGGTGGTTAGTGAAGTGGAGGTGGCGGGACATCTGTCGCCGGCTCCGATTATCGGAATAACCGGTTCCAATGGGAAAACGACAACAACGACTTTAACGGGGGCATTGCTGGATGCGGCAGGACTTAAACCGCTCGTCGCAGGCAATATCGGGCGTCCGTTAAGCGAAGCCGCCCAAGAGGTTGCCAAGGACGGATGGCTTGTTGCCGAACTGAGCAGCTTTCAGTTGAAGGGGACATCCGAATTTCGGCCGCGTATCGCTTGTTTGCTTAACATTGCGGAAACGCACTTGGATTATCACGGGACGATGGAGGATTATGTCGGTTCCAAGGCGAAAATGTTTGCAAACCTGACTTTGGACGATGTTGCCATCTACAACGAGGATGACGAAACCTGCCGCAGCCTCGCGTCAACATGCAAAGGGCGTCTTATACCATTCTCTTTAATGCGAAGGTTATCGCAAGGTGTCATGGTAGACCCGCCTTATCCGGACGTTCGTCCTAGCGAAGATGAGGTAGAGACGGAAAGATGGATCATCCATCGCGGGGGGGATGGGTCGGAGAAGCGAATTATTCGCGTAGACGAGCTAGGAATTCCCGGGCGCCACAATATCGCGAACGCTTTGGCTGCAATAGCCATTGCCCTGGCTGCCGGAGCTGCTCCAGAGAAGCTAGCGGAGCCTCTGCGCCATTTCCGCGGGGTTGAGCACCGTTTGGAGTATGTCGGGACATTCGGCGGGGTTAAATATTATAACGACTCCAAAGCAACCAATCCAATGGCCACGACGATGTCGATCTTATCGTTGCCGTCACCGCTGATCCTTATCGCGGGAGGTTTGGATCGGGGGTCAGACTACATGGAACTGCTGCCCGTTTTTCGCGATCGGCTCAAGGGACTCGCGGCGATCGGGGAGACGAGGGAAAAGATTGGCCGCGTGGCTGAAATATCCGGTTTAACAAGCGTCAAAATCGTCGAACCTGAATATAACGCCGAACTTACGCTTCGCCGTGCCGTTCAGGAAGCTGCCGCGATGGCGGCGCCCGGAGATACCGTTCTCCTGTCGCCCGCTTGCGCGAGCTGGGACATGTTCCCGTCCTATGAGGTTCGGGGCCGCATTTTTAAGCAATCGGCGCATACGTTGTAGAAGAGGGCCCGTCCCTACTTTTGCAAACCGTGAGGTGCCCGGTTCATGGCCAAAACCCGTTCCGTTCCCGATGTATGGATGATCGCCGCCACGATTGGCATTCTGGCAATCGGCGTGGTCATGGTGTATAGCGCTAGCGCTGTCGCTGCTTTTCATGATTACGGAGATGCGTTCTATTACGTCAAGAGGCAGCTTCTCTTTGCCGTAATAGGTGTTGCCGCTATGTTTTTCACCATGAACGTGGAATATACGTTTTGGCGTAAATATTCGGTACCGGCGTTGCTAATCTGCTTCGGCTTGCTAGTGATCGTTCTGATACCCGGTCTAGGCGTCGTCCGCGGCGGTGCCCGCAGCTGGCTTGGCATCGGTTCGTTCGGAATTCAGCCTTCCGAATTCATGAAGCTCGCGATGATCTTGTTTCTTGCCAAATTGCTGTCGGAGAGGCAAAATCAAATTACGCAATTTACGAGGGGACTGCTTCCGCCCCTAGGCATAATGGGAATGGCATTCGGCCTTATTATGATGCAGCCGGATCTAGGTACAGGCACCGTTATGATTGGCGCATCCTTGCTTGTTATTTATGTGACGGGTGCAAGATTAGCCCACCTTGGCGGGCTGGCTTTGGTCGGCATTGCGGGATTGATTGGACTGATAGCGGCCGCACCTTATCGGCTGCAGAGAATAACGGCGTTTTTAGATCCTTGGCAAGATCCGCAAGGAGCGGGGTACCAGTCGATTCAATCGCTCTATGCGATCGGGCCCGGGGGCTTGGCCGGTCTTGGGCTTGGGATGAGCCGTCAGAAATATAATTATTTGCCGGAGCCGCAAACCGATTTTATATTTTCTATTTTGGCCGAGGAACTCGGATTTATCGGAGGGTCCTTGCTGCTTCTGTTGTTCTTGCTGCTTATCTGGCGCGGAATGAGAACGGCCATTACGATTTCGGATTCGTTCGGAAGTTTGCTCGCTACGGGAATCGTCGGTATTTTCGCCGTTCAGGTTCTTATCAATATTGGCGTAGTTATCGGATTGCTGCCGGTCACGGGCGTTACGCTTCCGCTCGTTAGTTACGGAGGCTCCTCATTGACGCTATTGCTGACGGCGCTTGGCATCTTACTTAATTTATCCCGTTATTCGAGGTGACGTACATGCGTGTCGTGTTGACCGGGGGAGGTACCGGAGGGCATATTTACCCCGCTTTGGCCATTGGCCGGGAAGCGATGGAAAGAGAACCGGGTTCGTCCCTGCTTTACATCGGGACGAGCCGCGGCTTGGAAAGCCGGATCGTTCCGCAGCAGGGCATTACATTCGAAGATATAACGATTACAGGATTCCGTCGTTCCTTAACGTGGGAGAACGTGAGGACCGTCGCGCGTTTCGTGAAGGGCGTTCGCCGTTCCAAAGATCTGCTCAGAAAATTCAAGCCCGATGTCGTCGTCGGTACCGGCGGTTACGTATGCGGGCCTGTCGTATATGCCGCTTCGCGTCTGGGGATTCCGACACTCATTCATGAACAGAACGTTATTCCGGGTCTGACGAATAAGTTCCTCAGTCGTTACGTGGATGGCGTCGCGGTTAGCTTTAAGGAATCCGCGGACTATTTCGCCCGCTGCCCCGATGTGGTGCATGCGGGTAATCCGTGCGCTTCGACGGTGTTGCTTGCCAATCGGAACAAAGGCTTCGCCTCGCTCGGATTGGCGCCGGAGACCCCGTTCGTGCTCGTCGTGGGCGGCAGCGGGGGGGCGAAAGCCCTTAACGACGCCGTCGTCGAGATGGTGCCGTTGCTGTCTAAGATGGCTGGCGTTCATTTCGTATTCGTGACGGGCGAAAAATTTTACGATGACACGGAAACGAGAATCAAACGCATGCTGCCGGAAGTGTCTAATCGGGTGCACGTGTTTCCTTACATCCACAACATGCCGGAAGTTCTTGCTTCGGCGGCTCTTTTCGTCGGACGTGCGGGAGCTTCATTTCTTGCGGAGATTACCTCGCTGGGCATACCCGGCATCTTGATTCCATCGCCGAATGTAACGAATAATCACCAGGAAGCTAACGCTAGAAACCTAGAAGATGCCGGAGCGGCCGATATGATATTGGAACGGGATTTGACCGGAAGCTTGTTATTCAGCCATATTAGTGCCATTATGGGCGATAACCCGCGTAGAGGTTTAATGGCGCTGGCGTCGCGCGAACTAGGCATGCCGAATGCGGCTGCAACGATATATGATCAGATAATCCGGTTACGCCGGAAAAGATAAACCGTCTTGTCCTTCGGAAGGCTTGCTGGTAGGCGGTTGTCACCACCCCCGCCCACCTGTCATAAGATACAGCGTGATCGTGACTGCCGAATGCGGGCGGCACCGGAAACGACGGCAGCGTACAGCCCTGAAGGACTTGCAAGGAGGATAACCATGCAGCAGTTGGTCGCTGAGCTTGAACAAGCACGAATCGGACAGGTGCGGTTAAACGAGCCGTTGGCCGGACATACGACTTGGAAAATCGGCGGACCTGCGGATTTGTTTTTGATCCCGGGCACGGAAGAAGAGCTTGCGACAGTATTATCGCTGTTGTATCGCCATGGCGTGCCATGGTGCGTGCTCGGTCGAGGCTCCAACACGCTGGTGTCCGATAAAGGGGTTCGCGGAGCCGTCATCAAGCTGGGTGACGGTTTCGACGAGGTACGATTTGAGGGCGATACGGTGACGGCGGGCGCATCGTATTCGTTCATCAAGCTGTCGGTCATGGCCGGCAAGGAAGGGCTGACCGGACTGGAATTCGCGGGAGGAATACCCGGAACGGTAGGCGGAGCCGTATACATGAATGCCGGTGCGCACAGTTCGGACATCTCACGTATCTTACAGTCAGTCGACATTGTCTGGGAAGACGGTAGCAGGGAGGTATTCGGAAACGATCAAATGGCGTTTTCATATCGCCATTCCATTTTGCACGAACGGCGGGGTATCGTAACTCGTGTGGTGTTCCGTCTGGCTAACGGAGACCGTAAGGAAATAGCGGCGGCACTTGCTTCGTTCAAAGATCGCCGGCTGCGTACCCAACCGCTCCAAATGGCTTGCGCGGGCAGCGTGTTCCGCAATCCGCCGAACGATCATGCCGCAAGGTTGATTGAAGCGGCGGGATTGAAGGGGCTGCGCGAGGGCGCTGCTGAAGTTTCCCAATTACATGCTAACTTTATCGTTAACCATGGCGGTGCTAAGGCTGAGGACGTCCTCACCCTCATGAGACGAGTTCAACAAGCGATCGAACAAACCTATGGAATAATATTGGTGCCGGAGGTTCTCTTGATGGGTGAGCGGTAACCCGGAGGTGAAACCCTTGGACAATTTGGTGATAGAAGGCGGATCCCCGCTTTCGGGCACCACTCGTATCCACGGAGCCAAAAATGCCGCCTTACCGATTTTGGCCGCCAGTTTGCTCGCGGAAGGAAAAGTGACGATCCGCAATGTCCCCAGGCTGCTTGACATCGAAGTCATGCTGGATATATTGCGGGATCTCGGGTGTAAAGCCCGGCATCAGGATACGGTTGTGACGGTCGAAACGGCAGTCGCGACATCCTCTCACATTCCGGAGACACTGATGCGGAAAATGCGTTCTTCGGTATTTTTGATGGGGCCGCTTCTAGCGCGTTTCGGAGAGGTACAGCTCTATCAACCCGGAGGCTGCGCCATCGGCGAAAGAAAGATTGATTTGCATTTGCGAGGTCTTGCGGCTCTTGGAGCGATTATAGAAGAGAAGGGCAGCAGGATCGTCTGTTCCGCCCGTCGTCTCAAAGGAGCCGAAATCAGTTTGGATTTCCCTAGCGTAGGAGCTACGGAGAACATCATGATGGCTGCCGTTCTGGCACAAGGGCGGACTACGATCATCGGAGCTGCGAGAGAACCAGAGATTCAGGACCTGGAGCATTTTCTGAATAAGATGGGCGCACAAGTTAAAGGCGCAGGCACGGATACGCTTACGATAGACGGAGTAACGGTCCTAAGCGGTTGTGATTTCGAAGTCATACCGGACCGGATCGTAACCGGCACCGTCATGGTTGCCGCTGCGGCAACGCGGGGAGAAGTGACATTGGAAAACACCCAGCCGGGGCATCTGACTTCTCTTATCCATGTGCTTCGCCGTGCCGGTGTTCAAATTGAGACAGGCGATGATATAATAAAAGTCGGCGCGTACAATCGTCCTCTGGCGGTTGAACGGATAGTAACTTCTCCTTTTCCCGCATTCCCAACCGATTTGCAGGCTCAAGTCATGACTTTGCTGGCATTGGCGGATGGCGCAAGCGTGATAAAGGAAACGGTATTCGAAGGCCGATTCAAGCATGTGGATGAATTATGCCGCATGGGAGCCGATATTCGAGTCGATCTGAATAACGCTTTTATTCGGGGAGTGCCTGAGATCTACGGAACGACCGTTGAAGCAACCGACCTGCGGGCAGGTGCGGCGCTCGTAATCGCGGGCCTGGCGGCGCAAGGACGAACCGTCGTGGAGCAGGTACACCACATTGACCGCGGCTATGACCGGATCGAAGAGATGTTCCGCCGGATCGGCGGCAAAGTAACCCGGGAAGTTCACAAAAGCAAGGTATTCAGCTAACGGTGAAGCGTTCCCTGCCGCAGAAGCTTTCTTCCGCAGCGGGGACTTTTTATTAAAAAAGAATGGACAAGGGGGACGGACAATGACCGAAAGAATTCCTGCGTTAAGGCGGGAAGAGCAAGTCCCGCGGTCTCGTCGCGGGAAAAAATTACTAAGAATTCTAAGCGCTCTTTTTGCAATCGTTGTGATCGTGTTATTTTTCCGTTCCCCTTTGTCAAAGGTTACGGAAATACAAGTGACGGGCATGGAATATTTAAGCAAAGAGGAAGTTATTCGTGCGCTTGGAATTTCTCCCGGCGACTCTTTCTTCGTACCGGGTGCCAGTAAGCTTAAAAAAAGAGTTGGTTCGTTAAAACCGATCGAGAGTGTTACAATTGTTAAGAACTTTCCCGGCAAACTCCGCGTAGAAGTAAAGGAATATCCTCAAGTCGCCATTCAACTTGCGGCTGACGGCAAAATGTTCGCCGTTTTGTCTAACGGTTTAACCTTACCCATTCCCGACGGAAAGCTGCTCGATAAGCCTATTCTATCAGGATGGCAACCGGAGAATCCGAATCTGATCGTCCTTTGCCGTGTTTTGAGCGGATTGCCAAGCTATCTTCTTGCGGATTTATCGGAGATCCACCCGGACCCTTCTGTTTCTTACCCGAACCGGATTAAGCTTTTTACTCGATCAAGGTTCGAAGTCGTAACTACCGTGGAATTGTTGAAGGATAAAATTTCCTTTCTAAGCGATATCGTGCAAAATCGGGAGCCTGGAAAGATAATTATGTTGGAAGCGGACACATATTTGCCGTTTTCGGCAGAACATGTAACCGATGAATCGCAGGAAGCCGATAAAGTTGAGGAAAAGGACTCTACTCAATAAACAAAAAAAATGCTAGAATTTCATTTATGGGTGAAATGGGTATTCATATAGAGTCCATTATCATCACCCATTATGTACAACCAAAAAAATTGTAGAAAAAAGAGGGAAAACCTCGTGGATGTGGAATAAGTAGAAGAAGCATCCCTTGTTCGCAGCCACTTTCATTGATCTACGGGAGGTGCCACCGGTTGAGCAACAACGACCTCATCGTCAGCCTGGATATTGGAACTTCGAAAATCCGGGTGATTATCGGGGAGATCAGCAACGGGGCCATTAACATCATTGGCGTAGGATCCGCAGATTCCGATGGAATCCGCAAAGGCGCCATTGTAGATATTGACCAAACCGTGCAGTCCATTCGCAATGCCGTCGATCATGCTGAACGCATGGTCGGTATTGGAATTAGCGAGGTTTACGTCGGGATTTCCGGCAATCATATCGCGTTGCAAAGTAACCACGGAGTCGTCGCCGTCTCTAATGAAGATCGGGAAATTGGCGAAGAAGATATTGAACGTGTTTTACAAGCTGCCAAAGTGGTTGCCTTACCGCCTGAACGAGAAATCATCGGACTTGTTCCCAAGCAGTTTTTAGTTGACGGGCTGGCGGATATTCAAGATCCGCGCGGCATGATCGGCGTTCGTCTCGAAGTCGAATGTACGATTATTACGGGCACCAAAGCAGCGGTACATAACCTGATGAGATGCGTGGAGAAAGCAGGTCTGCGTATTTCGGGCATTATCCTTATGTCACTGGCATCAGGTATGATGGCGCTAACCAAAGACGAGAAGCATATGGGTACCGTTCTGGCCGATATCGGCGCAGGATCGACGACACTTGCCGTCTTCGAGGGAGGAAGCCTCGCGGCTGTTTCGACGCTTCCGATCGGCGGAGACTATGTAACTAGCGATATTTGTTACGGCCTCAAAACCCAAACGGAGCATGCTGAGAAGATTAAGCTTAAGTACGGCTGTGCCCGTACGGACGATGCTGCGGAGGATCAGAAGTTTAAGGTAATGCGGGTAGGGAGCAACATGGAGAAGGAATTCTCCCAATTGGACCTTGCTAACATTATTGAACCGCGCATGCAGGAAATTTTTCAGATGATCCGTCAAGAAGTGAAACGTCTAGGTTATCTTGACAAAATTAACGGTTACGTTCTGACGGGTGGCTCGGTTTCTTTGCCTAGCGTTCTTCCTTTGGCTCAGATTGAGTTGGAATCCAATGTAAGAATCGCGGTGCCGGATTATATCGGCGTGAGAGACCCCTCCTTCAGCAGTGGAGTCGGCATGATTCAATATGTAACCAAATACGTTCGAACACGCGGCGCAGTTGGAACCAAACGCACTCCCAAAGCCAAATCGTCCGGAAGCACGGCATCCAAACCTGGCATTGTTGAATGGTTCAAAAACATGTTCAAGGAATTTATTTAAGCCGCCGCTTATTAGGAACCATTCAAGCGAAGCAAGGAGGAGTTAGCAAATTATGTTGGAGTTTGATTTTGAAATGGAACCGCTCGCGAAGATCAAAGTCATCGGAGTCGGTGGCGGCGGCAGTAACGCTGTAAACCGAATGATCGAGAACGGCGTCAAAGGCGTCGAATTTATTACCGTCAATACAGATGCGCAAGCATTGCATTTAACGAAATCCGAACAGAAGCTGCAAATCGGGGACAAGCTTACCCGGGGACTCGGAGCCGGTGCTAACCCGGACGTAGGTAAAAAAGCTGCCGAGGAATCTCGAGAGTTCATTACGAATACGCTCCGTTCTGCGGACATGGTGTTCGTAACGGCGGGAATGGGTGGCGGTACCGGTACCGGTGCAGCTCCTGTTATCGCTGAGCTTGCCAAGGAATGCGGCGCTCTTACCGTTGGGGTTGTTACCCGTCCGTTCACTTTCGAAGGACGTAAGCGGTCTGCGCAAGCGGAACTCGGTATTGAAGCCCTGAAAGAAAAAGTAGACACGCTTATCGTTATTCCTAACGATAGATTGCTTGAGATCGTAGATAAGAAGACGCCAATGCTGGAAGCCTTCCGTGAAGCAGACAATGTACTGCGCCAAGCGGTGCAGGGGATTTCCGACCTTATCGCTGTACCTGGATTGATCAATCTTGACTTTGCGGACGTGAAGACGATTATGTCGGAACGCGGGTCCGCATTAATGGGGATCGGACAGGCATCGGGCGAGAACCGGGCAATGGAAGCAGCTCGCAAAGCCATTATGAGTCCACTGTTGGAAACTTCCATCGAGGGTGCTCGTGGTGTCATTATGAACATTACCGGCGGCTCAAACTTGTCTTTATATGAAGTTAATGAAGCAGCGGAAATCGTCATTTCTGCTTCCGATCCGGAAGTGAATATGATTTTTGGTGCGATCATTGACGATAACCTGAAGGACGAGATTAAAGTTACGGTTATTGCTACCGGATTCGAGCATAAAGGTCCATCCCGCCGTCAAGCGCCTATTGCTCCTCCAATTCATTCGGAGCCTGCAGCAAACACAGGTGAAGTTCGTCAGGCAGGAAACCTTCGCCCGTTCGGCAATCAGAACTTATCGAGCGATCAATTGGACATACCCGCATTTTTGCGTAACCGTCCACGCGGTGATCGGTAAATTTAATTTGACAGCTCGCCTTAATCAAAAAAAATGTGAAAAATGAAGAAATGGCGGCGATAGGGAGGTCATCCCTGCGCCGCCATTTTTCGATTTTGATGCAAACGTTGAAATCCTAAGACGCAACCCGCGCCCGGCGCGGGTTTTTTCGTGCATTCGATAAACGGACGACGAAGTCGATTTTACTTGTCCGAAAACAAAAAAAGAATA
>FWWL01001899.1_pt1 | contig 46754 bp, 43 predicted proteins | sample 2228331 | NCBI WGS metagenome assembly FWWL01 (sample SAMEA103939775, study PRJEB20133) | metagenome | reverse complement strand
GATCTCGCACAGCGCCAGCACGCGCCAGCGGGTGCAGGCCGGACCGCCGGCACCGCGCGCGACCACCGTTTCCGATTGGTGGCCGGGCGCGTCGCCCCCGACCTCCGGACCGTCATTCATGGCGATACGCCCCGCCTCGAAAGGCGAACCGTGAAAACCGGCGGGGTCGAAACGGTCAGACATGCCGTCCGGCCTAACAGCCAGTGCTGAAGGAAGTTTTAAGGAACCCGGCCCGGCGCGATCACCGATCTAGGTAGATTCCCTATAATCCCTAACAATTGATTCAGGATGAATTTTCAGATAACCAAAATGGGTGCGCCACGTGCGCACAATGGGAGAAAAGACATGTTTGCACTCTTGTTCCGGGACACCGGCGGCGAAACTCTGCGCCCCTGGTAACCCTTTTCCGGCCCGGGCCGGCGGCGTGATGGATGGTCCTTCACCCTCGACCCGCCCGGGCTGATTTCCTGAATAGCGGCCGCCATCCCACTGGGATTGCGGCCTTTATTTTTCTGATCCGTTCTGGATGCGAAACTGTCGATCGCGCGACCGAGCCTGTGTCGTCATGCAACAAATCCACAGCGACTGCGGCTTGACTCCCCCCGCTCAGTCCTTCGCCAGGCTTGTCGCGAATCACCGCGACTCGTGGAGTCAGCGCGAGTCGTGCTTTGACGTGCGACTCGGAACAGGGTAAATGAATCCCTTCGCAAGGGGGTTTCATGGCGGGCGATGTCTGGTTTTTGATCGCGATGAGCGCCAGCTTTGCCGCCTATGGCGCGTATCTGCTGGGCCTGCGCCGCGCGACCGTGCGGCCCAACCGCGCCTCCTGGCTGATCTGGAGCGCGTCCGCCGCCGCCGAAGCGCTGACCTATGCCGCGGTGAACCCGGGATCGCCGCAGGGATGGGTGTTCATCCTGTCCGCCGTCTGTTGCCTGATCGTCACCGCCGCATTGTGGCGCGGATCGAACTGGGCGCCGCCGACGACGATCGAAGCGTTTTGCATGGCCGCGTGCCTCAGCGCATTGCTGATCTGGGTGGCGTTTCGTGAGGCCTATTGGGCGCATATGCTGGTGGTCGCCGCGGTGCCGGTCAGCTTCTGGCCGACCTGGGTCAGCGTGTGGAAGGACCGCAGCGCCGAACGCTCGCCGGCCTGGGGGCTGTGGACCTTTGGCGACCTCGCCACCCTGCTGGTCGCGGTGCGCGCGGGCGGGTCGGGGCCGGATGAATTCGCCTATATCTTCGTTGAGCTCGCCTGCCATGCCAGCATCTGGTTCATGATCGGGCTGGCGACGATCAACCCGCTGCGCTCGTTCGGCTGGGCGCGCGGGGGCCTGGTGGTGCTCGACCGCTATCGCCATCCGCGCAACTTGTTCACGGTCGGCGAGAATCATCTGGGCAAGGCGGTCTACGCCACCTGTCGCTTTGCCGAGGGGGCGGAGCTGATGCGCTTCACCGGCCGGCGGTTTCATGTCGACGATATCCCCAGCCTGATGCGCGGGAGCGACGACCGCTTCGTGCAGGTGACGCCCGACCATTATATGGGGCCGTCGGGGCAGCTCGACGATCTGGTCAACCATAGCTGTGACCCCAATGCCGGGCTGCGCTTCACCGACGATGGCGTGATCCTCGTCGCGCTGCGCGACATCGTGTCGGGCGAGGAGATCAGCTGGGATTACTCGACCACGCTCGCGCAATCCAACTGGCACATGATCTGCCAGTGCCGGTCGCCCGAGTGCCGCCGCGTGATCGGCAATTTCGACACGCTGAGCCCCGAGCGGCAGGAGTTTTTCCGCGCGCGCAACCTGGTCGCGCCGTATCTGCGGCGCAAGGATGCGGTGACGCCGGTGCGGCGGGCGAGCTAATTATTTGACCGGCGGCAGTGGTTCGCGCAGCGGCTTGCGCGGACCGGCCAGCTCGCGCGCAATATCGGCGGCGATGGCCAGCGAGTCCGCGTCGCCGCGGGCCTTCAGCAGGTCGCGGCGCACCTCCATCCGTGCGCGTCGTGTCGCGGGGGGCAGTGCCGCGATGGCGATATATTCGCGCACCGCCTTGAGCCAGCGCGAGTCCGGCAGAGCAGTGTCCTCGGCGGTGCGCGCGAAGGGGTAGGAGATGACGCGATAGTCATCGCCCTCGCGCTTCAGAAACAACACGACCCATTGTTTGGGGTGGAATGTCGTGCGGACGCAGCCGCCGTCATACGCCTCTGGATGGGCGCGGACGAGTTCGCGGGGATCGCTGGGCCTTGCGGGCTGTTCTTCGACCGACAGGATCCCGGGCGCATTGACCACGATCCGATCGTCTTTGACCTCCCGACCGGGTGCCCCTTTCAGAATGACGAGCGACGCGAATACAATCTCAGGCGCGCCTTCGGCGGTTGCCCGCTGGTCGAATGGCTGAGCAACGATGATGGCGTCGGCCTGCGCGGCCAGCTCCAGCGTCGTCGGGACGCGGTAGCCGGGTGCGACGCTGCACGCATGGGCGGCGGGTGCGGCAAGCAGTGCTAGTGCGAGGAAGAAGCTGCGCATCGCCCAACCCTGTCGCAGCGCGTCAGTGATAGCGAGGGACAAAACCAGTCGCGATCCTCAGGCCGCGACATCCTCCCGCACCAGATCCGAGGCGGCGAGTTCGAGCACCGCGCTGGCGCCGATGCCGACGCCTTCGCTGAGCAAGGTCAGGCTGCCGCCCATCGCGACCATCGTGTTCGCGCACCAGTGCAGGCCGAGCCCGCCGGACTTGTTGACGCGGGTCGAATAGCCGCGCTGGAACAGCTGCGGCGCATTGGCCGGGTCGAAGCCTTCGCCATCGTCGGTGATGCGGATTTCCATGCGGTCGCCGATTTCGCGGATCGACACGGCGATGCTGCCCCCGTCGCGACCGGTCGCGGCAATGGCCTCGGCGGCGTTGGAGAAGAGGTTGCCGATCACCTGGCTCAGCAGCACGCGGTTGGCGAGCACCCAATGCGGGGTCGAGGGGAAGTGGAAGGCGATCGAGCTGGCGCCCGAATAGCGCGCGATCGTGGCGTTGCGCGCGACGATGTCGGTGACGTCGCAGGTTTCGAGCGGCGGGCGCTCATGCGCCTGTTCCTGCTGACGCCCGATGATTTCGAGGACGTTATGCAGCGCATCGCGGCCGATGCCGAGCTGTTCCTTGCGCGCTTCCCGCGCTTGGGCTTCGCTGGACAGCGCGGCGGCGACGAAGGCGACGAGTTTCTGGCGGCGCGCGGGGGGGATGCTGTCGTCGGCCAGCTCGCTGAGCGCACGGTCGAGCAAGGCGCGGTCGGTCGCGGGTGCCTCGCCCAGCCCCTGGCTGAGCACGGTGCTGATCGGGTTCAGCGCATTGCGGACATTGTGCATGACCGCGACCGCGCTTTCGGACTGGCCGAGCTTGAACGACTGCGCCTCGACCTGTTCGCGCAGATCCTTGAGCTGGACCAGCATCGCGTTGAAGCTGTCGACCAGGCTGCCGATCTCGTCGCGGCGCGGCGCTTCGGTGAGGGGTACGAGGTTCCCCGATCCACGCACCACGCCCATATGCTGTTCGACGCGGTTGAGCGGGCGCAGCACCAGCCGGCCGATCATCACGCTGAGCACCGCCATCACCAGCAGCATCAGCGCGGTCGTGCCGACCACGGCGAGTTGCAGCATGTTCCGCCCCAGCCGGGACAGGTCGCGCGGCACACGGAAAGTGGCGCTGGCGATGCTGCCCCCACCCTCCCCCGGAACCGGTACGGCGACGGCGATGTCCCGCTCGCCCAAGTCGAGGCGGGGCGCGGACACGGGCGCGTTCAGGGCAAGTCCGGCGCGCAGCTGGAGCAGATTGCCGAGCTGTTGCGAGGTGATCATGCGCGCCATCACGACATGGCCGCGCGGATCGCCGGTGCCGTCGGTGCGGCGGACCTGAGCAATGCCGATCGCGGCGATGCGGTCGCCGAGGCGCGCGTAGAAGCTGGCGCTGTTATCCTTCGCCAGCGCGCGGCGGAAATCGATGCGGCGGATTTCGGCGAGCAGGCGCGCGCGCATCTGCGGCGAATCCTTGCCCGTTTCGAGATCGAGCCAGCGCGCGATCACCACCTCACCATCGGGGCGGACATAGGCCATGCCGTTGACGCCCAGATTGACCATGGCGGAGGTGGCGAAACTGTCCTCCTCAAACGCGCGGTTGGGCGCGCCCATATAGTCGTAGCTCTCGTTCCAGTCGCCATAGTCGCGCACCGATGCCTCGACCTTGGACGCATATTCGGTCAGCGCGGCGCGGGTGCGTTCGACATGCCCATCGATCGCCTGCGCCTCCAGCCGGTCGAAGCTGGGCGTGATGACGAGCGCGAGCAGCAGCGTGATGCTGGCGGCACCAAGCAACGCGACCCCGGTGAGGATCGCGACAAGCTTGGCCCCCAGCGAGCGCGGAATGCGGGAACGGATGCGGTCGAACATGGTTCGCGGCGCCGTCACCCGTAGGTGCCGGTGGCCGGTGCCGGAGTGGACTCCTCCTCGTCGCCCATGAAGCGTTCATGCGCGGCGCGGATCGCGACATCGGCCTCAAGCGGGCGGGCGAGATAATAGCCCTGGACATGGCTGCACCCGGCGACGCGCAGCGCAGCGAGATGCGCTTCGGTCTCGACGCCTTCTGCGACCACTTCCAGCCCCAGCGCGCGGCCGAGATGGATGATCGAGTGGACGATCGCGGCGCTTTCGCGCTCGCGGCCCATGCCATCGATGAAACTGCGGTCGATTTTCAGGCAATCGAGCGCGAATTTGCGGATATTGTAGAGCGAGGAATAGCCGGTGCCGAAATCGTCGAGCGCGATGCGGAAGCCCATCTGGCGCAGGCGATAGAGGGTGTCGGCGGCGCGCTCGGCATTGTCGAAGATGGCGGTTTCGGTGATCTCGATCTGCACGCGGCGCGGCTCGATCCCGGCGCGCTGGACGCGTTCCACGACATGGCCGACGAAATTCTGCCGGCGGAACTGGCGCGGCGAGAAATTGACCGAGACATATTGGCCCGGCCATTGCTGCAGCATCTTGAGCGATTCATCGAGCACCCAGTCGCCCAGCTCGTGGATCAGGTTCGATTCCTCGGCGATCGGGATGAACATGCCGGGTGAGATCGGGCCATATTCGGGGCTGTTCCAGCGCAGCAACGCTTCGAACGCGACGATCTCCAGCCGGTCGCGCGCGACGATCGGCTGATAGACGAGGCGCAGTTCGCCATTGGCGATGGCCTGGCTGAGGCCGCCTTCGATCTGGCGGCGGAAGCGGATCGATTCGTCCATGCTCTCGTCGAACACGCGCACAACGCCGCGGCCCGCGCGCTTGCTTTCGTTGAGCGACAGGTCGGCGCGGCGCATCACGTCGATCGGATCATGCTTCATGCCCGGCTCGACGATGACCAGCCCCGCGGACGCGGAGCCCTGCACCGAATGGCCGAACACGGTGAAGGTCTTGGTACAGGCGAGCAGCAGGCGCTCGACTGCGGCAATCGCATCGCCCTCGCCCGCGACTTTCATCAGCACCGCGAACTCGTCGCCGCCCAGCCGCGCGACAAAGCCGCCCGGCGGCACCGCCCCTTCGATCGTCGCGCAGACCATCCGGATCAGCTCGTCCCCGGCAAGATGGCCGAACGTGTCGTTGACCAGCTTGAACCGGTCGAGGTCCATCATCGCCATCGCGAAGGTGTCGGGACCGCGCACATGGTCGGTCAGCGCGCGCATGAAGGCGAGCCGGTTGGGCGCGTCGGTCAGGCTGTCGTGATTGGCGAGGTGGCTGGCCTTGCTCTCATTCGCGGCGAGCTCGGCCTTCTGCTCTTCCAGCAGCGCCATGGCGCGCGCGAGCTGCTGATCGACTTCCCAGCGCTTGCCGAGCGCGGTGGCGGTCTGGACGACTTCTTCCACCTGGAAGGGCTTGGCAATGTAGAAGATCTTGTCGGCGGGACCGGCGGCGCGGCTGATTTCGAGCGGGGAGAAATCGGAATAGCCGGTGACGATGACGATGTTGATATCGGGATCGATCGCACGGATGCGCTTGGCGGTCTCCTTGCCGTCGATGCCCGGCGGCATGCGCACGTCAATGAAGGCGACCGGGAACGGGTTGCCGCTGGCCTTTGCCTTTGCCACTGCCTCGACGCCGTCCAGTCCCTGCATGCAATGGACCGTCTCGAATTCCGGCAGATCGCCGACGGGTGCGGTCGCGACCTCGTCATCGCCGAACAGTTCTGCGGCCATCGCGTCGAGCGCAGCGCCCTGCGCCGCCCCGATACCGCTGCCCTTGAAGCATTGGCGATAGGATTCGTGCATCCCGGCTTCATCGTCCACGATCAGAATGCGCAAGGCCAAGTCCCCTCTTCCACTTGCATCCCGCGTACGCGGTGCGGGTTAAGGCGAGGTAAAAGGGTTAACGCCGCGTTCCCCATCGGCTCCGGGACTTGCCCTAAAAAAATGGGGCGCCGCGGACTGGCCGGGCGCCCCGTCGAGTTCAGGAGGGGAAAAATGCGTCTCCGCACACCGGCTGTATGCGGCGGATGCGGCGATCGAACCACGGTCAGACTCTGACGCAAGCCGGTGCGGCGGCGCGCACCATACCCAAAATGCGCGCCCGAACTTTTTCTATACAGCTGTCATGAAACCGGTTACAGTTTTGGCGCAAAGAACATAATAGGCGGGCCGTCGAGTCGCGCATCATGCGCACGCGGCGGTTCAGGGTAAACGTTGTCAAACCTCCAGGGGGGATGCTGTGAAGGCTTCACATTCCGCAACTAACGGACTTATTCGCGGTTCGCGCCTGCGCGCCGCTGCTGCTGCACTCGCATGGTCGAGCGCGGGGACGGTGCTGGCCATCGGCCTCGCGGTACCGGCGCAGGCTCAGGTCTCCTCGTCGCTGCGCGGCAAGGTCACGGCCGAGGGCGGGGCAGCCAGGTGACGGCGGTCAACGTCGATACCGGCTTCACGCGCACCAGCACGCCGAGCGCCGATGGCAGCTACCAGTTCGCATCGCTCCCCCCCGGCACGTACCGGCTTGAGGTGACCACCCCCAGCGGCGTACGTCGCACGGACGAGTTCCGCCTGGCGGTCGCGCAGAACGCCGTGTTCGATTTCGACCTCTCGACGCCGCAGGTGGCGTCCGCCGATGGCGCCGACGAGATCATCATCACCGGCGGTCGTATCCGTTCGATGCAGGGCGGCGAAGTCGGCACGACGATCAGCCCGCGCCTGATCGAGCAGCTGCCGCAGAACAACCGCAACTTCCTCGCGTTCGCCGACTTGGCGCCGGGCGTTCAGTTCATCACCAACGGCAGCGACCAGTCGCGCCTGCAGGGCGGAGCGCAGAACTCCAACACCGTCAACATCTTCATCGATGGCGTCGGCCAGAAGGATTACGTCCTCAAGAACGGCATCACCGGCCAGGATTCGACCCAGGGCAACCCGTTCCCGCAGTCGGCGATCGCCGAATATCGCGTGATCAGCTCGAACTACAAGGCCGAGTTCGACCAGGTCAGCTCGGTCGCGATCACCGCGGTGACCAAGTCGGGCACCAACCAGTTCGAGGGGTCGGGCTTTGTCGACTTCACGAACCAGGACCTGCGCGATCCGACCCCGAACGAAATCCTCCGACCCGGCGCGACCGGCAAGATCCGCACCAAGGATCTGCAGTTCGGCGGCACGCTGGGCGGTCCGATCATCAAGGACATGCTGCACTTCTTTGCCAGCTACGAAGGCAAGCGCCGCATTACCCCGCGGTCGGTGACCTTCCCGTCGTCGCTGAGCTCGGGCCTGTCGCTGGTTCCGGCGGCGCTCGCTGCGAATTACGGTCAGTTCAACGAAGAGTTCAACGAGAACCTGTATTTCGGCAAGCTCACCTTCACCCCGACCGATAGCGACCTGTTCGAAGTTTCGGGCAAGTATCGCGACGAAACCGGCGAGCAGTTCAACAGCGGCATCGCCGCGTTTGAAACCCGCACGCTGGCCCGCGTGAAGGAAATCCGTGGCCTTGCCCGGTGGGAACATACCGCCGAAAACTGGGTCAACGACTTCAAGGTCGCGTATGAAGACGTGACGTGGAACCCGCGTCCGGCGACGGAGGCCAACCGCAACGTCTATCGCATTCGCATTCCCAACCCGGCCAATCCGGCGCAGAATCTGGACGGCAACGTGCTGGAAACCGGTGGCGGCACCAATTTCCAGGACAAGGGGCAGAAGGGTTGGCAGATCTCCAACGACTTCACCTATACCGGTCTTGAAGGTCACACCTTCAAGGCGGGCGTGAAGGCGAAGTGGGTCACGCTCAACTCGCTGCAGCTGAACGGCTTCAACCCGGTGTTTCGCTATTTCACCCCGCTGGGTGCGACCACGCTCAACACCACGACGCCGTATCAGATGAGCTTCCAGGCGCTGGCCGGCGGCTTCACCGACGCGCAGCTGCGGTCGAAGAACTTCCAGCTCGGCCTGTATATTCAGGACGATTGGGATGTGACCGATCGCCTGACGGTCAATCTGGGCCTGCGCTGGGACTATGAAGAGACCCCGGCGTTCCTGAACTATGTCCATTCGGCGGCACAGGTCGCGGCGGTCCAGCCGGCGAATTATCCGAACCTGGTCGGCGCCAACTACAATATCAACGATTACATCTCGACTGGCAGCGAGCGTAAGGCGTTCACCGGTGCGTTCCAGCCGCGCTTCGGCTTCAACTACAAGATCGACGAAGCGGGTCGTTTCGCGATCTTCGGCGGGTTTGGTCGCTCCTATGACCGCACTCAGTTCGACTTTATCCAGCAGGAGCTGGCTCAGGGGTCGGCAGCGGGCCGGACGTTCAACTTCATCGTCCCCGGCGATACGGTCAACGTCTGCACGCCGAGCGTGACCTGCATCCCCTACAACCCGATCTATCAGACCGAAGCGGGTCGTGCGGCGCTGATCGCCGGGCTGCCGGCGGGTGCGGGACGTGAGCTGCGCTTCATCAAGAACGACCTGAAGACGCCGTATTCGGACCAGTACAGCATCGGCCTGCGCGGCGATTTCGGGCTGCTCAATGCCGAGATCGGTTATTCGCACGTCGAAAGCCGCGACGGGTTCGTCTATCTGCTCGGCAACCGTCGTCCGGGCGGGCTGTTCTTCCCGGCGACCGGCAACCCCGATGCGCCGTTCGGCTTCCCGCCGTCGCCGTTCGGGTCGATCATCATCGGCGACAACGGACTTGAGACCAACGCCGACACCGGCTTCATCAAGCTGATCAAGCGTTACACCAAGACGTCGCCGTGGAGCATCGACGCGACCTACACCTACACCAAGGCGAACGAGAATCGTCAGTTCGGTGAAGTGTTCTCGCTCGATTACTCCAGCATCGACGAATATCCGTTCCGTCCGTCGGCGGGCGTGCGCAGCCATCGCTTCGTGATGGCCGGCACGGTCGACATCCCGTACGGCATCACGCTGGCGACCAAGTTCCAGATCGCGTCGCCGGTCTGGCTCAAGCGCTTCGCGACCACACCGGGCGTGGGCGTGCCGGGGACCAAGGACATCGTCGCGATCGAAGCGGACGGCAATGGCGACAAGTGGGGCTATCGTCAGCTCGACCTGTCGGCGACGAAGGAGTTCAAGCTCGGCTTCATCAATGACAACACCCGCGTGTGGTTCCGCATCGACATCATCAACCTGATGAACGACCGCAACTATAACGGGTTCAACTCGACCACGGGTCGACGCGACTACAACAACTACAACATCGACGGCCCGCCGCGCACGGTGAAGGTCTCGACCGGGTTCAACTTCTAATCCCGGGTTCGGTTACGGCGCGCGGACGGATTCCCCCGTCCGCGCGCCTTTTTTTATGTGTAAAGGAGTATCCAATGGGCTTTCGCCTGCCTTCGCTCGGCCTTGCCATGCTGCCGCTTGCGGCTGCCTGTTCGACCATGCCGGCGGCGGTCAGCCCCCCTGCCCCCGCGCCCGTCGCGGGTCAGGCGGCGTTTGCCGAGGATCTCTCGCGCCGCACCTTCGACTATTTCTGGGAGACGACCAGCGTCGAGACTTGCCTCGCGCCGGATCGCTGGCCGTCCAACCCCTTTTCCAGCATCGCCGCGACGGGCTTTGCGCTGACGGCGTACGGCATCGGGGCCGAGCGCGGCTATGTGACGCGCGAAGCCGCCGCCGAGCGGACGCGCAAGTGCATGGAATTCTACTGGAACGCGCCGCAGGGCCCGGCCGTCAGCGGCACCGCAGGGCATAAGGGCTTTTTCTACCACTTCCTCAAGAACGGCGACGGCACGCGGTACCGCAATACCGAGCTGTCGACGGTCGATACGACATTGCTGCTTGGCGGCGTGCTGTTCGCGCAAAGCTATTTCGATCGCGACGATCCGACCGAGGCTGCAATCCGCGATCTGGCGGAGAAGATCTATGCGCGCGTCGACTGGACCTTCGTGCAGCGTGAACGCAGCAAAATCCCCTCGGCCAACAGCACCGGCGGCAAGGCGATCGCGATGGGCTGGTACCCCGAGCGCGGCCAGGGCGGCGATTTCGGGACGCATGACTGGGTCGGCTATGACGAGGGGATGCTGGTCTATATCCTCGCGCTCGGCTCGCCGACGCACCCGGTGGGCAAGGACGCATGGGACACCGGCTGGGCGGGCAAGCTCGGCAAGAGCTGGGGCACTTATTACGGGCAGGAGCATCTGCAGTTCGAGCCGCTGTTCGGCCACCAGTACAGCCATGTGTGGGTCGATTTCCGCGGCATCCAGGACGCGTTCATGGCCGGCAAGGGCATCGATTATTTCGAGAATAGCCGCCGCGCGACGCTGGCGCAGCGCGCTTATGGCGTCGACAATCCGAACAAATGGGCCGGCTATTCGGGCGACATCTGGGGCTGGACCGCGTCAGACGGTCCCGGCGGCGCGGCCAATGGGCGCGTCGTCAACGGCAAGCCGCGCACATTTCAGGGCTATTCCGCACGTGGCGTGAGCAGCTATCGCATCGTCGACGATGGCACGATTGTCCCGACCGCCGCGGGCGGATCGGTCGCGTTTGCGCCCGAAATCGCCCTCCCCGCGCTGATGGCGATGCGCGCCAAATATGGCGACAAGCTGTACCAGCGCTATGGCTTCAAGGACGCGTTCAACCCGAGCTACACCTTCACCGATGTCGGCAGTCGCGATGGCGTGGTCGATGCGAAGCATGGCTGGTTCGCGCGCGATTATCTGGGCATCGATCAGGGACCGATCCTGGCGATGCTGGAGAACCACCGCAGCGGCCTGGTGTGGAAGACAATGCGCAAGAACCCGCATATCCGCCGCGGGCTGGAGCGTGCGGGGTTCAGGGGCGGCTGGCTGGAGCAGCCGGCGGGGAAGTAGCGACCTCAATCCTCCCCCGCCAGGGGGAGGTGGCGCCGAAGGCGTCGGAGGGGGAGGACGGCTGCGCCCTCTCGACCGTGTGCTTCCTCCCCCTCCGTCACGCTGCGCGTGCCACCTCCCCCTGGCGGGGGAGGATAGAGTTGGCAGGGGCGCCCCCTATTCCTCGCCCATCCGCAGAGCGGCGATGAAGGCTTCCTGCGGGATGCTGACGCTGCCGTATTCGCGCATCTTCGCCTTGCCCTTTTTCTGCTTGTCCAGCAGCTTGCGCTTGCGGGTGGCGTCGCCGCCATAGCATTTGGCGGTCACGTCCTTGCGCATCGCGCTGATCGTTTCGCGCGCGATCACCTTGCCGCCGATCGCGGCCTGGATCGGGATCTTGAACAGATGGCGCGGGATCAGTTCCTTCAAGCGCTCGCACATGCCGCGCCCGCGCGCTTCGGCGGTCGAGCGGTGAACGATCATGCTGAGCGCGTCGACCGGCTCTTCGTTCACGAGAATGCCCATCTTGACCAGATCGCCCTCGCGATAGCCGATCTGCTCATAGTCGAAGCTGGCATAGCCCTTCGACAGCGATTTGAGGCGATCGTAGAAATCGAACACGACTTCGTTGAGCGGCAGTTCGTACGTCACCTGCGCGCGCCCGCCGACATAGGTCAGGTTTTTCTGGATACCGCGGCGGTCCTGACAGAGCTTCAGGATCGACCCGAGATACTCGTCGGGGACGTAGATCACCGCCTGAATCCACGGTTCGGCGATGCTCTCGATCTTGTTGGGATCGGGCATGTCGGCGGGGTTGTGCAGCTCGATATGGCCGCCGCCATGGGTCAGCTCGATCTGATACACCACCGACGGCGCGGTGGTGATGAGGTCGAGGTCATATTCGCGCATCAGCCGCTCCTGGATGATTTCCAGATGCAGCAGGCCGAGGAAACCGCAGCGGAAGCCAAAGCCGAGCGCGGCGCTGGTTTCCATCTCGAAGCTGAACGACGCGTCGTTGAGGCGCAGCTTGCTGATGCTCTCCCGCAATTTCTCGAAGTCGTTGGCGTCGACCGGGAACAGGCCGCAGAACACCACCGACTGGACTTCCTTGAAGCCCGGCAGTGCTTCGGTGGCGGGGCGCTTGGCATCGGTCAGCGTGTCGCCGACGCGTGCCTGCGCCACTTCCTTGATCTGTGCGGTGATGAAGCCGATCTCGCCGGGGCCGAGGTCGGCGAGCTGCTCGATCTTGGGCCGGAAACAGCCGACGCGATCCACCAGATGCGTGGTGCCGCTCTGCATGAACTTGACCTGCTGGCCCTTTTTGATCGTGCCGTCGATCACGCGGATCAGGATGACGACGCCGAGATAGGGGTCATACCAGCTGTCGACCAGCATCGCCTTCAAGGGCGCGTCGGGATCGCCCTTAGGCGAGGGGATGCGCTCGCACACGGCGTTCAGGATTTCGTCGATGCCGATGCCCGATTTGGCCGAGGCGAGCACCGCGCCCGACGCGTCGATGCCGATCACTTCCTCGATCTCGTTGCGGACCTTTTCGGGTTCGGCGCTGGGCAGGTCGATCTTGTTGATGACCGGCACGATTTCATGGTCGTGCTCGATCGACTGATAGACGTTGGCGAGCGTCTGCGCCTCGACGCCCTGCGCCGCGTCGACCACCAGCAGCGCGCCCTCGCACGCGGCCAGCGACCGGCTCACTTCATAGGCGAAGTCGACATGGCCCGGCGTGTCCATCAGGTTGAGGACATAGTCCTTGCCGTCCGCCGCCTTCCAGTCGAGGCGCACGGTCTGCGCCTTGATCGTGATGCCGCGCTCCTTCTCGATCTCCATATTGTCGAGCACCTGCTCGGACATCTCACGCGCGGTCAGACCGCCGGTGCGTTGGATGAGGCGATCGGCCAGGGTCGACTTGCCATGGTCGATATGCGCGATGATCGAAAAATTGCGGATACGGGAAATGTCGGTTGCCATAACCCGCGCGCGTAGCAGGGGGCGACGGGCTTGCGAAGGGGGATCAGTGGGGGTCGGCGGCGATGATGCGGTCGATCTCGGCGATGACGTGGTTGGCGACCTTGATCCGCCGTTGATCCGCTTCTCCGACAAGCACCGCCTGTGCCTGTAGTGCCTGTTCGCGCAGTCCCGCCGGATCGGATATTTCGCCGCCACGATCGTGCAACCGGATCATTGCCGCAATCAAGGCAAGCGTCGTTCTTGCCCAATAGAGCGGGGCCCGCTCAACCGTCCGTTCTTCCAAAGCCAGTCGATAGGCATCAATGGCCTCCATCAACCGCGCCGTTCCGCCTTCGCGCTCCCCCAGCGCCGAAAGTGCGTTTCCCAAATTATACTGCGTCCGGGCCCAGACATACGGAGCGCGTTCACGGGTCCTCTCTTCCAGAGCCAGTCGAAATGCGGCCACTGACTCCTCGAACTCGGTTGTCCCGGTTGTCTGCCTTCCCAAAGTGAGCAGCACGCTGCCCATATTGTTTTTAGTCATCGCCCATGCGAGCGGAAGATGCTCGCGTCGGCGACAATTCAACGCCAAACAAAACACGGTCAGGGCTTGCCTGAGAATGTCGGGGTTGCCTTCCCGCCGACCCAATGCAGCAAGCGCGCTGCCCATATTATTCAGCGTCATCGCCCAAGCGTTCGGGGCCCGCTCTACCGTGCGTTCCAAGAGTGCCGATTCATAAGCTTGCACGGCTTCTTTTAACCGCGCTTTGCCGGCCTCCCGTCTCCCCAGCGCAAGGAGCGCGTTCCCCAGATTATTTTGTGTCTCTGCCCACAGCAACGGAACGCGTTCGTGCGGCCGCTTCTCCAGCGCCAGACGATAGGCCACCACAGCCTCCTCCAGCCGCGCTGTCCCGTTCTCGCGCTCGCCAAGCAGTCTAAGCGCTACCCCCAGATTGTTCTGCGCCATTGCCCAGTTGTCAGGGTCATCCGCAAGGGAACAAAACTCCGCAATCTCCCGCCATCGGCGGATCGCATCGGGCAGCAGCCACGGATCGCCGAAGCGCGCGCCCCACTCCCGCTGCGTATTAGCGGCCCCACATAGCCGCGCCAGCCGCTCCCCACCGGCCTGCGTCGGCAGAATTGCCGCCGCTTCATCGAAGAATTGCATCGCCGCCGCATGGTCACCCGCCACCCGCGCATTCTCGCCGCGCAGCGCAATGCGGGCGGATTTGGCGATCAGCAGGGGGGCGATCTTCTCGTCCAACGCGTCGACGGCTTCGGCCAGCAGGGTGTCGGCGGCTGCGAAATCGCCCCGATCGGTGGCCGCCTTCGCGTCCGCGAGCAGCGCGGCGTCGCGATTCCCCTCTGCCTCCAGTTCCTCGATCCGCGCGCGATAGTCGCGCCACTGGTCGATCTTGGCGTGCAGATAGGATTGCAGCCCCTCCAGATCGTTGGCGTGATGCTGCTCCGCATAGCCCCTTGCCAGCGCACGCAGCAGTTCGATCGAAGCCTGTTCGCCATTTCCCTGATTGGCGAGGATTTGGTTGAGCAGCGCCGTATGCACATCCTGCGTCGCCGTTACGCTATCAAAGCGGTCGTGCATCTCGGCGCGGAAGCTTCGAAGGTCGCGCTCCAGCCCTACCAGCGCCTCCGCCTGTGCCTCGGCAAACGCAACCACCTCGTTCAGCCGCTCGAAGGTCAGGATGCGGAATGCGGCGTCATTGTCCTTGACCGCCTGCGCAAAGAACAGCTGGAACGTCGCGGCCCAGCCGCGCTTGCCGGCGTGGCCGGAGCGGAACACGGCGCGCAGGCCTTCGGTGAGGGGTTGGCCCATCACGCCCTCAACCCGAGCGATCACCGCCTCCACCGCCACTGCATCGGGATCGGCATCCGCGCGGTAGATGTCTCGGACCAGCCGCTCCAGTTCCGCGTCGGAGAAATTGCCGCCATCGAAGCGGAATTCGGTCAGCGCCGGATCGCGAACGGCCTTTTTCAGCGCCGCCAGCGCTGGGTGATCGTCGAACCGGGTGGTCGCCCCCTCGGCCAGGCGCGCCATGACCTGAACCGATTTAAGCCAGGCGTCATGGGTGGCGCGCAGCACGTCATGATTTTGCGGGGTCTGGGTTTCCGCCAGCACGCGCAGCAGCTTGCGCGAGCCGGCGACCGCCGTGGCATCGGCGCGATTGCCGATCAGCCCCGAGACGCAAATGGCAGCGACATAGGCAAGCGTAAACGGTTCGGCCAAGGCTTCACTCCCCCAAGGCGGCATGCAGCCTAGCCAGCCGGACGCGCCGACGCCAGCCGCCGAATCCGCTTGCAACGCCCAGGTTGGAGCGCCAGCCTGTCGGCATGCGCGCCATTCTCCTTGCCCTTGCCTGTTCGCTCGCGCTCCCCGCAGCAGCGGCGGAGCCGACGACCTATGTCGTCCGCCATTTCGATACGCCGAAGGGGGAGAAGGACCCGAACCTGCTACCCCAAGGCGCGGCCCGGGCCGAGGCGCTGGCGCGCTGGTTTCGGGGGAAGCGGTTGTGCGCGATTCTGGTGACGCAGTATCAGCGCACGCGTCAGACTGTCGCCCCGCTCGCCGCCAGCCGGGGCATCGCGCTGCAAAGCTATGACGCCGCCGATACCGCCGGCGCGGTCGCGCGCGCCAAGGCATCGCCCTGCCCGGTGCTGATCGTCGGGCACAGCAATACCGTTCCCGATATCGTCGCGCAGCTGGGCGGCGCGCGCCCCGCCGACCTCAAGCACGAGGATTTCGGCGACGTCTGGACCGTCGCCAATGGCAAAACGGATCGCGTGACGATCGCGCCCTGATCGTCCGCGATCCGCATATGCCTTACCGAGCGGTATTAGAAGGGCAGATCGACCCGTTCGAAGGTCGGGCTGTTCGCCTCCGGGCTATCCGCTTCGGCATAGACCGCGACGCTGCCCGGCTCGACGCCGCCGATATCGCCGGTGCCGCGCGTTTCGGCCCAGGCATAGCCGTTGCCAGCCAAGCCGATCGTGCACTTGATCTCTTCACCGCCCGGCCCTTCGAGCAGGACGACCGCGCCGCGGGTCAGCAACGGCGTGCCATAGTTGAGCTTGACCCGGCGGTCGGTCACTTCGTCGACGCGCAGCGGGACCAGCTTGAACGCCGCCGAACGCGCGACGGCGAAGGCGACCTCACGCTGGAGCTGGGTGTAGATGGTGCGGCCGGTGTCGGCGGTGACCGCGGTGGTCGTTTCGCCAGCCGTGGTGGAGCCAATCTCGATCGTTTTGGTGATCATGTTGCCATGGATCGCGCGGCCGCGAGCATCCTTCAGCGAGAACTGCACGCTGATCTTCGCGTCGATCCGCTTCTGATCCATGTCCGGCGTCGAGACGCTGCTGCCGCTCGCGCCAACCTCCGACATCGCGCCGGTTAGCGTATAGGCGCCGGGCGTACCGGCCCGGACCACGCGGAACTTGCCCGACGAGGCGATCGCCGCCTCCATCGACTGGCGCAGCGCCGAGAAGTTGCTGACGCAATCGCGCACCAGTTCGGTCCGCCATGCGCGAGCATAGGCAAATGCCGCACTGCTGGCATAGCCGGCGCCGCCCCAGCCGGCATAGCCGGCGCTGCTGCTGCGACCATAGGCCGCTTCGGACCCGGAGGTTACGGCATAGAGCGTGCACTTTTTCTCGGTGGTGAAGCTGCCGATGACGACAGGGATCAGGCCGCTCTGCGCGCTGGCATCCGGGGCTCCGAGCGAAACCAGCGCCAGCGGCGTCAGCAAAGCGAGGCGATAGACGTTACGCATCAGCGGCGACCCTTCTTCTTGGACGGCGGCGGCGGCGGTGGCGCAAAGCGCGCGACCGATCCGGTCGCTGGCGCGGCGGCAAACTGGGTGATCATCGCGGCGCGCGAGAAGCGCGGCATCACTTCGGTCACCTGGACCATGCCGATCTCGGTCCCCTCACCCTTGGACAGGCACTCACCCGAGTCCGGATCGACCGCAGCGCAGGCACCGCCCGTGTCGCTGAAGATCTTGAGCGTGTCGCCGACCTTCAGCGTGTCCTCGCCATAGTTGAGCAGCACCAGCCCGTCCGGCTGCACGCCCGCCACCTTCATCGGATAGAGCGCGAGGGTCAGGCCGCTCGAAATCTTCTGCGCCGCGGTGCGGAACAGCGACATATAATCGATCGTGCCATTGGGGCCGCAGGTCGAACCCGAGCGCTGATCATGGCGGATCGTATCCGCCCAGCGCACCTGGCCGGTGCCGGTATCGACGATGCGGATATCGATTTCGAGGCTGGCGACCGCAATCGCGCAGGTCGGCGTGTTGCGCGCGCCGAGGAACCCGCCGAGCACCGCCATGCCGAGCGTGCTGCCGACATCGGTCTTGGCCTTGGTCTGCCCCTGGGTGATGGTGCCGTAGATCAGAAAATCCACCCCCTCGGCCAGCGCGCGCTGGCCCGGATTGCGGCTGGTCACCGTCCCGCTCTTTTGCAAGGCGCGCTCATCGGCGAGATTGCCGAGCTGCCGTTCGATCACCCGGAACCGGTTGCCATTGGTGATCGCGGTGAGGATCATCGTCGAAAAGGCTTCGGACTGGCCGGTATTGGCCAGATCCTTCATTTCCTTCACGCCGACGATCGGCTTGCGCACCTGTGCCTGCGGCACGGCGCGTTGCTGAGCATTCACAGGCGAAATCGCGAGAAACGCGATGGCCGACACAATATACGCGAAGAACTTCATAGCCTCCCCCGGGTCGAAGTGATTCGCTACGGCTAAACCAGTTTTAAGGCTGAATCGACTGACAATTGCGCGGTCGGCATCGATTTGATCCGAAACGACATATTGTTACAGATTGGCGGCGCCAACCACCGAACACTTCGCAAGGAACAGCGCGACAGTCTCAGTAACTGCCGGTCGGTTCGATTTTCTATGGTGAGATTGCGCACCACATCGCCGCGCTCTGGCAGGCAGAGGCGTCGGGTCGGATCGGTGCGGATCGGAAGCATACAGGGCGTGCCGAATCGGCCTGCCGAACCGAAAAATACCCCAGCAATGCTGCCACCGCAACGATCCGAGCGCGCGGACGTGTGCGCGGCACCCGGATCGCGCCGTCAGAACCCGTCAGTGGCCGCGTGGCGCGCTGCGCAGCATGGTCGCCTCAGCCATCGGGGCAGCGCGCCCCGGAATTTCGAGGAGCCACCCATGCGCATCATCCGCAACCTTGTCGCCGCCGTCGCGCTCGTCGCCATGGCAACCGGCCCGATCGCCGCATCCGCTCAGACGGCCACCAGCGCATCGGGCAAAACCTATCAGGACGGGACGACAAAGGGCGCGTCGTCCGGGCGACGCGCACAGGAACGCGGCGTCCGCGAAATCCCGCGCTGCACCAAGAGCCTGGGCACCATCGCTATTGTCGAGCCGGACAAGCAATGGTGGCGCGAGATGAACCTGGGCAGCCCCGAGGCGATCTTGAAGGTCTTCATCCAGCAATCGGGCTGCTTCACCATCGTCAATCGCGGCCGCGCGATGCAGAGCCGCGCGATGGAGCGCGCGCTGCAGGAACAGGGCGAAACGCAGGACGGACAGAATATCGGCAAGGGCCAGGTCCGCACCGCCGACTATTTCCTTCAGCCCGACATCGTCTCCTCGAACAAGGATTCGGGCGGCGGCGGCGTGGGCGGTGCCGTTGGTGGATTGCTCGGGCGACGCGGCGGTCTGCTGGGTGGCATCGGCGCGGTTGCCGGGGGCATCAGCATCAAGAAAAAGGAGGCCAGCGTCACCCTGTCGATCGTCGACGCCCGCACCACCGAGGAAAAGGCGATGACCGAGGGCTATGCGCGCAAGACCGATATCGGCTTTGGCGGTGGCGCGGCGAGCGGCTGGTGGGGCGGATTCGCGGCGGCCGGTGGGACCGGCTATCAGAATACCGATATCGGCCAGGTCATCGTGCTCGCCTATCTCGATGCCTATACCAAGCTGGTGCGTGAGCTTGGTGGCTTGCCCGACGATGCAGCTGCGGCGGCACCGGCAGCGCAGAGCTGAGCCCGGATTTAGTCGCTGGATCGGGGCCGGTGCCATGCGCACCGGCCCCCTTCCGCATCTGTCGAGGTCCGAACGATCCCTTAACGCGCGGTCAACCACGTCTTTACGCGCTTCGGTATAAACCTGTGGGGCAAAGCAACTTTTCAGCGATGCCGGATGGGCCGGCGCGGTTGCTTTGGCGGGGTCATATGCCACTCGAAACGGTTCGGAGCGCAGGGCTGAGCGGTGCGTCGGGCACGCTGACCGCGCTTGTCGCCGCCGATGGCAGCGCGACGCACCCCTATCTGTCGCGCCTGACCAGCGGGGTCGTGCCGCTGCGCGACCTGGGCGACCTGGCCCATCAGATCTGTCTGCTCCACGCGCGCATCACGACTCTGTTCGAACAGGCCGCCGCCCAGTCGCGCCAGCCTGCAGCAGCCGAGTGGCTGGCGGAATCGGTTCGCGCCTTTGCCGCCGAGCGCGCCTATCTCGTCCGCATCGTCGCCGCAGCCGGGCCGATGCCCAGCACGCCGGGCCAGGCCGCGTCCGAAGCCGCCGTCACCGCACAGCGCCACGCGCTCGACATGCTCGCGCAATCCGACCGCAATGGCTGTGCGGACGGCACCGCGATTGCGCTGGCGCTGGACTGGCCAGGGATCCGGTCGGTGCTGGACCTGCTGGCCGGTCGCCTGGGGATCGATCCGCCCGCGAGCCAGTTGCCGCCCGTGTTCGAGACCGCAACCATGATCGACGCACTGGCCGGCACGCTGTCGGTCGAGCGCGCAATGGTGTTCGGGGCGCAGCAGATGCTGGCGCAGCATCGCGGCCTGATCGACCTGCTCGAAGCCCGCGCCTCGGCCCGTTCCGACCACTAAGCGACTTGCGCCCCGCCGCCTTTCCCCGCTAGTCCATACCCGATCTTCCAATTTGACCGGGGACGGGAATGCGCTTCGAAGGTACGCAGGATTATGTCGCAACCGACGATCTGAAGGTCGCGGTCAACGCCGCGGTCACACTGCGCCGCCCGCTGCTGGTCAAGGGTGAGCCGGGGACGGGCAAGACCGTCCTGGCCTATGAGATCGCCAAGGCGGTCGGCGCGCCGCTGATCGAATGGAACGTCAAATCGACGACCAAGGCGCATCAGGGCCTGTATGAATATGACGCGGTGGCGCGGCTGCGCGACGGTCAGCTTGGCGACCCGCGCGTGCATGAAATCTCCAATTACATCCGCAAGGGGAAATTGTGGGAGGCGTTCACCTCGCCCCAATTGCCGGTGCTGCTGATCGACGAGATCGACAAGGCCGATATCGAGTTCCCCAACGACCTGCTCCACGAACTCGATCGCATGGAATTCCATGTCTATGAGACCGGCGAGACGGTCCGCGCGGCCGAGCGCCCAATCGTGGTGATCACGTCGAACAATGAGAAGGAACTGCCCGACGCCTTCCTGCGCCGCTGCTTCTTCCATTACATCAAATTCCCCGATCGCGGCACGATGCAGGCGATCATCGACGTCCATTTCCCCGGCATCCAGAAGATCCTGGTGAGCAAGGCGATGGATATCTTCTACGACATCCGCGAAGTGCCGGGGCTGAAGAAAAAGCCGAGCACCAGCGAGCTGCTCGACTGGCTCAAGCTGCTGCTGCACGAAGACATGCCGCTCGACGTCCTCCAGTCGCGCGACCCGAGCAAGGCGATCCCGCCGCTCCACGGCGCGCTGCTCAAGAATGAGCAGGACGTGATGCTGTTCGAACGGCTGGCATTCATGGCGCGGCGGCAGGCGCCCAAGGGCTGATCAGTCGTCATCGCCCTGCGCCATGAGGTCGCCGGGGTCTGGGTCATAGGCGAGCAGGTCGCCCGGCTGGCACTCGAGCACCAGGCAGAGGCGCGACAGGGTCGTGAAGCGGATGCCGCGGACCTTGCCCGACCGAAAGAGCGATAATTGGGTTTCGCTGATCCCCACCGTCGCCGCCAATTGCTTTCCGGTCATGCCCCGCTGCGCGAGCACCGCTTCGAGCGTTACCGCCATCGGCATTACAGGATGCCGTCCAGATCGGCGCGCATGCGCGCGGCTTCACGCAATGGCCCAGAAAGAAGGATGAGCAACAGGCCAACAAACGCGAGCGATACCGCCGCAATGTCGAAATTGGCAAAGGGCCATGGCCGATCGAGGATGAGCCTTATGAGCCATGGCTCGCCAAACACTCGCAGCACGCCGCCCGCAAATAGACAGGCGCCAACGCGCACCAGCAGGCGCGCGACAATCATCTCCGCAGCCTCGCCCCGTGCTAATGCGCCAAAAGCCCGGGCGATCAACCAGATGGCAACGCAGTAGCAGATCAGCGGCAAAAAGGTGACCACCTGAAAGACTTGCACGTCGTAATCGCCATCCCCAGCGAACAGGCCGGTGCCATTGAGCACCAGGCCGACGATCAACATTGCGAGTGTCACGACGGCAAACAACCGGGCGGCCCAAGCCGCAGCGCGTCCGGAATATACAGTCATGGCAGGCCTCCGAGTCGATTTATATCTTAGTTAAATAATCTGAAAAATTTAATCAAGATATAAAGATCGGAGTACTTCCGACCTGCCTCAAGCGGGCACCGCGTATCGCCGACAAGACATTCGGCGGAAGCAGCGTGGCTGTACTCGTCTCTATACGCTTCGGGATGGGGAGGGTGAGCGATGCTGGGACGGCCGGGTCTGCTTGCACGTGCGACATTGGCACTGACCACGTGCGACGGCACACCGCAGGCGCTGCCTATGTGAAGCGCGCGGTCACGTACCCAGTTGCAGGGGCCCCGCCAGGGGTTGGTACCGCCCTAAGGGCTTGTCCTTTGTCTCAGTAGGGGTGCGCGAACGCGGCAGTCAGTCGCCCACCCGCACCACCAATTTCCCGATCGCGCCGCGGTCGGCGAGCTTGGCGATGGCCTTGCCGCCATCCTCGAACGCGAACACCTCGCTGACATGCGGGTTGATCTTGCCCTCCTCCCACAAGCGGAAGAGGTGGTCGACATGCGCGGCGTTGGCCTTGGGATCGCGCGCGGCGAAGGCGCCCCAGAAGACGCCGCAGACGTCGCAGCTCTTGAGCAGGGTCAGGTTGAGCGGCAGCTTGGGGATGCCGGCCGGGAAGCCGACGACGAGGTAGCGCCCTTCCCATGCGATCGAGCGGAGCGCCGGTTCGGCATAGTCGCCGCCGACGGGATCATAGATGACGTTCGCGCCGTCCGGCCCGACCGCCGCCTTGAACTGCTCCGCCAGCGCCTTGGACGCGTCCTTGTCGAACGGGGCGCGGCCATAAACGACCGTTTCGTCCGCGCCCGCCGCCTTGGCCGCCGCCGCCTTCTCTTCACTCGACACCGCCGCGACGACGCGCGCGCCAAACGCCTTGCCGAGTTCGATCGCCGACAGGCCGATGCCGCCCGCCGCGCCCAGGATCAGCAGCGTGTCGCCGGCCTTCAAATGCCCGCGATCGAGCAGCGCGTGGATGCTGGTGCCATAGGTCATCAGCAGCGCTGCGCCCTGTTCGAAGCTCTTGCTGTCGGGCAGTGGGTAGAGGCGGCGGCGTTCGACCACGACCTTTTCGGCGAGGCCGTTCCACCCGGTCGATCCGAGCACGCGGTCGCCGGGCTTGAGGTCGGTGACGCCCTCCCCCACCGACTCCACCACGCCGGCGATTTCGCCGCCCGGCGCGAACGGGCGCGGGGGTTTGAACTGGTATTTGTCCTCGATGATGATGACATCGGGGAAGTTGATCGCACAGGCCTTGACCGCGACCACCACCTCACCGGGTTTTGCCACCGGATCCGGCAGCTCGCCCATGGTTAGAGTTTCAGGTCCGCCCACTTCCTTCGACAACAACGCCCGCATCACCGCTCTCCCTCTTGAGCCAGGGCCGCGCGTCGGCGACCATCGACTCATATTTCGAAATTGCGGTATCTCTTGCCAGTGTCAGCCCGACCTCGTCCAGCCCCTGCATCAGGCAATCGCGGCGGAAGGGGTCCATCTCGAAGCCGAAGCGATCCTGGAACGGCGTGGTGACGGTCATCGTCTCAAGGTCGATGGTGACCGGATCGGTCTTTGCCACCTCGATCAGCCGATCGATTGCCTCTTGCGGGAGCACCACCGCGACGATCCCGTTCTTGAACGCATTGCCCGAGAAGATGTCCGAATAGCTGGGCGCGATCACGGCGGTGATGCCCATGTCCTTGAGCGCCCAGGCGGCGTGTTCGCGGCTCGACCCGCATCCGAAATTGTCGCCCGCGATCAGGATCGGCGATCCGGCATAAGCGGGGTCGTCGAAGATGTTGCCCGGCTGCGCGCGCACCGTTTCGAACGCGCCCTTGCCAAGGCCCTCACGGCTGATCGTCTTGAGCCAGTGGGCGGGAATGATGATGTCGGTGTCGATATTCTTGGCGCCCCACGGATAGGCGCGCCCTTCGACCTTGCGGACGGGGTCCATGTTCAGCTCCGGATCTGTTGACGGTGCGCGACGAAGTGGGCCGCGCTGCTGCGCCGCCCGGTTGCCCGCCCGATCGATACGATATCGCCGTGTAGCGCGCTCAGCGCACCGGCGCGGTCACCTGCGCGCTGGCGCGTGCCTCGCCCGCCGTGACGGTAGAGGTCGCATAGACCGCCGCCGCGCCGCTGAGGATCGTGCCCGTGATCAATGCCACCAATACGCGTTTCACCGGTCATTCCCCCGCCTGGGCCCCCATCAGGTCCCGCACGTCCGTCAGTCGCCCGGTGACCGCCGCCGCCGCCGCCATCGCCGGCGAAACGAGATGCGTCCGGGCGCCCGGACCCTGCCGTCCTACGAAATTTCTGTTGGAAGTGGAAGCACATCGTTCACCCGGCGGCACTTTGTCCGGGTTCATTGCGAGACACATCGAACAGCCCGGCTCGCGCCATTCAAAGCCCGCCGCGGTGAAGATGCGGTCCAGCCCCTCGGCCTCGGCCTGCCGCTTGACCAGCCCCGAGCCGGGGACGATCAGCGCTTGCCGCACGCCGTCCGCGACCTTGCGCCCGTTGACCACTGCCGCCGCGGCGCGCAGATCCTCGATCCGGCTGTTGGTGCAGCTGCCGATGAAGATATTCTCGACCGGTATGTCCTGCATCCGCGTGCCGGGGATGAGACCCATATAGTCGAGCGATTTCTGCGCCGCGACCCGCTTCGAGGCATCGGTGAAGCTCTCCGGATCGGGCACCACGCCGGTGATGGGCACGACATCCTCGGGGCTGGTGCCCCAGGTGAGCGAGGGGGCGATATCGCTGCCCTGCAGCGTCACCACGCGATCATAGACCGCGCCCGGATCGGTCGGCAGGCTGCGCCACCATGCCAGCGCCTGCTCCCATTGTTCGCCCTTGGGTGCCATCGGGCGGCCCTTGAGATAGGCATAGGTCGTCTCGTCGGGCGCGATCAGGCCGGAGCGTGCGCCGCCCTCGATCGACATGTTGCTAATCGTCAGCCGCCCCTCGACCGACAGGCCACGGATCACGTCGCCGGTATATTCGACGACATAGCCGGTGCCACCCGCCGCCCCGGTCTTGCCGATGATCGCGAGGATCACGTCCTTCGCCGACACGCCATAGCCGAGCGTCCCGTCGACGCGGATTTCCATCGTCTTGGACTGGCTGAGCAGCAAGGTCTGGGTCGCCAGCACATGCTCGACCTCGCTCGTCCCGATGCCGAAGGCGAGCGCGCCCAGCGCGCCATGCGCCGACGTATGGCTGTCCCCGCACACCAGGGTCGTGCCCGGCAGGGTGAAGCCCTGTTCCGGCCCGACGACATGCACGATGCCCTGCTCCGGCGCAGTCGCACCGAAATAGTCGATGCCGAATTCGGCGACATTGCGTTCGAGCGCGGCGAGCTGCTGCGCGCTCTCATGATCGGCGATCGGCAGCCGGTTGCCAGCCGCATCGACGCGCGCGGTGGTGGGCAGGTTATGGTCCGGAACGGCGAGCGTCAGGTCGGGGCGGCGTACGCGGCGACCGGCGGCGCGAAGCCCCTCGAACGCCTGCGGGCTGGTCACCTCATGGACGAGGTGGCGGTCGATATAGATGAGACAGGTGCCGTCCTCACGTCGTTCAACGACGTGCGCGGCCCAGATCTTTTCGTAAAGCGTAAGCGGTTTGCTGGCCATGATGCGGCCCCCTTACGCCTTTGTTGCGCGGGAGCAAGCGCAGGCGACATTTTCTGAGGCGAAGCTGGGCTTCAGGGGGCGAGGTGCCGCCACGCGCGCAGCACGCCGATCAGGTGGACGACGCCATAGACGAGCACGATGGCCGACGACCAGATCGCGAACGCATCGCTATGCTGGGGCCGCCAATAATGGAGCGGGAGGAATGCGATCGCACGGAGCAGATAGACGGCGGTGATCGCAACCAGCGCGGTGCGCAGCAACGGCAGCCGCGGGATCAGCCCCGCGCCCGACGCGGCATAGGCAGCCCACACCGCCAGCACCGTGGCGATGGCGAGCGTGATCAGCGTTGGCCGCAGGTCGCCCCGCGCAGCCGCCCGCGCCATCCCCTCACCCGCGCCGAAAAAGCGATACCAGTCCGGCCCGCCGACGATGCAACCGAGGTGCAACAGCGCCGCTGCGCCGGACAGGACAGCCGCAGCGATCAGCCAGCCGCTCCCCGAGTTGCTCACGACCTGTTGCATCACACCTCTCCCTGACGCACCAACTCCTGCGGCGACACATAGGCGGCGTCGTGCGCGAAGGGCAAAGCCGTGCCGCTTCGCAAGGCATCGAGCAGCTGCGCGAAGCCGGTGTCGAACGCAAAGCCCAGCTCGCGCTGAATCCGCGCGCTGTCATAGACCCGCCCGATCCGCGTTGGCAGCTCCCAGCCACGCGCGGCGTAGAGCGCGGGCGCATCGGGGAAATGGCGCGCGATCGCGGCGGCGGCATCGCGCTTCAGTTCGGCAGCTTCCTGCCGCGCGAACGGCGTGGGAGCAGATACGATATAGGTGCCGAACCCGATTGCAGGCGCCTTGGCGAGCGCAGCGACATGGGCCCGGGCGGCATCCTCAACCGTCAGGCGACGGTGGAGCAATTCGTTCGCCTTGAGATTCTCCCCCGGCGGATGGCTGTGCGTGTCGTCATCTTCGGGGAAGAAGCGTCCGGTGCGCAGGACGATACAGTTGAGGCCATGCTCGGCATGGAACAGGCGGCAGAGCTGTTCGGCGGCATATTTGGTCGCGCCATAGATGTTGCGCGGTTCGATCGGGCCGCTGTTCTCGTCGAGCCACACGGCGGCATCCCCCGCCTCGTCGCGGATCGCCTGGCTGATCATCAGCGAGGTGGTGGAGGTGAAGACGAACCGGTCATGCCCAGCGGCGACCGCCGCTTCGAGCAGGTTCAGCGTGCCAGTGACGTTGACGTCAACGAACGCCTGTTTGGGATAGCGCGCGATATCCGGCTTGTGCAGCGCGCCGCCATGGATCACCGCCTCAATCCCGCGCTCAGTAAACACGCGGTCGATTGCCGCGCGGTCGGCGACGCTGGCGATGACGTCGGTATCCGCACCGGGCGCGACGTCGAGGCCGGTGACCGTATGCCCTTCGGCACGCAACATTGGCGCGAGGAATCGGCCAAGCCAGCCTGACGACCCGGTGAGGAGGACGCGCATCAGCGTGCACTCCCCCGCCACAGCCCCGCCGCCGTAAACCCGCCGAACAGCGCCCCCTCCGCCATGCTCGTCACGATGCGGCTGCGCAGGCCAAATACAGTTTCGCCGAGCAGCCCGCCGATCCGGCCGAGGTCCAGCCGTGCGCCCTCCATCGTCTGGGTCAGCACGTCGATGCTCCCGGCGAGCAGCCGCCCGCCGAGCAGCGCGATGATCAGGCCTGCCGCCGCGCCAAGCGCCATCCCGGCCAATCCCGCGTGACGTTTGGTGCTGCCCGCGCGTCGGGCCGCGATCCAATAGGCGAGCCCGACTGCGGTGCCCAACGCCAACCCCTCGGGCGCGCCGGTAATCCCTTCGGGCGCACGGCCGAGCAGCAATGTAAATGCGTCGATCCCGAGCAGCTTGGCCACCGCGCCCACGATCAGCCCGGCCAGCGCCCCACCGACGATCGCCAGCGGCGACCCTGCTCCGCCGCGCTGCACGGCTGCCGCGACTCCGAATGCAACCGCTCCGCCGCCGATCGCGGCGACGACGATGGTGAGGCATGCCAGCACCAGCACGAAGGACAGCGCCCCGCTCTGCGCGGGCACCGCCAGCGTCGCGCCGAGGACGCCATAGGTCAGCCCGCCAACCACGCCGGCCGCGACCGCTCCCGCCGTACCCGTAGCGCCCATGTCCCAGGTCAGGATGTGCGTGGCCTGCGGCTGCGGCGCTGGGGGCGTAGGCGGCGGTTGCGGCTTCGCCTCCTCGCCGTCGATCGCGCCGACAAAGCGGTACCCGAATTTGGGCACGGTCGCGATGAAGCGCGGATCGCCCGCCTCATCGCCCAATGTCCTGCGCAGCGTGCGGATGCACTGGGTCAGCGCTTCGTCGGTCACCGGAATGCCGCGCCACACCGCGTCCATGAACCGGTCCTTGGTGACCAGCTGCCCGCGCTCCCGCACCAGCAGGATCAGCGCGTCGAGATAGCGCGCATTGAGCGCGACCTCTGCCCCGTCGCGGCGCAGCTGGCGCTCGGCGCTGTCGAGCTCGAAGCCGCCAAAGCGATAGATCGTCGGGTCCATGTCGATTTCAGCGAAGCCTCAGATCTTGCTCATGCCGCTCACCCGCGAACCGGGCGATGGGCCGTCGTCGGCAATTCATGGAGGCAAGCAAGTGGTTGAACAAGCAAAGACTGGCGGCGTGTGGCGCAACCCGTGGCGGTTGATCGGATGGGGCGGGATCCTGGGCCTGCTGCTGCTTCCGGCAGTGGCGATGCAGTTTACGACCGAGGTCAATTGGACCGGCGGGGATTTCCTGTTCGCGTTCCTGATGCTCGGCAGTGTCGGGCTCGCGGTCGAGCTGACCGTGCGCGCCAACCCGGCCTGGTCCTATCGCGCGGGCATGGGGATCGTGCTCGCCGCGTGCTTCCTGACGGTCTGGATCAACCTGGCGGTCGGGATTGTCGGGAATGAGGACAACCCGATTAACGCGCTGTTCTTCCTGGTCCCGCTCACCGCGATTGCCGGGTCGGTGCTGGGCGGGTTTCGGGCACGTTTCATGGCGGTCGCTGCGGCGGCCGCGGCAGCGGCGCAGCTTGGCGTGATGCTGTACATCTCGGCGACCGGTCAGGGCTTTCCGATCGGAGTTACCTTGTTCTTCGGGGCGCTATGGCTGGTTGCCGCCGCATTGTTTCGTCAGGCGGGGCGGCAATAGACTAATTCCTCCCCTGCCCCGCAGGGGAGGTGGCAGCGCGCAGCGCTGACGGAGGGGCCGCCCCGCAGAGGGCGGAATTTTGCCGAGCTGGTCACGGCTGTCTACGCAGACGCCCCTCCACCACCCGCTGCGCGGGCGGTCCCCCTCCCCCAGCAAGCTGGGGGAGGAATGGCAGATCACACCATCGCCAGCGCAACCTCATACGCCGCGGTCGTCTTCGCCGCGACCTCATCCTCGGTCACGCCCGGCGCCAGCTCGATCAGGCGGAAGGGCGAGTCATGGTCGACGCGCTGGAACACCGCCAGGTCGGTGATGATCATGTCGACGACATTCTTGCCGGTCAGCGGCAGCGTGCATTCCGGGATGAATTTGGGGCTGCCGTCCTTGGCATTATGCTCCATCACGACGATGATCTTCTTGACCCCGGCGACCAGGTCCATCGCGCCGCCCATGCCCTTGATCATCTTGCCCGGGATCATCCAGTTGGCGATGTCACCCGTCTCGCTGATCTCCATTGCGCCGAGCACGGTCAGGTCGATATGCCCGCCGCGGATCATCGCAAAGCTGTCGGCGCTGCTGAAATAAACCGATTGCGGCAGTTCGCTGATCGTCTGCTTGCCCGCGTTGATCAGGTCGGGGTCTTCTTCGCCCTCATACGGGAATGGGCCGATGCCGAGCATGCCATTTTCCGACTGCAGCGTCACCTCGACCCCCTCGGGGATGTGGTTGGCGACCAGAGTCGGGATGCCGATGCCGAGGTTCACATAGAAACCGTCCTGCAATTCCTTTGCGGCGCGCGCGGCCATTTCGTCGCGGGTCCAGGGCATCACTTCACTCCTTGGGCAATTCGGTTGTCGGGGTCGCGGTGCTGCGCACCGGGTTGGGCAGCAGGAACCAGCCTGCGCCCCAGAGCGGAGCGACCATCGTCTCGGTCGCGGCGGCGGGGCGACGCGCGGCGTCCCCGGCATCGAAGGTATCGCTGAAATCGCCCAGCGCATCGCCGACGATCGCGACGACGCAGTAGCTGGCGGCAACGGTGCGGCGGACATGGTCGCCGGAGATCGGCGGATCCCCGCCGCGCAGGATCAGCGTCTTGCCGGGGACGAATTCGCCAAAGCCGATCTTGGCTAGCATCGCCGCCGCAGCATTGTTGCCGGACGGACGCCGCGCGCTGGTAAAGATCGCCTGCACGCCTTCGCGGCGCAGCGCATCGACGCCCTCGACCGCGCCCGGGACCGCGCTCACTTCATCGCTGCCATCGCCAATCCAGCGGCGGAAGCGCGCATCGGGATCGCTGCCCGCGGCGCTTTCATCCAGGTCGAACAGGATCGCGAACGGCTTGGCGTCGCACGGCACATAGCGCGGGGCGTCGAGCGTCGCGCCCTCGGCCAGCACGACCGAACGCACCGCCTCCCCCGCCTTGCGCGCTGCGACCTGCCGTTCGACATAGGCCCAAAGCGATTGATAGGCCTGAAGCGACGCAGCCGCCGACTCCGCCGAAGCCGGTGCGGCAGCCTTGGACGCCGCCGCCGAGGCCTGCAGCCGCAGCGCCAGCGCGCGCGCTTCGGGCGTGGTCAGCGTTGCGGTCGGGTCACCCGCAGGCTCGGCTGGCGCCGGTGTCGCCGCAGCGACCGGCTCAGCCTCGGATGCAGGCGTCTTGTCGCCCCCGAAAATCTGTTTGCCCGCCATCGATCCGCCCGCGACGATCGGGATCGCCGCCGCGACGCATCCGCCGCACAGCAGCCCCGCCGCGCCGAGCGTCAGCAGGGCGCGCAGCCGGCTCACGCCGCCTCGCTGGTCCGCTGACGGACCGTGCGGAACTCGATCTTCTTGTCGTACGGCGCGCCGACGATCATCCGCTTCACATAGATGCCGGGCAGATGGATCGCATCGGGGTCGAGGCTGCCGACCGGCACCACTTCCTCGACCTCGGCGACGCAGATGTTCGCCGCGGTCGCCATCGGCTGATTGAAGTTGCGCGCGGTTTTGCGGAAAATCAGGTTCCCCGCCTCGTCCGCCTTCCACCCCTTGATGATCGCGAGATCGGCGCGGATGCCGCGTTCCAGGATATACTCCTGCCCGTCGAACACCTTGACTTCCTTGCCCTCAGCCACTTTCGTACCGACGCCGGTCTTGGTGTAGAAGCCGGGGATGCCCGCGCCGCCGGCGCGGCAGCGCTCGGCCAGCGTGCCCTGGGGGCAGAATTCGACCTCCAGCTCGCCCGCCAGATATTGCCGCTCGAACTCCTTATTCTCACCGACATAGGAGGAGATCATCTTGCGCACCTGACGCGTGCGCAGCAGCTTGCCCAGTCCCTCGCCGTCGATGCCGGCATTGTTGCTGGCGATGGTCAGGCCGGTGACGCCGCTATCGCGGATCGCGTCGATCAGCCGTTCGGGAATGCCGCACAGGCCGAAACCGCCCGCACAAATCGTCATGCCGTCGTGCAGCAGGCCCTCAAGCGCCGCTTCGGCAGTCGGGTACAGCTTGTTCATCGCCGCGAGTCTCTCCTAGCCCTGTCATCCGGGCGATAGTCGCGGGCGGTCGGCGCGGTCAAGCAAACCTGAACCGACTTTCAACTTTGTTGCGCTGCATTGCGACGAATGAACGCTGCATTGCGGCAAATACGTGGGCCGACGCGTTGAAGCGTTAACCAATTATCGATAGCATGCGATCGGTTTCCGGGGGCGGGATCACAGACGCATGCTTGAATTTTCCGTGTTCATCTATGGCCTGCTGACGGGCTTTGTCCTGATTTCGGCCGAGCAGAATCGCCGCGCGGCGCGGCCCAATCCGGCGATGGTGACCGCCGTGGGCTGGGGCTTGTTCTCGATGTCCTCGACGCTCGCCGTGTTGTGCAGCGCAGTGGGCATTGCTCTGCTGTTTGGCGTGTCGGTGCCTGGCCTGCCCACCCTTCCCGGATAAAAAAACGGGGCGACCGGATGGTCACCCCGTAAGGGCTTGGGAAGGGTAGAATGAAGCGTTCGTTAGCGGACCGATCCGCGACGAACCAGGTTGACGATCCCGAGCAGGACGACAGCGCCCAGGAACGAAATCAGCAGCGACGTGGCGCTGAACGAGCCGTCGGTGATCGACGCGCCGCCGATCATCGGCGTGATGATCAGGCCAGCAAGCAATGCGCCGACGATGCCAACGACGATGTTGAGGAAAATGCCCTGCTGGGCATCGGTACGCATCACGATGCTGGCCAGCCAGCCAAGCACACCGCCCACGATCAGCAGTACAATCAAGTTGATCATTGGATGTCTCCCATATCCGTCTCGACCCGGTCGAGTTACTTGCAATACGGTTGAAATCGCCGGACGTTCCGCCTGCGTCCGATTTTACTGACTAGCGGGAGAGTTGCATGCCGATCTACGCGTTTGAGGACCTGCAGCCGACGGTCGATGCCGACGCCTGGATCGCGCCCAGCGCCGATGTGATCGGTGACGCCCGGCTGGCCGCGGGCGCGAGCGTGTGGTTCGGGGCGGTGATCCGCGCTGACAATACGCCGATCATCCTGGGCGCGCGCAGCAATGTGCAGGAGGGCGCGATGCTGCATTCGGACCCCGGCGCACCGCTGACCATCGGGGAGGATTGCACAATCGGCCACCATGCAATCCTGCACGGCTGCACCATCGGCAACCGCGTGCTGGTGGGCATGGGCGCGATCATCCTCAACCGCGCGGTGATCGGCGACGATTGCCTGATCGGCGCGGGCGCGCTGGTGACCGAGGGCAAGGAATTCCCGCCCGGCAGCCTGATCGTCGGCAGCCCTGCCCGCGCGATTCGCGAGGTCGATGAGACGACCCGCGCGGGGTTGCTATATTCGGCGCAGAATTATGCGGAGCGGCAACGGCGGTTTCGCAGTCGGTTGCGGCGGCTGGATTGATTCAAATCCTCCCCCGCAAGGGGGAGGTGGCACGCGCAGCGTGACGGAGGGGGAGGAAGGGTAAGCGCGAGAGCCTAAAGGACACAGCCGTCCTCCCCTCCGTCGCCTTCGGCGCCACCTCCCCCTGGCGGCGGAGGATAAAACCGGCGTCAGTTTCGAATTTCCGGTACGCCGCCCCTTGCCGTTTACGTAAAGCATCTGGACAGGCAATTCGGTTCGTCTATGAAACGGGTATGGCCCTTCCCGCTCTCTTCGATCGCCTGCGGCTCCCCGTCATCGGGTCCCCGCTCTTCATCGTCTCCGGTCCCGAACTGGTCATCGCCCAGTGCAAGGCGGGCATCGTCGGCTCCTTTCCCGCGCTCAACGCGCGGCCGCAGAGCCAGCTCGACGAATGGCTGCACCAGATTACCGAGGAGCTGGCCGCGTGGAACCGCGACAACCCGGATCGCCCGGCCGCGCCCTATGCGGTCAACCAGATCGTGCATCGCTCGAACGACCGGCTTGAGGCAGACCTGACCACCTGCGGCAAGTGGCAGGTGCCGATCGTCATCACCTCGCTCGGCGCGCAGGAGCAGCTCAATCAGGCGGTGCACAGCTGGGGCGGCATCGCGCTGCACGACGTGATCAATGACCGCTTCGCGCACAAGGCGATCGAGAAGGGCGCGGACGGCCTGATCCTCGTCTGCACCGGCGCGGGCGGCCATGCCGGGCAGCTGAGCCCGTTCGCCTTCGTACAGGAAACCCGCGCCTGGTTCGACGGCCCGATCGCGCTGTCGGGATCGATCGCCAATGGCGGCGCGATCCTCGCCGCACAGGCGATGGGCGCGGACCTAGCCTATATCGGCTCCCCCTTCATCGCGACGGCGGAGGCGAATGCCGAGGCGGACTACAAGGCGGGCATCGTCGCGGGCGGCGCGTCCGATATTGTCTATACAAATCTGTTTACCGGCGTGCACGGCAATTATCTGCGCCAGTCGATCGAGGCGGCGGGGCTGGACCCCGACAATCTGCCCGAGAGCGATCCGAGCAAGATGAACTTCGGATCGGGCGGGAATTCCAAGGCCAAGGCGTGGCGCGACATCTGGGGTTCGGGCCAAGGCATCGGTGCGGTGCGCGAGGTGCAGCCGGTGGCGGCGTTCGTCGACCGGCTGGACGCGGAGTATCGCGCGGCCAAGGCGCGGATTGCGGGGCTGTCAGATGGCGGGTGGAGCGCCTGACCTCACCCTCCGCGGTCGTCACCCCGGACTTGTTCCGGGCGCCACCGGGCGGCAAGTGCGAAGCAAGAGGCTCACGCTCCACGCTGGTGGATAAGTGGACCCCGGACCAAGTCCGGGGTGACGACCGATTTAGCGGATAACCAAAACGCCTCAAGCCGCCATACGGCGCGCTTTTTCCAGCTTCTTCATCAACATCTGGCGCTTCAGCCGCGAGAGGTGGTCGAGGAACACGATCCCCTCGAGATGATCCATCTCATGCTGGATGCAGGTGGCGAGCAGGCCGGTGAACACCTCGTCATGCGCGACGCCCTGCTCGTCCAGCCACTTGACCCGGCAGGTGGCGGGACGGTCAACATCGGCGAACTGATCGGGGACTGACAGGCAACCCTCGGTATAGGTGTTCATCTCCGCCGCAGGATCGAGGATTTCGGGGTTGATGAAGACGCGCGGCGCCTTGATCGGCTTGCCTTCCTCATCCTCTTCTTCCTGCAAATCCATGACGATCACGCGCTTGGGCACGCCGACCTGAATCGCGGCGAGCCCGATACCGGGGGCGTCGTACATGGTGTCGAACATGTCGGCGATCAGCGCGCGCAGCTCGTCGTCAACCTTCTCGACAGGGGTGGAGACGGTCTTGAGACGCGGATCGGGAACTTCGACAATCGGGAGAATAGCCATCGCGCCAATTTAGGTGTTGGCCGGTGCGGGGTCAATTACGCGCAGACCGCAGATTTCCGATCAGAGTGATCAGGCGACCGGCCGCCGCGCGCGCAGCGCCTGTGCGAGCGTGCCTTCATCGAGATAATCCAGCTCGCCGCCCACCGGCAGGCCGTGGGCAAGCTGGGTCAGCCGCACCGGATAGCCCTCCAGCCGCTCGGCAATGTAATGCGCGGTGGTCTGGCCCTCCAGCGTCGCGTTCATTGCCAGCACGACCTCATCCACCCCGCCCGCCGCGATCCGCGTGACGAGGCTGTCGATCGCCAGATCCTCGGGCCGCACCCCGTCGAGCGCGGAGAGCTTGCCACCCAGCACATGGAATTTGCCGGGGAACAGCCGCGAGCGTTCCAGCGCCCACAGGTCGGCGACTTCCTCAACCACGCACAGCTGCCGCGTGTCGCGGCGCGGGTCGGCGCAGATCGCGCACGGGTCCGACGTATCGACATTGCCGCAGATCGAGCAGGTCGCGAGCCGCTCGCTCACCGCCTCCAGCGCGCGCAGCAGCGGGTCGAGCGCCGTCTCGCGCTTCTTGAGCAGATGCAACACCGCCCGCCGCGCCGAACGCGGGCCAAGGCCGGGGAGCCGCGACAGGGCTTGGGTGAGGGTTTCGATCTCAGGGGATGCCATGGATGCGGTGTAGGCAATCCGTCATCCCGGGGCTAGAGGCCACCCCATGCGGATCATATTCATGGGCACCCCCGACTTCGCGGTACCGACCCTCAATGCACTGGTCGAAGCGGGCCATGACGTCGTAGCGGCGTACAGCCAGCCGCCGCGCCCCGGCGGGCGGCGCGGCAAGGCGCTGACCCCCTCCCCGGTCCATGCCCGCGCGGAGGAACTGGGGATCGAGGTGCGAACGCCGCTGTCGTTCAAGAAGGATCCCGATGCCGTCACCGCCTTTGCCGCGCTCAATGCCGATGTCGCGGTGGTCGCGGCCTATGGCCTGATCCTGCCGCTCAGCGTGCTGGAGGCGCCGCGTCTTGGTTGCCTCAACGTCCATGGCTCGCTCCTCCCCCGCTGGCGCGGCGCGGCGCCGGTGCAGCGCGCGATCCTGGCGGGCGATGCTGAGACGGGCGTGGGCATCATGCAGATGGAGGCGGGGCTCGACACCGGCCCGGTGCGGCTGGAGGGGCGCACGCCGATCGACGGCAAGACCGCCGGCGAACTCACCGCCGAACTGGCAGAGATGGGTGCGCGGCTGATGGTGCAGGTGCTGGCTGATTTCGACGGGCATCCGGCGGTGGCTCAGCCGGAGGACGGCGTCACTTATGCGGCGAAGATCGACAAGGCCGAGGCGCGGCTGGACTTTGACCAACCCGCCGACGCGGTCGAGCGTCAGATCCGCGCCTTCAACCCGCCGGGCGCGTGGTTTGAGTTTGCCGGCGAGCGCATCCGCGTCCTCGCCGCCACCCGTCATCCCGGCGAAGGCCGGGATCGCCAGAGGGACGCGACATCATCCGCCACGAGCGGCCCCGGCCTCCGCCGGGGCGACGGCGTAGTGCTGGACGATTCCCTGACCATCCAGTGTCGTGAGGGTGCCATCCGCCCTACCCTCGTCCAGCGCGCGGGGCGCGGGGTCGTCACCACGCGCGAGTTGCTCAACGGCTTCCCGATTCCTCCCGGAACCCGGCTGTGACTCGCTTCGCGCTGACCATCGAATATGACGGCCGCCCCTTCATGGGCTGGCAGTATCAGGACCATGGCCCCAGCGTTCAGGGTGCGATCGAGGACGCGTTGCACGGCATCACCGGGGAGGATGCGCTGGTCCACGCCGCCGGGCGCACCGATGCCGGGGTCCATGCGCTGGGCATGCGCGCACATACCGAGATCGAGAAGGACATCGCCCCGTTCCGGCTGATGGAGGCGCTCAACGCGCACCTCCGCAAGGTGCCGGTCGCGATCCTCGCGTGCGAGGCGGTGCCCGACGACTGGCACGCGCGCTTTTCCTGCATCGCGCGCCATTATGTCTATCGCATCGTCACCCGCCGCGCGCCGCTGACGTTCGACAAGGGGCTGAAGTGGCGCGTTCCCCACGCGCTGGACGCCGATGCGATGCATGAGGCCGCGCAGATCCTGGTCGGCACGCACGACTTCACCACCTTCCGCTCTGTCCATTGCCAATCGGCCAGCCCGCTCAAGTCGCTCGACCGGCTCGACGTAGTGCGCGAGGGCGACGAGATCGCGATCCACGCCTCGGCGCGCTCGTTCCTGCACCATCAGGTGCGATCGATGGTCGGGTGCCTGTCGATGGTCGGGCGCGGGCAATGGTCCGCCGACGACTTACGCGCCGCGCTGGAGGCACGGGACCGCGCCCGCCTCGGCCTCAACGCGCCGTCGGACGGGCTGTATTTTGTGAAGGCAGATTACCCTTAGCGGCTGAACCGCGCCGCCAGCTCGGCGTGCGTCGACCAGCGGAATTGCCCCACCGGCTGCACCCAGTCGAGCTTGTACCCGCCCTTGATCAGCGCCTCCGCATCGCGCGCGAAGGTCGCGGGGTTGCACGAGACATAGGCGATCACCGGAGCCTTGCTCGCCGCCAGCTCGACCGCCTGTTCCTTCGCCCCAGCGCGCGGCGGATCGAGGATCACCGCGTCGAACAGGTCGAGTTCCTTCGCGGTAAGCGGGCGGCGGAACAGGTCGCGATGCTCGGCGAACACCTGGCGCAGCCCGCGCCCCGCCGCAGCCTTGAGCGACAGGATCGCGTCGCGCGCGCCCTCGCCGGCATAGACCTTCGCCTTGGGGTCCATCGCAAAGGTGAAGGTGCCGAGCCCGGCGAACAGGTCGGCAATCGTCTTCGCCCCACCGACCGCTTCAAGCACGGCCGCGACGAGCGCCGCCTCGCCCTCAGGCGTTGCCTGCAGGAAGCTCGCTGCCGGGAACGGCACCGCCACCCCGCCGAACGTGACCGTCACCGGATCGGGCTCCCAGCGCGCTTCGGGCCCCATCCCGTCATCGACGCTCAGCCGCCCGAGCGCATGGCGCGTCGCGAACGCGGTCACGGCCTCCACCGCCTTGAGGCTGTCGGTCACCAGCCCCTCGACCAGCACATCAGGCCCCTGATCGGTCAGCGCGAGGTGGACATTGACCCGGCGGCTCGCCGGCAGATGCGCTGCGAGCAGCCCGCGCAGCGGCTGGAGCAGCGAAAACAGCCACGGATCGAGCACTTCGCATTGCTGCACGTCGATCAGCCGGTGGCTCGCCTGTTCTGTAAAGCCCAGATGCACCTGCCGCCCGCGCCGCTCGGCGTGGAGCGTCGCGCGGCGGCGGGTGCGCGGCGGCGACAGCAGGGGCGCGCGGATCTCCGTCGTCAGGCCGTGCTGCGCCAGCGCGCCCGCGATGCGCATGGTCAGGAACTCGGCATAGGCGTCGTCGTCAAGATGCTGGAGCTGACACCCACCGCATTCGGGGAAATGGCGGCAGGGCGGCTCAACATGGCGCGGCCCGCGCGCGACTGAGCCATCGGCACGCAGCCGGTCTCCGGGTGCGGCCAGCGCGGCATGACGCCCGTCCGCCGTCACCCCATCCCCGCGCGCGGCAACGCGCACGATCATCTCGTCATCACTCATCGTGCGCGCTCATAGGCAAGCGGGAGCGCATCCGCCAGTTCGTCGGCGAGGAAACAGCGGTTCAGCAGCCGCGCGGCTTCGCCATGCAGCCAGACGCCATCGCTGGCAGCGCTGAGCGGATCCCAACTCCACTTCGTCAGCATTGCCGCAATGGCCCCGGCCAGCACGTCGCCGGTCCCAGCGACCGACAGCCACGGACTGCCCATCGTAGCGACATTCGCCCAGCCATCGGGTCGCGCGATCACCGTGTCCGCCCCCTTGAACACCACCACCGCATTGGCCCGCCGCGCCGCATCCTGCGCCCGCTCGATCTTGCCGCCCGTCCCCGCACCGAACAGCGCGTCAAACTCGCCCGCATGCGGTGTGAGCACGACCGGCGCTGCGCGGTCCTTGAGCGCGGCGAGGTCGAGCAGATGCAGCGCATCGCCATCGATCACCAGCGGATGGCCAATCGCCAGCGCCGCATCCAGTTTCTCCTGTGCGCGATCATCGCGGCCCAGCCCCGGCCCGATCACCACCGCGCCGATCCGCGTGTCGTCCAGCGCCTCGGCACTCCAGCGCTGGCGGACGATCGCATGCGGCGGGTTCGGCAACCCACCGGTCAGCAGCAGCACATAGCCCGCCCCGGCGCGATAGGCCGCACGCGCCGCAAGCTCCGACGCGCCGTGCATCGGGCCGGAAACGACCGCGACCATCCCGCGCGAATATTTGTGCGACGCGGGCTGTGGCCGCATCATCCAAGGCCGCATGACAGTGTCGACAGCATTGAAATTCTCGGGCGGGACGGTGATCCGCCCCACGTCCAGACCAAGGTCGATCAGCCGGATAGCACCGCAATTCTGCGCTGCCGGGTGCAGCACATGGGCAGGCTTCAGCGCACCCAAAGCCAACGTGACATCGAAATTCGCGATCTGCAGGAATCCGAAATTGCCGCCCGTGTCCGTCTCCGCCCCGCTCGGCAGATCGACCGCGATGGCCAGTCGCGCACGATCCCGCAGCGCTTCTATCGCGCCGGAAACCGGTGGATCGAGCGGACGGGTAAGCCCGGTGCCAAACACGGCATCGACCAGCACCGGCGCATAGCAAGCCTCAGACGGAAGCAGGTCGGGAAAGGGTTGCACCGCCCCGCCCCACGCCGCGCGCGCCGCAGCAGCAGCCTCGGTCTTCGGCTCGCCGAGCGCCGCCACCCGCACCGGCACGCCCCGGCTCGCCAGCACACGCGCCGCGACATAACCGTCGCCGCCATTATTGCCCGGCCCGCACAGGATCAGCACTTCGCTGCCCGCGGCGAGCCGGTGGACCCACTCGGCGACGCCCGTGCCCGCGCGCTCCATCAGCTCACCAACGCTCGACCCGGCGGCAATCGCCCGCTCTTCCGCCGCGCGCATCGCGGCGGCGGTCAGGATCGGTGCCCCTTCGGGCACGCTCGAAAACATCAGTCGTCGCCCTGAGGCTTGGGCAGCAGCAGCGCGAGCAGCAGCATGCGGCATTCGGCGTCGATCGTGCCGTCGATCAGTTCGGGCCGGAAGCGCCGCTGAAACGCCACCGTCGCCGCCAGCGGATCGCGCACGTCATAGCCGAAGCGCTCGAGCGCGAGCAGGAAGCCGGCATCGGTCCAGCCCGGATCCATCAGATTCTTGGTCGGACGTGGCAGCGCCAACCGCAGTCGCGCCAGCTTGCCCCAGGGGAACAGCTCGCCCGGATCCTGCTTGCGCGCTGGCGCAATATCCGAATGGCCGACAACATTGCCGCGCGTGATGCCGTAGCGATCCTTGATATCGGCAACCAGGCGGATCACCGCGTCGATCTGTTCGTCGGGATAGGGGCGATAGCCATATTCATGGCCCGGATTGACGATCTCGATCCCGACCGACGCCGAATTGACGTCGGTGACGCCGCGCCAGTGCGACCCGCCCGCGTGCCACGCGCGCTTGTCCTCTGGCACCATGCGCACGACCTGCCCATCCTCGGCCACCAGATAATGGCTGGAGACCCCGAAGGCGGGATCGCGCAGCCGCTCGATCGCCTCTTCGGCACTGCGCATGCCCGTATAGTGCAGCACGATCATGCTGACGGGTAACAGCCGCTCGCCGAAATTGGGCGAGGGCGCGTCGATGATGTTGAGCTCGGCCCGGTCCTGCATGGCGTGCAGGGATGCGGCGGCGCGCGCCGAAACGCAAGCCGGTTGAACCCGGCGTCAGCCGAACGCGCTCACCGGCGGGACGCAGCGCGCGGTGTCGGCGCGATACAGGCCGCGGATCCGCGCGCACGGCACGAATGCATCGGTCTGGCCGATCACGGTCTCCCCGGCGCCCAGCAACAGCGCCCCGCCATCGCGGACCGCGCTGCGCAGCGTCTGATAGGCACGGGCGCGCATTGCCGGGGGGAAGTAGAACAGCACGTTGCGGCACAGGATCAGGTCGAACTTGCCCGGCGGCGCTGAGTCCTGCACCAGATTGTGGCGGCGAAACTGAATGCGGCGGGCCAGCTCGGGGCGGACCACCCACTCGGTGCCCTCCTGATCGAACCAGGTCATCATGCGCCGGATCGGCAAGCCGCGCTGGATTTCGAACTGCGAGAAGCGGCCCGAACGCGCACGATCCACCGTCGCTGCCGAGACATCGGTCGCGACGATCTCCGGAAATGGCAGGCCGCGCGCGACATAGGCCTCCTCGAACAGCATCGCGAGTGAATAGGGTTCCTGCCCGGTCGAGCAGCCGACCGACCAGATGCGCAACCGCCGCCCCGGCTGTTCCGCCACCATCGCCGCCGCGGCCTCGACCACCAGCTCCAGCACGCCCGGATCGCGGAAGAAGGACGTTTCGTTGTTGAGCAAGGCGTCGACCACCGCATCGGCCAGCGGGCCGGGGGCAGCGCTGGTGAGCCGCGCGATCAACGCATCGACGCTGTCCAGGCCATGCGCGCGCAGCACCGTCTTCAGTGCGGTTTCGATCCGCCAGGCGCGGTTCGCCGCGATCTGCTGGCCGGTGCGCTGCTCCAGCAATGCGCCGACAATGTTGATCGCGCCGGACGAAGCAAAGGGCTGGGTGGCCGACATCAGCGCGGTCGCCGCTGGCTGGCGACCATGCGCCCGATCTCGTCGGGGGGCAGCACCGCGCTGGCGCTCGCGGCGACCGCGCCGGGCATACCCCAAACCACCGAACTCGCACGATCCTGCGCCAGAATTGCGCCACCCGCGTCGATCAGGCTCCGCGCGCCGATCGATCCATCGCGGCCCATTCCTGATAGCATCACGCCGAGACCGCGTTTGCCGAACACGTCCGCCACAGATTCGAGCATCGGGTCGACGGAGGGCATGCACCCGCTGACCACGCGCTCGTCCGACAGCCGGATCGCGACGCCCTCGGTGGCGCGCACGCAGCGGAGATGCGCATGGCCGGGCGCGACCAGCATCCGGCCGGGGCGCACCCGCATATGATCCTCGGCCACCTCACACGGCCGCCCAGCAAGCACCGCAAGCTGCGCCGCGAAATAGCTCATGAACGATGCCGGCAGATGCTGGGTCACCAGGATCGGGACCTCGAAGCTCGGCGGGATCGCGCGCAGCATCTGGCTGAGCGCATGGATGCCGCCGGTCGACGCCCCGACCGCAACAATATCGAATTCCTGCGGCACCGGAAGCGGGACCAGGTTCGGCCCGACCGCATCATGGGAGCGGTCGGTGAGACGGTTCAGCCGCTCTTCCAGCGTATTGGCGAACTTGCCCGCAAAGCTGCCCACGCCCGGTTTGACCAGCGTGTCGGCGGCACCCAGCGCCAGGGCCTGGACGGCGGCCGCAGCACCGCGTTCGGCGGCAGAGGACACGACCAGAATCTTTGCCCCCTGCCCCGCAACCAGCAGATCGGGCAGGCCAGTCAGGCCATGTACCCCGGGCATTTCGAGATCGAGCAGGATCACATCCGCGCGATTTGACGCCAGAAAGGCCAGTGCGCCCGGCACATTGCTGACTGCCCCGACCACGGCAAAGCCGCGCATCCCCTCGATCATCCGGCTCAGCACCGCGCGGGCGACGGCCGAATCATCGACGATCAGGATGCGAACGCCATCGTCGCGCGGATCCGGCTGAATGCCGGCCGCCAAAGAGCTGCCAGACATTGACGTTATTCCTTAAGCGACGCCGACGATCTGAAGCTTGCTCTCCAGCGTTTCGCGGTCGAACGGCTTCATTACATATTCGTCGGCACCCGCGTCGATCGCGGCGCGGATATAGGCCATGCCGTTTTCGGTGGTGCAAAACACGACCTTGGGCTTGTTAGCGATGCCGCTGTCCTTGAGCGCGCGCAGGAAATCCATCCCGCTCATCACCGGCATGTTCCAGTCGAGCAGCACGACATCGGGCGATGCCTCCAGGCACGACTCAAGCGCCTCGCGCCCGTCGCCGGCCTCGCGCACCTCGAAGTTGAGCGTCTCGAGGATGTGCCGGGCGACCTTACGGATCACCTTGGAGTCATCGACGACGAGGCAGGTTTTCATACAAGACGCTTCCCGGTTCTGCGGAACTGACATTCACTATGGAAGAAATACGTAAGTAGGACGTTAATTGCCGGTCATGTGGTGGGCGCAATTGCACCGGGGACGAGCGCCGCGAGATCGATCGTCAGGATCGGTTCGCCATCACGCTCGATCAGCCCGCGCCCGGCTTGCTGCCACATTCCCGCCAGCGGCACCCCCGAGGCCAGCGGCTGCGGCTCGAACGCCGCGACATCGTCCAGCGCATCGACCAGCATCGCATAATGATGACCGTCAACCGGCGTGATCACCGCGCGACCGCCAGCGGCCTCGCCCGGCTCCAGCCCCAGCGCGGCGCGGGTGTCGATCACGGTCACCACCCGGCTGCGCAGCGCTGCGAGCCCGCGAACATGGCCCTGCGCGCGCGGCACCGCGACGATATTGCCGATATCGACCACCGATTCGACCTGATTGGCGTCGATCGCGACCGATTGCCCGGCAATATGCGCGATCAGGAAGAGTTGCTCGCTCATCGCCCGCCTCCCTGCGCCACGGCGGCGATCGCGCCGAGCAGCGCCTCCCGGTCATAGCGATAGATGGTCCCATCGCTGCCGCCGCGCTTGCGGCTGCGCAGCCGCACCACCGGCGCGGCTGCAGCACCCTCCGGCTCGGCGTCGAGCGTCAGCACCACTTGCGCCGCCTCCCCGGGGGCCAATGCGCTGACGACACGATAGCCCGCACTTTCGAGCAGCGGCTGGATGAAGGTGCCGAGCCAGCCGGTGTCGCCACCGCCGAGCAGGCACACCGGCGCGACCGCGTCATCGGCATCCGCCTCGCCATGTTCGCCGAACAGCCACAAAGGATCGAGCATCTCGACCGGCTCGCCATCGATCAGCGCGACGCCCGCGATCGGGCCGGGCGTCGTCGCCGGCGCCATCTCCGCCGGCATCGCGACTATGTCCGCCGGTTCGGCGATGGCATAGGCAATCTCGGTCATCCCGTCGCGCAGGCGCAGGATCGATCCGGTGCGCTTGGGATCGGCGCCCTCAACCGCCGCAACCGGCACGATGCGATCGTCGATGGTCAGGCGCAGGCGACCCGCGCTGCGATGGATCGCGCCCGCACCGACCTTCTCGATCCGGTCGACGACCTCCAGCGGCACCGCGCGACGCGCGCCGTCGAGGTCGGCGAACACCAACGCCAGCGCGCCATCAGCAAGCGTCTCGCTTTCCTCTTCGACCTCGGCCTCACGCGCGCGCTCGAACTGAAGACCGGCGTCCCGCGCCAGCCCCGCGCAATCGAGCAGCAGCATCGGACAGCCGCTATCGGGCAGAGTCTGTCCGGCATAAATCCCCGTTGCCATGATCGCGGGCGCCGCGGGCTTGATCACCAATTCCTCATTGTCGAGCACATCGTCGACGCGCAGCGCGTAGCTGCCCTCGCCCATGCTCACGATCGCGACCATCGGATAGCCGCTGCTCGCCACCGGCTTCAGCCCAAGCTGGTCGGCCAGCACGATCATCGGCAGCCGCCGGTCGCGCAGCGTCACCACCCACGCGCTGCCGATGCGATCGACGCGGATCGCGTCGCTGCGCTCGCTGACAATCTCCTCGATCGCCTGGCGCGGGATCGCAAAGGACTGGCCGCCCGCGCCCACGACGATGGTCGGGATGATCGACAGGGTCAGCGGCACATGGATCAGGATGCGCAGTCCCCGGCCGGGATCATTGTGCAGCTCGACCCGCCCGCCAATCTGTTCGATCGCGGCGCGCACCACGTCCATGCCGACGCCGCGCCCCGAAATCTCGGTCACTTCGTCCTTGGTCGACAGGCCGGGTTCGAAGATCAGCGCCAGCCTGGCGCGCTCGCCCAGCGACCGCAGTTCGCGCTCGTCGCGGCCATTGTCTGCGAGCTTGCGGATCACTCGCTCGACATCGATGCCGCGTCCGTCGTCGGAGACTTCGACGACGATCTGATTGCCCGACTGGCGCGCGGAAACGGTCAGGCGGCCATTTTCGCGCTTGCCCGCCGCACGCCGCTCGGCCGGATGTTCGATGCCATGGTCGATCGAATTGCGGATGATGTGGACCAGCGGATCGCGCAGCACCTCGATCATTTCGCGATCGAGCTCGACCTCGGCACCTTCGACATTGAGCAGCACCGACTTGCCCAGCCCCGCCGCCGTATCGCGCACCATGCGCGGCAAGGCAGAGAACAATGCGTCGATCTTCTGCATCCGCGTGCGCGTCACCGTGTCGCGCAGGTCGGCGACGGTCGCCGACATCCGCTCCAGCGCCGCCTCGACCTGCGGATCGACCTCGGCACTGCGCAGCCGACGCGACAGTTCGTTACGCGCGAGCACCATGTCGGACATGCCGCTCATCATCCGGTCGAGCAGGTCGACGTTCAGCCGCACGCTGCGGCTCTGTGCGCGCTGCGCGACCGGCGGGGCTGCTTGCACAACTTCGGCGGTTCCGCCCGCGAGTGCGGCGATCAGCAGATCCTCACCGGTATCGTCGAGCGCGGCGCCGGCATCGATTGCCTCAACAATCTCACCGATCCGGTCGACCACGCCCAGCACGGCATTGACCAGCGCGCGATCGGGCATGCGCTCACCCGCGCGCACATCGGCCAGCACGTCCTCCGCCGCATGGCTCAGCCGCGCAAGTCGGGGGAGATCGAGAAAGCCGCAGCTGCCCTTGACCGTATGGACGAAGCGGAAGATCGCATCGAGCCGCTCACGGTCGTGCGGCGACGCCTCCCAGGCGACGATCTCGCCTGACAGCGCCTCCAGCGTTTCCCGCGTCTCGGCAATGAATTCCTGTAACAGATCGTCCACGGGCGCCCCCACACGTCCCGACGGTCATGGCATCGCTACGGTTAACAGGGAGTTAGGAGGCGACCCGTGCGCACCGCAGAATCCCCCGCCCGACGCGCAAAGTAGCCAGCGCCCGAAACACGGATCGCGCGCAGCAATCTGCCGATACTCCCGTATTTGCACGGAGTGCCCGGCAGCGGAAAATACCTATACTCAAAATAGGATCAGGAAGTTCAGGAGCCAGCAAGGCCTCGTCTCCTGGTGGAAAGGGGGTGCCAATGTCGACGCAACTTGACCGTATGCGTCTCAATTGCCGCCTCGTCACGCGTGTGCTTGGCGAAGAAGTCTTCGCCGCGACTCTCGATTTGGGTAACCAACTCCCGACTGAGCTCGCGCGTGCGCGGATGGTCTGTATTCCGATCCTGATTTCGGCGACGCGCGACATGATCGATCGCAAGATGCGTGGTCCCATCGTTGCGCGGGGCCCGTCGATCAACGCAATTGCCGCCTCGCTCGACCTGCCGTTTGAAACGGTGCGCCGCAATGTGCAGCGCATGGCCGATCTGGGCTGGCTCGCAATCGGTCCGGGTGGCGGAGTCTCGCTGCCCGTACCGATGCCGCGTGCGCTGGCCGAATGGTGCGTCGATCTGGGGCGCAGGTTGCGCCGTGCCGCCGCGACGATGGAAGCGCTGGGTGCGACCGATGCCATGTCGCTCGAGCGTGGAACGTGCGACAATAGCTGCACGCTTGCCGCACTCGACCTGTTTCTGATCATGGCGGGGACGTCGAACCATTTTCGGCTACGCTACACCGAACTGCTCCTGGTTCATTTCGTCTGTTCCGCGAGCGTCGCGCATCTCAATGAATTGCCACAGGGGAGTGCCCCCTTTGCGCGGGTCGATACGGTGCCGGACGCGGCCGAACGCGCGTTCGTCCCGATGGCCGATCTGGCGCGAATGCTCGGCATCTCGCGCTCCACTGTCTACCGGCTGGTCTCCGATGCGGCGCAGGCGGACCTGTTCGAACGGCGTGGCAATGGGGTGCGCGCGTCCGACCGGTTCCTCACGAGCGGGGCATATGTCGAGGCGCTGGAGCTGGTCGCGGGGCGCACGGCGACCCTGTTCTCCCGGATCGAGCGGCACCGCTGCGGCAACGGCTGCACCGCGCTGGACCATGTGCTGCGCCGCCCGCGCCCATGGCGTCAGATTTCGACCCTTTCGAGTTCGGCCCAGATCGGTTAATGCCCCGCGCCATGAGCAAGCCAGCAACCCTTAACCGAGGCGTCGTCACCCTGACGACCTGACCCGCGGGCAAGCTGTGCCCGCCGGGGCGCAGCTTCATCGGCACGAGTGCTCATCTCTGTCCTGAATCGGCGTCCCTTAGTTGATCGATCCAGTAAACTGGATCGGCTGCGGCACGGGCCTACTCCCCCACCCGGCCACCCAACGACAGTGTATTCTATGGGTGGCCG